>ENA-OYYE01000133-OYYE01000133.1-human-gut-metagenome-genome-assembly--contig:-NODE-133-length-49902-cov-9.072582_pt1 | contig 49902 bp, 31 predicted proteins | sample MGYA00243244_ERZ653437 | MGnify/ENA primary metagenome ERZ653437 (study PRJEB26926, sample SAMN06165130) | human gut metagenome | biome: ENVO:00009003; feature: ENVO:2100002; material: ENVO:00002003...
TTGTGTTCTTTCTTTTTCATTAATGGATAATTTAAATTAGACTTGTATTAACTAAAGATTTTTCAACTGATACGTGTAGGATAGTCATGTTCCATTGTTTCTGCATAATGTCATAATATCATTTTTTAAGGTTAAACTTTGTGTTGCTTTCTCTGTTGCAAACAAACGGGAATTTTCTTAAAAGGAATTTAAAGATTGTATCAAATACTATCAAAAATATCTCAAATAGAAAACAGCGCTGATAATCAGTCAATTCCTTTCATTCTCGCTCCATTTATTTCGTCAAACTACGCAAATCCATATTATTCCGGGCCATCAGTTGCGCTATATATAAGGAACGCGGGAATATATTAAGCTCATTCTGACCTTCCCAGATTCCATACGGGCGGTCGCTGAAATGACCGGGATATTTTTGCCCTTTCATACCGATGTTGTAATTGTTACCGGATACCCAGGGATTCTGAACGGCAGCCCGCTTGGCACGACAATTCCATAGCACTTGTGTTACTCCTGCCCAGCCATGACCACTACCCATTTTGCCGCGGTCCTGAACATTGATTTCTCCGTCGGTAATTACATTATCATATAAGGTACCTACCGCCCAACGGTGATGCGGACCTATATCCGCGTAAGTTTGGGATGCCGTACAATTATAGAAAACATTCGGACCGCATACACGGGCACCTGTCACATAATCGTGCCGTCCCTCTGTGCTCTGGCAATTCATGAAAAGATTTTGTTGCCCCCAATTGTTGAAAGAATAGCGTAAACCGCCGGTTATTACCGATTTTGCTTCCAAGCAACGGCAATCCATCACGGTAACATTCTTCGCAAAGCGTTCACAACTCACCGCAGAATAGCCCAGATAGCGACAAGTCAGATTGCGTGCCCAGCAATTCTCTACTTTATCAAACTGCACGCCTATCCAACCGTGCTCGGTATCTTCATAATGTTCGAACTCTGATTCCAAACACATATTGCATACACCGACTTCACTAATCCTTCCTTCAAAAGTGTATTTGAAAATCTCACCGCCACCATATTTTTCTTCCATTTGCATCACAACCGGATTGTCTATATAGATACGGTTACCCTCAATCTTCACAATCTCACGTTCAAATGACAAATTGTATTCCTGCGCTGTCCATTGACGGGTACCCTTACGCTCTACAATCTGATCCATCTTCAAATCGTGAATCCAGTTCTGAGTACCCGGACGATAAACAATGATGCGATCGCCCACATTATAAATAGCCGACGAAGAAACATTAAAGGAATGGGTGCCGACAGGTACAAAGCCATCCGTAATCTTGGTACGGCTTCCGGGAACTTCTTCCATTCTTCCGCTACCACTTACCCGTATCAAAGAAAAACGTTCTTTTCCCACTGCCAGCAACCGGGTTTCATTTATATTTTCACCCTCCCCCATCAGGACAATGCCACCCACGGTAATGTGTATACTCCCATGAATCTCGTATGCTCCCCGTTTCAACAGGATTGTTCCCCGATGTCCATTCTCATCCGGCTTCATTCGGGATATTTCATCCACCGCATTCTGAATATTCTGACGATTATCAGCATCCTTTATCGGATGAACGACTTTGGTTACCGGATAGTAGGGAATCGGTTTGTCACTGTGATGATAACCGACCCGGCTGAAATCCGGGATTGTATTCCCCTGTTTATCCGGATAATAGACTAATTTTCCCTCGGCGGTAACCTTCACTAAGGTCGATTGCCAGCCCGGAGGCAATTTAGTTTGTGCGGCAACTCCCATACAGAAGGTAATGGCAAGAACTCCGCTTAATAATTTGTTCGTGTAACTCATTGTGTTATTTATTAGTGATTAAGTAATGCCCGGTAGAAAAGCCTACACAAAAAAAGCAAGCCTTATTGGTATTCATAGTCTCCTATTTGTTTTATGCAAACAAAAGTAGACTGTTCATACCAATAAGGCTTGCAATATTATTTCATTCGTTTGAAGAAACGAACCAAATATTCAGCGCTCCTTAAAATGAAAGATTTACAAAAACCGTTTGTCCTTTTTCTTCGGATAAGGGAACAATTAAATCTTTGTTATTCAATCTCAATCTCATAGAATCTTGTTGTTGTGTCGGGTGTGCACAACCCACCCGATACTTTCCATTTTCTTCCCGAAGCATATAAATCCCCGGTGTCCGGACTTCCAAAGTAGTGTCGGAAGACAGTTGCATAGTCAGAGGTTGATAAACCGTAATCCACCAGGTGGAGTTTTGCTTCAAGTAGACAGCTTGCGCTATTTCATCATTACGCAATACGTGGATGGAGGACAAATCGAACTTTCTTGTTTCCTCTTTGCTCACCGATGGCAGCAATAAATACTGATACGTACTTTTCTCGGGAGATACGCCATGCTCCACATAAAGAGAAATCACCTCCCCTTCCACTTCCTCGGGGCGATACATCTGCATCACATCGTGCCATTGCCCCTTGCGATGAGCAACTTCTGCCACACAACCCTTCGGATTATTCCAAAGGATATATCCCTTCCCGTTATGATAAAAGCGTTGTTCCTTATCGGTACAGGTCTGCTTTCCATCCACCTTCATCCATTTGCCTTTCCGCCATACGCTCAACTCCCCTTGCCTATGGCATTGCTCCACAGCCGTAGTCATTGCCAAAGCACTATCTCCCTGAATACCCGCTCCCAGGCATAACACGAAATCGTCTGCAAATATCCAGGACTTATAAGCCCTGATACCTGCACGATTGATTTCCATCGCCGTCATTCCTTGCGCACCGTCCGTGACGCCTCCTACAAAAGCAGATTGGTTGCGTGGCTGATAGTTTTTAATCAATGGCACCGCCTCATCGGATTGAAAAGCCGTTACCCCCGGTATTTTCCGCCAATCCCACAGAGGAAAAATATCCAGATACTCCCCGCCATCCTTATATATATAGGTAGCTCCATCCGCCATATAATATCCCTGCATGTTATCGCCGTTCATCGTTTCTACACCGACCACCCGTTCGGAAGCCATCTTCACCGAAGCCATCCACTGAGGACGCCGGTGGATAGTATAGTCCGATTGCCAGAAGTGCTTATGCCCAACCAGCCTGTTCGCCCAGTCGGAATTGTAATTTTCATCCAATAAAGTACGGGCAACGGCGGCACATTGCGCCGACTTTCCACCACCCAATTCCGTAGCGGCAAAAGCAAGGCTTAGGGCTTTATGAATCTGTGCGTGATGGAACAACTGGCGTCCCAAAGCACTGACATCCATCTTTCCCTTCCACAGCACCCAGCGATATCCTTTATCGATTAAGTTACAGATAATCTGCAATTGTCCTTCATCAAAGGCCAAAGACGTACCGGCAAATACTCCGGAAAAGAAACTCATCCCCGATACAAAAGACAAGCCGTAATTGCCAAATTGCTGCTGTGCGCCATGTTGATGAAAGCACCAATCATTCTTTATACCTTCAGCACCTCCCATCACAATTTCAGATGCGATGGTGTCACGCGCCATCTGGGCGAGCACGGCGTCATCCTGCAACAAAGCGCGCATCATCACATTTCCCGCCAGCCAGACTTTATTTTGTCCGGTCATGCCGAACCGCGAATTCTCCATCACAGCAATGGCTTCCTTTTTCTCGTCCGGTGTCAGTTTCTTCTCAAACAGGACGAAGGCAGTACCCAACGTTTTAGGAACGCCAATCTGGTTATACCACCAATTGAGGCAGACCGGTTTAGCCGTGAACCAATAGTGCAAAGCCTTATGGATCGCCGCTTCCACCTCAGAAGACTGATAATAGGGAGATTGCCGGGAATAATAGAGTTTTACCAGCTCCAAGATACGTTCCGTATGTATCTTAGGTTCCCAGCCCGACCGTTTCTTATCTTCATAATTAATATCCGCCCACTTGCCTTCTTCGGATAAGGAAGACAGATAAGACTTCATCTTCTCCAAATCCAAAGGATAACGCTGATGCAGTTCCACAACAGCCTGATCTGAGATTTCCGTCTCTGGGGGAATCGCATTTAGAATAGACTTTAAATGATAAGTATCCTGTTCCGACGGAATCAGCATATCAAAGAAATTCTGCTTAATGTGCGACAATTCATCCGAAGAGACCGCCCCCATCGTCAAAGACAAAAGAAGCATTGCTACACTCACGATTAGTTTTCTCATCTCCATAATCCTGTTGTTTAAATCCATAATAAGGGATTCCTCACCGGTAGATTCCGAACGACTTCATCCGTTTCCGGAAAATGTTCCAGCTCAGCCCATACGGACAGCCATTCTTCATTTCCCGTTTGCAAAGCTCCAAAAATCAAAAAAGGATGTGCCACCGGCCATTCATTCCAATACATGACATCGTGTGCATAAGGCCACGCAGCTTTATCCACCACATAAGGAAAGATAAATTCAATTCCTTTCCGTATACTCTTGATATGATCCGCAGAAAATTCCCAAAGATTATCCGTCGTAGTGGACAGCGTCTGACAAATCGTTGCCATCGCATCTAAGTTGAACAAAGAATATCCATACGGCTTAGTACGTGCCGTTTCACGGGGGAAACTGCCGTCTTCAGCCATTTGATGCGGAAGAATTACCTGCTTATAGCGGTTTTTGCAGAATTCTATCATGTCTTTATCATCTACATAGCGCGCAAAAACAGCCGCCTGCATCACCCAGCAAGTACCATGATTATTCTTAGCATTCATTTCCTCTATTCCATAAGGATGAGTGGACATCCATTTCAAATAATCGGAGAACCATTTTTTAGAGCCGGTTACCACATCTTCCGGAAGCACACCGGCCTGCTCCAACCGAAGTAAGGATTGTGCCACTTCCATCAGATGGACCGTATCTATGATGCCGATACCCCGTCCCGTTGCGATTCCTTTTATCGCCTGGGCATATTGCAAATTGGGCCGCATCCTCGTTTCCGCATCGATAAACCAGGCACGGACATGCTTTATCACCGCCTTCGCATATATTTCATCTTTCGTCAACAGATAAGCCGAGGTAAGATTTCCTACAATAGAGCTAAAACGTATCATAGCATGACGATGAGCGACAAAGTTATCGGGATTCGTTTCGCCATCCCGACGTATATAGGCTCCATCCGGATTCAACGGGTCAGGCCACCAATAGTCACCTTCCGAATAAAAATCATGAGCGTCACCTGCACTACGCTCCGCTATAAAAGAAGTAATGGTGACCGGTTCTTCCGAAAGATTGGAAACAGCACGTTCACAAACGCCCGTTTTCAAGATATCTTCCACATATTCTTTATTATCTTTCTGCGAAGTACAGGATAAGAAGAAAAGTAATGTCGATACCCATACAAATATAGAAGTGTTATTCATACTATTTTACTTTTATAAATGAAGTCTGTACTTTATCCGCTTTCACCGCCACGCATGAAGTGCCACCGTTAGTACGGATTCGTATCTGTGCCCGTCCATTCCTGGCCTGCACCTTCCGCGAACCTGTCACCGTACCTTGATTCTGTATCAACTCCCCGTCTCCGGCAATATCGAAATAGACAAATATCCTTGAGTCCAGGCATCTGATTCCTTTTTCATCGACCAATTGCGCTTCCACTTCGACCATACCGTTTTCCTTGGGACTCGCTTTCACTTCGAATGCGGATTCTTTTCCCCACTTCTCGGTTTGATATTCAAACGTCAGTTCATCCGTCAAGGCTTCTTTTCCTCCGATAGCTACTGCCCGAAGTGCATTTTCCCCTTTCTGCAACCGTACTTTCCAGCGTAATCCGGCAGCGGGAAAATCCTGGCTGTTACGTTTACGTACGCCCAGGCTTTGCCCGTTAAGGAACAATTCCACTGACGGACAATTGGAGTAAACCCATATTTCTTTCTCTTCGCCTTCACTTCCCCATCTCACCGGCCAGCCATGCCCGTAGATATGCACCATCGGTTTCTCTGTCCAATAAGACTGGAAGACATAATAGCTTTCTTTCTTGTTGAAATCACGCTCTATCACCCCTTTCTGATTCACATAAGGAACCGGATTCGCAGGCCGCACCGGAGTAGAGAAATCCTTAAAAGGCCAGTAAGCCGCACCTGTCAGCCACGGCATATTCTCCTGTTCCTTAAGATGCCAGTCTATCAACTTTACAATATAAGTTTCCGACCAGTCTCCCTTCTCCAGCACCAATGCAGAACCATTTAAAGCAGCGTCGCCGTCCGTCTCCCCTTCTTTTCGCAAAGGAACCACCGCTTCCGCGTGGCGTCCGGCATGGCTGTCACCGCCCCACTCCACATGCAGGAAATGTTTCACTTTCTCCATCTCCTCTTTCGAGAACTTCTGATAATCGGTATAATTACCCCGATACCATCCCGCCCAGATTGACGGAGAGTATACATCCACAATATCACTGCAAAAAGCGCAACGCCGTATAGCCGTTTTGCGGTTTCCGTCCAGACGATGCGCTATTGCATTCAGCTCGCTCATCAACCCGCGTACCGCACTCTGCTTGTATTCCGGAAAATCATTGGGCCAATCATTTTCATTGCCCAATCCCCAAATAATGACTGACGGGTGGTTATAATGCTGGGTAATCATATTAGCCAGCATTCGTTTGGCTTGATTACGATAAGCCTCATTACCCACTCCGCCACGGCACCAGGGAATTTCTTCCCAAACCAGAATACCCAATTCATCGCAAAGATTAAGAATTATTTCGGACTGCTGATAATGCCCCAGACGGATGAAGTTTACACCCATCTCTTTCATCATCTTCATTTCCTGCACCATCTGTTCTTCGGTCATAGCGGCTCCTACTCCTGCATGGTCTTCATGCCGATGGGTACCGCGCAATAACAGACGCTTACCGTTTAAAAGGAAAGGTCCTTTCTCCACAAATTCAAACGTGCGAAAGCCAAAACGTTCGCTGGCGGTCATTTCCTGCCCGTTAGCCTTGACAGTCACCTCGCAAGTATACAAGGAGGGAGATTCCACATCCCACAGGCGAGGCTTGTCCACCGGTATCTCTATCCCGTTCATATCTCCCAACGGAGTGATATTCTCCATCCGGCGGGTAGCAATCGGTTCTCCCGTCGGATTCTTTATCTTTACCTCTACCGATGCTTTACGCACATCTGCCGGATTATAAAACGCCCCGGATATGGAAATAACGGCATTTTTTCTTTTAGCATCCAATACCGGTTCTATTTTTAAAGAAGCAATAGAAACCTCAGGCAAATAGACAAGGTTCAAATAGCGATAAATGCCGCCATACACATTAAAGTCCGACAAATCCGACGGTATCATTTCCGCATCCCGAGTGTTATCGCAACGGATACTCAAAGGGATTTCTCCACCGAACCTTTCAGCTTCTTTGCCGGCGCGAAATGCTGCGACCGCATCGGTAATGTCCACGTTCCAGCTATCGTAACCGCCCACATGGCTGCCAACTTTCACATTATAAACATATACCTCCGTTTTTTGTCCGGCTCCTTCAAATTCCAATACGGTACGTCCGCCGGGGTAAGGATTGCTTATCTTCAGGCGGGTTCTGTACCATCCCGGTCCCTGATAATAGTTCACATCCGGATCTACGGCATCCTCTGCATTAAAACAATGGGGCAAGGTCACTTTCGTCCATAGAGGTTGTTCTTCCGGCTGACCTTTCTTTACCGGACGTATCAATTCCCATATATTCCCGACGTCCTGCCGAAGGAACTCCCAATTTTCCGTCAAACGGATTTTATGGTGCGTTGCGGGCACTTTGGCGCAGACGTTCGCCGCAGCCAAACAACCAATCACCCACAATATAATAAAGCGCTTCATACCAACCGAATTCTAAATTACAGAATCGCCGTTCCTTCTTTCTCCAGTTTCGCTTTCTTCAGCAATGCCTCCAGGAAATAATAATCGGCATATACCAAAGGCACATCACGCTCAAAATTATGCGCACCCGTACTGTGAAGCAGCAAGAAGCCGTAATCTCCATTCTGCTTGGCACGGTAATGCTTGCTCAGACTTTCTACAATGGTATCCGCCCATTCCTTATATTGTCCGGCTTTCCCGGCATTATACATGGAAAGCTCATACATGGCACAGGCCATGACAGCCGCTGCGGAAGCATCACGCGGTTCGTTAGGAATGCCGGGAGCATCGAAATCCCAATAGGCTATCATATCTGCGGGCATGGTAGGATTGGTGAATATATACTTGGCAATATTTTCCGCCATGCTCAGGAATTCGGGAAGTTTCGTTTCACGGTAGCACATCGTATAGCCATACAATCCCCAAGCCTGGCCTCTTGCCCAAGCCGATTCATGACTATATCCCTGATGGGTGTGTTTATGAAGCACGTTGCCTGTAATCGTATCGTAGTCTATCACATGATAAGAACTGTAATTGTCACGGAAGTGATTCTTCATCGTAGTGCGGGCATGGTTGGTAGCCACCTTATAATAAACGGAATCGCCCGATTCCCGGAAGGCCCAATACAATAATTCGAGATTCATCATATTGTCTATGATAACCGGACATTGCCATTTGTCGCGCCCGTGGTCCCAGGAACGGATGCACCCCACGGCCGGTTTATAGCGTGTTATCAGCGTAGCAGCCGACTCTAACAGTATATCTTTATAAGCAGCATCTTTCGTCAGGCGGTATCCGTTGCCGAAACTGCAATACATCTTGAAGCCCATGTCATGAGTGCCCCCATTCGTTTTCTGGTCTTCGATGGGTGCGGTGAACTCTTGCGCTTTCTTTTTCCAGAAATCATCTTGTGTATATTCGTACATATACCACAACTCCCCGGGGAAAAAGCCGCTGGTCCAGTCCCGGGATGCCACCATCTTGAAAGAGCCGTCATCCCCAATCGTACGCGGCGATACCAGTTTCTTCTTTGCCGATTCATCCTGCGTTGCCGCTCTCATCGAGTCAATCTGCGTAAACGCATATTGCAACTGCCGGCCGGCAAAATCAAAGCTGTCCTTTACTACATCTGTTTTCTGAGTCGTCTGGCTGCAAGCCCCGCAAACGACCATTAAGGATACTAATCCTGTTCTTAATTTCATCATACTTTATTTTAATGTTTATATTTTGCGCCACTAAGATAAGCGATTTATCTCATTGTTCTTTTAATTATCGTCTTATTCTTTTAAGATTCTATTCCAAAGGAGTGAAAAATTAAAGAATGAAAGAATTAAAGAATGAAAAGAGTGACGTCCTCTTGCATATTGCGCTTATCCGCTTGAACGAAGAAATAAGGGTAGCCGGATTCGGGGGATCGCAGGACGCCTATCCGGAGGTCTGCAGGATGCTTATCCGGGGGGCCGCAGGATACCTATCCGGGGGATCGCAGGATGCCTATCTGAGGGGCCGCAGGATAATCCTCCCACAGCACAGATTCTTCCACATCACTTAGCGGTGCCTTTACACCCTGAAGTAAAGCGGCGCGCATATAAGGCCAGCATGAAAGCCACGCCGAACACGATAAGAACAGCATATAATCCCGACGGCATCTCGCCACTGCCGTATGAGTGCAGCCCGGACAGATAATAGTTCACCCCGAAATAAGTCATCAGCACGGATGACAAGGCAAAAACAGACATGACGCTGAATGCATAATCCGAACGCAATGAAGGTACGAAACGGGCGTGCAGCACAAACGCATAAACAATCAGGGTGATAAGCGCCCAGGTTTCTTTCGGGTCCCATCCCCAATAACGCCCCCAAGCTTCATTGGCCCACACGGCGCCCAGAAAGATGCCGGCTGTCAACAAATAGAGTCCGATATGAAGGGATATTTCGTTGATAACACGTAGTTCACGGATAGAAGATTGCAATGCCACCGTCCGCTTACCCAGCCCCATAAATCCCAATGAAAGCAATCCCAACAAGAAACTCATACCGAAAAAACCATAGCTCGCCGTTATCACCGCCACGTGTATCATCAGCCAATAAGATTTCAGTACGGGTACTAACGGCGTTATCTCAGGGTCCATGAAATTAAGATTTGCCACAAACAAGATAATGCCGGCAAAGAAAGCACCCAAAGCCAAGGTCATCTTGGAGCGCCGGACAAAAAGCAATCCGGCCAGTGCCGTAGCCCATGCCACATACACCATCGACTCATAGGCATTAGCCCAGGGTGCCCGTCCGGAAATGTACCAGCGAATACCGATACCGAAAGTTTGTAGAAGGAATAAAGCTATCACGCCTGCCGCCAGCCCGCCGGTAACGATTCGCAGCCAACGGGCAGGCCTCAACAAGCATCCTACGGAAAACAAAAGAAGCAATAACCCCACGCCCATATATCCCATAGCAGACCAAAAGAATAATCGGGCACGGTTATAAAACAGTTCCCACCCCACCTGTTTCTTTGTCAACACCCCTGCCGCACCCCGCTTCTGCTGATATACATTCATCATGGACAAGACTTCATCCGCCGCCGACCAGTCACCTGTATGCAGCGCCTTATAAGCCTCCGTCCGATACCAGGGGAATATCTTGGCAACAACCAGGGAATCCTTACCCGAGAATGCGCTCAGGTCGTCGCCCGGCGAATACCATTTGCCCTGCGCATCCCCTGGCAACGGAAAGAGCGCCAGCATCTGCCCCTGCTGCAAGGAATAGAGTATATTCGCCTTTTCATCCAGTTTCAATAAATCCTTTTCCACCCGCGAGCGCTCTGCGGCGGGACGTGAATAGGCACGCTCCACAGCGTCCGCAATCACATAGCGTCCTTCTTCATCAAATAAATCGGAGAAACGGATATACTTACCCGAAGGCAATGCCAGTTCCCGCGCCAGTTCTTCATCGGACTGTCGGATAAGAGGTACATGATTCCAATAAGAAGGATTTATCAGGAAGCCGAAAACAACCTGTTCGGAGCGCAGTCCCTCGAACGTATCTTTCCGGTAAAGTTTCCGCAGCAGTTTGCAAGTATAGGTATTCACCGGTTCGATACGCCCCGTAGGACATTGTATCTGCATACGCCCCCATGCCTCGGCCTGCACAGTGGGAATGGTATTCTTCCGTAACTGATTGGAAGCCGTTTCCTGTGCCGCAAGACAAACAGGCAAGCAAGAAAACAGCAATACCGGCACGCTTTTGCCCAACTGCCGGATGAGTTGGCGAAAACGGGATTTAGGATCGGCCATTGTCAACAGCATCCCTGCCAGCAGCAAGAGATATCCGGTGTAAGTAATACCTGTACCCAAGTTGTCATAGTTTACAGACAAGACTGTGCCCTGTTCATCGGTATCATAAGAAGACTGATACAAGCGGTAACCCTGTTCGTAAACAACTTTGTTCATATAGATGTGCTCCGAACGGGTATCGCTACCGGAAGAAACCGTCAGAAAACTTTCAAAGGAAGACGGGCTGTTGGAGCCGGGATAACGCACCAACCTGAAATCATCCAGGCGAAGGCGAAAAGGCAGTTCCCGGGTTCCGTCGGCAAGTTGCAACCGCGAAGTCGTTTCTCCCTCTCTGATATGCACGATACCCTCCACACCAAACAAGTTTGTGACCAACGCACCTGCCAGAATCACAATAAGAGAGATATGAAGCAGACACGTCCCATACTTACGCTGCCGCCAAAGCCGCCCGCGCAAGCTCATCGCGACGAACTGCACAACCATCACCCCTTGAAGCAGATAGAATGCAGGCTGGTTATAAACAAACCTCCGCGCCACCGCCGTTCCCTGCGCTTTCTCTACGAAAGTTGCCGCCGCCAGGATAAGGGCGTATACCAACAAGAGTACTAAGGCAAACCTGCCCGAGACCAACACCTGCTTTAGAGAGAGGAGAAACTTTTTCATATTACAGTCATATAGCAACGTTCAATGTATGCAGCAAGTCGTCCAGACCTTCCGGCGTCAATTGCTGCGCAGCATCCGATAAAGCCTTTTGCGGACAACAGTGCGATTCTACAAACAATCCATCCACCTGCAAAGATAGGGCTTTCTCGCAAACAGAAGCCAGCAACTCCCGTTTTCCGGCAATATGGCTGGGGTCGCAATAGAGAGGAAGTCCGGGAAATTGCGTACGCATCTTCTCCATACATTCCCATAAAGGAGCATTCCGGTAAGGAGCGCTGTCTATGGCGCAAAAACCGCGATGAATCAACCGGATATCCTCCACACCCGAATGCTGAAGTCGCTCCACCGCCCCCATCCACAACTCGATATCCGGGCATACAGGGTTCTTCACCCACACCGGCAATTGGCAGCCCCGCAGGGCTTCCGCCAGTTCGTGCATCATAAAAGGATTCACCGTCGTCCGTGCGCCGATCCAAACCATGTCCACCCCGGCTTTCAATACAGCTTCCACATGAGAGGGCAAGGCAACTTCCGTCATGACTTTCATGCCCAGTTCGCGCTGTATCTCATTCATCCACGCCAGTCCTTCTTCCCCCACTCCCTCAAAAGTGCCGTATCGGGAGCGGGGCTTCCACAAGCCGGCGCGAAAAGCCTTCACTCCGATGCTTCTCAGTCCTCTTGCCGTTTCCATCATTTGCATCCGGCTTTCCGCGCTGCACGGACCGGCAACAAGTCCCACCGATACCGATTTATTCATCATGACTCAATCTTCTATAATCACCCTAAAACCAACATTATATACTTTCTGCCACGGCAGATAAGCCCTGCGATAATAAGCTGTACAGGTCTTGGGATGGTCGGTCCACGAACCGCCGCGCACCACCTTCTCCGTACCACCGCCCTGAGCTTTCTCCTTATAGGGATAAGGCAGATAATCGGAGCGCGTCCATTCCGCCACATTTCCGTGCATATCGTACAAGCCAAACGGATTGGCTTCGTAACCGCCGCCTTTTACTTGCAGCATATTGCCGTCATCCACTCCTTTTTCTTTCGGTTGATAGGTGTAATACTTATACCATGAATCCGTTTCCTTCATTGGTTGCGGGTTGACGCCCCGTACAGCCATCTTGTTCAGTTGCTTGTCCGCCATATTCTCGAACTTCCCGAAATCCGTATTCAACGAACCGTACCAGAAAGCATCGTCACTACCGGCACGACATGCCCATTCCCACTGCACTTCCGTAGGCAAGGTTATGTTCATCCCGGTCTTTTCACTCAACTTGCGGCAGAACGCCATCGCTTCCTCCCAACTGACACGGATAGCCGGTTGTTCCGGTCGATTGGCCGGATACCCCTGATGCACATGGTCTTTCCACAACTGCCTGTCAAAACGGCTGTCATGGTCGGGGAAGAGGGTACGGAACTGCTCGTTGCTGACTTCGATTTCCCCCATCCAGAAAGCTTTCTTCACCACTTGCTTGTTGGCAGGCGAATAATCGGAGTGGTCACGGTTACTACCCATCACAAAGGAACCGGCAGGAACACGTACAAAATTCATCCGGATGCCCGGAGCCAGTTCGATGCTCATCTTCGATTTGTCTTCTTTGCCAATCATTGCCCGGGCCGTCGCCTCATCAAAAGGCCAACCCTTCACTTTCACTTCCTTGTCCTTGTATTCTTTCTTTTCAGGTTTCACGGGAGCGGGCTTATCTTGGGATTCCAGATAGCGAGCATACGACCGTATTTCCTCCTGCCAGTCCACTCCGGCATCTGCATATTTGTCCGCCAATTCGGTGCGGCGGCCTATTTGCTCCACTCCCTTGAAGACATTGGCTTTGAACTTTCCATGATAAGGAGCATTAAAGTCAATCCAGTTATACAGTGTCTTCCATTCCTTATCGGTCAGTTCCACACCGTGGTGTCCGGTCTTCAGTATTTTGACAAGCTGGCTCACAGAGGCATGATATTCATAAGGGTTCAGCACCTCGATTTCCGATTCCGGCCCCTGACGGTGCACGTAAGGATGCAGATTCAGATAGCTTTCGCCAAATCCCGAGAACTTGTCGATGCGTCCGCCCCGGAAGTCGGCCAGTTTGTTGGAACCGTCATGGCAAGCTACGCAGGCACGGTCAAGAATGGGTTGCACTTCCAGGTCGAACGTGAAAGAGCGTTGACCGCCCTCGGGCACAGCGATGGTATGCGGAGGAATGGTGGATGCCTTGACGCGTTTCGGAATAGGCAACCGGTTCTGGTCTTCGTGGCAACCCACACAAGAGACTGTCTCGCCCGGCATACCCGTCAGCCAGCTACGCATCCACTGCACGGCACGCCCTTCGGCATCCAGCGGTTGCAGGGAAATAGGAGTATTAGCGGGAATCTTAAAGATGGCAGAGCCGTCTTCCTCCACCGGTACGGTGCCCAGCAGGCGTTTGATATCCCATCCGCTTTGCACTCCTTGCGCCCAATGGTCGGACGGAGTTTTGTTATAGGCATATTCATAAGCCAGCACACGGAAGGACTTCACTGTACCGCGGGGCACGCCTTTCAGGCCTTCCCCTTCGTAGATGTCCTGAATAAATACGGTGGCTTCCTTACTTGCCGGATTTATCTTGTCGGGAATGACGGGAGGAACCGCCGTTTTCACCACGGGGATGGGACAAATCAATCCTTCGCCCTCAAATTCGGCAATCAGCGTAAGGTTATCATATACATCCACCAGATAGATACCCCAAAGGGAGTTCTCATCCAGTTTGGCAGCAACCAGGAAATATTTATCCGTCAGCGGATAAGGTTTGATGAATTGGGGCCATACGCCGTCTACCAACCGGTCTTTCACAATCGGTTCTATCTTACGGTCGCGGAAAGGCAGTTCCTGCAACATTCCTTTTTCCGCTTTACGGCTCTTCGACGGGTCGAAAAGCATCAACCGGCCGGAGCGCGCCACGCCGTGATGACCGGATATCACTCCGATAAACCGGGAAGAATGTCCCGGTAGAGGTTTCGCGTCGAAAGTACTGTTGGGAAAGTAAGAGCCGCTGCCATAAAGAGACTTTTGCTCCGTACCGTCGGGATTCATGTGCATCACAAAACGCGAGAAATAATGTGTCAGGTCGGTATACTCCCAGCGGGTGTACATGATACGGCCATTGTTCATCACCGTCGGCGCCCAGTTGGCATCCTGGTCGAAAGTCAACCGGCGTAAAGAACCGTCCCGGGGATTGTAGAGACACATATTGCCTACTTCGTCATTGCCGTTTACGCAAGGCACTCCGTTATAACCGATATTGGATACGGCAATAATCTTACCGGAAGGCAGATAAGTGGCATCAAAGAATTCCAAGTCCTTTTCAGGCGTTTCAATCAATTTCTTCAGGCCGGTACCGTCCAGTTTCACTTCAAACACCTGCCAGCGCTTATCCGTATCAACCATGGAGAACATCAAGCGTTCCGCATCCCAATGTAATTTCAAATCGGGCACCGAAGAGCCGTTGGATGGTTTGAAGATGGTCCGCGACTTGACCTCTCCCCGCAAACCGGACAATTCGGCGATTTCCGCATCGAACCCTCCGCGGGATGCGGAAGTCTGGTTGGACCAGTTATTGTTTTGTGTACCCAGAGCACGGGGATTTATCTGCCGGGCAGCCGTTCCTATCTTATAACGGCCTACTATAATCTTATCCATATCCAGCGCCGGATGTGCCAACAGGATATCACGCTTCAGTTTCAAAGCTTCCCTCGCATCCTGCATAGCTGTTCCGTCATTCTTATAGATTCCGGCAAATCCTTTTTGGCACAGTTGCTTCAACCGGACAAGTTTGTCCTGATTCGCATTTCTATCAAAGCCCTCAACCTTGCTCATATCCTCGAAGGCTTCTTCCACGGCGCGCATATTAATCCAGCCTAAAGAGTTTTGCAGTTGATACACCTTCATCGCATCCTGTGCCAGATTCAGATAACCGGTCACCTGCTCGTCCAAGGTAGGCTTTACGTCAATCTGCGCAATCCGCTCATTGAAATAAGCTTTCTCTTTCAGCAGATTGATGACGGAAGTGGCGATATGCCTCTCGATAGTCGCGTCGTAGGTGGTTACCAGCGCCTTCATGTCATTGCCTGCGAAAGGCAGGAACCAGGTAGATTCCGTGGGAAACTTCTCTACGATACTCGCAGCGGCTTCCGCACCGGTGATTCCCTGTAAACGGAAAATCACAGTACCTGCCGAGGAACGGTTCTCCAGGCCGATTTCCGCTTCAAAGCGTACGTACTTCTTATTCAAAGGTACTACAATCTGCGCATTGGCATTCGCCATTATCGTACGATTATAGCGTTTTCCTTGCATGATGACCGGTTCACCTTTAGCATTGGCATTCAGGCGCAGGCTGCCGCTTCCGGTTTTTTTGAAAGTGTCTTTCAAGTCATTCAGCCACACCGACGAGCCGTCTGCGGCAATAAGCCGGGCATTAGCCCATACCGCCTGGTCGTCACCGGTTCCGTCTACCGTTCCCCAGGTGTAGAGAATCATTTCGTCCAGTCCGCTTACATCGGCAGAAAAAGGCTTCGCAGCGGTCTTTGCCCGGATGACTTCGGATGCTATGGGTAAGCAGGTTTTGTGCATTTCGGCATAAGCCTGATTCTTGGCCGCGGCAATGCACTCCGCCCACGTGGCGGGTGCGCTCACTTTCGCTTTTCGCTGTGCCATCGTCGGAAGCGCCCAGGCTATGCACAACGTGATTACTATCAGTTTCTTATTCATAATACTTCATTTAAAGTTAATTCCTTTATCTTCTCTCCGGCAACCGGAAGTTCTCCAGATAACAGGCGGCAGATATCTTTCCCACATTCTTCTTGTCATCCAAGGTCCATACCACGTCGCCCGCTTCGGTGACTTCAATCAGTTGCGGTTCATCAACAGCCTTATCTTTTGTATGTCCGTTCCAGTTACAAATCAGCAGATGCTTGTTTCTCAACTGCTGTATCTGTGCCACAAACAAGAGCGAAACGCCTGTCAGCTCATCGCCCGACACTCTTTTCAGTTCTTTACCGGTCTTCCGCTCCATCAGGATGTAACAATGATTGTCTCCACAGGGCAATATCAGATTTCCATCCGGCAGTTCCAACGAAGAAAAGGGCTTTCCGTCCACCTTATATATTGCTACCGTTTTCCCTTTCCGGCTCACTTCCCGTACTTCCCTGTTCGCCATCACCGGTATCAGATAATTCCTGTTCCTAAGCTGGAATATCTGTCGGAACTGACTATGCGGCTTTTCTATCTTCAAATCGAGCGTCGTCTCCTTTACCACTTTCCCCTTCCGGTCCAGTTCCACAAACCGGGCAGGCGTTCCACAGATGCCCAATAATACCCTTCCGTTGCGCAGCATGGTTGCCGATTGCAGTTCTGTGTTGTGCGGGGTCGGATAATCCCATACCACCCGGTGATTCCACGTCACCACTTTCGCCCCTTTCTTATAAGAATATAGCACATTGCCCTCTTTGGTCAATGCGACCGTATTGCATTCTTCCCCTTTCTCTAACGCATGTTGCCATTCCACCTTTCCGGTCTGTTTATCCACAAGTTGTATATACGGATTCCCCGAGCCGGCAACCAGGATTTTATCCTGCGCCGCCGCCCGGAAACTACCGATAAGAATCGTCATCACTACTATAAAGAATGTCTTTCTCACGATGTTGTTTGAGTTTTTGAGTTGATGAGTTTTTAAGTTCTTGAGTTGATGAGTTACTGAGTTTTTGAGTTCAGGAGGGGATAAGGGTACGCTTCAAATCATTATAAAGTTCGAAAGCCTGTGCCGGGGTCATGTTCCGATGAACCACGGCGCTGACAGCCTGAATCATTGCCGCGGGTGCTTCGGATTGGAATACATTACGCCCCATGTCCACACCGGCAGCGCCGTCATTAATCGCCTTATAGCAGAGTTCAAGCGCTTCCGCTTCGGGCAGTTTCTTGCCGCCTGCAATAACCACCGGCACAGGACAAGCAGCCGCTACTTTCTCAAAACCGTCGCAATAATAAGTCTTCACGATATTCGCGCCGTTTTCCGCCGCAATACGGGAAGCCAGACCGAAATAACGGGCATCCCGGGCCATGTCTTTACCGACAGCCGTCACCCCCATTACCGGAATGCCATAACGCGCGCCCTTATCCACCGCCTTATACAGATTTGCCACGGTGATAGCCTCATGCTCGGCATCTCCGATGGACAGCATCACCGCCATTGCGGAAACATTCAGCCGGACAGCGTCTTCTATGTCTATCAATACATTGTCATTCAATGAGGTCAGGAGAGAAGTGCCGGCATCCGAACGGAGGCAAACGGGTTTATTGGTATTAGGCGGTATCACAGCGCGAAGTATGCCGCGCGTACACATCAGACAGTCCGCATATTCTATCAGCGGAACAATACTCAAGTCGATGCGCTCCAAACCGGAAGTCGGTCCCATGATAAAACCATGGTCGCAGGCAAGCATCACCGTCCGGCCTGTTTTGGGATTGAATATGCGGGATAAGCGGTCCTTCATTCCCCAAGGGAGATTATCCGCTCCCTTCACATGAAAACTTTGGTTGGCGGAAGCAACTCCCAAACCAAAATTACAAGCTTCTCTCAAATCATCTGTATCAGCCATATCTTTAATCTTCTATTAAAATTCTATTTAAACTGCCTTAGCAAATGCCTCGAACATACAAGCCCAAGAGGAAGCCCCCGAATCGGCATAGCCGACGGAACGTTCCCCGTAATTACGGGCGCGTCCGAAATTAGCTTTCATATCCTTCGTCGCTTCGGCCCCCTGCAATGCAGCCCGCGCGCCGGCTTCCAGAATAGCCTTGATATCCCGGGAATCCACTGCCTGCATCGCCTCCACCGCCGGCACCAGCGCATCCATCATAGTCTTGTCGCCACGCCGGGCTTTTGTCTGTTTTCGTACCCCGGCAAGGCCGCCTGCAAACATGTTCTTTACGGCATCCGCATCCAGTTCCGTACCTTCCGCCTCGTCGCTCATGCCCAGGAAGAAGCCTCCCAACAGCGTACTGGTAGAACCGCTCACCTGCAACATCACGTTGAATCCCATATCGCTCAGCATCGCCTTAAACTCCGTTCCCTTTCCGGCAGCCTCCACCACGGCGGACATTGCCTGTACGATTGCCGTACCATGGTCGCCATCGCCCAGCACCGCATCCAATTGCGAGAACTCATCGGCACGCTCCGTAATGCAAGCCAGTGCATGACGGAGCATCCCCTTGAAATCTTCTACTGTCAGTCTGTCCATAGCTCACTTGCCGATAGTGGTCCAATAAGGAGCGTTGGACATCTTATTATTCAGATAGTCGATGTGGTCGGCATCCGGCAAACCGAGAATCATCTGGAAACCGGCCTGTTCCTGCACCGTCAGCAGTTCACCGATGCGGCTTGCAACCACCTCGATACCGGCATTCTCCAGAACCTGATGCGCCTTGCGGTAGATGATATTCATTTCCATGTGGGTGGTGGCGCCTACGCCGTTGATAAACAGCAACGCCTTATCACCCGGCTTCGATTGCAGCTTCTTCATCAACAGCCCGATCATTTCCTCCGCCGTTTCATTGGCGGAAACCAGTTTCTTACGTCCGCCGCCACCTTCGCCGTGTTGCCCCATGCCGATTTCGATTTCTCCTTCGGGCAACTCGGAAATCATCATTCCGTTCTGCGGATGCGTACACGACTTCATGGCAACGGCCAGTGTAGCAACTTTCCGGTTGAAGCGCTCTCCTATTTCCACGATTTCTTCCAGTGATTTCCCTTCTTCCGCGGCTGCGCCCACAATCTTGATTAAAGGGATGCACCCTGCCAGACCACGGCGGTCATTGTCCGGCGCGTCCAGCCCGGCACTGATGTCATCGTGAGTATAGATAGTACTTACCCGGATACCGACACGCTCCGCCAACTGACAAGCCATGTTCGCGCTCATCACGTCGCCGGAATGGTTCAGCACCACCAGCAAAATGCCGGCGCTCCGCTTGAACAACTGCAATGCCTGGAATACGCGCTGCGCACCGGGAGCGGCAAAAATATCTCCCACTACCGAACAGTCCAGCATTCCTTCGCCCACAAAGCCGCTCAATGCCGGCTCGTGTCCCGAACCGCCCAGGGTGATAACCGCCACTTTGTCTTCCGGCTTGGCATGAGCCCGTACGATGATGTTTTCTCCTCCGATAGCCACTTGGTCGCTATATGCCATTACATAGCCTTCGAGCAATTCCGAAGTCAGGTTGTCGGGGTCATTTATAAACTTTTGTATCATAATTCTTCTTTTATGGTTCAACTAAACTGCATTAACTCCAGGGCAATGCCTTCTTCCTCGACGAAAGCGATTGTCAGGTTCTCATTGACAACGGTCTTGGGAAGCAGCACAACGGCACTTTCCAGTTCCTTATCCAAGTCATCCACTTCATAGGCGATATGAGCCAACTTCTGAATCTTCTCCGGCATCCAGCTATCCGCGTCGAAACGGAGGAATTCTATCCGGTTGGGACTTTGGGCAAAGTCGGTAAGGAAGACTTTCATCCCTTCATTATATACTTCACCGGGAACAGGCTCCCGCACAGGTATCCCGATATGGTTTATCTTTCTCATGTTCATTTAATAAATAATTGGTTATATCAATTCGCTTCTGCACTTCACCGCTTTACAGCGCCGCCTTGGTATTCGTAAAGCGCAGTCCGTCATTATCATGATAGCAAGCCCATTCTTCCACAATCGCCCCTTCCGGTCCCGCCATCATGAAGTGATAAGATTCAAGCTGCTTGAGGCGCAGCACATCGCCCACTTTCTGCACCACAAAGTTCTTGCTCTTGACAGGGCCGTGACCTGCCGGAATTGCCGGTGCGCCGGGCGTCTCCTCCCCTATCTCGGAGTAATTGTACACCCAACCGTGATTCACCATCCACGACTCATGCTTTGCGGGGAACTTCGTCTTGACGTGTGCATGTTCCGGAATCATCTGCCCCGGCAGCAAATAGATGTTATGGGCGAAGTATCCGTATTCGGGGTCGTTAATCCAGAAGATACCTCCCATACCCACATGTTCAAAATCGCCCAAGCCGAAATCCGTGAACCAGATGTCCTTTTCCATCAACGGAGTGAAAGGCACTCCATAGAAGTCGAACATGTCGAGAAATGCTTTCTTCGCAGCATCCTGGTCAAACTTTCCATCCTTGTAGAAGTCAGCGTTCGTGTACTTCTTCTGATACGCAATCTTTTCCTGTTTCATAACTTGTTCTGTTTTTTTAGTTTCTGCCGTACAGGAAACCATCCCCATACCGCAAACGGCAATCAATGCCAATGTCAATGCGTTCTTTACTCTCATTTTATCCTTGTTTTTATTGTTCTTACCGAAGTATTCCCATGCCCTCTATTTCCACCAACAGTTCCGGGCGGCACACATCCGTGAGCGTGTAGATAGCAGGCAGGCGTGGATATCTTGCCTCCACCACCTCCCGGGCTTTGCCCAAGTCTTCGCGGCGCTTCACATACACACGGACGTTTATCAATTCCGCATCCCGGGTCACCGGAATGCCGGCGCGCCTCAGATTCTCCGCCGAAACCAGGTATTCGATGTTCTCCAAAGTCGCCGAGGTTTGCTCTTCCACGCCTACCCCTTCCAGGCTCTGCTCGCCCCGGATGGCTGCCGTTCCCGAGATGTAGACCAAGCCGTGATTGCCTTTCCACACGGCTTTAGCGCGCTCAAACTTGGGTGTCGTCTTTCGCTCCGGCCCCGCTTGTCCCGCCAATACCTTCTGCGAATAGGCATGTGCCGCCACTTGCAAGGGATTGTCCACGCCCGCCACCTGCACCGTCCCGTCCCGGCAAAGAAGCACGTCCATATCTATCAGGACGCCGCCCCACTGCGTTCCGATTCCCGTAGCGGCGGGATAACCGTTTTTCCATTCGCCCCGCCCGTAAAACAGGGAACGGGCTTCATTGAAGTCCTGATAATGCTGATGCCCGCCTTCATCATACTCCGTAATCTTCTCGATATAATTCCACTGGCGGACGATGGCGGATATCGGCATACGCTCTGCCTCCAGCACCCGGCCGATCTGCGCGAAGGCCTCGTCAGATTGCCTGCGAAGGTCCTGATGCAGCACGTCCCCCGTCACCCCGCCCAGGAAAAGCCGTTTGAGGCCTTCCCGTTCCACAAGGATGTAAGGCGTGCCGTCCTGCTCCCGGTAAGAGACCGTGTCCTGTTCCGTCACCGCCACTTCGTGCACCTCCAGGGCGATGCCCCTTGCGTCTACGGGCTGCGCCACCAAACTCACCAAAGGCTTCGCCTCCGGAAATCTCGCGGCAACGGCTTCTTTCAGGGCAGCAAAGCGGGCAACATATTCCTCATTGCCCGCCACTGCCCCGAAGAAGACCATGCGCACAGGAAGGCAAGCGGCGCTGTACTGTTGCAGGAGCCCGTCCATCATCTCCCGGAAAGGCGCTTTCTCCGCCCGATAATAGCGGTGCATTATCTCTATATCTACGTGTTGTGTTGTCATCGCATTCGTTCCCGTTTAAACCTGTCATCACAGTGAATTCACGTATTCGGCAAGTTCTTCCGCCTCTTTCGAGGATATTTTCTTATCGATACCGTGTTTATATACTTCAAAAACTTCTTTCATATCCGCCGCTTTCCCATTGAACAGATAAGGAGCGGTTCGCCATACCTCGCGCAACGGAGGAGTGTCCCATCCTTTTTCAAACTCGATATCCCCGCCGATGCGGTGCATCTGCATATCGGTATAATAAGGGCCGGAGTGGCATTCGTCGCATCGGAACTTCTCGAAGAGCTTACGGCCGCGCTGCGCTTTCTCGGACAGTTGCCCGTTCACCAGATAAGGACTGGGAAGCGGCTGCAAAGACATCAGGTACTCATCCACACACGTGGCAAACTCTTCCGGCAGGTCGGTAAACTGGATAAACTTGAATCCTGTACGCACAGCGATGTAAGAAGACGCGCGTATACCGGAAATCATGGCGGGAGGGGTGACATGCGAGAATAAAAGACTCTTGCAGTTTTTGGAATTGCCGATGCCGTCGTTCATCAAATCCCAGTTCATGGCATCCATACGGGCATCCCCCGGATGGCAACCGTTGCACGACTGCCAGTTCTGGAAGCAGTAGGTAGCATCGTTGAAGTATCTTTCTCCCCGATTGACTCGGCTTTCCTTCCGGTTCTTCACCAGGGCTACAGGCTGAACGGCACAGGTGTGCAGGTCCACTACATTCAGCGTATCGGAGAAATAAGTGGGTATCACGGCTGCGCCGTCCTTAATCATAAAAGCTCGCGGGCCGTTCCCCACCAGCGCCACCCGTTGGCGCAAGCCGTACAGAAACTGCAAGTCATAGGCGAGTGCCTCCTTTTGGGGATACAGTTCAAAGCGCTGTACAAACGCCGGATAATCTATTACGCTGATTTCGTGCGTACCCGAGTGGGTGACCACAATCTTGTCCTGCGTACACTTCACGTCCCAGATACCGGCAGCGCCCCGTTCGGGCTCGTCCAGCAGCACGGCGCCTTCAAAGTTCAGCGTCTCCAGGTTGACAACGCTCATGGCGTTCGTATTCATCCAGCCCTGCTGCAATTGGGAGGTGGGCACCTGAAAGCGTCCCAGGTTGTGGGTTATCAGCAGATAGCGCCCGTCGGGAGAAACCGTCATCCCCCTGAGGGCGTTACTGCCATTGGCCAACTGTATATCTTTTACCTTCTGAAAACTGTTTTTGTCGATTACCGACACGCAGGCCGCCACCATATCTACATCTGCCCGTTGCGCCGGCAGGAAGTTGGCCACAAACAGATACCTTCCTTTCGCATCCGAAACCACCGACTTCGGTTCGCGCAGCACGCGTACCGTTCTCAAGACCTTATATGCATCCATATCGATTTCGGATACCGTACCTGCAAACTGATTGCAGACGTACAGCTTACCCGTTTTCGCATCCGGCAGCGGGGCACAAGCGCCGGAAGCCGTCTCCAGGAAACGCTTCTCGGACGGGGCCGATGCCGAAAGGAAGTAGACCCCGTTCTTGTGCTCGCCTGCCACGGTGACTACAATCCGTTCTCCTTGTACCGCAACGCCCGTCGGCACTTCGTCCAGGCTCCATTCCTGCAAGCGCTCCTTGTAATCGGACGAATAAACCGTCACTTTCTTCACCCCCTTCTCGGAAACCACCATGCCGGACGGGCAGGGTGCGATACTGGTAATAAATAGCGGAGCGCCTTCCGGCACTTCCACGGAACGGGTGGTAAAAGCAAATAACGTCCCCATCAGTCCGAGGGAGAAAAGAATCTTTGCAAGTGGAAAGTTTCTGTACTTCATAGCATTCGAATCAAGCTGTTTATCTGCCGCAAAAATAGCCCGATACGCCATACAAGGCTTAAAATTATGTCTCAACAACTTGCAATTCTGTACAAAAAGAAAGGGCTTCCCGTCCTTTGTTACAGGGATTACAGCAAACGGAGACACTCCGCTCTACGGCACGCGGGCATCAATAGCTACGTTATCCGCCTTATTTTTTTGCGTACGGAGGGTTCACCTCTTTCACCGGTCTTTCTTTCCTCTTCGTTTACAGTCCGTTACGGGTGAAGACCGGAAAAGGCTTCACCGCCCTCAAGGTGTTCTGAACGGGGGCAGAGCCTTCACCGGCTTTCACCATAGGGAAAAGCGTTTTTCACTATACGCAAAAGAACTTTTCAGTATAGGCAGATTTTTTTTTCATCACAGACACAAGCCTCCGTCTCCTCAGACACTTGCGTCTGTCGTCTCAGACACAAGCCTCTGTCACGCTGAACACTTGTGTCTGTCACGCCCCACACAGAATAGTACAAAATAAAGTCGGTGAAACTTGAGAAGCCGTCTTATTCCGGCCGGTCTTCACCCGCTATCGCCCACCCACAGGGCGATGCGGAAACACGGATGAACGGTGAAGACCTCTGTTAATGTGCTAATATGCTAATGTGCTAATGACTATGCAGCATGAGAGCACATTAGTACATTGGCAATTAACACATTAGCATATTGGCACATTAACACATTAGCACATTAACACATTATTTCTTCAGCTTAATATTCTGTATAAACTCCGACGGCGACATCCCATACTGCGCCTTAAAGGAATTAGAGAAATAAGAATGGCTGCTAAAGCCTAAGGCCGCTGCAATGTCTGAAATGGACATATCCGTTTCTTTCAGGTACCTCATCGCCACTTCCAGCCGTTTACTACGAATCAGCTCCGTGGGCGACAACTCCGAAATCGCCTTTATCTTCCGGTACAGGTTGGCACGGCTGATACCTATCTCCTGGCAAAGGATATCGATGGACAACTCCGGGTCGGATATATGCTTTTCGATGACCTCGTACAACTTCTGCGAGAAACGCTCGTCCGCCGATACCATGGAAGTGCCCACCACCTCGGGCGAGAAACGCCTCCCGTACAACTTCTTCAACTGCTGCCGCGATTGCAGCAGACTGTGGATGCGTATGCGCAACACATCCATGCTGAACGGCTTGATGACGTAATCGTCAGCACCCGCCTGGAATCCCTCCTTGATATGCACCACCATCGAACGCGCCGTCATCAGTATTACCGGGATATGCCCTACGCGGACATCCTCCTTTATCATGGCGCAAAGCTCCAGTCCGTTCCGTTTCGGCATCATGATATCGCTCAATATCAGGTCGGGAAAGTCGAGCACCGCGCGTTCATACCCCTTCTCCCCGTTGGAAGCCTCCAGAATGGTGTAGTCCGATTCGAGCGAACGGCGCAGGTAATCGCGCACGTTCTTATCATCCTCCACGATGAGGACGACCGGCTTCTTCTGCACTTCCTCCGGCAGTTGGGAGGCGGGCTTCGGCTCCACCGGTTGGGCAAGCGCCGTCTCGCCGATAGTCTCCATCGGCATCACATCCCGCTCTTCTTCGGTAAAAGCATCCTCCGTAGCGGGCAGCTCTACCACAAACACCGTACCTTCCTCACCGTTCGCCCGGTCTTCAATCCTGATGCTGCCTTTATAAAGCTGCACGATGGAGTACACCAGGCTCAGGCCGATACCCGTACCGGAAATGTTCACGCCCGACGTCTCCGGAACCTGATAGAAAGGAGTGAATATCTTCTCCCGCTCCTCGGGCGGAATTCCGCAACCGGAGTCTTCCACACGCAGCAGGATGCGACCGTTCTCCTGCACCCGGGTCACCTCCATGTGGATATCCTTGCCCGGCGGGGTATACTTAAAGGCATTGGAAAGAAGATTGAACACCACCTTTTCCAGCAACGTCTTGTCATACCAGGCAATGAACGAAGCGGGATGGCATTTAAGGGTGAAGTTCACCTCATTGGTCTGGGCTATCTGCTTGAAGGCATAATAGATTTCGCGTATAAACTCGCATACGTTTCCCTCGCTCACCCGCAGTTCCATCGCTCCGCTCTGGTTCTTCTGCAAGTCCATTATCTGATTGACAAGCAGCAGCAGGCGCTGCGCGTTCTTGTATATCACCAGCAATTGGGTGTGCAGCTCCGTCCCCAGGTCAAGGCGCTTCACCAGTTCCTCGAAGGGGGTGATAATCAGTGTTAGCGGCGTGCGCAGTTCGTGGGCAAGGTTGGTGAACAGGCGCATCTTGGCCTGATGGAATTCCTGTTGCTGCTGCTTCTCGCGTTGTTCCACACGCAGTTCCTCCCGCAGCAGGCGGCGCATATTGTAGTAGTAGAACACGATGAAGATGATGGCAACCAGCAGTATGCCGTACAGCATATAGGCATACCACGTCGCCCACAGCGGCGGAGCGATGATAATGCGTAGCGTGCGACCTTCTTCGTTCCACACCCCGTCGTTATTGGAAGCCTTTACCCGGAAGGTATAAGTGCCCGAGGGCAGTTTCGTATAATAAGCTGTGGTGCGGCCTTCCACCTCGTTCCAGCCCTTGTCATATCCTTCGAGGCGATAGGCGTAGCGGTTCATGGAAGAATTGATGAAGTTCAACGCACGGTAACCAATCGCGATGTTATTCTGGTCGTAACTCAAGCGTACTTCCTTCATATTATCCAGCACCGAGCTCAGAATGCCGCTCCCGTCACCCACCGCCACCATCCGGTTGTTCACCTGAAAACTCTCGAAGACGATTGGCGGCACAAAGGTGTTTACCGGCATATCCGACGTATTGAAAGTGACGAATCCGTCGTTTCCCGTCAGGCAGACAATGCCCTCGGGCAACGCCACGCCGCCATGCAGGGTAAACTCACGCACCTGTATTCCGTTGGAGAAAGGATAGTTCAGGATGCTGCCGTTGTTCAGGGAATAGCCGGCAATACCCTTATCCGTACTCATCCACAGCGTGTTATCGGCTCCTTCCACAAAATTGCAGATGGTATTGCTCAGCAGGCCATCCCGGTCGGTCACCCGGCGGTCGATACATCCGTCGTTATCCAGACGATACATTCCTCCGCCGTACGTGGAAATCCATACCTCCCCGCCCCGGGTACGCATGATGGCGGATATGTAGTCACTCTGCAGCTTATAGCGGGTATCGGCATTCGACTTGTTGTAAGCCGACAGCGTACCGGTGATTTTCCCGTCTTCCCCTTTATCTTCCGGAGAAGTGATCTCCATCCGATACAGCCCGTATCCGCGCGTTCCTATCAGCAAGACTCCAGGGCGCTCTTCGTACAGGCATCTCACCGAATGGATGAACAGTCTTTTCCCCGAAGCATCCACCACTTCGTCCGTCCACTGCCCCGACGGCGTGAAGCATCCTAAGGAGAACGGTCCGCCGGAAGTGCCCACCCACAGGTTGCCGTACGAATCGCGCACCAGCGAATAGACGGACATTGCCGACTGAAAACGATGGAACAGCCGGAAGCGGCGCGTCTTCAGGTCGAACCGATAGATTTCTCCTTTCGTGGTTCCGCACCAGATGCAGTCTTCCTCGGCAAGGACCGACTTGATGACATTGGCGTTGTAGACCGAATAAGCGGAGGAATCAATCAGGTAGAAATGGGTTTCTCCGGTAGAGATATCATAATTCAGCAGGCCGTAGCCTTCCGTCGCCACCCAAAGGTTATTGTCGCGGTCGTAGCAGGCCGTACCGTAAATGCCCGTCCGGATATTGTTCCACAGCCCGGGCGCATGATGGACAAAGCGCGAAGACAGCGTACTGAGCCGGGATATCCCCCCGGCATACGTACCTATCCAGAGCGTCCCCGTCCGGTCGAGACAAAAGGAATAGATGGAATAGTGCCCCAGCGGCTTGGTCCAGTCGCCATATCCGCCCACTTTGGTAATCTTATTGTCGAAGTGATTGAACGAATATACGCCATCGTACGTACCCATCAGCAGTTCCCCGTTCCACTGCGCCATGCAGCGCACGTAGTTGTTCTTCAGTCCGCTGTTTTTGCTGGTATAGCGTACGGTGGCATAGGAGTTAGGATCTATCCGGGTGACCCCTCCGGGGTTGGTTCCCACCCAGATGCGGTGGAAGGCGTCTTCGTGCAAAGCCGTCACCCGATGGCCGGCAAGGGAGCCGTCCCGTTCGCAGAAATGCTTTAACGGTTGCATGTTGCTGTCGCAAAGGTGAATGCCTTGCTGCACGGTTCCTATCCAATACTTTCCGGTGCTGTCCTGCATGATGGCCGATACGGACAGCGTTTCTTTTGAGAAAGGCACTGCCTGAAAGCGGTCTTCTTCCAGCAGATAGCGGCAGAGTCCCGTGCGATGTCCCACCCATACCTGCCGGTCACGGTCTACGTAAACGGTGAGGATTCCTTCCGAAGACAATCCGTCCTTCTGGTAATAGTTGCGGATGCTGTCCGTGTCCAAAGATAGGCGACTGATACCGTGGCTCGTTCCTATCCACAGATAGCGCCCGCCCTGCTCGGCAAGGCAGGAAATCTCATTATCGGCCAGGCTGAGCGAGTCGCCCGAGCGATGGGAATAGACGGTATACGTACTGCCGTTGTAACGGTTCAACCCATTGCGCGTACCCAGCCACAGATAGCCGCGAGTGTCCTGGCACATGGCCATGACGGATAGTTGGGATATCCCCTCATTCATCCCGGCACTATAGAAAAAGGAGTACTTGAAGTGGTCTGCCCGAACAGACAAGGCAACCCACAGGATTAGGAAAGTGAACCATGCTTTCTGTCTCATCATAATATTAGAATAACGTATAACATCGTGTAAAGTTATGGATTGAATACGATAAACGATGTCACTATTATCCGTTAGAGTGGAGCACGGAAACAAAAAGAGACAGAGAAAACAGGAAGTGAGACGGAGAGAAAAATCTGCCATCCATACACTGTGCACCGCCTGCCTGTCTCTGTCGGGATTATCTACTTCTCAGCAGGATTACAGCACTCTCAAATTGGGCGTTCAGCGGATTGGAAAGGCCGTTGCCCATCAGTTCGGCTCCTGTGCAGGTGGTGCCGTGGGCGGGGAAACGGGAAGTCGTTCCCCGAGGCAGGCCGACTTCTTCTATCTCGTACGTACTACCAGCGTCCAGTCCTTCGAGAACCACCCGGGGGACTTGACCGTCTTCGGTCTGATAAAGATAGACCACTGCGTCCCGCTTATCGGCAGAGACGTAAGACAAGGATGCTAACGGGTGTTCGTAGGGAGACACCAAGCGATACAGCTCGCCCTGCATCACCAATGGGCGGATTCTCTCCTTATACAGTTTCACAGCGGCGGCTATCCGGGCACGCTCGTCGGCAGTGGCTTTGTCCAGGGCAAGGTCAATGCCGAAAGCACCGCTCAGCGCCACGTCTATCGCCAGTTTCAGATGGCGTTTGCCCATGCGGGTGACATGGGCGGATATCGTGCTGGCAGGGAAGAAATGAGAGAATCCCCACTGTATCTTGATACGCGCCAGAGGGTCGGTATTGTCACTGGGCCAGAAGCTATGGAAATAGGGCAAGGCGCCGTAATCCACCCGGCCGGAACCGCCTGCACACAGCATGGCACTCACATAGGGGAATTCATGGCTGAAACGGTTCATCAGGCGATAAAGCGCCAGAGTATAATCCATCCAAAGGTGGCTCTGCCGCTCAGGAGGCAGATAGCCCGAACCAGGCTGGGTGACGTAGCGGTTGCAATCCCATTTCACGTAAGTGATGTCGGGGTTAGGGCGGAGGGTCTTGTCGATGATTTCCCATTCATAGGCTTGTACTTCGGGACGTGTCAGGTCCAGTATCTCCTGATGCCGGCCCAGGATAGGTTCGCGCTTGGGCTGGGTAATAATCCAGTCGGGATGCTTCCGGAAGAGTTCGCTCTGCGGATTCACCATTTCCGGTTCCAGCCAGATGCCGAAGCCTACTTTACGTTTCAAGGCTTCACGGGCAATGTAGGACAGTCCGCGGGGAAGTTTCCGGGCCGAGGGTTCCCAGTCTCCCAAACCGTGCTTGTCGTCGTCGCGCGAATAAGCGCCGTTGCCAAACCAGCCGTCGTCCAGCAAGAACAGTTCGGCACCGACCTGGCGCGCACCGTCGAAGAGCTCCTTCAAACGGTCTTCATCAAAATCGCAATGGGTAGCCTCCCAGTTATTCAGTAATACCGGACGGTCTTTGCCGGCATCGCGAATACCATGCTTCCGTGCCCAACGGTGGTAACGCCGGCTCGCCTCTCCCTTTCCTTGCTTGCTGTAAGCGAAAAGGATGGCGGGAGTAGTGAACGGCACGTCACGTTCCAGGTAATACTGCGCGCCCAGCGGGTTCATACCGGTGAGAAGGCGGAGATTCTTATTCCAGTCCATATCGAAAGCAAACTGGAAACTCCCGCTCCACCGCAGGGAAGCTGCCAATACTTCCCCCTTATTCTCGTCTGCCGAAGCATCCAGCGAGAGCATAAAAGAAGGGATGCGCATTTGGTGCGCACGCACTCCCAATTTTGAATCCAACGTCTTGATGCCTTCCGACAAGCGTTCTTCCGAAAGGGTGGCTTCGCGCTTATAGTTGCCCATAAACTGGGTGAGCCAGTATTCCTTCGCTTTCACCACCGGAGCGGCGGAAGCGAAACGGTATAGCACGACCGTTCCATTTTCCTGATGACTCACCGTATTCCAAAGCTCCATCATGCTGTGGTCGGCATAACACTTAATGTAGATATCGACCGAGAACGGGTAGGCAGGGTCTTTCAGTGAAATAACGGTCTGGGTGATACCGTCTCCCAGGTCTTCGGTACGATGACCGGTGTAATGAAGTTCTGTGGAGGTATTGCCGTCGGCATGAGTGGCCTGCAACGCCGGCTCCGTCAGTACGCCGTTGCCATAGGGAGGAAAGAATTCCCGCTCACGCGAAGGCATCCGCGCGGGGACTTCTATCTCGGCAGTTACATCTCCAAAACCGAGCTGGTACAGACGGTCGTCCGCTCCCACCATAAAGGTCAGTTTCAGTTCGCCGGAGGTGACGGCGAATAGCTTCTTCACACTCGGATTCTCCGCTGCCCGCATCGTGCAGAAGCAGCAGAGGAAAAGATACAGGATGATATTCTTCTTCATTTCTTTCTTCTTTATTTACTTAAGTTTCGCAGGTTGATGAACGTTTAATAGGTGAAGCCGTGGGGAAGCTTCATTTTTTGCCTATTAGAGAATTATTTTTTCCTAATAGGGTAAAAATAAAAGCCGTTTAAAATATATGCTGTCGGCCTTGTTCCTTTGTCAACTGAAGCCTTGGCAACTGAAAAGGTGAACTTGCGAAACTTAAATTATTTATTCTGCAGTCATAAACCTCCAAGTCACGGTAGCGATGTGGTCCGGCTTGCCTTTCTCTGCTTTGGAGAGAGTGCCTTTCAGACGTCCTTTCCGGTCGCGCGTCACCCGAATGTCACGCCAGGAGTAGGCGCCCTTTTCGTAGTCGAAGGTTTCGCCGTCATCGTCATACAGACGATAAGCACCCTCGGCCTTACCGTAATGGCGGATTTCGAGATTCACCTTCTGCCCCGGACGGGGAGCATGGAGCAGGGGCTGCATGAAAGGAATGACAGCGCCATCCTTTACATATACAGGTATCCGGTCCAGACCGGGCGTTACCTTGATTTTCTCGCCATTGCCCGCATATTCTCCGGTATAGAAATCATACCAGTCGCCTTGCGGCAATACGACACTGCGCTCCGTCTGGCCCGCAAACATAGGGGCGACCAGCAGATATTCGCCTGCCATGTACTGGTCTTTTATCTCTTTGGAGACTGCTTCCAGATAGGGATTATCTTCCAAGTTGGTGTGTTTCATCTCGGTGCCGACAGCCTGCGAGGGATTGAACCCGGGTTCAAGGTTCATGGCACGGAAAGGAGGGATGCCGTCGAAATGGTAGCGGGCAAACTCGGTGTACCAATAAGGCATCATCTGCATCCGCAACGTGGCATATTCCTTTATCTGTCCGGCTACCTCGGGGAAAGACCACGGCTTGGTGCCGCTTGCCCACGCATTAATCATCGCCATAGGCGAGAATACAACCGACTGGAAACGGCGCAACCACTCCTCGGCAGTTTTGGAGCCACGCACTTCGGGCGTCCACAGCACGCCGCTGAAGCCGGAGTTAATCAGTGCGGTGATGAAATCCTGATGGCTGTAATAATCATTGTAGATGACATAGGGAAAAGAGCTGCTTCCGCCGTTGGAGGCACGTACCAGGCCGAAAGTGCGCTGATTGCGTTGCTTGTAAAGTTCGGCGGTGGTACGTTGCACCCATAGTCCGTACGTTTGGCGCATCTGTTCGGCGGATGTACCGCTGGGGAAGGTGGCGACATCAGGCCATAAATAGCGATCGTAGCCGTCCACCTCGTCTATCTTGTAGCCGCTGACACCGATGCCGATATGTTCTTTCTCCAGCTTGTCTTTCCACAGCCGGCGGGCTGCCTCACCCGCCAAGTCGGGCACAATGCCGCACCACACGGTGTGCGAACCGCTGACGGGGTATATGGCCTGATAGACGGATGATTCGGGCGAGATATACGGATTGGTCCACAGATTGATACGTACTCCCCGGTCCAGCATCTCCTTGACAAAACCTTCGGGGTCGGGATAGCGGCCTTTGTCCCACTCGAAAGTACAGGGATAGGCTTTGCTCTGCCATCCAGGTTCCAGTCCGATGAAGTCAAGAGGATAACCGCGACGTTCGAATTCGTCGGCTTCGTTCTTTACGTCTTCGGCCGTATACAGTTTTTGAGTGCGTTGCGTGAAGCCCAGTCCCCAACGCGGTGGCAGAGTACCTCCCCCGCAAAAGAGGTTATACCGGCGCACGACATCCATCGGTGAAGGGCCGGCAAAGAGATAAATCTCTACGCCGGGAGCAGGGACAAGGATGGAAACGGCATCCGAGTAAGGAGCCGAAGTCCAGGACTTGTCCGTGTTGCGGTCTTTCGCCACGGGAGCGTCCGGACTGTCTTTGCGAGCCCCGCTTCCGGCATATACCGTGAGGTAACGGGCCGAATTGATGAAGATGCCATAGCCCAGGCTGGAGATATAAAAAGGTACGGGGGCATGGGTACGGCCATTGTCCTTGCCACCGTAATGGTCTACGTGCAGGTTCAGTATCTTACCGCGCTGGTGCACCGACTGGAAGTTGAGGCCGAAGCCGTAGAGTTGTTCTTGCCTCTGCAAGGGGATGCGCAGGCTGGTCTTGCCGTCTTGCTGTTGGGCTACTATCTCCCGGGCAAGCGCGGGCAGGGTGACTTCCGGCAGACGTGCGAAGCCTTCTTTCAAGGGGGAGACATTCGCAACGCTCAGCAACGAGTATTCTTCGGGCGCACCGACAATGCCTTTCCATACGCCGGGTTCCACTTGCTTCCACGCTATCTGCGCAGAGGCCGGAAGCAGCAGGAAGGCTGCAAGTGCTGCTAAAATCAGTTTCTTTCTCATGGTGTCTATGGTTTTAAACTATAATTTCCTTTTATAAGCTAACACTACTTCCCAATCCTTCCGGCAAACCCTCCGTTAGGGAGCAGTTTCACTTTCAGCATCCCGTCCGAATCCGTTACAGGCATATAGCTGAAGGAATCCTTATCTTCGCCATCCGTAATCAGCGTGAATGATTTCCCCTTGCAGGAAGCCGGAAGTGTAAATTCCAGTTCGCGCGCCTCGCTCTTCCCGTTAATGCCGCCGATGTACCAGTCCTCTCCCAAGCGACGAGCCACCACCACGTAATCGGACGGGTAACCTGCCAGCAGGCAACTTTCATCCCAAGCGGCAGGAACCTCTTTCAGGAACTGTTTCGGCAGTTCGGGCAGCGCAAGGTAAGCCTCCGCCCTATCGGCAAAGCACTGGAATCCGGATTCGAACACCACCGCCAAAGCCAACTGATGGGCAACCGTAGTGCGGCGCACCGCAGGTATACCCCGGCGTATCTTGTTGGAGAAGGTGACCGGAGTATAGTCCATCGAACCGACCACATTCCGGGTGAAAGGAACAGTGGCATTGTGCTCCGCCGCACGGTCGCAACGGGCTTGCTGCCCCAATGTCTCTCCGCCGCGAATGGCTTCTGTTGTCATCAGGTTGGGATAAGTACGCTCGAAGCCCCGCGGCAGGGTAGCTCCATGCAGGTCTACCATCAGCCGGTGGTCTGCTGCGTCTTTCAGGATGGCGGGATATAACCGGATGACGCGCTGCTTGTCGGAGTCGAAGAAATCGACCTTGATGCCTTTTACGCCCAAGTCGCTAATGCGCTTCATCTCTGCACGGCGCAACTCCGGGTCACACATAAGGCGTCGTGCCGCTACCGTGTCATCCTCCAGCCCGGCACCGGAATGGTACCACAGCCATACGCCTACGCCTTTCCGCGCCGCATACTTCACCACATCTTCCATGCTGCCGCCATTGCCCATGCGCTGCCAGCCCGCATCGATCAGCATATATTCCCAGCCCATCGCGGCACTGAGGTCAGCGTACTTCAACTGTTCTTTATAATCGCGTACGGAAGCCCCGTTGTACCACCAACTCCAGCAGGCACGACCCGCTTTTATCCAGGAGTCATCCTGCACGACGGATGCCGGATTGAGGTGGGACACCATTTGGCTCCGGAAAATTACATCCGGATTGTCTCCTACGATAACCACCCGCCACGGTGTGTACCACGGCATTTGCGATACAGGCTCCGGCGCATCGGGCACAATGGGTTCGTCCGGTTCCGGGAAACGAATCTTATAAGCGCCGAACGTACCTGAATTGTCTATATGGGTAGCGGGATAGGTGCCGTCCAGCAAGGCTTCCGTTATCATCATCCACAGGCCGTTGGTGTGGAACAGCATGGGGAAAGCCCAGCCCCTGCCATGCTTGCAGGCGGAACGGATGTCGATGCCGTTTTCGCTATACTGCTCGTAGCTCGGCTTCTTACGGTTGTTCCAGTCATAGGGATGAATCCATGCCTTGCCGTCCACGGGTACGGCAAACTCGGTGTGCTCCGACTGGATGGTATGGGTATGGTTGTCTGCGTCGGGAAAGCCGTACCGGAAAGCCACACCGTCCTCATATACCCGCACCGTGAGCAGGAAGTCATGCCCTTTCTCACTGCGGAACGTGAAGATCTGCTCCCTGCAATCGTCCACCGCATTCATCCGCTTTCCCGATTTCAGCCGATAGGCCTCCGCAATATCCCTGACCGGAGCGGCGGAGACGAACCGGGCGTCTTTGCCATATTCCTGCTTGTCCATCACCAATCCCAAAAGAGATTTTTCTACGGCTACCGTATCGTTAAAGTAAACCGAATAGGATAAATTCGTCACTCCATCCGCCTCTTTGTTCTCTAAAACAAAGCGAACCTTTCCGTCTTTGGACGTCAGTTCCCACGATTCGGCAGGCATACAGGATGCCAGTAATACTGTGCCCAACAAAAGGACGGCCATCTTTAGTTTATTCATAATAGTTGCATTTAGTGTTGTGTTGTTATTTATAGATTTGCATCTCTCCGTCCTCACAGATTATCTCGGGACGTTCATCCGGGTTCTTGAGTTCAAAGGTGACATTCTTCAATTTCAAGCCTCTTACATGCCGCGCCCATACACCGTAAGCGGGTATTTTAGGGCCGAATGTTTTCACTTCGGGGTACTTGTCCACTGCTTCGGGCACTTCCGCCAGGGCATCTTCCGGGGTACCGGTTCCCAACAGCCGGATATGAATATTCTCCAGAGTCAGGTTGGTGATATAATGACCGGGGATGCCGGTAATCAGGATGCCTGAGGGAGGCTTCAACTGGGCATTGTCGGCGGCAACCGCCTTTACATTGCGGATGGTTACATTCTCCAATACGCCGACAGGTTGCCGTGTGTCGCGGTCTTTGCGGAAAACGCTCAGGCGGGCACCCAGGCGGAACAGCATCGGTGTACGCACTTCATCCATCGTGATATCCGATATCTCCACGTTCCGCAAGCGGGCGCCGTCTACTGAAAAAAGTTTGATGCCGCCATTCCTGGTATCATAAATGTGGCAATTACTGATTTTGATATTCTCGAAACCGGCTATCGACTCTGCCCCTATCTTGATGCCCGCCTGGTTACTCTTCAACTTCATATTGGTAACGACGATATCGTCGCATCCCATCTCGGCCGAGGTAGTCTTGAAACAAAGCGCATCGTCTCCGCTGATAATGTCACAGTTGCTGATGCGGACGTGCCGGCATCCGTCGATATTGATGCCGTCATTATGCGCCACTCCGAAACTGCGGATAGTCACGCGGTCGATAGAGACATTCCGGCACTGAAAATAGTGGGAGGTCCATGCGCCGGCATATTTCAAGGTCACTCCTTCCACCCTTACATTTTCGCAACGCACCCAGCGAAGCAGGAACGGGCGCAGTCCCCAACGTTGTCCCTCGGGGCGGGTGTCAGTGCAGATATGGCGTTCTTTCAGGGCAGCTCCCTGCCCGTCTATCGTGCCTTCCCCTTCGAGGGCAACATTCCTGGCGTCTACCGCGACCATCAATGCCCAACCTACATCGATGCCCAGTCCCTCCGTAAAAGGGTCCGGATTGTCGTAGGCCTTATAGTCGGTGGTACCTAAGATGAGGGCATCCTTCTCCAGGTGCAAAGTGACATTGTCTTTCAGCAGAATGGTGGCGGAAAGGTAAGTGCCTGCGGGAACCACGACTGTTCCTCCACCTGCCCGATGGCAAGCATCGATGGCTTTCTGGATAGCGGGAGAATCCAGCTTCCGGCCGTTTCCGCGCGCTCCGTATTTCTTCACATCGAAAGTATCGCCGGCATGTACGACCGATGGCATTATCGACAGTAAAAGCAGTAATCCCCAAATAATTCGATTCTTCATGGTAAGATGTGTTTGTATTCAATTTATAATCAAGTGATGCTTCCTCCTATCTGCCGGTAGTAGCCCGCTCCCTGCTGTTGCCGGAATATAGTTTCACCAACCGTACGCCGTGCGGGGCAATATCCGTTACAAACTCTTCGCCGGACTTGCCGACGTCCTGCTGCCGCCAAAGGTCGCGAACCGTTTGTTCACCGCGTATGCCCACCGATTTCCAGGCAAGCCTGCCCCGCGCCACGGAACTTCCACGGTTGAAAAAGCCTACCGCCATAGAACCGTCTTCCAGCGGCTTGGCATAAATAACTACCGCGTCTTCTTCATCCACCAGGGTGGCCTGCTTGCCCAGTGGGTCTTGATTTACCGCGATGACTTCATCGTTCGTCAGCAGGCTCAGGGTGAAATCATCCAACTGTGCCATGTCACAACCGATGAGTAACGGAGCAGACAACAACGCCCACAGGCTGATATGAGTGTATTGTTCATCCGGCGTAAGACGGGTATAATGCAGCTTCGGTCCCCAACCGACCATCCCAACCACGAGCATGTCCGGGTCGGGCCAATGCCCGGGACCTGTATAGGCCGCCCATTTCGTCTGGTTGAAGCCCAGCCGGCTCATGCTCTCCCAGGTATCGCGGATGTCACCGGTGGTGCGCCAGCAGTTCGCCATCTTCTCCCATTGGGCGGCATCTCCCCACGGAGCGCTGTTTGAAAGGCTGAATACCACGTCGCGGGGATGGGAACGCAAAGCGTCGCGCATTTCTTTCACATGGTACACGTCATTCGGGTTCCAGTCGTATTTCAGGTAATCGATCCCCCAGTCCATCCATTGCCGCACATCGTTGGCGACGAAAGAATACTTTCCATGATGGTAGTTCACTTTATGCCCGGTTTTTCCGGTCTTGTCCACATACCGGTAATACTCGTTGGCATATTGCTCCACCCAGTCATAAGTGCCGTCGGGATTATCGCAATAACAACCGATATGTCCCGCATACGTCCCTACCCACGGCCCGGAATAGATGCCTACTTTCAATCCCATGGAATGTATTTCATCGGCCAATCCTTTCATGTCGGGGAATTTGCTGTTGGTCATCACGCCGTTATGCTTTCCGCCGCGAAGTCCCTGCCAGCCGTCGTCGATATTGATGTACTGCCAGCCATGATTGATCAGGCCTTTTTCTACCATCGCCCTGGCAGAACTGAGCACTTTCTCCTGGCTTACGGCGTTGCCCCAGCAGTTCCAACTGTTCCAGCCCATAGGGGGAGTGAGGGCTATTTTGTCCCCTACCACTATCCGGAAGTCGCGTTTGGCTTCGCCCAGCGAGTTCGTGGCTACAAACGTCATCACATACTCGCCCGCCTTCCCGATGCTTCCGGTAATCCTTCCTGTTTTTGCATCGACCTTAAAGCCCTCGGGAAGATTTTCCACAGAGAAGGTCATCGGACGAATGCCCGTGGCCGGAATGGTGTACAGGAATTGAGAGCCCGGACGAACACCAAAGACTTTCGCACCATTGATACGGGGTGTATCGGGAGCTTCAGGCGTCAGTATGTACTTTCTCAAAGTATCCAGCGGAGACGTTTCATCCGTGAAGCGAGGAGGGCAACGAAGGGTCTTCACAAGCTCTTTGTCTGTGATACCTTTCTCCACCTTCAGATTCTTTATCTCCGCCCCTATCACATCGTCCAGGAGCACAGCATAACGTCCATCCTTGTTTTCTGCGTTTATCTCGCAGTCCCTCAGAACAAATCCTTTGACGTGGCGCACCCAGAAACCAAAGGACGGCAAGGTCTTCAGGTCCCCGACATTATAGCGTCCCACTCCTATCTCCGGAGGACATATCCCGGCATCTTCCGCAGGATTACCCCCTTTCACCAACAGGCGCACGTCTTCAAACTGCACGTTCTTGATATATCCGGTGTGCAATCCGTTGGGCAAACGGAAGGGCAGACCGCCTTCCACGTTTTCCGGGTCAGGCAGTTTGTAACCGGCAATAATGGGGGTTGCCTTGTTCTGCGAACCATCATAAGCTTGCCATCGGTTACCCCGGAACGAACTTCCGCCATACACCTCTTCAATATCCACACCTTTTATAACGATGTTCTCCACCTCACCGATATTGGAATTAGTAACCAGCAATTCTTTGCGCACCGTCCCATTTTCGCTGAACGTAAACGGAGCCACCCTGGCGCCCAGCACACGCCCACGGTTGGAAATGGAGATAAAGAAGGGAGCACGGGTGCGGCGCATTACCGAGCGGGAGTGTACAGGCCCTGTCCGGCCACTGTTCAGATACACATTCTTTATATGCCCGCCGTCATTGGTAGAGATGGAAAATCCCGCTTTATTGGCACCCAGCACGTAGATGTTGTCTATGTATATATCCTGAATGTCATCGGCTGTTTCAGAACCAATCTGAAAGAGATTACAATTGGTATCGCCCACAATATTACGAATCATATAGTTACGTGCCGGACGGGTAAAGCCCAGGGAACAATCGGAACCCGGCTTGATAATGTCGTCCGAACTGACACGGGAATAGATATTGGTAGCGGTCACATCGTTGCAAGCCATGAAATCGTAAATGTCGCGGGCGTTCTTCGAACTGTTTCGGGCAAAGTAAGTATCGTGCACGTGAATACCGTCCGTGCCGGTGGCAAGGAGGACAAAGTGCCCTGCCTGGTCGATATGCAACATGTTGCCGACATCGAAATTCTTTCTTCCGTCCTGCTCCATGTAATAAGGTTCGTCCTGCTGAGGGTCGTACCACATATCCTTACCGGTATCCCAGCCTCCGATTTCAATGTTTGTACAGAGTTTCAGGGAGAACATCTTATCACAACGCCTTTCAGGGGCATTGTTCATGACGCGATCGGATGTAACAATATGACCGTCTCCCGTAATCCGCCCCGTGCCTACTACCTTTACATTATCTATACGCTCGCCGAAGAACATGGCATTCCGGAAGAACGTGTGGCCTACATCCTGTTTCGTCAGATAGTTTTCCGGGTCGCTATAAGGACGCGCATCCGTGGGCGAAAGCCCGGAACGATAGGCACGGTCGCTAAACCAGGTCGCCTCGGGAGCATCGGCACCGGGAAGTGCCCGGATGACCGCTCCGCTATCGAGGTGTAGCCATACATTACTCCGCAAGTGCACGGTACGGACAGGATAAGTACCGCCCGGAAAATACAAAATACCTCCACCGATGCCGTTCAGTTTCTCGATAGCCTTATTCAAGGCATCCGTATCATCGGTAACAGCATCGCCTTTCACTCCCAAGGTTCTTACATCCCACAGACCGGCATAGTACCAGGCTACATTGGAATCCCCCCGATTATCTCCTCCTTCTACCCGAAGCTTAAACGCATACAACTGATTGGGCTTCAAATGAGAAGCTACGCAGAAATCATCATCCGGCAGTACCTCCGTTTTCACAGGCTTCCAGGTCTTTCCCCTATCTTCCGACTGTAACAACGTGACTGTCCGGGCATCCTTAGGTGCAGTCCAGTGGAAAGAGGTGAACGAGAAATCCCGGTCTTTCTTATAAGTAAACTCTCTCAGCGTATTTCGTGAGAAATCGGCAATCGTCCTTACTCCCTTCAACGTCGCAGTAGCCACCGGACTGTGCAACACTTCCGGCTCCGAAGTCGTGTATTCCGCTCCGAACGTATAAGTGCCCTCCGAAGGCAAAGCAACTCCACGAAGACAAAGACGGAGGTCGGGTCCGTTGGACGGACGGAAATCGAGGTTCTTAAATATCAGGCGAGTGCCTTTCGCACCTTCTTTGCTGATGACGACCTCACCTACTTTTGTATAAGAATAACCGGAGGCCGTACGTCCTATCGATTGCCCGGACAGGTTGCGCAAAGACACTTCGCCCCGCCCAATTACATTGAGGGTGGTATTGTCCGGCGTAACCTCCACCCCTTCAGGAACAAAGATGGTCACTGTTGCCATAGGGCTGCGCTGTCCGGCATAAAAATCCAATATCAGGTTTCCCGCCGTTTGTATGGTACATTCCTTTCGGTCTATTTCCAAGGCAGGAGGTAACGCACCTCTACGAACTCCTATCGACAAGCGTTTCCCGGAAGATGCGGATAGCAGATAATCGCCGTTGGCAGGTTTCCCCTCCGTCTTCTCCTGTCCGCCGGCAGTCAGCAAACGGAATGTACCGTAACCCGAATGAGCCAACTGCGCTTTCAGCTCCGATACCGTGGGAAGGGTGGAAACCAACCCTTCGTTCTCCGGCGTATCCACGGTATAGCGGTAGGTTGTTCCTTCAAACAACCATAAGGAGTCAGGCGTCAACTGCCAGGGATGGAATTCCTCCGCATAACCTTTCATACTTATCAGTGTCAGCAACAGGACGACCCCCAAGATATTCAAGTTCCTATTTCTCATATCGGATTGCATTTAGTGTTTATTCAGCGATGTGTATCTATATATTCAATATACTCTTTGGAAGGCTGATACCACGCCACACCGGCAGCCCCTATACAGGCATCCACCCTTTTCTTCTCTATCGAATCCAAATCAGCAGGCAGTTCCGCCTCTTCAAATCCTTGACGAATACGCTCGTAAGGCACTGCACCCAAAGAGCCTTCTTCTGTAAATGCCCACCGGTTCCCCATGAATAAGAAGCCGGGCAGGAGGTCTTCTGCATTTATTATCTTTAATTGCGGTCCCCGGCCGGCATACAGGTTGCAGGCAAACCGAATATTCCGCGGCAGTTTATCTCCCCGTCCCGATCCCAGCTCCAACGAACTGTTCAGGAACGTATTATAGGCAATATCCACATTCTCGGCCCGATGGTAAGATGTCAACGGCTCTTTCTTTACGTCGGTTTCAGGGGTAGGACGTTCATAAACACCCACACGCACCAGCAGACCGAACGCAGACACATCTTTGATATAATTATCATACACCGTATGCCCTTGATTAATGATGCGGATACCCGCCGTCCCCCGCAGGTGATGACCGATGAACGTATTGGACTCTATTACATTATAATGCCCGTGGCGGCAAACCAGTCCTCCCTGTGATTCATAAAACAGATTCCTTCGCAACACATTATGGCAGGACTTTACCGAAATAATCTCATTTTCTCCGCTACACCGGAAGAACACATTGTCTTCCACGAAGGTACGCGACTCCAACTGAGACGACCAGGAATGACCTATGCGAATAATCTCCGCGCCGTTTCCCCCATACGGCAAGCGCTCACCGAAGAAGTTGTGGTCTATGATATGATTGTTCACGTGGTTATCGGCAGACAACCATATTTGCAGCACCAGTCCGCCTATTTTCTTATTGGCAAAATAGCAATGGTCTATCCGGTTATTCGTACCTCTCAATCCTACCCAGTATTCATCGCCCTCGCCCGGTTTAGTTCCTTTCTGCGGATTGTTGCAATCATCAATCACACACCGGGTCATCCTGCAATAATGGGCATCGGCATCTTTCTCCTTCTGGAAATTTATCATATCGTGCCCCATCGCCCACGCATGATGAAAGAACAGGTCTTCCAATTGCAGGTATTCCCCATATATCCTCAAATTCAACCTTCCCGAAATAACCGCTTTTCCCGGATTCTTGGCTTTCCACACGATGGGGTTGGTGGAAGTTCCCCGACCCGTGAAGTCGATTACCTCCAGATTGTCGTACGTTCCATCCGAAAGAATGACTTCATCACCGGGTTGCAGTTTTCCACTGCCCATCAACCGCTTCATCGCCGGAATATCCTGAGGAGAGAAAGTATATTCTTTGGCAGAAGAAATCAGCGAAACGAATAAAATGAAGAGAGTACATAGTTTTCTTGTCATGCTTTTCTTGATTTAAGATTAATAATCACAGAGCAAATATAGAGATTAAAATCCATATCAAAACAGCTACCCGCCAACGAGCCCCACTTTGAGAAGATAATACAAATGAATGAAACATTTTTATAATGCCGGGGGATAACAAAGGAACCGTGCCGTCGGGAATAAGCAAAAAAGAAAGGCCGTCCAACTTTTCATCGTCAGACAGCCTCTTCTATGTTAATGGAGGAAAATACAGCTCTTACAACGCCGCCCGGATAGCTTCAGCCACCGCCTTGAACTCTTCGTCCGTCAGTTTCAGCTTCGGGTTGGAGAAGAGCATATCCTTCTCACTCTGCATCGGAATCAGATGGATATGGGCGTGGGGCACTTCCAATCCCAAAACGGCTTCGCCTACCTTCTTGCAAGGAAAAGCCTTACCGATGGCAAGCGCCACGTGCTTGGCAAAGACGTGCATAGCCGCAATGTCTTCGTCACTCAAATCGAAAATATAGTCCACCTCTTGTTTGGGAACAACCAGCGTATGTCCCTTTACCAATGGATTGATATCGAGGAAAGCAAAAAACTTCTCGTCTTCCGCCACTTTATAACAAGGTATTTCACCTGCGATGATTCTGCTGAATATGGTTGCCATAGCTATACTATATATAATGTATAAAATAAGGCAAGCCCGCGTGCGGACCTGCCTTTCGTTTAAAATGAAATGTTTACTACTTCCAGATTGATAATGCCTTGCGGAACTTTGATTTCGGCCACATCACCCACTTTCTTGCCAAGCAGTCCCTGTGCAATCGGAGTGTTCACGGAAATCTTACCCTCTTTCAGATTGGCTTCGCTTTCAGAAACGATGGTATAAATCATCTTCATACCATTCTTCACATTCTTCAGCTCCACCTTGTTCAGTATCTGCACGCTGTCGGTCTTCAGCTTGGACTCATCGATAATCTTGGCATCGGCGATAATCGCTTTCAGCTTATTGATTTTCATCTCAAGCATACCTTGCGCTTCCTTGGCGGCATCATATTCGGCATTTTCCGATAAGTCGCCCTTATCACGCGCTTCGGCAATCGCCGATACTATTTTGGGACGTTCCACCGTCTCCATGTGTTTCAAGTCAGCCAACAATTTATTGTAGCCGTCTTCTGACATATAAGCCATACTTTTTTCCTCCTTATTATATTTATATTAGTTTTTATGGTACTATAAACAAAAAAGAATTCCAACATGGTAGGCATGTTGGAACCCTCTCTCCTATTTTCCTTTGCAAAGATAGCCTTTTAAACGATGCGTGTCAAGCAAAAAATGCTGCTTTGTAACATATTTAAATGAAATGTGCTAATTTATAACAAGTTACAACAGTGCTTTCACCGCCGCTTCCAGGTCTTTCACCGTATCTCCGCGCGCGCTCAGCTCACTTTTCTTATTAATAAGGAAGATAGCCGGTACCGATTTCACATTGTAGGCGGCTGCCACCGAGGAGTAGATTCCATTGGCATCGCGCACGCATATCCACGGCAGATTATCCGCAGTCGTCTTCCAATAATGCTCGTCCGCATCCAGCGATACCTGATAGATTTCCAGTCCCTGGGCAGCGTACTTATCATACAAGTCGCGCAACATATAATTATGTGTCGGAGAAACAGCGCTCTGATATATCGTAAAGTCCAGAATCACGGCTTTCCCTTTCAGATCGCTCAATTTATGCATATTGCCTTTCATATCACGCAGGTTGATATCGATGATTCCCGTCTCCGAAACCACCTCCTCCGGAATTTCCAATACCTTCTGTTGCGGAGTGCGCGTATTCTTCATTCCTTTTATTACAATATTATAAAGGTTCTTCGAGCGGTCGGCATGAGGATAGAAATTATTCATGCTGGTGGCAACGGCCGCAAAACACTTGATATCGTCTTTGCTGTTCAGCGGGTCGAAAATCAAGTAATTATTCAGCTTCTGGAACAACGCGAAATAAGCCGCCGCCGTATTAGGCGCCGCAAAGATATAGTTCACCTTCACCTCATCCTTGTAATTCTTCAACAGCGTAGAAAGACTGTCCTCAAAAACGTCCGAAGCCATCTGATGCGCCTGCATCCGCTTCAGCAATTCGTTCACTTCCGTTTGAAGCCGCATTTGTTTCATCGTCAGTTCCTTTATCTTCACGCTGTTGGCCGAGCCCTCCACCGTATAAGCCGTGGCGAAGTCAGTATAAGGAGCCTTCACCCGCACCGTTTCCGTAGAATCGACAGAGAAGTTGATAACCTTCTCATCCAGCCGCAAGCGATAAAACTCCGGAGATTCCGGACGCGCGTATTTAAACGTAAAAGAACCGTCACCTTTCAATTTCACAGAATCCAGCGGAACGATACCCTCCAAAGCCGAAGCCTCCAGATAGAGCATTTTACCGTCGGCACCCGAAATCTCGCCTTCCACCTTGAATTTCGGTTCAGAGTCACACGCACCCAAAGCAACAGCCGCAAGTGCCACAAAAAAGATTTTCTTCATATGCTTACTCAGTTTTATTTTTCCTTGTGTATTTACCAGAGTCATCACCGGCCGGTGCAGATGCACACCCGTTTCAGACAGTTTGCAAATATACTTCTTTTCGGGTTTAGTCAAAGCATTTTCCCCGCTTCTTCCGCTTATAAAATCGAAAAAAACGGCTATATATAAACTTTTTATCTCATTCCCACCATATTACATGAATAAAATATGTATCTTTGCGGGAATTTTGAAAGAAAAATAGATATAAAACATTTTTTATGATTAACCCAATTGTTAAGACGATCGAGATGCCCGATGGAAGAACCATCACTCTCGAAACGGGAAAGCTGGCAAAACAGGCAGATGGATCTGTAATGCTTCGTATGGGCAACACCATGCTTTTAGCTACTGTTTGTGCCGCCAAGGACGCAGTTCCCGGAACAGATTTTATGCCGTTACAGGTAGAGTACAAAGAGAAATTTTCCGCATTCGGACGTTTCCCCGGCGGTTTCACCAAGCGTGAAGGACGCGCTTCGGATTATGAGATCCTCACTTGCCGCCTGGTAGACCGTGTTCTCCGCCCCTTATTCCCCGATAATTTTCATGCTGAGGTATATGTCAACATTATCCTCTTTTCAGCAGACGGCGTAGACATGCCGGACTCGCTGGCCGGACTTGCCGCTTCCGCAGCACTTTCCGTTTCAGATATTCCTTTCAACGGACCCATCTCCGAAGTCCGCGTTGCGCGCGTCGACGGTAAGTTCGTTATCAACCCCACTTTCGACCAACTCGAAGTAGCCGACATGGACATCATGGTAGGCGCCACTTACGAAAACATCATGATGGTGGAAGGCGAAATGAGCGAAGTCTCCGAGCAAGACCTGCTGGAGGCCATGAAAGCCGCACACGAAGCCATCAAGATTCAATGTAAAGCCCAGATGGAACTGGCCGAAGAAGTCGGTTCTACCGTGAAACGCGAATACTGCCACGAAGAAAACGACGAAGACCTGCGCAAGGCCGTACATGACGCCTGCTACGACAAGGCTTATGCCATCGCAGCTTCCGGCAACCGCAACAAGCACGAACGCCAGGACGCATTCGATGCCATCCGCGAAGAATTCAAGGCACAGTTCAGCGAAGAAGAACTGGAAGAAAAAGCCCCGCTTATCGACCGCTACTACCACGATGTGGAAAAAGAAGCCATGCGCCGCTGCATCCTGGATGAAGGTAAACGCCTCGACGGTCGTACCACTACCGAGATTCGCCCCATCTGGTGCGAGGTAGGCTACCTGCCCGGTCCTCACGGTTCCGCAGTCTTCACCCGTGGTGAAACACAGTCATTGTCTACCGTAACATTGGGTACCAAACTGGATGAAAAGATTATAGACGACGTTCTGGACCACGGAAAAGAACGTTTCCTGTTGCACTACAACTTCCCCCCGTTCTCTACTGGCGAAGCCAAAGCGCAACGCGGCGTAGGCCGTCGTGAAATCGGCCACGGCCACTTGGCATGGCGTGCCCTCAAGGGACAGATACCTGCAGATTATCCGTACGTCGTACGCGTCGTTTCCGATATCCTCGAATCCAACGGTTCCTCTTCCATGGCCACCGTTTGTGCCGGAACACTGGCATTGATGGATGCGGGCGTTAAGATTAAGAAACCCGTATCAGGTATCGCAATGGGCTTGATTAAGAATGCCGGCGAAGAAAAATACGCCGTATTGTCCGACATCCTCGGCGACGAAGACCACCTGGGCGATATGGACTTCAAGGTAACCGGTACGAAAGACGGTATCACCGCTACCCAGATGGATATCAAGGTAGACGGACTGTCATACGACATTCTGGAAAAAGCATTGTTGCAGGCAAAAGCAGGCCGCGAATACATTCTGGGTAAAATCACCGAATGCCTCGCCGAGCCGCGTGCCGAGCTGAAGCCTCACGCTCCGCGCATCGAGACGATGACCATTCCTAAAGAATTCATCGGTGCCATCATCGGCCCTGGTGGAAAAATCATCCAGGGAATGCAGGAAGAAACCGGTGCCACTATCACTATCGAAGAAGTGGACAACATCGGCAGAATCGAAATTGCCGGCACCAACAAGCAATGCATCGATGATGCTATGCGCATGATTAAGGCGATTGTAGCCGTACCGGAAGTAGGCGAAGTCTACAAAGGCAAGGTACGTTCCATCATGCCTTATGGTGCCTTCGTTGAATTCCTGCCGGGCAAAGACGGTCTGCTCCACATTTCCGAAATTGACTGGAAACGTCTGGAAACCGTAGAAGAAGCCGGAATCAAGGAAGGTGACGAAATCGACGTGAAGTTGCTCGACATCGACCCGAAGACAGGTAAGTTCAAACTTTCCCGCAAAGTTCTGCTTCCCCGTCCTGAAAGACAGGAAAGGAGATAATAGACCTCCGACCTTCATAAAAAATAAGAGGCTGGCTCAAAGTAGTTTTTGAGTTCAGCCTCTTTTTCTGTTTTGGTGTCTCTGACAGATTTTTGCATCATGTTTTTATTGGCTGAATTTTAAAAATCAATATCATGTTTTGTTTTTCAGAACAGAAAACTTATCTTTGCATAAAAGAAATCCAATATGAGAATAATCGCTAAAAGTAAAATAGTAGACTATTATACTAATAATCCCGATGCAGAAACCGCATTAGAGGATTGGTATCAGAAAACAAAGAAAGCAGAATGGACTTGTTTCGCTGATATGAAGAAAACCTTCAATAGCGTTGATAATGTTGGTAACCAACATTACGTATTCAATATTAAGGGTAATAACTATCGGCTCATTGTCGTTATCAAGTTTACTATAAAAACAGTACTTATTCGTTTTATTGGTACTCATGCAGAATATGATAACATAAATGATACTGTAAAAGCTAAAAACGTTTAGATATGGCAAAGATTCAGAATGAAACAGCTTATAAAGCTGCAATGGAAAGAATAGAGGAACTTCTTCCACTGGTAGATGATGATACCCCTTTGACTGATAAAAATCTTATCGAGTTGGATTTATTGTCCGGTCTTGTAGAGGAGTACGAAGATGAATATTATCCAATCAAAGCCCCATCTTTGGTTGATGTGATAAAATTGCGTATGTATGAAATGGGCATTAATCAAGCAAAACTATCCGAATTACTTGGAGTAAGTCCCTCACGTATCAGTGATTACCTTACAGGAAGATGTGAGCCGACCTTGAAAGTTGCTCGTGAGATGAGCCGCAAGTTGAATATTGATGCAAATATTGTATTAGGAGTATAAATTAAACCCACGACAACTCTCATTCGTGAATATAAAAAGGGATATTGAAAGCCCAATATCCCTTTTTATCATTAACAGACTTCTATTCCAAATTTTCTTTTCCTGCTTTTATAAATAAAGCAGCCGGAATCGTTCAAACTAAACAATCCCGGCTGCTGCCTAAAACAAAATAACCGCTGTTACCTGTCGTTTATTATAAAAATATCACTTGGAGCTTATCGAAGAATTTCTTCGCTTGCGTACCACTGTTGGTGCACCAAGTTCTTCCCGCTCCAGCACTTCAATAAACCCATTCTGTTCCAACTCGAACAGAGCGGGATATACTCTCAGTTTGTCAGCACCGGAGTGAAGGATTATATATTCTACTCGAACTTTATCTGAGAAAGAGTTTATATAATCAACAATTTTCTCAGTATCCATTACTTTATAATTCATATTTATCATTATATAAATGAATTTCTTTCTATGTTATTGCCCTTTTGTTATTAATATATGCACACTAAAACAGATAATATTTTAGTTAGAAACAGACGCCAATAATTGAGTATATTTTTCATTATATCATCTTTAAATAATATAAAAAATGCAACTATTATCGAAGTATTTTTTTGTATATGAAAGTTCGCCATGAATTAGGTACAATTCGCGTTGAGAAACGAATAAATATATTTCTTATAAATTCGCTAGTAGATATGAAGTGGGTTTGCTTCAGCATCTGTTGAAAATGCAATTCATCCATAGCATATTTCCATCCACCACGTCTTTTAAACATATCTGGGGAAAATCGGAAAAACAACAAGCTTTCTTGGATATTATAAAACTTTGAACCATTCATTAACATACGTACCCACAAATAATAATCTTCAAATAGAGGAAAATGTTGATAACCGCCTGCAGCCAATACTGCATTCTTACGAAACATTGCAACAGGGTGATTTATCGGACAGCGTTTCTTTGCATACATTTTTATATCGACATGGTTCTCTGGCAATTTCCGAGTAGAAAGTATATTCTCTGTATTATTTTCAAACTCATCTATCCAAGCACTACAAATATCAACATCCGGGTGGCGTTGAAAAATTTCAATCTGCTTTTCAAAACGATTTTGCTTTGATATATCATCAGTGTCCATACGAGCAACCAAATGATTAGAACAATGTTTTAACCCTATATTTAAAGCTCTTCCAAGCCCTTGATTACAACTTAATGGCTGTCTCTTATACACATCTGACGCTGCCGACGAAGCTAGAAGTGTAG
>ENA-OYYE01000140-OYYE01000140.1-human-gut-metagenome-genome-assembly--contig:-NODE-140-length-47857-cov-7.645140_pt1 | contig 47857 bp, 48 predicted proteins | sample MGYA00243244_ERZ653437 | MGnify/ENA primary metagenome ERZ653437 (study PRJEB26926, sample SAMN06165130) | human gut metagenome | biome: ENVO:00009003; feature: ENVO:2100002; material: ENVO:00002003...
TTTTTTATAAACACAGTAAAATAAAAGAAAGTATTATGAAAAAGTTCAATTTGAAAATGGCTGCAACTGTTATGGTATGCGGCGCTTTTCTTTTCAGTTCTTGTATCGGTTCTTTTGGATTGCACAGCAAACTGGTGAACTGGAATCAAGGTATTGGTAACAAATTCGTCAACGAACTCGTTTATCTGGCATTCAACATCATTCCGGTGTATGGTGTTTGCTATCTTGCCGACGCATTGGTAATCAACTCCATCGAATTCTGGAGTGGAAGCAACCCCATGGCAAGCGTAGGTGACGTGAAGAAAGTAAAGGGTGAAAACGGCAACTACCTGGTAGAAACGCTGGAAAACGGCTATTCCATCACGAAAGAAGGTGAAACCGCTTCCATGTCACTTATCTATGACAAGGATTTGAACACATGGAATGTAGTAGCAGACGGCATTAGCACCGAATTGCTGAAAATGAACAACGACGGAACAGCCCAGATGTCATTGCCCAACGGCGAAGACCTCACTGTTACGCTGGATGCACAAGGTGTAGCTGCTGCTCGTCAGGCAACTATGATTAATACATACTATGCGTTGCGTTGAGAAATTAAAGAATTAAAGAGTTAAAGAATGAAAGGCTGCGCGGTGTTTGCTATAAACTGCGCAGCCTTTCTTTCATTCTTTAATTTTTAATTCTTTCATTCCTTCCCTCTTTCATTCCTTCACTCTTTCATTCTTTAATTCCTTCATTCTTTAATTAAAACGGATATCCCACCGCAAAGTGGAACGCAAAATCCCTGCTGAACTTAGGCTGTATAATCGGGAACTGCTGTTTCTTTTCCTCGAAAACGGGATTGATAGCCTTCATACCGCCATCGAAGCGCAGGACAAAGAAATCCAAATCCAGACGTAATCCCAAACCGTATGCCACGGCTATCTGCTTGTAGAACTTATTAAACTCGAACTTACCGCCCGGCTGGTCTTTATAGTCGCGCAAAGTCCAGATATTCCCGGCATCCACAAAAATAGCTCCACGGAACTTCCAGAACAAACGGGTGCGATACTCGATATTGGCATCCAGTTTTATATCTCCCGACTGATTCATGAAGTTGCCATTGCCGGCATAAACTCCCGGCCCTAAATCACGCACCGACCAGCCACGCACACTGTTGGCGCCGCCGGAGAAGTATCGCTTCTCGAAAGGCAAAATCGTGGCATTGCCATAAGGCACGGCTATGCCCGCCCCTATATGGAAAGCGATGGAATTGCGGTTGTCGATGACGACGTTCTTGGCAAAATCAAAATCGCCCTTAACATATTGCGCAAACGGAATGCTCAGCAGCGAATACTCCCCGTCCTGGTTTTTACTCTTATGCGCCAGTTTGGCAAAAGCGTAAAGCAGGTTGCCCGCCGACTCGACATTGAAGCGGATGGAATAAGAATTACCCAGAATCGTATTGTTCATCAGTGCCCGGCCGGCGCTGTTGTAGGTGTAGCTGTATCCCGTGCGGACTATCAGGCGGTCGTCATAGTTATATTTCAATATATAGTTCTGGTCTTTATTCAGGTATTTGTCGCTGAACTCTTTCGAGATGGAGGGCATGTACAGGTAGTTGATATCGATCAGGTCGATGCGGTGCTGGGCATACTGGTGCTGCATCCCCCATTTATAGCTCCATCCGGCAGAAGCGATAATGCGTGAGAACTCGGGACGAATCTGATAGTTGTACTGCACACCGAACTCCGTCGTAGCGCGTATTTTCCGCTTGAAGTCGTTGGACACGAACGGGAACAGGAAGCGTGGGAAATTGATGGTGGCTTCCGCACCCAGTTCCATATAGTCTTCGTGGTTGTAGGCGCCTTGCAGACCGGAAACGGCTTCGTATGCTCCACGCAATTTCAGCATGAAGGTTTCCGAGCCCCGGAACACATTGCGGTTTTGAAACGACACGGAAGCGGCAGCGCCCAGGTCTCCGGCAGAATTGGTTCCCTCCAGCTCGAAGGAGATGGACTGATGCTTGCTTTTGGTCAGCATGACGTATGCGTTCAGTTTGGCGGAATCTGTCGATTGCGTCTCGAAGAAACGGATGTTGGTGTACTTCAACGCCTGCAGGCGGCCGAAGTTGGAATAGGTGCGCTGCACGTCCTGCTCGTCGTACAGGCTGCCCGGCACGATGCTCAGGTTGTTTGCCAACACTTTGGGGCGCAGATACAGCCGGTCTTTGTAGTAGATGGGAAATCCCTTGTAATGCACGGAGTCGTTGATGTCGATGCTGCTGTTCAGGGCGGTCGATTCCAGCACGTTATAGTCGGTAATGAAGTTCACCTTATTAATATAGTACTGGCGATGGCGCTGAAGCGTGTCGCCGCTATGTGCCCTGTAAGGGGCAAGGTGCAGGGTCAGGTCCACCAAGTAGGTGTTCCGCACGGTGTCGGCGGTATAAGAGATGTATTCCTTGTTGAATTTATAATATCCGTTCCGCAAGAGGTTGTCGGTAATCCGTTGGCGTTCCGCATCCAGCAGGTTCACGTCGAAATACATCCCTTCGGACAGATAAGTGGCTGCCGAGTCCAGACGCATGTACTCCCTGATTTTTTCATCCGGTACATCGTATTTCAGCGAACGCACTTTATAGGGCTTGCCGCTTGTGACCTTGTAGGTCAGTTTCAGTTTCTTCTTTTTTATCTGTTGAAGCGGTTCCACGGTAGCGCCCATATAGCCCATGTTCTGCACAGCCTTGGTCATTTCTTCGCTGGAACGGGCGGTCTCTTCCGCGCTGAACAGGACGGGAGCATCGCCCAAGCGGCGCAAGGTGCGGTTTACCCAACGCGTGGAATCGCGTCCCGACCAGTTGTAGACATACAATTGGGTCTTTATCAGACTGAACCACTTGGCATTGGGATTCTGGCGGACGTACATGGAAAGGTTGGAAGGCTTTATTTCCTTATTGTCCGTCTGTATGCGCACCTCGTCCAGCAAATACGAGCCTTCCGGCACATATTTCGTGGCAGAACAGGAAGCGAATAAAAGTACGGCGATAGCAAGTAGTGCGTGGAGGAAGCCTTTCTTCATACTATGTTATTAATTGCACATAAACTGCTACAAATATAGTCCTATTTTTTTTGTTCCCGAAATAAAAACGCCGGAAGAGTATCGAGTTTTTGATTATATAGAAATAATCATGTACTTTTGTCAAACTATAACAGTTTGCGAATATGGCATTAAGTAAAAACCGCATTAAATACATCCGCTCCTTGGAGCTGAAGAAAAACCGCAAGGCGGACAAGGTCTTTCTGGCGGAAGGACCGAAACTGGTAGGCGACTTGCTGGGGCATTTCGAGTGCCGCTTTATCATAGCCACAGCCGGATGGCTTTCGGAACACCGGAACCTGCCTACCGACGATGTGACCGAAGTGTCGGAAGAAGAATTGTCGAGAGCCAGCCTGCTGAAGACTCCGCAACAAGTGCTGGCAGTCTTCGGACAACCGGAAGAACGGATGGACGCATCGGTGATAAGCCGCTCTCTTTGCCTGGCGCTGGATGATGTGCAGGATCCCGGTAACCTGGGGACTATCATCCGCCTTGCCGATTGGTTCGGCATCGAACATATCTTCTGTTCTCCCAACACGGTGGATGTGTACAATCCCAAAACCGTGCAGGCCACGATGGGCGGAATTGCGCGGGTGAAACTGCATTATACTCCCCTGCCCGAACTGATTCGTTCATTGGAGGAGGAAGTACCGGTATACGGAACGTTTCTGGACGGGAAGAATATGTATGAGCAACCGCTGTCCGCCCACGGGCTGATAGTGATGGGCAACGAAGGAAACGGTATCGGGGAAGAAGTGGAGCGGCTTGTGAACCGGAAACTGTATATTCCGAACTATCCGGCGGACCGGACGACTTCCGAGTCCTTGAACGTGGCAATCGCTACGGCAGTAGTCTGTGCCGAGTTCCGGCGACAGGCTGCATTGTCATAATATCGAAATTGGGGAGGTAAACAGCAACCCGCTCCACAGCACCTTCTGGAAGGGGGGAGGAATTCCTTAATAAATCCCGGTGGATTTTTACTAAAAACTGATCGGATTTATAGTAAAAATCGGATGGATTTTTAGTAAAAACCGGGGAGGTGTTTTTCGGTGCCGGGTCTTCGTAAATATCTTTCAATTCATCGCGGGTCAGCAGAACAATCGCTCCCGGCAACCATTCCACATTTTCCAATTCTTCGGTCAGGGGAAAGATGCGTTTAACGACACCTGCTTCCGTCTCCACCGCACACTGTTTGAAATAACCATATTGCGGCAGAAATAAGAAATGCGACGCATACCTTTTCATCAACGGTCTATCTTTTTGTGAAGCTGGGGACGGGGACGGATGTCAGAGCGGTTGATCTTCACTTTTTCCTCATCCACCGTCTTGATGTCGAGCGGTTTGGCGTTGAGAGGTTCTTTTTTCTCTTTCTCCGGTTGGGCAACGCTGTCTTTCTTGGCAGTGAACAGCGTGTCTTTGGCATGATAACGCATCAGGCTGATACGGTCGGCCAGCAAGGTCCGGGCAGAGGATTGCATGGGATAATAGATGAATCCGCGTATCTCTTTAATCGCGCCGGCGGTATCAGCCGTTAAAGAAATGGTTTCGGTTCCTGACTTCCCCACTTTCAGCATACCGCTGACCGTGTCTTTGGCATACAGAATCTGCATGGCCATTCGCGGAGCGGTCAGACTGTCGGGCGCTCCCTCGGGGAAGCGGAAACGTACAGTCCACCGCAAGGTGTCTCTGTCCTTGAAGTTGGTGTCAGAAGGAAGGGTGAACGTCAGCTTGTTGTCCAGCGGCATTCCGGTGAGGTGGTAGATGTGTTGCCAGATCCAGACGTCGATGCTATCGCCCGGAGCGGATTCCTTGGGCTTGTGGTCGCGCAGGGCAATGAGGTGGTTGATGCCGTCTCTTTCCGCTTTCAGGCGGGTATTTACTTTTTCGTAGATTTTAGTGAGGGCGTCGGGATGGCGTGCGAACCATACCATCGAGGTATCGAAATCGGCTTGGGTGATGCCGTGTTTCTTGTAAACCGATTCAATGTACAGCACCCGCTTGTAGCTTTCGCTATAAGGTACTTCTTCGCCCATCGCCTTGGCGATGTGAAAGTCATAGAGTACGTCTTCCATCTTGGCGTCTGTCAGAACCGTCTCAGGTCTTTTCACCTGACAGGCTGTGAGACAAAACGCCAAAAGGAGTACGCTATACCATTGAATGCGGTGTTTTCCTTTCATGATTTCTTTATCGCATGATAGGCTTCGTTCATGTATTTGCTATAGAACAGGAACAGGGCGATGGTGCCGCAGCTTATCGCGGCATCGGCAAAGTTGAATATCGGGCTGAAGAATACGAAATGCTCTCCGCCGACAAACGGCATCCATTCCGGCCAGTTGGTTTCAATCAGGGGGAAATAGAACATGTCGACTACTTTTCCGTAGAACAAGGGCGCATATCCTCCGCCTTCCGGCAAGAAGGTGGCGAGCTGGTAGTTGGTGCTTTCGCTGAACAGCACGCCGTAGAACACGCTGTCGATGATGTTGCCCAACGCTCCTGTGAAAATGAGAGATACGCAAATAATGAATCCTGTCTTCATTCCTCTCTTTACGCACAGATAGAGCAAATAACCGATTACGGCTACCGCCACTATGCGGAAAGAAGTCAGGAAGAACTTGCCCAGTATTTCCATGCCGAATGCCATACCGTTATTTTCAGTAAAGAGAAGGTAGAACCAGGTCGGCGGTTCGGCATCTATGCCCAACTTATCGTACAGCCACTTGAAGACATTTTCACTCTGATGCCAATACATCTGCGTCTTCACGGCGACCTTGATGACCTGGTCGATAATCAGTACCGAGAAAATAACAAGCAGGGCAATCCGCCCTTTCGTAAAAAATCTACTCATTCTTATTTCTTACCGTTGTTTTTAGCTTCGATGCTCAGTGTGGCATGGGGCACTGCACGCAAGCGCTCTGCGGGAATCAATTTCCCTGTCTCGCGGCAAACGCCGTATGTCTTGTTCTCAATGCGCACCAAAGCGGCCTGCAAACCCTGGATAAACTTCAACTGGCGCTGTGCCAGACGGGTGGTTTCTTCCTTGGATAGGGTGTTGGCGCCTTCTTCCAATACTTTGTAGGTGGGAGACGTGTCGTCGGTGTCGTTTCCGTCGGCTCCTGTCAGGCTGGCTTTCAGCAAGTCGTAATCACGTTGTGCCAATTCTAACTTTTCCATTATGATGGCGCGGAATTCTTCCAATTCAGCATCCGAGTATCTTGTCTTTTCTGCCATAGGGTTGAGTTTTTTAAGTTCTTAAGTTTTTAAGTTTCTCAGTTCTTAAGTTGTTGAGTTCTTAAGTTTTTGAGTCACTTAAGTCTTAAGTTGGTATTGATTTATTTTTCAGTTTATTCTTTTATTACGTTTACATACAGCGAGAAATCGTCAAAGTTAAGCTCTGTACCGTTTTCCAGACTGTCTGTCAGGGTTAATGATGTTCCTAAAACTTGGTTGCAAATATAATCTTTATATTCGTTTACCGCATCATCTGTTTGCGGATTTTTTGATAACGTAATATTTATTTTGTCCGTTATCTCGAAACCGCTGGATTTACGGATGTTCTGAATACGGTTTACCAATTCGCGGGCAATGCCTTCACGACGGAGTTCTTCGGTGACGGTAACTTCCAACGCCACTGTCAGTTTGCCTTCGTTTGCAACCAGCCAGCCCGGGATGTCTTCGCTGAAAATCTCCACATCCGATGTTTCGATGACAGCTTCGGCGCCACCCTCCAGAGTCAACGGATAGGAACCGTTCTTCTCCAGTTGGGCAATGGCTTCCTGCGACATGGCGGCTACGGCGGCGGCTACGGCTTTCATCTGTTTGCCGAATTTCGGTCCCAGCTTCTTGAAGTCGCATTTCACCTTCTTCACCAGCACACCGGCAGCACCTTCTACGAACTTGATTTCTTTTACATTCACCTCGCTCATAATCAAAGCCTTTACCGCTTCGATGTGTGCCCGTTGTTCTTCGTCCACTACCGGAATCATGATGCACTGTAACGGCTGGCGCACCTTAATGTTCACTTTGCGGCGCAGAGCCAATACCATCGACGTCACGTCTTGTGCCATCTGCATACGGGCTTCCAGCTCGCTGTCTATCATTTCTTCCTTGTATTCGGGGAACTTGGCAAGATGAACGGATACGGCATTTTCTTTTTCCGTCACCTTAATCAAATCGGTATACAGTCTGTCGGCATAGAACGGAGCAATGGGAGCCATGAGCTTAGCAACGGTTTCCAGGCAGGTGTAGAGGGTCTGGTAAGCGGACAGCTTATCTTGCGTCATACCGCCTCCCCAGAAACGTTTACGGTTCAGGCGGACATACCAGTTGGAAAGGTTGTCGTTCACGAAGTCGGATATCAGACGTCCGGCTTTGGTCGGCTCGTATTCGTTGTAGCAGGTATCTACCTCCTTGACCAGGGTATTCAGTACCGAAAGTATCCAACGGTCGATTTCCGGGCGTTCCGCCATCGGCACGTCGGCTTCCTTGTATTCGAAACCGTCTACGTTGGCGTAAAGGGCGAAGAAGGAATACGTATTATATAAGGTGCCGAAGAATTTGCGGCGCACTTCTTCTACTCCGTCCACATCGAACTTCAGGTTGTCCCAGGGAGAGGAATTGGTAATCATATACCAGCGCAACGGGTCAGAGCCATATTTGTCGATTGTTGCAAACGGGTCTACCGCATTGCCCAATCGCTTGGACATCTTGTTGCCGTTCTTGTCAAGTACCAGTCCGTTGGAGATTACAGCCTTGTAGGACACACTGTCGAACACCATCGTGGCGATGGCATGTAGGGTGAAGAACCAACCGCGTGTCTGGTCCACTCCCTCGGCAATGAAATCGGCGGGGAAGAAAGAAGACGGCAGCAGGTCGACAAGCTGACGGGGTGACGAGAGGTCGCCTCCGTTTCCTTGCGCTCCGGCCAACTGCTCGAACGGATAATGGATCTGAGCATAGGGCATGGAACCTGAATCGAACCATACGTCTATCAAATCCGCTTCACGCTTCATCGGTTTGCCGTCTTTTGAAACAAGGATAACGTCATCCACATACGGACGGTGCAGGTCTATCTTGTCATAATTCTCCTGGGTATATATGCCCGGCTGGAAGCCTTTTTCCTTATACGGATTGGACTGCATCAGTCCGGCTACCACGGCTTTTTCTATCTCGTTGTAGAGTTCTTCTACCGATTCGATGCATTTCTCGTCGCTGCCGTCTTCCGTACGCCAGATAGGCAACGGAGTACCCCAGTAGCGCGAACGGCTCAGGTTCCAATCGTTCAGGTTTTCCAGCCACTTGCCGAAACGTCCGGTACCGGTGCTTTCCGGTTTCCAGTTGATGGTCTTGTTTAGTTCCATCATCCGTTCCTTGCAGGCGGTGCTGCGGATGAACCAACTGTCCAGCGGATAGTACAATACCGGCTTGTCGGTGCGCCAACAGTGCGGATAGTTGTGCACGTGCTTCTCTATCTTGAATGCCTTGTTGGCGGCTTTCATCATCATGCAGATGTAGATATCGAGCGACTCGGCAGCTTGTGCTGCTTTCTCGTCGTATTTGCCTTCATGGGTGAATTGAGGGTCGTAGGCGTTTTTCACCCAACGGCCTTGGTATTCCTTGTAGGCTTCTACGTCCACGCATTCTTTCACAAATGTTTTGTCGAGTTCGTCCAATAAATAGAATTTACCCGTAAGGTCCACCATCGGACGGGTTTCTCCACGTTTGTTAATCATAAACAAAGAAGGAATACCTGCCGCACGGGCTACCTGGGCATCATCCGCACCAAAGGTGGGAGCGATGTGTACGATACCCGTACCGTCTTCCGTCGTGACATAGTCACCGGGAATCACACGGAAGCCCTTGTCGCTGACGCTCCAGTTGCCGTCCCGGTCCACATCCACGGGTTTCACCCAAGGGATAAGTTGTTCGTATTCCATCCCTACGAGGTCGGTACCTTTATATTCGCCTATCACCTTGAAAGGTATCAGTTTGTCTCCCGGCTTATAATCCTCTAATGCAAGCTCTTCCGCTTTTTTATTGAAGTGGGTATAAAGCAATGCTTTTGCCAGCACGACGGTCATCTTCTCGCCGGTATACCCGTTGTAAGTCTGTACGGCGACATAATCAATCTTCGGGCCTACGCAGAGCGCCGTGTTGGAAGGTAACGTCCAGGGAGTCGTGGTCCATGCGATGAAGTAGGGAGTGCCCCACTCTGCCATTTCAGGTTTCGGATTCTTCATCTTGAACTGGCCTACTACGGTCGTATCTTTCACATCCCGATAGCAGCCGGGCTGGTTCAGTTCGTGCGAACTCAGGCCTGTGCCTGCCGCCGGTGAATAGGGCTGGATGGTATATCCTTTATAGAGCAGTCCTTTTTTATACAATTGTTTCAGCAGCCACCACAAGGTTTCGATGTAACGGTTGTCGTAGGTAATATAAGGGTCTTTCATATCCACCCAATATCCCATTTTGTGCGTCAGGTCTTCCCATTCCTTGGTGAACTTCATGACGTCCTTGCGGCAAGCGGCATTATATTCGGCAACGGAGATGGTCTTGCCGATATCTTCTTTAGTGATGCCGAGCGCTTTTTCCACACCCAGTTCCACCGGAAGTCCGTGTGTATCCCATCCGGCTTTACGCTTCACCAAGAAACCTTTCATGGTCTTGTAACGACAGAAGATATCCTTGATGGAACGCGCCAACACATGGTGAATGCCCGGCATACCGTTGGCAGAGGGAGGTCCTTCGTAGAATACGAAAGAAGGACAACCTTCACGTTCTGTCATACTCTTGGCGAAAACCTGGTTTTCGTCCCATTTCTTCAACACTTCCCTGTTTACTTCCGAAAGGTCGAATTTCGAATACTCGGCAAACTTCTTACCCATCTTGTTATTTACGATTTGACGATTTACTATTTACTATATTGTTACTTTGGAACAGGCCTTTCGCGCTACTTTTTTGTGGCAAAAGAGAGTAAAAGGCTCTACCTGCTTCATTTTAAGGGTGCAAATTTACAAAAAACTTAGATAAAAGAGATTTTTGGGAGGAAAAAACGTAGGGATTGTTTAAGAAACCATTAGCTTTGTAGCAATAATTTAGAACTTCTAAAAAAACTACTCTATGTTTTTACCTACAATGACCGATGCCGAGATACAACGGGAAGCCCGCAAAGACTTCTTCGAGCTGAGCACCAAAATAAACATTGCAGCCGACCGTTTCATGCGTGTGCATCGCAACATGTTGGACAATTCGACCCTGACACGGAACGACAATCCGCTTTGCCTGCTGACGCGTACGGTGGAATATAAGAAATGGGTCACCCGAAAGCGCAATACCTGGACTTCGTGCTTTATGTTCCGCAACGAAGTTTCGGCCGATTCCATACAGATTGTATGTTTCCTGTACACCGCCGTGCACCGTACGAACGGGGTGGAATACATCTTTCTGAACAACCTGACTTCTCCCGTCGCCGAGCGTTTCACCCTGCACTTCACCGAGCGTTACAAGGAACGCCACCTCAAGCCGCGGGGCATCGACACCGGGGCCATGCCTGTGCCGCTCTATTTTCAGGTGCACAATCCCAACTGCATCCAGGGGCGCTATTATAAGACCACCGACCTCGATATCGAAGAAGGCAAACATAAAAGATTCTGGATTGCTCCGGAAGGCATTTATGTGACAGACTGCATCGAAGGGATGCTGACGTACATCACATTTATGGATAAAGACGACCTGTCTCCCCTGAAGAAGCAGGTGTATGAAGAAGAAATCGTATGGGACGCCACGCTCCAGGTACTGGACGAGAAACGCCCTATGGACGAGCGTATCAAAGCAGCTTACAGCATAGCTTATAATCCGGAACAGGCACGCATCTTCGAGCGCTTCGTCAAGCGGAACGTGATAGATGAGGGAGACGGAGAAAAGCAAAGACTGATGCAATTCGTCCGGGAGAAAGTGGCGGAACTGGATGAGGGGATTCGGAACACGAAAATCGAGATGGCACAAAGAGAGAAAGACTTGAAGCGGAAACACAAGCTGACAGCCGGACTAAGCGGTAGGCTGAATGAGGAAGATATGGATATTCCGGAATACTTGAAAAGAATGAAATAAACCGGTGACCGCTTTACCGGCTTCGGACGGTGCTGCGGCCACTAAAAAACATAAATAAGATGAATAAACTTATAATTACCGCATTCAGCATCCTGTTCATACTGTTACCGCTGAATGCACAAAAGACAGCACAACATTACACGGTTATCGTGTCTTTGGATGGATTCCGTTGGGACTATCCCACGATGTACGAAACGCCTAATCTGGACCGTATGGCGAAAGATGGGGTGAAAGCGGTCATGCTTCCCTCCTACCCGGCATCCACCTTTCCGAATCATTATACCCTTGCCACAGGGCTGGTGCCCGACCATCACGGGATTATCAATAATACGTTTTGGGACACAAAGAACCGGAGACATTATTCGATGGGAGATTCCGTCACAAGAAATAATCCGGGGTATTATCTGGGAGAACCGATTTGGCTCACTGCCCAGAAGCAAGGCGTGAAGACCGGCTGCATTTATTGGGTAGGTTCGGATATCGCCATCAAAGGTTCTTTCCCTACTTATCATAGGGCATGGTCTGCCAAACCTTTCCTGACTTTCGAGCAACGCATAGACAGCGCCATTACATGGCTACAAAAGCCCGAGGAAGACCGGCCGCGCCTGCTGATGCTTTATTTTGAAGAACCGGACGGCTGCGGACATCGTCACGGTCCTGATAGCAAGAAAACCGGTTTGGTGGTCCATCGCATGGATAGCCTGATGGGCGTATTGCGCGCGAAAATAGAGAGTCTTCCCATCGCCGACTGCATCAACCTGATCGTTACATCGGACCACGGCATGACTGAAATCAGTACCGAACGTATCGTGAATATGAAGCAATACTTGAAGCCCGAATGGTGTGAAATTATCAGCGGAAGAACCCCTACTTCCATCTTTTCAAAAGCAGGATACCGGGATTCCATCTACAATGCCTTGAAGAAAGTCGGACACATCCGCGTATGGAAGAAAGAAGAAGTACCTGCCGAATTGAATTACGGCAGCAGCGACCGCATAGGTGACCTCGTAGTGGCACCGGAATTAGGCTGGCAATTCACCGATGTAGCACGCCCATCCAAAGGTGCACACGGGTACTTCCCCCAAGATTCCGACATGCAGGTCATCTTTCGTGCCATCGGCCCCGACTTCAAGAAAGGATATACTGCCACAGGTTTTGTAAATGTAGATATCTATTCTCTTTTAGCACATCTGTTGGGGATTGTTCCGGAGAAGACGGACGGCAAATTTGAAAGAATTAGGAATGTATTGAAGTAGGTTATGACTAAAAAGGTAAATCCAATGAGTAATCGTTAAAATTCTCGTGCGCTATAAAAGAATTCTTGGAAAAGATATTTTTCATTCCGGATTGTTTGTCTAATTTTGTCAGATATAATTTAACTTTTGTCTCATCAGCAAGTTCTATTTTTCTTTTTTTGCTGATTTCCAGGAACTCTTGTTCCTTCTCAATGCCTAAAAAGCGTCTGCCAAATAAATTGGCCGCAACTCCGGTTGTACTACTGCCAGCGAACGGATCAAGAATCCAGGCATTGGAATGTGTTGACGAAAGAATTATTCGTGACAGCAAACAAAGAGGTTTCTGGGTAGGGTGTTTGCCACACGATTTTTCCCATGGAGAAATTGCCGGAAGGTTCCATATATCGCGCATCTGAGTACCGCCATTTAAGGTTTTCATTAGCTCGTAATTATAATAATGTGCTACTTTTCTACTCTTTCTTGCCCAAAGGACAAATTCTGTAGAATGAGTGAAATACCTACAGGAAAGATTGGGAGGAGGATTTGTCTTGGCCCATGTCACACAATTCAATATTTTATAATTTAATTGAGTTAGAATCTGTGCAACCGAAAATATATTGTGGTAAGTGCCTGACACCCAAATCGTACCATTCTCCTTTAATTTATTGCGACACGCACTTAACCAACGAAAGTTAAACTCATTGTCTTTGTCAAATCCCTGTGACCTGTCCCAGTTGCCTTTATTGACAGATACCATTTTTCCACTATGTACACTGATACCGTCGTTTGACAAGAAATACGGAGGATCTGCAAAAATCATATCGAATTTAAAATCAAACTGCTCTAATAAATCAACGCAATCACCTTGCAATAAAGTAAAAGCCCGATCTGAGGACTTGAAATAAGGTGTTAGCATTCTTTTTTTATTTTATCAATGAAAGTGGAAATTGTTGCCAAATTATATACGCTTGGAATAATAGAGAATGCCTCTTCAAGTTTATTTTTAGCACTTAACCAACCTTGTCCATCTGTAATCCAAACAAACTCATACTGAGGATACTTATTTATCTTGACTCCAATCTCTGAATAGGCACGCGCAACTTCGTTAGGTTTAGAACCACCGGTATTATAGTAGTTTGTCTCAATGAGATATGTTTTCTTTGTGGTTTTGATTACAAAGTCAAAGCGTTTAAGGTCGTGCCCAAGACTGGTCATATCAATAAATTCCTTACTATTTACCTCTTTTCTATATAAGATTCCTTCCGTATCAAATTTCAAGGCAACAGCTTTCGACATATTATCACCGCCTCTATTTTTACGAGCATTCGTATCTAATCCCACTTCAACTCCAAAAACATAGTCTACCAAGTTCGTAACATTCTTATTCTTCAAGATATCTGCAATACCGGTTTCCTCTATATAATTTGTAATTCCTTCTAATGAAGTAAAATAACTTTCGAGTAAGACAAATTCTCCATTGGAATTCAACGTTTTCTTTTTGTCTTTCTTTCTGACTGCTATAAGAATATCCAGGACTTCGAATGTCCGGGGATTTTCATCGTATAGTTCTTTAATTGCAGTTCGCAAATCTTCTTTGCCAATTAAATAATTCAATTGATTGAGTTTTATGGAGATTTTATTTATGTTTGTCTTTACCTTCTCAAAGTCTGTAAAATAATCCAAAGTAGCATTTGTATCACTAAGCTGCGACAAAAACTGTTCAAATTCTGTGTTCATATAGTTTGTTTTTATTTTAAATATCCGGTTTCAACGATATACAATGATGTTATTTTCTCATTTGAAATAATTTTGGGTAAAGTTATTTATTAATAGCTCCGTCAGTTTCCCTCTTCTATTGGCATTGGCACTTACCATGCGGGTGGCCCATACTCGTCTGATGTCATATCCTGCATATAAATCATCAAAAAAGTTGTTGTCAGGGGCTATTCCTTTTACATCCGAATTACTTAATATGAAATGGCTGCCCAGCTCATCGAGTGTACTACAAAAGTCACGCAATCTTCTTTGAGAATCATCATTGAATGATTCTTTCGAATAGGAAGTAAAAGAAGATGTCTCACTCAAGGGCTTATAAGGTGGATCTAAATAAAAGAAACTATTTTCATTGGCATATTTCTTTGTTTGCTCAAAATCGCCTGAGATAATTTCAACTTTTTCAAGTAATCTTGAAACAGCTAAAATATTTTCTTCATCGCATATCATAGGATTAGAGTATCGGCCATGAGGTACATTAAATAATCCTTTAGAGTTTACCCGATAAAGTCCGTTAAAACAAGTGCGGTTTAAAAAAATGAAAAGTGCAGAGTTATCAATCTCTCCATTTTTCTTTTCATTAAAAACCTTTCGTGCTTTCAAATAATATTCTTTTCTTCCTTCTTCGTCAAGGGGGATATATTCTCTTTGATATCTCTTTAAACGTGAAATAAGTTTCTCGGGATTATCTCTGATTATTTTATAAATTGTTATTAGTTCTACATTAATATCATTAATAACGGCCTTTGAAATATTAGGGTATTTTTGCAATATCCAAAACAATACTGCTCCTCCACCCACAAAAGGTTCAACATATATCAAATTCTGCTTTTTAAAAAAGTCCCGCGGTAAATTTTGTTCTATCTCAGGTAACAACTGAGTCTTGCCACCTGCCCATTTAACAAAAGGTTTTGCTGTTTTGGGTTTTATATCATCACTACTTCTCATTACACCTTAATTATAATATTCTGCAAATATATAATTTAATCGATTAACGGTAATGCTTTCTCACCTCCTTATTTTAGGCAACCACTTTCTTTTTTACTTATTATTAAAATATAAAAAGGAGTACCGTACTGATAATCAGAAACGATACTCCTTTTCACATGTAAGAATTGGGATAATTATTTCCTTCTCCAAAGTTTACTCATATCTTCCAAAGTCTTTCCTTTTGTTTCAGGAACCCAACGCCATACGAAAATGGCGGCTACTACACAGATAATTCCGTATAAGCTGTAGGCGAACATTGGGCTGAAGTCGTAAAGGGCGGGGAACGTAGAGGATACGATATAGTTGAATATCCACTGGAAAGCTACCGCGATGGCAACCGCTTTACCACGAATGGTATTCGGGAATATCTCTGAAATGAGTACCCAGCATATCGGTCCCCAGGACATCATGAAGAAAGCTGCATATACGATGACTGAGAACACGGGGATAATCCCTTTGATGCCCATGTGGTCGCATAATGCCACGGCAAATGCACCGACAGCCATACCGATAGAACCGATAATCAGCAACGGTTTACGGCCGAAGCGGTCTACCGTAAAGATGGCTACGCAGGTGAATGCGATATTGACCACACCCATAATGACCGTCTGCATCATACCGCCACCTTCGGCACCGGCACTTTCGAAGATACGCGGCGCATAATAAAGTACCGCATTGATGCCGATGGCCTGCTGGAATACGGAAAGCAGAATGCCGATAACAATAACCGTAACGCCATAAGAGAAAAGTTTCTCCGTCTTCTCCCGCGCCGTAGCCTTTATTTCCTCCAGGATTTCCTTTGCCTTACCGGTTCCATTCACTTTTTCAAGGATGGTGAAGGCTTTGTCTTCCTGCTGTATCAATACCAGATAGCGAGGCGTCTTCGGCACGAAGAACAACAGCAGCCCGAACAGCGCCGCCGGGAATGCTTCGGAAACGAACATATAACGCCAACCGGTCTGCACGCTCCACATATCCGCCTGCGGACTGACAGAAAGTATACCGGTAACTTCGTCTTTCAACAGAAGCGGATTCTGATGGTCGCCCATAATCAGATAATTGACAAAGTATACCACCAGCATACCGAAGATGATGGCAAACTGATTGCAGGAAACCAGCGTACCGCGGATATTCGACGGCGCGATTTCAGCAATGTACATCGGGCAAACGGCTGATGCAAGCCCCACACCGATACCACCTAACACACGGTAAAGGTTGAATGCTACCAACAGCGCCATGTCCGGTTTACCGTAATCGAAAAACAGAATTTCCGGATAATAAGACCCCAGTGCGGAAAGGAAAAACAATACCGACGCCAACCGTAACGAGTTACGGCGTCCCAGACGGGAAGCAAAGAATCCGGATAATGCTCCACCTATTACACAACCGATAAGCGCGCTGGAAGACGTGATGCCGTGCATTACCTTGTCGTATTGAAAATCCGTCGCTTGCAGGAAAAAGGCCTCAAGGCCTTTTTCTGCACCGGAAATCACTGCCGTATCGTATCCGAACAGCAGTCCTCCCAAAATAGCGACGGTGGTAATGGAATAAAGGTAGAGTTTACTACCGTTGTCTGTATTTGTCATGATATATAAGGTATGTTTAGCAATACATATTCACGATGGCCTCATACAATTCCTGTTTACCACTGGTTTGTTTCGGTTCACCGTTTGCTTTTGCATAAGCTACAACATCTTCCAAAGTCAGCTTGCCTTCTTCAAATTCCTTGCCTTTACCGCTGTCGAATGATGCGTAACGCTCAGCCAACATCTTCTTGTAAGGAGATTCTTCCAGCAACTTGGCTGCGCTTTCGAGTGCACGTGCCATAACATCCATACCTGCAATGTGAGCGATGAAGATATCTTCCAGGTCGGTAGAGTTGCGACGAGTCTTGGCATCGAAATTCGTACCGCCATTGCCAAGGCCACCGTTGCGGATTATCTGCATCATGGCTTGTGTCAGGTCGTAATTGTCGATGGGGAACTGGTCGGTATCCCAACCGTTCTGATAATCACCGCGGTTGGCATCGATAGAGCCCAGCATACCATTGTCAACGGCTACGGCCAGTTCGTGCTCGAAAGTGTGACCTGCCAAAGTAGCGTGGTTTACTTCGATGTTTACCTTGAAGTCCTTATCCAGGTTATGAGCTTTCAGGAAGCCGATAACAGTTTCCGTATCGACGTCATATTGATGCTTAGTCGGTTCCATCGGTTTCGGTTCAATCAGGAATGTACCGGTGAAGCCTTTGCTGCGGGCATAGTCGCGGGCAATAGTCAGCATCTGTGCGAGGTGTTCTTTTTCACGTTTCTGGTCGGTGTTCAGTAAAGACATATAACCTTCGCGGCCGCCCCAGAATACATAGTTCGTACCTCCCAATTCAATCGTTGCGTCGATAGCGTTCTTGATTTGAACGGCTGCGCGTGCCACCACGTCAAAGTCAGGATTGGTAGCTGCACCGTTCATGTAGCGTGCATGGCTGAATACATTGGCAGTACCCCACAGAAGTTTGATACCGGTTTCTTCTTGTTTCTGCTTTGCATAAGCTACGATAGCTTTCAGATTCGCTTCGTATTCCTCGATGGAAGCAGCTTCGTCACAAAGGTCTACATCGTGGAAGCAGTAATACTCGATACCTATCTTCTGCATGAATTCAAAGCCGGCATCCATCTTGTTCTTTGCAGCCTGCACCTTATCGGCATCGCCATTCCAGGGGAATTTCTTGGTTCCACCACCAAACTGGTCGCCGCCTTCTGCGCACAGAGTGTGCCACCATGCCATGGAGAATTTCAACCAGTCTTTCATTTTCTTACCCATAATCACCTTTTCGGGATCGTAGTAGCGGAATGCCATCGGGTTCTTGCTCTCTTTACCTTCAAATTTAATCTTTCCTATTCCAGGAAAATACTCTTTTGTTGCCATAAGACTTTAATGTGTTAATGTGGACAATATGCCATTGTACGAATGACGGACACAGTGGCCACGGGTTAATATTAATTTATTTAAGTTTATTGTATCTGCGATATGCTTAAGGGGGTTAAGTTCTTAAGTTTTTAAGTTCTTAAGTTTTTGAGTTTTTAAGTTTGCTGCACAGGGGCAGCAGGCGCAATATTAGCGCATTGATTCATTCAGACACTGTTTCCACCGTACATACGCATCTGCATATGCCTGTCGGTCGGCCTGTTTAGGTTCTATGACCTCCAGCTTTTCAAGCGTGGCGAAAGCTTCGTTGTTATCTTTGTAGATACCGGCTCCGATGCCCGCTCCTTTGGCGGCACCCACCGAGCCGTCGGTATCATATAGTTCGATAACCGCTCCCGTTACGCCTGCCAACGTTTCACGGAACAACGGGCTGAGGAACATGTTCGCTTTTCCCGCATGGATTTTCTGAACAGGAATACCCATCTGTTCCATGATGTCGATGCCGTATTTGAAAGAGAAGACAATACCTTCCTGCGCCGCACGGATGATGTGTTGCTTGCCATGCAGATTGAAATTGATGCCATGAACGGAACAACCGATTTCTTTGTTTTCCAACATTCGTTCCGCACCGTTGCCGAAAGGCAGGATGCTGATGCCGTCACTGCCGATAGGAGCTTGTGCGGCCAATACATTCATATCACTATAAGAAATGCCTTCGGGAGCAACCGTCCGTTTCACCCACGAATTGAGAATACCCGTACCGTTGATGCACAGCAGAACGCCCAGACGAGTCTGTTCGGCAGTGTGATTAACGTGTGCAAAGGTATTGACGCGCGACTTCGGGTCATAGTTCACTTCTCCGTTTACACCGTATACCACGCCGGAAGTTCCTGCCGTGGAAGCAATCTCGCCGGGATTGAATACATTCAGTGAAAGCGCATTGTTGGGCTGGTCACCGGCACGATAAGTAATCGGCGTACCCTCTTTCAGTCCCAGTTCAGCGGCAGCCGCAGCATTGACGCGTCCTTGTTCGGAAAAAGTCGGTTTGATGTCCGCTATCAAAGAACGGTCGAAACCATAGTAGTCCATAAGGAAGTCTGCCACCCGTCCGTTCCGAAAGTCCCAGAACATGCCTTCGGACAAACCCGAAACGGTAGTACAAATCGTGCCGCTCAACTTCATGGCGATATAGTCGCCCGGCAACATGATTTTATATATTTTCTCATAAACAGCCGGTTCGTTTTCTTTAATCCAAGCCAGTTTGGAAGCAGTGAAGTTACCCGGAGAGTTCAGCAGATGAGACAGACAAGTTTCTTCTCCCAACATTTCAAAAGCCTTTTGTCCGTAAGGCACGGCTCTCGAATCGCACCAGATGATAGCGGGACGCAACACCTTCTGCTCTTTATCCACACACACCAATCCATGCATCTGATAAGAGATGCCAATGGCTTTAATGTCCTCCGCCTTAGCCCCCGATTCCGCCAAAACGGCTTTGGTTGCCAACTTCAAGTTTTCCCACCAATTTTCGGGGTTTTGTTCAGCCCATCCCGGCTTCACGGCAATTATCTCCGCTTCCGTCTTCGGGAAAAAAGCGGATGCTACGCATTTCCCGCTTTCTGCGTTTACCAAGCTCGCTTTAACGGACGAGCTGCCGATGTCATAACCTAATAGATACATATTGAATTATAAATTGAGAATTTAACCATGTTTTTTTATCGCCTCATCTTATTATATATCTTCTTATCGAAGCGATAGTAGCGCGCCGCACGATGGGCAACACCACGCTGCTTCTCTTCCAGAGGGACGACATACTCCATCAGTGCGATTTTCTTATGAAAGTTGCGCACGTCGATTTCTTTGCCGTATACCAGTTGATAAAGGGTGCGGAATTGGGATGCCGTAAACTTACGCGGAAGCAAATCGAATAAGGAAGAAGGATTAATTTCAACGTATTGACGTATATACACCATCGCTTCTTTGATAATCAGATTATGGTCGAAAGCCAATGCCTTGATGTCGGGCAGTGCCACCCATTCTGCCTGATAATCGTCCAATTCAAGATTCAACGCGCGGTCTATCTTCACCAGAGAAAGATAAGCGATGGTGACGATACGCTCCACTTTGGACTTCATGGCGCGCTCCAGCCAGTGCACGTCTTTCGGGTCTTTGGTGCGGTCTTTCGAACCGAAAGCCTTGAACTGCATCAACCTGACATTCTTCAAGCCGGTTAATTCGAACAATACCCGCTGGGCTGCTTCATCCAAATCTTCGTCCATGTAAATCAAACTTCCGGGAAGCTTCATGTCATGGAAGATTTCGCCGGCTTCCTCGCCTGCACGCTTAATCAGTAGCACTTTCAGTTGTTCTCCGTCAAAGCCAATCACTACACAGTCAATGGAAATGTGGTTGTTGGCTAATGGCATGGGGTGTCCTATGTTCTGCATAATATATTTCGTTTAAGCGCTGCAAATATAAGCAGGTTTTTCTAAACGACAACAAGCGAAAAGAAGATTTTTATTATGTTATAAAGCATTATTTTTCAGTCAGATACATATCATACTATTTACAATAAGAATTCATATTGTTATTGTCCTGAATACAATATTTCCATTCTGTACGAAGTACAATAAGACGGAAATGGCTTATTTATAAGTTTTTTGCATGATTGGCGAAAGCAGGAACGGAAGGGGCTTATTGTATGTTTGAACATAGGGTTAGGAGTAAGAGGAGTTAAAGGAGTTATCGCTTCGCTTAGGAGTTAGAGTTCAATACTCTTGCCAATTATAAACAGAAGTATCGAGCTTTTACTCCTCTAACTTCTAACGCAGTGATAACTCCTTTAACTCCTCTCCCTCCCCCTCCTTCCCCCCTCAAAAACAAGATTTCCCTCGTTTTGTATGGTGAATATGAGGGAAAAGCGTACCTTTGCACCACTTTTTTAATTAAACACTAAAAAATAAGTAAAGATGAAAGCATTTGTATTTCCGGGTCAAGGTGCCCAGTTCGTTGGAATGGGAAAAGACTTGTACGAGAACTCGGCTTTAGCCAAAGAACTTTTTGAAAAAGCAAATGATATCCTCGGATATCGTATTACCGATATTATGTTCAACGGCACAGACGAAGACCTGCGCCAGACGAAAGTGACACAGCCTGCCGTTTTCCTGCACTCTGTTATCTCAGCCCTCTGCATGGGTGATGACTTCAAACCCGAAATGACTGCCGGTCACTCTTTGGGAGAATTCTCCGCATTGGTAGCTGCCGGAGCATTAAGCTTTGAGGATGGCTTGAAGCTGGTGTACGCACGTGCTATGGCAATGCAGAAAGCCTGCGAAGCGCAACCCTCTACAATGGCTGCCATCATCGCTTTGCCGGACGAAAAAGTAGAAGAAATCTGCGCCCAGGTAAGTGCCGAAGGTGAAGTTTGTGTAGCCGCCAACTACAACTGTCCGGGACAGATTGTTATCTCCGGTTCTATCGAAGGCATCAACAAGGCTTGCGAACTGATGAAAGCTGCCGGTGCAAAGCGTGCCCTGCCTCTAAAAGTAGGCGGTGCTTTCCACTCCTCGTTAATGAATCCTGCCAAGGTGGAACTGGAAGCGGCCATCAACGCTACTGAAATCCACACTCCGAAATGCCCGGTTTACCAGAATGTAGATGCCCTGCCCCACACCGACCCGGCTGAGATCAAGAAGAACCTTGTCGCTCAATTGACCGCTTCCGTACGTTGGACTCAAACCGTAAAGAATATGGTTGCCGATGGCGCTACCGACTTTACAGAATGTGGCCCGGGTGCGGTATTGCAAGGTCTTATCAAGAAGATTGCGCCGGAAGTATCTGCACACGGCATTGCATAATTCTTAGAATACTTATAATACATAAAAATGTAAGGGACTGTTTTTTCACAAAAGCAGTCCCTTTTCTATAAACATAGTAAAATAAAAGAAAGTGGCTATCTGATTACGGAAGTCACTATCCCATTTTCAAAAAACAAGTAGGAATAAGCGTCATACATCCATTCCTCTTTATTATCTTGTTTTTGTACGGAAGCGGGCTTTCCAAGCGCCAACAGACATTCCGCCTGATTCATCCCTTTAACAACCTCTTTGTTGTTGATCTCATCCCAATGGGAAATGTCCGGAAGTTGATTGGTCGAGATAAACTTCACCATCTGCGTAACGCAGTCTTTATACATTCCGGCAAATTCATCCATCAGTTCTTTATGCTTCGGTTTCTTGTCCGGTTGTAACTTCTCGAATGAAGTTCGTTTCACGAGTTTGATAACAGCGGCTTCAGACTCATGGGTAATGTCTGAAGCCAGCATTGTAATAATGTTCCCTGAAACTTTGGCTGACAATGAATAACGATAGCGTGAAGCAGTTTTAGGTTCTTCAAGCACAAGAGATACGACAAATTGCTTTTTGTCATAATCTGCCTGCAATACTTTTTCTTCCGGTTGCGGACCATATTGTATAACCCATAATAAAGCATTCAGAAGAATATCCTTTTCTGCCAGATTATCAAAAGACTGAAATTGAGAAATAACAATCTTGCCTTTCAATTCGGAATAGGGAGAGGAAACGCTCTGAGCTTGGAGGCAAACAGGAAACAAACATGCAATCATGCCCACCAGATATTTTATCTTTTTTATATCCATTCGTATTTTATTTATTTCAATAACTAAGAAGTGGGGCAGACGGGAACAATCGGGAACTTCCCAACTTCCCTATACCCCACTTCTATCAACTATGTACGAAAAACGTATCTTCTTTTTCTTTAATCCTGAACTCTACGATAAGTTTCCTTTGAATAGTACTCATAGGTAGTCCCGGCTTCTTTTTCTTTTTCGGCATATTCAACGGTCAATGTTGTCGCTGTCAATTCCAGAACTTTAAGGGACTCTGTATAAACATCGCCTTCGTCATCGAATGTTACATAGATGGTGCCACCTTTATACGTCCAACTACCATCATCAGAAAGATGTCCATTCAAATAACTTTCAAAGATACCGTCTGTTTTGAAGACAAAACGCTCATCATCTGTCCCATCATCGTTGTCTTCATGGATAATTTTACCATTTTCTTTTTCGACATAGTAGCCATTAACCAGTTTCCAGGTACCCACTAATTCGGCAGAGGAACCCGGTTCATCATCGTCAGAACAGCCAACAAAGCCCCATGTCATAACAGACAGTAGTCCGAACAACCACAAATAATTTATTTTTTTCATATCTATCTTTTAATGAAATAAATATCAGAATGCATATCCCAAACTAATCATCCAGTTTTTCTCTTTAGCTTCGTTTTGTTTCACCAAACCATTCTGATAAGTAATATTCAAGTTAAGATGCTGATACCACACATCTACACCAAACTGGATACCGGCGCTGAAACGGTCATAATCTTCCAAATCACCGAGGTTGCAACTCTCTTCATCCCCGTCATACGATTCTGTATACTTTCCGAACACGTCATAGTTTACAAAACCACCTATACGGGCATCCACAGCTATATCATCGTTGATGGTATATTTATACCCGAAATTCAAAGGTATTTCCAGTTTGTTGGCATTTATTTTAGCCTCAAAATCTCCATCACCCACCTTGTAGCCTTTTGTGCCGAGGGTAAGTCCCATTCCCCAGAAGACACCGCTATTACCCATCGGTTTGTCAAATGCAATTCCGAGATTATAACCGAAAAGATTATCGGCACTTTCGCCGTCTGCACTGACGTTTGCAAACGTCATACCGGCTTTTGCATACCATACCGTTTTTGACTTTTCTTTTTTAAAAGAACTACTCGTTACCAACTGCGCATTGATTGCTGTGCAGGCAAATGCTACCAACACCAAAAGAATAAACTTTTTCATAATACTTGTAATGTTTTTAATTAATAAATGTGTTTATTATAAAGAGTTATTTTGAGTCCGAATTTTTAGCCTGATTATCCTCTAAGGCTTGGGTGGAATTCACATTTTTGTATCGGAATTCTGTTCCATATATTTCCTTAATCCATTTATAATCTTCTTCTTTCTCAGCAACTTTCCAGTTTACATAACGGGCAGGAAAGCCAACTACGGTAATCTCGATACCCTTTTTCACCGTGCGGATATCAAATGTTGCGGCAACAATGACATCAGCATCAAATTTCTGTGCGGTCAGATACAAGGAATTTGCCTTCAGGTTCTTAAGGTCACCTACGGTCATCGACGATACATCCGCATCAGGAAAAGGCCACGTAGCCTTTTGACGAGTATCGGACATCACGCTCAATTCTACCACCAACGGGCGGACAAAGACCTCCTGTTGCGGTTCAAGCATACGACTTTGAGACTGGCGGTAATCGCCCTTCTTCTGCGCCATAACACCCTGCGACACACCGGATAAGAGTGCCGTAAGCATCATAAATAAAAATAATTTTTTCATTTGAAATAAAGACTGCCCGCAATTCCCCTGACGGATATCTACAATAGAAGAGACGTGGGAACTGTTTTAATTTCTTATTTGCGCAGAGGTATCGCCAAACACCCACCAATCAAATAATAATAGACAGCCCACGTCTTTTATGAATATACCATTCCCACTAAGGATTAAAGTATATACAAAAGAGGTGAGCGTTTTGTTGTCTATTACTCTTGATTGGCTTTGAAAATTGGCGATTTTCTGCACAAGAATAATATAACTAAAAACGCTCTTCGTATGAATAAAATTCGTTCAACCTTCGTCTTTCAGTAAATGAAAGTTTTCTGTCGAACATTGCAAAGGTAAATGATTTTTTTGAAACTTTCCAAATTAACTTCTATTTTCTTACGTTTTTATTTCTTTCATGCAAAGAATGAGATATTTCCTATCGGATAAACAAGAACGCATTTTTTTTTAGTAAGTTTGTCCCCCATCCTATCACAAGAAGAATATATGGATAAAAAAGACGAGTTTAGAAATGCATTGGATGTACCTATTTATAAGTTATCCATCGATGCATTAGTAGAAGATATCTGTAATCAACCGGAGTCCCTTAAAGATATGTATCAACTGATATCTGACGGGAAAACGGTTGTTTCGTGGCGAGCCATCTGGGTATGTGAGAAAGTAAGCGAACTGCATCCTGGTTGGTTTGTTCCATTCTATAATGATATTCTTCAGCGCTTATTAGTCTGCGGTCACGATGGTTCCAAACGCCTGTTATTATCCATATTATACAATATACCGGTTCCCGCTTCTCTCCCTGTCGATTTACTTAACTTTTGTCTGGACCACATGCTTTCTCCGCAAGAAAGCATAGGAGTGCAAGCCCTATCCATCCGCATGGCATATCAGCTTTGCAAGGGCGAACTGGAGCTTCTGCAAGAGTTGCGGCTGATACTGGAAAACACCGATACCGAATTCTATTCCGCAGGAGTACGAACTACCATACGGAATATCTTGAAAAAAATACGGACGACAAAAGTGAAATCAGGGAATAAGTAGTCTGAAAATAAAAAAACGAGTTAATTAGTTTGATATATCTTATTTTCCCTTACCTTTGTCCCCGTAAAACAAAGGGGTGCCCCGACGGGCTGAGATTATACCCTCGAACCTGATGCAGTTAGTACTGCCGTAGGAATTGGAAATTATTTCTTCACACATTCGCCGACGTGGCGCCACTTTGTATTTACTTCCATTATTTCAATTCAAATAAACAGAAAAAATGAAAGTATTAGTCAACAACAAAGAAGTGGAAACCGGCGCAACTACCCTTTCACAACTTACCGAAGAACTTTCCCTGCCGGCACAAGGCATTGCCGTAGCCGTAAACAACCGCATGATTCCCCGTACGGAATGGACGGAATACGCGTTGTCCGAAGGCATTTCCATCATTGTCATCAAAGCCGCTTGTGGAGGATGAGGAAATGGAAACGAAAGCATTGAAAATGAAAAACGGGTACCTGCAATTCATTACCCACTACACCGAGCAATATTCGTACGTTGACGCCGCCCGCATGGCTCTGGAAGGAGGATGCCGCTGGATACAACTGCGCATGAAGGACACCCCGATGGAGGAAATAGAGCCCGTAGCCCGAGAGGTGCAAGCCCTTTGCCGACAGTACCGGGCCACTTTCATCATCGACGACCACGTGGATTTAGCGAAGAAGTTGCAGGCGGACGGAGTACATCTTGGAAAAAAAGACATGCCCGTGTCCGATGCGCGCCGTATCTTGGGTGACGACTTCCTTATCGGCGGCACTGCCAACACTTTTGAAGATGTGCAGATGCACTACCAATCCGGTGCCGACTACATCGGATGCGGCCCTTTCCGCTTCACCACTACGAAGAAGAACCTCGGTCCCGTTTTAGGACTGGAAGGATATGCCGCCATCATTCGCCGGATGCGCCAAGCCGACATCCCCTTGCCCATTGTTGCCATTGGAGGCATAACGATAGAGGACATCCCGTCCATTCTCTCGACAGGAGTCAGCGGCATCGCCCTTTCCGGCACCGTGCTGCGAGCGGATAACCCGGTAGAGGAAATGAGAAGAATCATCCACTCAACCCTCAAGTAAAATTCTAACTCTCATCTATCACCTATAAACTATCACCTATCAACTATCAATTATCAACTACTATAATGGAAAAATTAATCATCGCAGGCCGTGAATTCAACTCCCGCCTGTTCCTGGGAACTGGGAAGTTCAGTTCCAACGAACTCATGGAGCAATCCATCCTGGCATCGGGCACAGAAATGGTGACCGTAGCCATGAAACGCATCGAACTGGAAGACAAAGAAGATGACATGTTGAAGCACATCCGGCATCCCCACATCCAACTGCTGCCCAACACTTCCGGTGTGCGCAACGCAGAAGAAGCCGTATTTGCCGCTCAAATGGCACGCGAAGCATTCGGCACCAACTGGCTGAAACTGGAGATACACCCCGATCCGCGCTACCTACTTCCCGATTCGGTGGAAACCCTGAAGGCTACCGAAGAACTGGTGAAACTCGGCTTCGTCGTCCTGCCTTACTGCCAGGCAGACCCCACCTTGTGCAAGCGCCTGGAAGAAGCCGGCGCTGCCACAGTAATGCCCCTCGGCGCTCCTATCGGCACCAACAAGGGACTGCAAACGCGGGACTTCCTGCGCATCATCATCGAGCAGGCCAACGTTCCGGTAGTGGTAGATGCAGGCATCGGCGCTCCGAGCCATGCCGCAGAAGCGATGGAACTGGGCGCTTCGGCCTGCCTTGTAAACACGGCTATTGCCGTAGCTGGCAATCCCGTAGCCATGGCGCAAGCCTTCAGACAGGCGGTAGAAGCCGGCCGTATGGCTTACGAAGCCGGACTGGGAGTACAGGCCGATAGCTTTGTGGCCGAAGCCAGTTCGCCGTTGACGGCCTTCTTAGATAACTGAAAATCATCACGAAAAAACATCTTATATGAATCAAAAGATAAAATTCCCCCGTTCCGAGAAAGTCTATCTGCCGGGCACTCTTTATCCCGAACTGCGCGTGGCCATGCGCAAAGTAGAACAAGTCCCTAGTACCACCTTTGTCGATGGAGAGAAAGTAATCACTCCCAATCCCGAAGTGTACGTCTACGATACAAGCGGTCCGTTCAGCGACCCGAATCAGGAAATCGACCTTAAAAAAGGCCTTCCCCGCCTGCGCGAGCCGTGGATACTGCGTCGCAACGATGTGGAACAGCTTCCGGAGATTACTTCCCAATACGGACGTATGCGCCGCGACGACAAGAGCCTCGACCACTTGCGTTTCGAGCACATCGCCCTGCCCTATCGTGCCAAGCCGGGACAATGCTGCACGCAGATGTACTACGCCCGCCAAGGCATCATCACTCCCGAAATGGAGTATGTGGCCATCCGTGAAAACATGAATTGCGCCGAGCTGGGTATCGAGACCCATATCACCCCTGAGTTTGTCCGCCGGGAGATAGCCGAAGGCCGTGCCTTGCTTCCCGCCAACATCAACCATCCGGAGGCCGAACCCATGATTATCGGCCGCAACTTTCTGGTGAAGATTAATACGAACATCGGCAACTCCGCCACCACCTCAAGCATCGAGGAAGAAGTGGAGAAAGCCCTTTGGAGCTGCAAATGGGGAGGCGACACGCTGATGGATTTGTCCACCGGAGAAAACATCCACGAGACCCGCGAATGGATTATCCGCAACTGCCCCGTTCCCGTAGGCACAGTGCCCATCTACCAGGCGTTGGAGAAAGTAAACGGTAAGGTAGAAGACCTCACCTGGGAGATTTACCGGGACACCCTGATAGAACAGTGCGAACAGGGTGTGGATTACTTTACCATCCATGCAGGCATCCGCCGTCATAACATCCACCTGGCGGACAAACGCCTCTGCGGCATCGTAAGCCGGGGCGGAAGCATCATGAGCAAATGGTGCCTGGTGCACAATCAGGAAAGCTTCTTGTACGAGCACTTCGACGATATCTGCGACATTCTGGCACAATACGACGTTGCCATATCCTTAGGCGACGGCCTGCGCCCCGGTTCTACTTACGACGCCAACGACGAAGCGCAATTTGCCGAACTGGACACGATGGGCGAACTCGTCCTCCGCGCCTGGGACAAGAACGTGCAGGCTTTTATCGAAGGCCCGGGACATGTGCCCATGCATAAGATAAAGGAGAACATGGAGCGGCAGATTGAGAAGTGCCACAACGCTCCTTTCTATACCCTCGGCCCGTTGGTGACGGATATTGCGCCGGGTTACGACCACATCACCTCTGCCATCGGCGCTGCGCAAATCGGTTGGCTGGGTACAGCCATGCTGTGCTATGTCACCCCCAAAGAGCACCTTGCCCTGCCCGACAAGGAAGACGTGCGTATCGGTGTCATCACCTACAAGATTGCCGCCCACGCCGCCGACCTCGCCAAGGGACACCCCGGCGCCCAAGTCCGTGACAATGCCCTGAGCAAAGCCCGCTACGAGTTTCGCTGGAAAGACCAGTTCGACCTTTCCCTCGACCCCGAACGTGCCTTGACTTACTTCCGTGCAGGCCACCACACCGACGGCGAGTATTGCACCATGTGCGGCCCTAACTTCTGTGCCATGCGCCTTTCGCGCGAAATTAATAATAATGGGAAATAACCCCCAATTTCATTCTTTAATTCTTTCATTCTTTAATTGAATAAAATGTTTTCAGACGAATTAGCAAAAATATCCTGGGAAGAAACCACCCGGCGCATCGACGCCAAGACCGATGCCGACGTGCGCCGTGCGCTCAGCAAGGAACATTGTGACGTAGAGGACTTCATGGCGCTTATTTCCCCCGCCGCCGTCCCCTATTTGGAAACCATGGCACGTTTAAGCAAGAAATACACCGAAGAACGTTTCGGCAAGACTATTTCCATGTTCGTGCCGCTGTATATCACCAACTCCTGCACCAACTCCTGCGTGTACTGCGGTTTCCACATCAGCAACCCCATGCCGCGCACCATACTGACGGAGGAGGAAATCGTGAACGAGTACAAAGCCATCAAGAAGCTTGCCCCCTTCGAAAACCTGCTGCTGGTGACCGGCGAGAACCCCGCCAAAGCCGGCGTACCCTACATCGCCCGTGCGCTCGACCTGGCAAAGCCTTACTTCAGCAACCTGAAAATTGAAGTGATGCCCCTGAAAACCGAAGAATACGCCGAGCTGAAAGAACACGGCATGAACGGCGTCATCTGCTTTCAGGAGACTTACCATAAGGCGAACTACAACATCTACCACCCCCGCGGCATGAAGTCCAAATTCGAGTGGCGCGTCAACGGCTTCGACCGTATGGGACAGGCGGGCGTACACTCCATTGGCATGGGCGTGCTTATCGGTCTGGAGAAAGAATGGCGTACGGACATCTGCATGATGGCCTATCACCTGCGTTATCTCCAGAAGCATTACTGGAAGACGAAATACAGCGTCAACTTCCCCCGTATGCGGCCTTCGGAGAACGGTGGCTTCCAGCCCAACGTCATCATGACCGACCGCGAACTGGCACAGGTCACCTTTGCCATGCGCATCTTCGACCACGACGTGGATATCTCCTACTCCACCCGCGAGCCTGCCTCCATACGCGACCACATGGCAACCCTGGGCGTCACCACCATGAGTGCCGAAAGCAAGACGGAGCCCGGCGGCTATTACAGCTACCCGCAGACGCTGGAGCAATTCCACGTCAGCGACGAACGTAAGGCGGTGGAGGTAGATGCCGCCTTGAAGCGTCTGGGACGCGAACCGGTCTGGAAAGACTGGGACAGCAGTTTCGACCTGAAAGCCTTTCGCCATGCTTAATCCGAAAAATTCCGACTCGATGAACAACCGATACAGCAGACAAATCTCCCTGCCCGAAATCGGAGAAAGCGGACAACGGAAACTGCGTGACGCCAAAGTACTGATAGTAGGCGCAGGGGGGCTCGGCTCCCCTATCGCCCTCTATCTGGCAGGCGCGGGCGTAGGCACGATTGGGCTGGTGGACGACGACACCGTCAGCATCAGCAACCTGCAACGCCAGATATTGTACGCCGAAGACGAAGTGGAACAGCCCAAAGTGCACTGTGCCGCCCGGCGGCTGCAAGCGCTCAACCCGGAGGTTCGCGTACACACCTACCCCTTCCGCCTCGACCCTGAAAATGCCCGGGAACTGATTTCCGGATATGACGTCATCGTAGACGGATGCGATAATTTCGCCACCCGCTACCTGCTTAGCGATTGTTGCAGTGCGCTCGGCAAGCCATACGTTTACGGCGCCATCCAGGGGCTCGAAGGGCAAGTCTCTGTATTCTGCCGGGGCAAGCATCCCAAAACCTACCGCCACCTTTACCCGGACGAAGCGGGTGCGGAGCAAATGCCCCCGCCCGACTCTTCCGTCATCGGTACTACGCCGGGTATCGTAGGCCTGGTAGAAGCCAACGAAACCTTGAAACTGATCTGCGGCTTCGGAGAGGTGCTGGAAGGAAAACTCTGGACCATTGATTTAAGAAATATGCAAACCAACCTACTCTATCTGTAAAAACCATGAAACTGATCGTCATTACCACCCCTCACTTCTTCGAAGGAGAAGCCGAAGCCATCACCTCCCTGTTCGATGCCGGACTGGAGATTCTCCACCTCCGCAAACCGGGAGCTTCCGCCGAAGAAGTGGAACACCTCCTCCGGCAATTGCCCGTGGAATACCGGCCGCGCATTGTCACCCATGAGCATTTCCATCTGGTCGCTCTCTATGGTCTGAAAGGCATCCACCTGAACCGTCGCAACCCGGATATTCCTATCGGCTATTCCGGGCACGTCAGTTGCTCCTGCCATTCACTGGAAGAAGTAGTGCAACGCAAACCCGTTTGCCACTATGTATTCCTCAGCCCCATTTACGACAGCATTTCCAAAGAAGGCTATTCCTCCGCCTTTTCTCACGAAGTCCTGCTCGAAGCACAGCGTACCGGCATCATAGACTCGCAAGTCATCGCCTTAGGCGGCATCAAGCGGGAATATCTGCCGGAGATAGAATCTTTAGGATTCGGAGGCGCCGCCTTATTAGGCGATGTCTGGAACCGAAAACCCTTTAACCGTTTTCTTTTAGGCACGGATTACACGGAAAATCACGGATAAGTATAAATCCCCCCCGTCAAATCCCCTCCATTTTTCATTATTAATTTTTCATTATCATGACCGTTCTTTCCATCGCCGGTTCCGACCCCTCCGGAGGCGCCGGCATCCAGGCAGATATAAAGACCATCTCCGCGCTGAAAGGCTACGCGGCCTCCGTCATCACTGCCGTCACCGCCCAAAACACGCTGGGGGTACAGGCCGTTTATCCCCTCCCAGCCGATATCGTCCGTGCACAGATAGAATCCGTCATGGACGACTTGAATCCCGATGCGCTCAAAATCGGGATGGTATATGACACCGCCATTGCGCACACCCTGACCGAATGTCTGAAGAAGTACCGCCCCCGGTGTGTGGTCTACGACCCGGTCATGATTTCCACCAGCGGCCGGCGGCTGATGGCCGAAGATACCGTCCGGTTCATCAAAGACGAACTTTTCCCCCTCTGCACCCTGCTTACCCCTAACCTGAACGAAGCGGCTTACCTCTTAGGATATCCCGTCACCGACACGGAAGCAATGAAGCAGGCTGCTCGCGAATTGGCCGACCGCTATCATACTGCCGTATTGGTGAAAGGAGGCCATTTGTGCGGAGACGAAATGTGCGACGTATTATACAATAGAGGCACTTTCAGCCTGTTCAGGCAAAAGAAAATCGAAAGTCGCAACCTTCACGGAACAGGTTGCACGCTCTCGTCCGCCCTCGCCACCTTTTGCGCCGGCGGATGCGAACTGGAAGAAGCCGTCCGCCGGGCAAAAGCCTACGTAAGCCGCGCAATCGACAAAGGCAAAGACCTGCATATAGGACACGGAAACGGTCCGTTGTGGCATTTCTGCCAGGAAGATTAAATAAAAAACATATAAACCACTGTCCTATGAATATAGAAGAATTCAGAGAATATTGTCTCACCATAAAGGGCGCAACCGAATGTTTCCCCTTCGATGAAAACACACTGGTATTTAAAGTAATGGGTAAAGTCATCACCTACGCCCCCTTAGCTCCCCGCGAGGGGCGTTTTTGGGCAAATATGAAATGCGATACGGAAAAATCGGCTGAACTGATGGAACAATACGACGGCATCCTGTTTGGTTGCCATTCTGACAAGAAATACTGGATAACCGTTTACCTGGAAAGCGATGTGCCCGACAAGCTGATAAAAGAACTGATAAATCACTCCGTAGAAGAGGTTATCAAGAAATTGCCCCGCAAACAACGGGACGAATACCGTCAGGAAAACTTTTTCTCAGAAAGTTGAGAATTAATGCCCGAAATACTTGACAAGGGGTATGCCGATGTTGTATCTTTGCGGAAGAACAACAATATTCATCCAAAAAATCAGTAAATGGCAAAACCTATCTTTTCTTTTTCAGAGCTGGCCCAGATGTATTTCCCCGGTTGCGCAACTCCTAAAAACGCTGTAAGATGCCTGCAACGGAGCATCGGCAGATGTACAAATTTGGCAACATTATTGGCTGAAACAGGGTATCGTCCCTACAACCACCGATGGATTTCCCCTAAGCAGCAAGCTCTCATCTTCGAAAATTTAGGTGATCCGTTCCCGGATTAATCTTCCCGACCAACCGATATTAAACGGCATTTCACACAGGTGATTTGCCGTTTTTTTGTACTCATATTTCTGAATATCCCTTTATACCTCTAAATACACCTACTAATGAATTTTGGTAGAATTTTACTATATTTTTGGTAGAATTATAGTAGAATTCTGTTTGGTGTTATTAATAGAAGGAATTCTTCTGTAAGATGTTTTCACTACAAGGATCATAAAGGAGGGTAGACTACTTTTGCCGGGAAATGACATTATGCTTTCTCTTGCCCCTCTGCATTCTCTGTATCCTCGGAACAAAACGACTTACCTCGAAAATGTTCACAACAAAAACTTTACATCATAACCGGGGAAAACCGGTAGAAAAAGAATTGAATTTCTCCTACAATCGCATAATTTTATGGAATATGCGAGGAGATTCAGGCAAAAAGTGTTATCTTTGTGATAATAAAACATATAAAGAATGGGGAAGTTTATCAATCCGTTTACCGACTACGGCTTCAAGCTTATTTTCGGCCAAGAAGTATCTAAAGAGTTACTAATTGAATTTTTGAATGATCTACTGAAAGGTGAACGGGTGATAACCAATCTTACGTTCCTGAATAATGAGCAGCTACCGGACTATCCGGATGAACGCATTGCCATCTATGACATCTATTGCACCACGGAGACAGGCGAAAAAATCATAGTGGAGATGCAGAATTGTTCGCAAGTCTATTTCAAGGAACGTGCATTGTATTACCTTTCTCATGCCATTGCCAAGCAGGGCCTGAAAGGGAATAAATGGCAATTTGACGTGAAGGCGGTTTACGGCGTGTTTTTTCTGAATTTCCTGCTGGATGAGAACCGTAAGCTACGTACAGACGTTATATTGGCAGACCGTGAGACGGGAGAGTTATTCTCCGACAAACTGAGGCAAATCTTTATCGCATTGCCCTTGTTCAAGAAGGAAGAGGACGAATGTGAGACGGATTTTGAGCGTTGGATATTTGTATTAAATAATATGGAGACATTGAACCGTATGCCTTTCAAAGCTAAAAAAGCAGTATTTGAGAAACTGGAAGAGATTGCTGATGTGCATTCCCTTTCGGAAGAGGAACGCGCGCGCTATGAAAACAGCGTGAATGCATATCGGGATTATTTGGCAACTGTGGATTTTGCGACAAAGGAGGGACTGGAAGAAGGATTGGCGAAAGGACTGAAGGAAGGAATAGCAAAAGGATTGGAAAAAGGATTGGAGCAAGGCAAAATAGAAAAAGCCATTGAGACAGCCCGCTATTTGAAAGCGGCAGGAATTTCGCAGGAACTGATAACCGGAGCTACCGGATTATCGGCTGAGGAAATCGAAAGGCTGTAAGCAAAGCGGCTATTTGCCTTTATGCGGGAGACGCGGGAAATCTTATGTGAATTTTGAAAACGAATAGCCATGTACGAACTTCAACAAGCAGGTCCGCAGAGCTACTACATAAACAGCCCTGCAAAAATAGGTATTTATCGGCAGACTGAGGCGGAGGTTTATCTCATTGATAGTGGCAATGACAAGGAAGCTGCTAAAAAGGTATTGAAAATGATGAAGCAAAACGGATGGTTGATCAAGGGCATTATCAACACCCATTCCAATGCCGACCATATTGGGGGAAACCGCTATATTCAGGAACAGACAGGGTGTCCCATATACTCCGGTGGCATCGAAGCCGCTTTCATCCGTTATCCGATTTTGGAACCGTCGTTTCTATACGGCGGTTATCCGTTCAAGGAATTACGGGGTAAGTTTCTTATGGCAAAGGAAAGCAATGTTTCTGACTTCTCTTCTTCTGAATTTCCATCAGAATTGGAGCTTATCAATCTGCCGGGGCATTTTTTTGATATGGTTGGAGTGCGCACCCCCGACAATACTGTTTTTCTTGCCGATTGTGTCAGCAGTTCTCAAACGTTGGAAAAGTATGGGGTAACATTTATTTATGATATTGCCCAATATCTAGCCACACTTGATATGATTGAAAGTATTGAGGCAGGAATCTTTGTTCCCTCCCATGCAACTCCGACAAAGGACATAAAGCCACTTGTAGCAATTAATCGTGCAAAAGTCTATGAGATAGAAGCACGGATTACCGAAATTTGCTCTGTCCCGAAAACGATTGACGAGATTATTCAGGCTCTATTTCAAATTTATGGTTTAAGTATGAATATCGAACAGTATGTGCTTCTCGGCTCCACAACCCGTTCTTATCTCTCATGGATGAAGGACCGTGATAAATTGGACATAATAATCGAACAGACTTCCTTAAAATGGCAATCAAAGATTAGAAAATAATGGCCAATTACAATCAGTAAGGGATGTTCCATGTCCGGAATAAGAGCATAAAAACTGTTATAATATGAAAATCAACCGTGATAAATTATTGGTAGCCGCGTTCAAGCTGTTTATGTCCGTGAATTACGAGAAAGCCAGTTTTGCGGAATTGGGCAAGATGCTTGGAATGTCGAAAGCAGGAATCTTCAAATACTACAAGAACAAACAGGAGTTGTTTGTTGCCGTAGTGGATAAGTTTTGGTTCAGCACGCAAAACCCACGAAACAAATTCGCAGAAACGAACGGTACGTTTGCCGAATTTATCGACGAATATGTGCGTGGCGTACAACGGACAATGGATATGCTGGGCGACCTGTTAGGTTTAAGCAGGGAGGAGGTGGCAGAAGGAAAGTTCACATACCACGCCCAGTATTTTCATTTCCTGTTTCAACTGCTCCAGTACGATCCTGACGCAAAAGAAAAGCTACAGAATCTTGTCACCAGCGATTATGCCTATTGGCGCGCCGCCATCCAGCGTGCCATAGATACGGGAGAACTGAAAAAGGGCACAGACGTAGAAGACGCCGTAGTCATGTTCCGCCAAATCTACATGGGACTTTCGTTTGAAATGGCATTTCTCGGCGGATTGGATACCAAGCGGCTTGCCAAACATTTACATGCTGTTTATGCTTTATTGAAAAATTAGCCATAAAGGCATCCCACCAACATTCATCCTATCTTTTCTCTCCCTATTCCCCACCCTTTTAACCTTCTGTGCAAAAAAAAGATAAATAAAAAGAACGCTCGTTTACTTTTTGAGATAATTTTATAACTTTGACAATAGTATTCGGTGAATAACCTTTGTAACATTATAAAACAAGCTCAGTATGGAAGCAGGCAAGCAGCGGGAAACCATTGTCCTGGACAAAGAAAACAGGGACGGTAAACTCTACCTACAAACAGAGTATGCAGGTATCAAGTACCGGGTACATGTACACATCCCGCGCCATTCCTTTCACAATGACATTAAAACAACCAGATACCGTTTTCTGCTTAACCAGACTGATAACAATACATAAGAATGAAGAATGTAAAATACATATTCTGTATCGTCATTTGCTTGGGAATGATGAATGGCGTAATGGCACAAAGCAGCACTGATTTATCTGCTTTGGAAAAACAGCTTTGTTTTATCCAAGACACACTATATACGTTGCGGCAAAATTATTCCTGCACGAATGATGCTTATTGCGATTCTTTGCAACGCAGTTTCTCTGTCCTGCTGGAAGAACTTTGCGCAGCCGATAAGGGAATGAAATACGAGTTCAAGGAATTGAAGAAAAAGGAACGGCAATTTACGGTTGGAGCATCGGCAGACGGAACGATGAGGGTGTTTTCCCGAAACACTTATTTTGGCGGTTCCATGCCACGCTTCGCTTCCTATATTCAACATCAGGACGAAGGACAATCCTGTTTCTTCCGCATGAACGGGGAGGATGATATGGGTGTATGTTATGACACCGTTTATTCCGTTCAGGCAGCGGACAAAAGATATTACTTGCTCGCGGGAACAAGCCGGATAGCGACCGCATATCCTTTGGCAGCGATGCAAGCCGTCAGTTGCAGGAATGGGAAAATGGAGAAAGAAGCCATATTCGTTTCCGATAGCCGGCAAACGGATTATTTGTCTGTCTCTTACCGTGCTGCACAGGAGGATATAGACGCACGGTTATTTATAGGCAATGATGATTCCACGTTTCCGCGTATCGTATATATCGGAACACTGGAGGAAGTTTTAAAACCTGTGGTGGTGAGAGATAAAGACGGCGAGGAATATGTCAGTAGAGAAATCGAGGTCTATAAACTGGAAAGAGATGGGGATAAGATAAAATTTATCAGTAATAAGGTGGGGAAACAGGGAAAGATGGTTTCTCACCCAATCAGTAGAACCATTTAAACAACAATAACATGAAACACTGGATTAAAAAGTTATTCGGCTTAACTAAGCCCGAGCGAATAACACAAGAACAAATCGAACAGCTTCCGCCTGCCAAGCTATGCCGAAAATTTATAGATGGAGAATTGGCAAGTGAGATGGAGAGTGAGGTATTCAATGACATTATGTGTGCGGTAGAGCTGCACGCCGAAGTCTATAACGGCGGCTTCAACCAGTATTACTACAATTCGGACGGCGAACGTGCCGAACGAGCAAGAAACACCTTTGCAAAAATCGGTGCAGACCGCATGGCTGACGTGGTGAAACGAGCCAACGAACACTATGCCGCCTGTCGCGACGAACTGCACTCCGTGTGGGACGGAACGAAAAAAGGCTTCGGCTACGGCTATAAGGAGAAACTTTTCGATGCGTTCGATGATGAATATTATGCTGTGATGAAGAACGACAAGCAGCTCTACGAACTGATTGGGGAATACATCAAACGACATCCGCAGGAGTTTTTGGCGGAGGAAGGAGAATAAAATAATCTATCCTATGCTTGCCCAGAAGGCAGAAGTTTATTGAAAACAGACATAATTTGAATAGAAAAATATATCTAATATGTTTTTCTATTCAAGAAAAAGCTATATTTGTAGCATGAACAATGTATTATCAAAATTAGGAAATATACCTGTAACTTCGTACGTTTCCATGTCATCGGCTCTGCGGTATTACGGATTGATACCCGAAGCGGTATATACCATACAATCCATGACTCTGAAACATCCCAAAGATTTTGATACCCCATTGGGGCGATTTGAATACACTTATATATCAAGGAATGCCTTTTCCGTAGGCTTGTCAAGTATCAAAAAAGACGGTTATGCTTTTGTGATGGCTACTCCCGAAAAGGCATTATGCGATTTGATAGCCAATTCCCCCAATGTGAATTTGCGTTATCTAAAGGATGCGGAAACCTATCTGGAAGAAGACATTCGGATGGAAAGAGAAGACTTTAAGCAGATGAATGCGGAGATATTTGAGGAATATATCAAGGTGGGTAAAAAAGCGGGATCAATAAGAACATTGCTTAAATTAATGAAGAAATGAAATTTATGATTATTTCGTGCAATTAGCTGATATGGTTAAATTTGAATGATAAACAAGCCATGAAAGCAACATTGAAATATCCGGTATTCGAGTTCAACCCAAATGAAAATTGGGTGTACGTCTTTTGGAAAGAGAACAGAACAACGCTACTTGGCAGGCTGGCGTATACAAAAAACGGTATCCCGATTCCCATCGCAGCACCGTCACAACGAACTGCGCTCCGTATGTGATGGAACGAAAGAAGGCTTCGGTTACGGCTATAAGGAGAAACTTTTCGATGCGTTCGATGAAGAATATTATGCCGCTTTACAGCAATATTAACTTCTTGCTGAGCAGTTCGGCAATCTTCGATCGCAGTACATTAGGGTTAACCGGTTTGGAAGTGTATCCATCAAACCCCTGGCTGAGAATTCGCTGCTCGTCCGAGGCATAGGCGTAGGCTGTGACTGCAAGGATAGGAATATCGGCTGAGAGCTTCCGTATTTCCTCCGTCGCTTCATACCCGTTCATAACAGGCATGTTCACATCCATCAACACAATATGTGGATTATGAGCTTTGAATAATTCCACAGCTTCCTGTCCGTTCCATGCGTGAAGGATACGGTAATCATTTTTCAGGATTGTTTCGAAGAGTTTGAAATTACTGACGTTGTCCTCGGCGATGAGAATCGTTATCTGCTCTCTGGCTACCGCCTGAAGTGTATATTCCTTAATCTTCTTTTTATCGAGTTTTGCCGGGACATTGCGAATGGTGAACCAAAATGTCGACCCCTTACCAAGTTCCGATTCTACACCGATTTCTCCTCCCATCCGGTTTATGATAGTTTTGCATATAGACAATCCGAGCCCTGTACCCTGTACGAAACCGTCGAGTTTGACAAAACGCATGAAAATATCGGTTTGTTTTTCCGGTGCGATGCCACATCCTGTGTCCGTTACGTAAAAACGAAGTAAATCTTCTCGTTGCAATGTGTAGCCAACCGTAATACTCCCTTCCGCGGTAAATTTGATCGAATTGGTTATTAGGTTTATTAATACCTGCTTCAATCGATTGTGGTCGGCCAAAATGATACATTCCGGTATCCGGTCTGCGTATACAATCGATAGCCCCTTTGCTTCAGCGCGGGGTTGCAATGATTTGATTGTTTCCGATACCAATGCATTCACATCAACGGGAGTTTCGACGAATTCCAATGTGCCGGCTTCTATTTTCGACAAATCGAGAATATCTCCGATAAGTTGGAGGAGTAATTCATTGTTGTTCTCTATGATTTTTACATATTCTTCCCGTTCTTCCGTGTGATCTGCCGAATTGAGCAATCCGGAAAATCCGACGATAGCATTCAAAGGAGTACGGATTTCGTGGCTCATATTTGCTAAGAATGCGGATTTAAGACGATTCGATTCCTCTGCTTTGTCGCGTGCATCGATTAGTTCTTGTTCCATTTTTTTTCGTTGGGTAATCACCAGCGAAGAACCGACTAATGTAAGTGGTTTCCCATTAGCATCTCGTCTTTCCACCATAGCCTTCGCTTCAACCCAATCTAATTTATAACCGTTTTCGTCGCGCGTTATGACCCGGTATTCCTCGCACACTTTGTTGGCGCGACCTTCAATCAGTTCGTTATAAGCTCTCTGCACCCGTTCGCGGTCATCCTTATAAATCTTGGAAAAATATTGTACATCCGGAACCGACAATTTTTCTGCATCTACTTGGTGGGCTATATCGCTGAGTTCGACAGGCCGGTTTACATCGCAAAGAATCTTATGTTCACGTAAGTTCCAATTCCAAGGTACGATATTGGCAACATCGAGTGCCATTGCCAGTTTGCGATTTACATCATTGAGCTCCTGCTGGGCATTATGCAATTCTGTTACATCAACATAATATACATCGATATAACCCTCTTGTGTGGCAGGAGTTACTACAACATTCTGGAAGAAATTTTGTTTGGAAAAATATTGGGTATAAGTGATAGCCCTTTTTTCAGAATCCGCCATCTCTGCTAAATGCAAAACGAAATTCATATCTGTGCTAAAAATATCATTTGCCCGGAAGTTGTCATGTTGTACTTCGCCAATGAAATTTGCGGTGAAACGGCGATTTGTCTGGCAGATTTCCATATCGATAATTTCTCCAGAAGCATCGCGCAACAGTTTTGCTTTCATATAACCGACAGGCATATTGTCAAAAAGGTTTGCTAACTCACGACTGGTTTCCACTTGCTGCTGCTGCGTTTTATTAATGGCTCTCAACATCTGGATGCGCTGCCAGACAAAAATCATGGAAGCTATAATCAAAATGCAGGCAAAAATAATCCAGACTTTATACTGTTGATAAAATGTCTGAGGACGTTCCCAGAAGAGACTTCCCGATGGGCATTGTTCTTCCGTGAATCCCTTTAATAGAAGGGACGGGTAATTGAAGGTGGGAATCGCTTTGGAAGGTATAAAGAAAGGAATTTCCCGAGAAGGTGTATTTGTCAAGACCGATAAAATGGTCTGTTTTAAGTGGTTCTTGAAAACTTCATTGTCGTAAAAGCATCCTCCCACCATGCCGCTATTGTCCATAACAGCATTTTGCAAGGCAAAGACCGGGACGTTAAGGTTGGCGACAACACGGAATGAATTTGTATTAAGTACAGGAATTCCGACAATATTCGATTTTTCAAACCACGAAGAAAAAAGTATACCGGTTGAAACAGTATCAATCTTCCCCAGCAAAGACATCAATTCTCCTAAAGACATATTTGCAGCCGACAAAAAACGGTATTTGAGTTCGGGATATTTCCGTTCCATCATACGTTTTGTGTCGTAATCCAACTGTTGACTGATATAACGCCCGTCTCCGACAAGCAATACTTCTTTCAGTCCGGGGATCATTCGTTTCAGTAATTCCACATTTTCCTCCGGAAACATCTTGGTTTGTAAAACAGTCAAATTATAACTGTCGGCAAGTGTTGAAAGCGGTAAACGTTCCTCTTCCCGTATCGGACGTTTGTCCATATAGGCTATATCAGGGCCATAAAAATCTTCTTCCGCACACAGAATTAATGGGATGTCACCCCAATGGGCACGGATATTGTCTCGTAGCAGTAAAGTTGCATTTCCGAGTAGCAGTACGCTTTTCGGAGCTTTCTTTGCATATTTTCCGAAAAGAGAGTCTGTCATTATACTGAATTTCGTAGTATCGTCTACCAATAGCATATTGAGATGTTCCACAAAAATGGCTACATCATGTTTGGCAGCAACCCATTTCCGAACAGGTTCTATCAGGGCATTGCTCCACGGAGCATCTGCTGTGTAGGTGTTGATTACCAATAAATAATCACGTTTAAGGTTAGATAACTCATCGTCAGTGGCTTGAGCTGTACCAGACAACATAATGCTGACAATCAAAAATAAAATCCGCAGACACGGAGCAAAATTAGGTAATACAAATCTCATTAATTTAATGTGTTTGAATTATAAATGCGAAAGTAGAATTTAATCTCCTGGTTTCATTTATTTTTTAGCAAATATTAATCTTTTATTTTTTTAAACGGCATTTTATCAACGAGGCTTCTGTCGGATAACTCCCTCAATTCCCCGTTTCATGACCTTTCCTCTACATTCCTTCTATCTTTATTGCATAAGTAATTACTCATCAGCTTATTGCTTTAATTTACGTTAAATCTCAATTTTAATTCTTATCTTTGTCTGGCAGGAGCTGCGATATACCACAGACGTTCTTTCGTTTCCATTATAATGATTATAAAGATTAACACGATATGAAAGCAACATTGAAATATCCGATACTGGTTTTTGACCCCGAAGACGATATGGTCTGGGGCTTCGGGCAGGAAAAGGATTTCCAATACACGACCACACGGATACTGAAACGCAGCAACTGCCGTGCAGGCGTAGTGGTGGTTGATAACACCGGAATGAAATACATTATTCGCCGGGCTTACAAGACCGGCTGGCGGGGAATACATGGCTGGACAGGTTTGCAAACCGGAGTAATCAACTTAGAGTGCGAATACGAGGAAAATCCAACGCAATTATCACCGGACGAACTCCGGGAAATGATGGTGGAAAGGTATCTGAAACACAAGGATGAGGAATGGTTCAAGGAAGGATGGGTGAATGTAGGGGCTTTCCGGAGAATATTTGCCAAGTGCCGGACGGTAGAGGAACTTATCGGCTTGGTGGTCTGTGTGCCGAAATTTTCTCTCTGGGAGCGGATTGAGGACTATTTCTTTCGCGGACTTTTTTCAATGCTCGGGGTGATGTTCCTTTATATGATATGGCTGATGCTTAAAAAGGCATGGCTGTGGATTACGGGATAAAAACAGATATGATTTGCCACACCGTCATTTAAGAAAAAGCTATATTTGTGGCGTGAACAATGTAATATTGAAATTATGAAAGAGAATTTTTATGATAAGCAGTCCTTTTTTGAAAGATACGGTGATATGCTCCGTTCTAAAGAGGGACTGAAAGGTGCGGGAGAATGGCCGACACTGAAGAAGATGTTGCCGGACTTCAACGGTAAACGGGTGCTCGATTTGGGGTGCGGATACGGTTGGCATTGCATATATGCCGCTGAGAAAGGGGCGACGTCGGTTTTGGGAATCGACCTGTCCGTGAAAATGATACAGGTGGCTACGCAGAAGAATACTTTTAGCAACATCGAATACAGGGTACAGGGCATTGAGGATTTCAATTATCCAGCCGACTGTTATGATGTCGTCATCAGTTCCCTGGCGCTTCATTATGTGGAGGACTTAAAGCCGGTCTTTTCGCGCATATATCGGACGCTGACAAGCGGCGGTATGTTCATTTTCACCATAGAGCATCCGGTCTTTACCGCATACGGTACGCAGGAATGGTTTTATAGTGAGGAACAAGAACCGCTTCACTGGCCGGTGGATCGCTATTTTATGGAAGGAAAAAGAACGGCTAATTTCCTGGGCGAGGAGATTGTGAAATATCATCATACCTTGACGTCCATCCTGCAAGGCTTGCTGGAAACAGGCTTTATTATAAAGGAGGTGGTGGAACCGCAGCCCACGGAGGAAATGATGGAGAAGATACCTGATATGGAAATTGAATTGAGGCGCCCCATGATGTTGGCGGTAGCTGCCATGAAGGGCTGATTGCCGCTTGGAAAAAGCGCAGAATTATATCGCTACAAATCAAAGAGTTACTACTTATTTTGAAAAATCATATCTAAAGGGGTCAAAAGAGGACTGAAAGCCGGAACGCGGATTGTATCTTTGCATTGTCATCAGAACAAATGACAATAGTAAACCTTATTTTTTAACCAATTAAACTTTAACAATTATGGCTTTAGAGTATGTAGTAACAAAGAGAGTGTTTGGATTTGACAAGTCGAAAACAGAAAAGTATGTGGCAAAATCCGTAGGTTCGGGACAAATGAGTTTCCAGAAGCTATGCGCCAAAGTGAGCAGGCTGTGCGGTGTGCACCGCAAGGTGGTGGACTTGGTAGTTAGCGGCCTGGTGGATATGATGGCGGAAGACATCGATGACGGCAAGACCGTGCAGATGGGCGAATTCGGCCTGTTCCGTCCCACTATCCAAGCCAAAAGCGCGGAGACGGCGGAGGAAGTAAAGACAAGTAATATCGTGCGTAAACGCATTGTATTCACTCCGGGAAAGATTTTCCACCGCACGCTGGAGGATATGAGCGTGACGCGTTCGGTGCCCGTGGATACGGACTATACGGACGGAAGCAGCAACAGCGGCGGTAATGGCGGGAATGATGGCGGCGACCAGGGCGGTGATAACGGCCAGAACGAAAATCCATTGGGATAAGCGGACTTGCAGGGCATTAAACGCATTGTAGTTTATTAAACAAATCTAAAGCAGCGGATATCCGCTGCTTTTTTTATTCGTTATACCTATATTATTTAATTTTATCTGTTATTTTTGCAGATATTATCATAATAAACAGGTATCACACATGGAAAAAGCAAAAGTATATTTCTCAGACTTACGCACCTCTCCTACTTCCAATCTTTTGGATAAAATGGAACGTCTGCTGAAGCGGGCAGGCATCGGAGAACTTCCGCTGAAGGACAACTTCGTGGCCATCAAGATTCATTTCGGCGAGCCGGGAAACCTGGCATATATCCGACCGAACTATGCGGCACGCATGGCGGACTTGCTGCGCAGTCTGGGCGCGAAACCGTTTCTGACGGACTGTAACACGCTGTATAGCGGACGCCGCTCTAACGCAGTGGACCACTTGCAGAGTGCAATGGAAAACGGTTTCAATCCCATATCCGCCCGATGCCAGGTCATTATAGGCGACGGTCTGAAGGGTACGGACTATCGGGAAATCCCTCTGAACGGAGAATTCTGTCCGGCGCCCAAAATCGGTGCCGCCATTGCCGATGCGGATGTCATCATCAGCATGAACCACTTCAAGGGACACGAACAGGCGGGCTTCGGCGGTGCGCTGAAGAACCTGGGAATGGGCTGTGCCAGCGTGGGCGGCAAACTGGAACTGCACGCCTCGTCCCAACCGAAGATAAACACAGAAAACTGCATAGGCTGCAACATCTGCGTGAAAAACTGCGCCCATGACGCCGTACATCTGAACGACGGGCGAAAGGCGGAAATAGACTATACGAAATGCGTGGGATGCGGACAGTGCGTGGCGCTGTGCCAACATGACGCGGCGGTAGTAAGCGACTGGGATACTTCCGAGCGCCTGAATTACAAGATTGCGGAATATTCCCTGGCCGTAGTGAAGGACAAGCCGCACTTCCACATCAGTTTTATCATGAACGTTTCTCCCGAATGCGACTGCTGGAACCACAATGATGCCGCCATTATCCCCGACCTCGGTATGCTGGCATCGGCAGACCCGGTGGCATTGGATATGGCTTGTGCGGACATGGTGATTCAGGCTCCGGTGTTGCACAGCAATAATGTGCTGGCCGAAGGGCATGAGCACGAGGATTTATGCGGATGCGATAAATTCCATATCATCCACCCGGATACGGACTGGCTGGCAGGTCTGCGCCATGCCGAGAAGATAGGATTGGGAACCATGCAATATGAACTGGTGAGGATTTAAACCTTTCCGGATTTTGAAAGTCATACTATTAATCACGTAACATCAATAAGAATACAAATGGAAACTTCAGCCAAACTTTATTCACTGTCTTTCGCTAATACGAAGACGTATTTATTCGCTCTTTTATTCATTGTCGGCAATATCGCCCTGCCCCAACTTTGCCATCTGGTACCCGCAGGCGGGCCGACCTTGCTGCCTATTTATTTCTTCACGCTGATAGCCGCTTATAAGTATGGATTCCGCGTGGGGTTGCTGACCGCCGTATTGTCTCCGGTGATTAACCACCTGTTCTTCGCCATGCCTGCCGCAGCCGTATTGCCGGCAATCCTGATTAAATCGGGACTGCTTGCCGCAGCCGCCGCATGGGCCGCACGCTGCACGAAGAAGATTTCTTTATGGGCGCTACTGGGAGTAGTACTCTCCTACCAAGTGGTGGGCACCGCTATTGAATGGGCGCTGTGCGGGGACTTTTTCCTTGCCGTTCAGGATTTCCGTATGGGTGTGCCGGGCATGTTGATTCAGTGGTTCGGCGGGTATGCGTTGTTGAAGGCCATCTCCAGGATTTAATGCATCACACGTATGGCTAAGACAATGGACGAAGTGCTGGAACGCTTCCGTACCATCGAATTCCACGATGATTTTGATATGATTGTGGCAATAGCGAACGGCGGCATTGTTCCGGCAGGCATCATCAACCAGCGGCTGCAAACAGAAGTACATCTGCTGCGCATCAATCTGAGGGATGAATATCAGCATCCCAAGTACGACAGTCCGAAGTTGCTGGCGCCGGTAGACTTTGACTTCAAAGGGAAAAGCATCTTACTGGTAGACGACCGCATCAAGACCGGGTCTACTATCCGCCTGGCGCGTGAACTGCTGAAAGACGCGCGGATGATAAAGACTTTCGCAGTAAACGGTACGGCTGATTATGCGTTGTTCGACGAAGCTTGTTTCAAATTCCCGTGGATACTCTGAAAAATCGGGTAACGACGGTTAATACCTTATTATATGGACAGAAGGGATTTTCTAAAAACATTGGCGATTGCCGGAGCGGCAATGAGCATCCAGCGTTCGGAAGCTATGGATGTACTGGCACAGACATTTACCAATGCCGGCGGTAATAAAGTGGACCTCGTAGCGGTAATGGGAGGCGAACCGGAAGTGATGTTCCGCCGTGCCATCGCCGAAATGGGCGGGATGAAGAATTTTATCAAGCCGGGACAGAAGGTGGCAATAAAGCCCAACATCGGCTGGGATAAGGTTCCGGAGCTGGCGGGGAATACAAATCCGAAGCTGGTAGCGGAGATTATCAAACAATGTTTTGCTGCCGGAGCCAAGGAAGTAACCGTCTTCGACCATACCTGCGACGACTGGCAGAAGTGCTACAAAAACAGCGGTATCGAAGCCGCCGCCAAAGCTGCCGGCGCCAAAGTGATGCCCGCCCATCTGGAAAGCTATTACCGGACGATATCGCTACCGGGAGGAAAGAAAATGAAAAGCGCCAAGGTGCATGAGGCGATTCTAAACAGCGATGTGTGGATTAACGTGCCCATCCTGAAAAATCACGGCGGTGCCAACCTCACCATATCCATGAAAAACCACATGGGTATCGTGTGGGACCGCGGGTATTTCCATCAGAACGACTTGCAGCAATGCATCGCTGACATTTGCACCATGCAGAAGAAGGCGATACTCAACGTAGTAGATGCTTATCGCATTATGAAGACTAACGGTCCGCGAGGCCGCTCGGCTTCGGACGTGGTATTGACGAAAGGGTTGTTCATCTCTCAAGACATTGTAGCGGTGGATACGGCAGCGGCCAAATTCTTTAACCAGGTGCGCGAAATGCCACTGGACAAAGTGGGGCATCTTGCCAACGGGCAAGCGCTGAATATAGGGACGATGGATTTGGATAAACTGAATATAAAACGTATTAAAATCTGAGAGGAAATTCCCTTCTCAAGAAAGGCAGGCTCATGCTGAAAAAAATCAGAATCGTGTTATCGGCCTTCATCTTCGTGCTGATAACGTTTTACTTTTTGGATTTCGCGGGTATCTTACCTGAAAAATTCCATGTGCTGGCAAAAATACAATTTGTCCCGGCATTATTGTCGCTCAGTTTCATTACCTTGGTCATACCTGTCTCTTATACACATCTCCGAGCCCACGAGACCGGAGCCTA
>ENA-OYYE01000141-OYYE01000141.1-human-gut-metagenome-genome-assembly--contig:-NODE-141-length-47791-cov-6.000712_pt1 | contig 47791 bp, 44 predicted proteins | sample MGYA00243244_ERZ653437 | MGnify/ENA primary metagenome ERZ653437 (study PRJEB26926, sample SAMN06165130) | human gut metagenome | biome: ENVO:00009003; feature: ENVO:2100002; material: ENVO:00002003...
TCACATCCGGAGACCTTACATCGAGACATGTGTATCGCATGCTCCGGGAGTTCGTCTGGTCTAAGGCTCCCTCCGCTACGAACCATGCCTATTCATAAGATTGTCAGCAAAGAACGCTGTCAATCTTATTTCATAGACGGCTGTCGCCGTATAAAAATAGAACGAAATAACCTCTTGTGTGAGCAAGCTCCCACCGAGGTATTCCGTTCTATTTTTGCATGGCTCGTAGCTAGGCTAACTTTCAATTCTACAAACTTTAGTAGACCCGGATTATGCCTGAGATTTCTCTCACAACAGACATGCCTTCCATAATGCGGATGGCGTCGTTAAAATGTCTCTCGGTCACAAGATCGGTGATAACCACGATCTCGGCAATACCGTCGTGGCTGCGTTTCTGTACCATCTGGGCGATGCTGACATCGTTGTTACCAAGAACTCCGGCGATATTGGCCAATGCTCCGGCACGGTTCTCTACCTGCAGGCGCAGGAAGAAACGGCTCTTCGTCTCCTCCACATCCAGTACGGGAAGTTTCTTGTGGCTGTCACTGCCAATTTTGCCACAGCTTCCGTGGATAATATTACGCATTACATCAATAACATCACCCAGTACCGCACTGGCGGTAGGCATCTGCCCGGCACCCCGCCCCATGAACATGGCATCATCACAAGCCTGACCATGAACAAATACGGCATTGAAGGAATCTCTGACCGTAGCAAGAGGATGGCTGTCCGGGATCAATGTGGGATGTACTTTTACTTCAATTCCTTTACCTGTAAGCTTTGTAATACCCAACAGTTTGATCACATAGCCGAATTCTTTCGCATACCGGATATCCTCTGCTGTAATCTTCGTGATGCCTTCCGTATAAACCTGAGGGAACGTCACGCGGGAGCTGAAAGCGATGGATGCCATAATGGCGATCTTGCGTCCCGCATCATAGCCTTCCACGTCTGCTGTGGGATCTGCTTCCGCATAGCCCAGTCTCGTAGCCATATCCAGAGCTTCTTGATACCCCATACCTTCCTCGGACATTTTGGTCAAAATATAGTTTGTCGTACCGTTGACGATTCCCATGATCTCCGTCAACTGACTTCCCGCCAGGCTCTGCCGCAAAGGGCGGATAATGGGAATGGCGCCTGCTACAGCTGCCTCGAACTGTAAGTCGCATTTATTCTCTGTAGCGATCTCGAACAACGGATCTCCGTACTCCGCCAGCAGATCCTTGTTGGCGGTGACCACCTGTTTTCCAGCCTTCATGGCTTCTTCCACATAAGTTCTGGCAGGCTCGATGCCACCCATGACTTCGATGACGATCTGGATTTCGGGGTCTTCCAGAATTTCCTGCCAGCTATCTGTGAACAACTCCTGTGGGATTCCTTCTCTTACCTTTCCGGGATTGCGCACCAGAATCTTTTTAATCTCCAGATGTGCTCCTGTCTTCAGGCAGATATCCTCTTCCTGCATCCCTGCCAGCTTGTACACACCGCTTCCAACGGTTCCTGCTCCCAATAATGCTGCATATATCTTACGGTTCTCGCCCATGATTTCTCCTCTCATTGTGCCGTAACACCTGACGATTTCTTCTGTTTCCAAATATCTTTCTGTATCTTTGCAATTTCCAAAAATAACTATGTCTCATTATAACAAAAAACATTGATAACGCAACAAAAACCGTCCTTATCAGACGGTTTTGTCAATTTTTTATATCGAAACAGCTATTCTTATTCCAGTGCGCTTACCCCAGTGCCTTCTCCAATTCCTCTATCACAATCTTCAATGCTTTGATCCGGGCATATTTTTTGTCTACGGATTCCAGAATATGCCAGGGTGCATACTCCGTGCTGGTCTTTTGAAGCATTTCGTTCACAGCCTCTTCGTACTGATCCCATTTGTCGCGGTTACGCCAGTCTTCGTCCGTGATCTTCCACTGCTTCTCCGGGGTGTTCTGCCGTTCCGTAAAGCGTTCCAGCTGGGTGTCCTTGTCGATCTGCACCCAGAATTTGATGATCACCGCACCCCACTGGGACAATTCCTTCTCGAACTCATTGATCTCGTTATAAGCTCGCTGCCAATCGTTGGTACTACAGAAGCCTTCCAGCCGTTCTACCATGACGCGTCCGTACCAGGTACGGTCGAAAATGGCAATATGTCCGGTCTTAGGAAGTCTCGTCCAGAATCGCCAGAGATAATGTCTCGCTTTCTCGTGTGGTTCCGGGCTGGCGATGGGGTGTACCTCGTAGCCTCTGGGATCCAGTGCTCCCGCGATCCGCTTGATATTTCCGCCCTTGCCTGCGGCGTCCCAGCCTTCGTAGGCGATGACTACCGGAATCTTTTTCCGATAAAGGCGGTAATGCAGGGCATTCAGCTTTTTCTGCAGATGACGCAGTTCTTTCTTGTATTCTTCTTCGGAGATTTCCTTGTCCAGTTCCACCTCGGACAGCCTCGGCATCTTCACCAGTGGGAATACATTCTGCAAAATAGGCACAGCAAGGCTCTCATTCTGCATGGCCACATGGATACCGCTGCATAATGTCTCCAGCACTTGTAATTCCGCCCACTTTTTGTCCCCAGAGTCGATAATGTACCACGGAGCTACGGAAGCGTTAGTATCTGTGAGATATTTGTCGAAGACTTCCTCACATTTGTCATAATGCTTGTTCTGCCACCAGTCGTTCTCGCCCACACGCCATGCGGTATCCTTGTTCCCTTCCAGTTCCTCCAGACGCTTTTTCTGTTCCTTTTTGCCGATCTGGAAAAAGAGCTTAAGCACCAGATAACCGTTGTCCGTCAGCTGTCTTTCAAAACGTTTGATGCTCTCAATGCGCTCCGCATACTGCTTATCCGACAATTCGCCCCGAAGTCTTCCCTTGGTCACCTCATCCATCCAGCCGGAATCCAGGAATTCAAACTTTCCGGCTTCCGGAATTTTTACAAAGTACCGATACAGGAAAGGCTTCCGCTTCTCTTCCTCTGTCGGTGCGGACATGGAAGCCACCTTGAAGAATCTGGGATCGATATTTTTAATAATTCCGCCGATAGTGCTGCCCTTACCGGCCGCACCCCAGCCTTCGATCAGCACCAGCACCGGGAGCTTATGCTCCTTGATCTGCATCTGAAGTCTTAAAAGCTCCTCCTGCGCTGCATCCAGTCGTTTGTCCAGTTCCTCTTTGTCCGGCTTTGCCGCCGGAATCCACTGTTTCAGCATACTGTAACCACCCTTTCGCATAAATTATATGTTATTATCTGCATGTACCTGACACTATATACACTTCTACTTCTTAATTATCCAATTTGACTTTCTCTTGGTTCCATTTTGTATCAGTATTCCTTTTTCCTGTAAAGAAACGAACATTCGTGAAACAGTTCTTTTTGACACGCCAATCTGTTCCGCATAATATGCCTGTGTTGCAAATGGATTTTTCTCTATGATCTGCAACAATTTTTCTATCTGAACCTTCTCCTTATTAAGTACTTCAACGCCATAATTAACGCCATTTTTAGTGCCATTGGCGTTAATTATGGCGTTATTTGCATCAACTTGTCTTCGATAGACATTGATACGCAGATCAACTTCTCCACCAATAAACTCCGGTTCCCTTAATCCGGCGGCTTTTACTTTATCAATAATTCTCGGGATCCCGCTTCCCCAATGCTCGATCAGATTCATATAAGCAAACGCATGGGCAAGAGCTTCATTTCTGATTTTAGAATAGCCTTCTTTCATGCGCTCCATCGTTTGTCCCATTGGCAATTTTCCCGGAGAAGTGATTTCCAACCGATTGTCATATACCGCCACCTGTATCGTGCCATGATCCAGATAACTACGATGTACCATCGCATTGACAATCAGCTCTCGAATGGCATCCATTATCTTGAATACCTCTTCCTTGTCAAAGCCAACAACCTCTCTGGATTTATCAGCAATTCCGAAAATGATCTTTCCTCCGGTCCCATTTGCAAAAGCAACCACAGATTTCATATATTTGATACTTTTCTCAGGCAGGTTCTCTTTGAACTCCACATTCTTCGATTCTCCTGCAAGAATTTCTTCTATGGTCATCATAACACCTCGCTCTCTTTTACAGCTTTAGCCGTTGTTAAGTATTGGTCCAACAAATTGAATCAGAGCCGCAACTGCCGATCCAAATTCGACAGTTCCTTTTATAGCTTGTAACGAAGCTATTGCTGTCTTTATCATAGATTTCTTTGGCTTTTCAGATATAACTTCTGCCTCTATAACTTCCAGGCTTTCAGATGCTGCTTCTTTATCTTCATCTGATATAAGCGTATCCATCTTCGTCCTAACCGCGGTAATCAACCGTTCTATATCATTTGCTGTTGCCCCAATATTTGTAGTTGCCGTAACGGATGAATTATCATTTGCAATAATAGCTTGACCATTTTGCACCGTCACATTATAAATATTCTTTTCATCTATTCCCATATCAATACCTACTTTCGTTAGATAGCTTTCTACATGGCGAATTAATACCATAACAAATCGTTCATTAAAACCTTTGATTTTATCTTGCCATTTAGATGAAGAAGAATATCCCATGGCAACACCACGATATACAGAACTGTTATTTTCTACTAAATATCTTAAAACAGCGTACACATTTCGTATTTCTTCGCCATCAGTTTCACCCAACGAAAAAATCAGTCTTCCATAGGATCCTTCTACTTCTTTAATTTCATTTTCTAAATCCCAATCACAGTTGCCGCAATCATGGATATAATCGCTTATAATCGGAGTGTTATCTATGTATTTCACAAATTTTGCAAGCACATCAGTATAATCTTCATAATCTGCCTGAAGTAGTCGATTAGAGCAACTGTTAAAATCATATTGAATTTTTCGCAATTCTTTTCTATTCAATTTCATAGTTTTTCACCCCACAAAACGGGCAATATGCACCCGTCATCTTTAATAATGGTTTGATTTTCGCAGTACGTTTACAACACGGAAAATTACAAATTTCCATTGCTTCGATTCCTGAATGAATAGGATCTTCATTTTCATGCTTCGGACGTTTTCCAGCCTTAAATGTAATGATTCCCTTTTTGCTATGCCGTTCCATTTTTTTGAATTCATTATAAATCATATCATTGACGGCATTCGTCACCATTTTCACGGCAAGTTCAAGTACATCCTCAGTAATATAATTTACGCTTATTAAACCGCAGCCTGGGCAAAATATATGAAGTACCCCGTCATCCTTTAAATCTGAAGGAGTTGCCTTAAAATATGTGCCGCAATGCTCGCATTGCAAAAGAACATAGCCATCATCATCCGTGGGGATAGAAATCGTCATATTGATTTCATCACTCATACTGTTCCCCCTTACTTACTTTATTTTAGCCAAAATCCCAGGAAATTGCATAATTCCTCACGCCATCGTCCAGTTCAATGGAAATCATCTGATTGGCAAGGTGATGAATCTTTTCCTCACAGATTCTGATTTCGGTACCCTATGCCTGTAAAGTGATCAGCTTTTTGTTCAGATTCATACACTCGCCTGCGAAAGCACTCTGAACAGTATCCGGCGCTTTAACGGCACTTATCCGACATTTTTCTCAGCATATTCCTGTTCCAGTTCTTCTGCCAGATACTCATCACTCATACGGTGCATATCCGAAACGCCTTCACGGATCAGCTGATAGACCTGGGAATGATAAAAGAATTCCAAAGCCGCATCCAGTGAAAGTCCCTGCTGTTTAGCAAAGCATTCAATAACACGGCTATTTTTTTCTGAAGCAAAATCGGGTTCGCTGTCATAGTGTTTCACTCCCTTCAAAATGCAACAGAGACAAAGCCTTCTCTGTACGAAAACAGATTTGCAGGTTTGGCTTTTCATAGCGTAAGCGGCTGATAGCTTCCGTTTTATCAATCAGCCCGTCAAAGAACAGCTCCACGGTATTAAACACCTTATCATTGGCAACACCACCCACAACAAGGTCATAATCTGTTGAATCTTTTCCGGGAGATAACGCCGTTTTTCCCCCGATGTTTGAACTTTCCGCACCACTTCACCGCCTGTTCATATAGCGGTGTGACATAGAAGCCACGCCCAAAGTCTACATTGGGGCGGGAATGAACCAGATCCGGTCTGGCAATCTCTAAAAAGGAACCGTGATAGAGGATCATACTTCCCCCCCCTTTCTTTCATCACATCAAGGAGGTCATCAACGATATATTCCCGGCTCTGGGTATGCAGCACTTCATATTCCGGCACAATATAACCGTTCAGAATGTCACTCTGTTCAGTAAATGCCTGATAGACACGTTCTGCATCTACGCCCAGCTTCGCCGCTACATTTTCAATGCAGAATACAGCAAACTCCAGTTCACTGGAATTTTTATTTTTTTCATCCATCATCGCACGCTGGCTCTCCTTCCCTTATTTTACCTCTGCCTTATCTCATTCAAAATAATTATTAACATACGAATAGCTTATCATGAAATTATACTTTAAACAACCAAATACACCACAAATAAAACTGCATTTCTGCAATATCGTATTATGATATAAATGAAATATTATCTCCAGGTATAAGTATTATTTACCCATCCTGTCCTTGATATTATTGTAGATTTCCCGGGTCTGCGCATCATCTGCACCGTTTAGAATAACGGTGCTCCCCTCTACTTCCATGACTACATAAGTATCACAGTCGTTATGAGTATAGCGGATGTAATCTGCGTGAATTTCATCGCGAAAATGTCCCATAGAGTATTTCAGGTTGCCAAAACCGTTCGTCCGGATTGTATTCGTATCCCGGAACATATTCTCTTCGTAAGCAATGCTTTCGATAGCGTCATATTTCACTGTGTAATCCTGCCAGCCCTCCGCCTGAACAGTAAATTCATTTTCTCCGTAACAGATCTCGATTTTTCCCGTATATAACGTCCATACCGTAAATAGCACACATGCGAGCATTATAAACACATAGACTGCAACTACTTTATGGTTGCAGTGTACTGCCAGCCCTTTTCCGGTGCGCAGCTTCTTTCTATAATAGAGATAAGAATACAGGATGCTGCCAAAAGCTGCTGCCATGATAGCGACAATAAACAGAAATAATGCAGCCATGCTGTCACTGAACAGTCCACAGCTCATGCTCAATAGTCCTGCTGCCACCCATATTTTCCCACTGAAGCGGTGCGTGGCATTCCAGTTCTCCTCATCCTGCAATGTCCATACGACGCGGATGCCGATGGTGCGGTTCGGTTTCACCTTGGGCAGATAATTGCCCACAATAACAAATAGCAATCCCATTCCGACATACAAAATTACCATGAGCAGATTCTCTTTCCTTACACCCATATCGATCCATCTGGCGATACCGTTATAGAGCAATGTCATTCCCGGCACGATCCACGTAACCATTCTTATGACCTTATCACTCTGCTGCCTGTTTCTGTTGTCGTAAAAAGTTACTGCCATTGCTACCACATAAGTCACTGCAAAAGTGCCGTTTACCCACAGACTGTTCTCACAGGTATATCCCAATATCATTCCTATGCACATAACAAATGCCGAGCAGATCAGCCTGCCTTTATTTTTCTGTATCATTTCCTTCATTATCCGATGCTCCTTTCAAATCTGTGATCCATAGCATGATTTCTTCCAGCACGGAAGCATTCAGTTCATAATAAATAAACTTTCCTTCCCGTTTGTCCCGGATCAGATCTGCCTCCTTTAACACCGACAGATGCCTTGATATGGAAGCCCCCGTCACCGGAAAATGTTCGCAGATCTCTCCTGCCGACAATCGACCGTTTTTCAGAAGATTTAGTATTTCACGCCTTATAGGATCCGCCAGCGCTTTCAATGTATCTTGTATGCCCAAAAATGAATCACATCCTTTCATTCAATCATTTAACATTTAACCTATTTGTTAAATATATTATATAATTCACCTCATCTATTGTCAAGGGATTTACAGATTAAGGTAGCTGTAGTTTTCTGTGGATGGATAAAACCGTACTTAATTCATTGTGTACCTGAAAAATCCCTCCGTCTTATAACGAAGGGATCTCATTCTTCTCTATACTTCCGTACCATCTTCCGGCAGGCCCCTTAAGAACACCACTGCCACCGGCAATGACAAAACCGCAGATAAAATATCAGACACCGGCTGTGACCACTGGATGCCCCGAATTCCCCAAAGAGTCGTCAGGATCAGCAGTGCCGGAATGTAGATGGTGCCACTTCGGAAGGAGGCTAAGATCGTCGCCCTGCCGCCTTTTCCAATGGACTGAAACAGCATGTTGCCGCAGATACATACCGGGATAAACGGCAGTGTCAGACACTGGATCTGCAACGCATAAAATGCGATCTCATAGGCATCCATATCCGTAAGGAATTCCAGCAACAGCTCTCTGCGGAACACATACACCCCCCCTGCAAACACTGCCATGGTCACCAGGCTGGTGCACAGGGTGAACCAGAACGCTTTCCTTACACGGGAATACTTCTTTGCCCCGTAATTGAAGGACGATACCGGCTGGAATCCCTGGCCGATGCCCAGTGCCACACTGAATACGAAATTGAAAATACGGGATACCACGCTCATGGCAGCAATGGCAATATCTCCATAGACTGCCGCCTGTGCATTCAGCACCATAGTGGACACGCTGGCCAGTCCCTGCCGCATCATGCTGGGGAAGCCTGCTGTAAGAATGTTCTTATGTACGGCCAATTCCCAGGTGAAATATTTCGGTGCCAGGCTGCTCTGGGTCTTGCCCCTCAGGAAAAAGAGCAACAGAATCCCAAAGGATATGTACTGGGAGATCATAGTGGAAAGTGCCGCTCCCCGGATGCCAAGATTTAAGCCCCACATAAGGCTGGCATCTCCCGCCATATTTAAGATACCGCCGGAGACCAGTCCCACCATCGCAAGATTGGCATAGCCTTCATACCGGAGCACATTGTTCATCACACAGCTGGATGCCATTGCCGGTGCCGACACCAGAATATAGAAAGCATAGATTCTCGCATAGGGAAGGATGGTCTCCGTACTTCCAAGCAATCTGCACAATCCGTTCAGATCCACAATACCGATAATCGCGATCAACACTCCGGCTCCCACCGCCAGATAAAATCCAGTAGCGGAAAAAGCTTTCGCTCGCTCCTTTTCATGAGCTCCTAACAACCGGCTGATATTGCTTCCGGCGCCATGACCGAACATGAATCCGAACGCCTGAATAATTGCCATCAAGCCAAACACCACGCCTACCGCTCCGGTGGCACTGGTGCCTAACTGGCTGACGAACCAGGTATCCACCATATTATACAGATTCGTGATCAGCATACTGATGGTGGTGGGCAGTCCCAGTTCCAGGACCAGCCGTGCTACCGGTTCTTCGGTGAGCCTTTTATACTGTTTTTCCTCTTTTGTCAAAGTTGTATCGTTCATGTTCCCTGACTCCTATAAGTGTCATCGCACATTTTTCCATGCGATTCTCTATCTGCTTATTTTTACTATTATATGTTTCTTTCTCTCAATCCAACTACCGTATCTCCATGCATGATTCGGTGTAGCTACTGAGTTTTGACCTAAGCAGCTGTCTTACCCTCATGCATAGCCTGATATGCGATTACTACATCGGAACAGAGATTTGCCGGGCGGATTCCGGACTTGCACCGGTTAGAAACGTGCGCTGCGAGTGCACCACAGTGAAAAATAGCGTCTGTCCGTTCGGACACGACGCTATTATAGAAGATTCTTTTAAAAAATGTAAGCCCTTTCAAAATTTTTTCCTGAAATTTAATAATTGACCTTTTACAGTTTCTCACTAAAATAGCTCTTATAGCCCTCCCCGAAGATCTCCGTGGCACTGGTGACGATCATAAATGCCAGGGGATCCTCTTCCTTTACGATCTCTTCCGCCTTGGGAGAAATGTTTTTCTTCATGGCACACATGATGACGCTCTTCTCCTTGCCGCTGTAGGCACCACTGCCCTGTACATAAGTTACACCAATGTCCAGCTCCTCCAAAAGTCTCCCTGCGATTTTTTCCGCATGGTCGCTGATAATATAGATCAGCTTCGCCTCATCACGACCGTACAATACCACATCCAGCACCACTGATGTGATAATGACCACGATACCGGCATACAATGCCTTGTCAATGTTCCGGAATACAAACGCCGATGCTATGACGATAACCACATCTGTCAGGAAAAACAATGCTCCTGTCTTGAGGTACGGGAACTTTAGTCGCAGCAGCTTGATAATAATATCTGTTCCTCCCGTAGTGGATCCGGCCTTGAACACCCAGCCCATGGATACTGCCATCAGGGCACTTCCGGTCAGAGAGGCAAGCAAAGGATCTGTGGTCACTGCTCCTACCGGTGTCAGCAGGTTCGTAAACAGAGAGGTCATTGCCGTACAATAGATTGTAGACAGAATAAACCGCAGTCCGAATTTCCAGATACCGATCAAAAGGATCGGTATATTGATGAGCAGCATCCAGGTACCGGTCTCAATGCCGAACAGACGATTTAAGATAATAGCGATACCGGTGATTCCACCGGGTGCCAGGGAGTTCGGATCCAAAAATAAGCTGACGGATACCGCATAGACAAAGGATGCAACCGTGATCATCACATAATCCCAGATCATCTGTAAGGGTGTCTTTTTGTCCAGTCTCTGTATTTCCAGTTCTTTTTCTGTCTTCTTTGCCATAACTTTTTTCTCCATTCCATACAAAAGCCGCATATCTATAATATGCGGCTTTTATCGGTGATACATTCACTTCTTTTCAAATCTTAAAACTTAGATATTGGCTCTTACCAGTTTCGGCTGATAGCCTTCTTTTTCCAGAGCGGCAATGATCTCATTCTTATGCTCGGTGCCGAATGCTTCCAGTGTGATACGCAGCTCCACAGCAGCACTGCGGTTGATGGATACAAACTGGTTGTGCTCCAGCTTGATGACATTACCGTTGACTCCGGCAATAATACCGGATACTCTGCACAGCTCACCGGGCTTGTCGGGAAGCAGTACGGATACGGTGAAGATACGGTCTCTTAAGATCAGACCCTGCTGTACTACGGAAGACATGGTGATGACATCCATGTTACCGCCACTCAGGATAGATACAATACGCTTATCCTTCACATTTAACTGCTTTAAGGCTGCTACCGTCAGCAGACCGGAATTCTCCACGATCATCTTGTGATTCTCTACCATATCCAGAAAAGCTACTACCAGATCCTCATCCTCTACGGTGATCACATCGTCCAGATTCTTCTGTAAGTACGGGAAGATCTTGCTGCCAGGAGTCTTTACCGCGGTACCGTCTGCGATGGTGTTGACCTTGGGCAATGTGGTAACCTTGCCGTTCTTTAAGGATACCTGCATGCAGTTAGCTCCTGCGGGCTCTACGCCGATGACCTTGATCTTCGGATTCAGCAGTTTTGCCAGTGTGGAAACACCGGTTGCCAGTCCGCCGCCACCGATAGGAACCAGAATGTAATCTACCAGCGGAAGCTCTTTGAAGATCTCCATGGCAATGGTACCCTGACCGGTAGCTACGGTCAGATCATCAAAAGGATGGATGAAAGTATATCCGTGCTCTTCTGCCAGCTCATATGCCTTTGCGCAGGCCTCATCATAGACATCGCCATGCAGTACTACCTCTGCTCCATAGCCTCTGGTACGGTTTACCTTGATCAGAGGTGTCGTGGTGGGCATTACGATGGTTGCCTTGCTTCCATAGCATTTTGCCGCATAAGCCACGCCCTGGGCATGGTTGCCTGCAGAGGCGGTGATCAGTCCCTTGGCGCGCTCTTCATCGGTCAGAGTGCTCATTTTGTAATAAGCGCCTCTTAACTTGTAAGCACCGGTAAACTGTAAGTTCTCGGGCTTTAAGTATACGCGGTTGCCGGTCTGGGCACTGAAATAATCACTGTATACCAGTTTGGTCTCTAAAGTAACTTTTTTAACGATCTCACTTGCTTCTTCAAATTTCTCTAAAGTCAACATTTCTTCCTGCATTTTTCTTCCCATGCCTTTCTGTCACACTTTCTTTGGTCTGCCTGTTTATTATTCTTCCGCGTCTGTCTCTCCAGCTTCTTCCTCCGGCAGATGCAGTTCTCCGATGTCATCCATATTCACATCAAACAACGCATTTACAAATTCATCGGAATTGAATTTCTGGAGATCCTCGATGGATTCTCCCACACCGATATATTTTACCGGAACCTTCAGTTCGGACTGGATGGCCACAGCGATACCGCCCTTGGCCGTTCCGTCCATCTTGGTCAGGATGATACCCGTAAGATCCGCCACCTCACCGAATTCTCTTGCCTGCACCAGAGCATTCTGTCCCGTGGTGCCGTCCAGCACGATCAGATTCTCTCTGTGGGCATTGGGGAATTCCTTGTCGATGATACGGTTCATCTTACGAAGTTCTTCCATCAGGTTCTTTTTATTGTGCAGTCTGCCGGCGGTATCTACAAGAAGCACATCCACGCCTCGTGCCTTCGCCGCATTCACGGCATCAAACACCACGCTGGCGGGATCCGCACCTTCTTTTCCGCCGATCATGGGAACATCCGCCCGGGATGCCCACTCTGCCAGCTGGTCTCCCGCTGCGGCACGGAAAGTATCCGCTGCGGCAATAAGGACTTTCCTGCCCTCATCCTTTAATTTACCGGCCAGCTTGCCGACGGAAGTGGTCTTCCCCACACCGTTGACACCGATGACCATGATCACGGACTGTTCCTTCTCAAAATTATAGGCAGTCTCATCCACCTGCATCTGCTCCTTGATACTTTCAATCAGAAGCTGTTTGCATTCGGAAGGTTCCTTGATATGTTTTTCCTTCACCTGCTGTTTCAGTCTCTCCACGATAGCGGTGGTGGCATTCACACCGATATCTCCCATAATGAGGATTTCTTCCAGTTCTTCATAGAAATCATCATCAATAGCTGAGAAGCCGCTGAAGACCGAATCAATTCCCCGTACAATGTTGTCACGGGTCTTGGTCAGTCCTTCTTTTAACCGGGCAAAAAAGCCTTTCTTTTCCTCACTCATCCGATTTCCTCCAATCAGCATTCTATCCAGAAAAACGCTTGCGTTTTTCTTGTATGAAACTTAGAACTTCCTCACGAAAGAGCCTTTGCTCTGAGTGATTAGAAGTTCTTTTCATACTCTAATCATCCAGATCTTTATCAATGAGGTTAACACTGACTAAAGTAGATACACCCTTCTCCTGCATGGTGATACCATACAGTCTGTCCACCTGTTCCATCGTACCGCGTCTGTGGGTAATGACAATGAACTGAGTGTTCTTGGTCAGCTTATGTAAATACTTAGCGAAACGGCCTACGTTGGAGTCATCCAACGCTGCCTCGATCTCGTCCAACAGACAGAACGGAGAGGGCTTTAAGTTCTGGATGGCAAACAACAGGGAAATAGCGGACAATGCCTTTTCTCCACCGGAGAGCTGCATCATGTTCTGAAGCTTCTTTCCGGGGGGCTGTGCGATGATGCGGATGCCTGCTTCCAGAATATCCTCATCCTCCATCAGTTCCAGGGTTCCCTTACCACCACCAAAGAGTTCTTTGAATACTTTATCGAACTCTCTGCTGATCTCCGCAAATTTCTCTGTGAACTGTTTGCGCATGGCGGTATCCAGTTCTTCGATGATGCCTTCCAGCGTCTTCTCCGCTTCCACCAGATCGTCATGCTGGGTCTTCATGAAAGTATAACGCTCCATCAGGTTCTTATAATCCTCAATGGCATTGACATTGACATTGCCAAGCTTACGGATCTCATCCTTCAGACCGCTGATCTCTCGTTTCATAGCAGGCAGATCATTCATCTCTTCATTGCGAAGGCCTGCCGCATCACTCAGGGTGATCTCATACTCATCCCACATGTAATTGATCTGGCCTTCGATATTGTCTTCCAGCTTTTTCTTCTGTTCACTCAGACGATAGACTTCTTTGTCCAGAGCATTCATGCGCTCTGACATTTCTTCTCTGCTCTGGAAGAAGCCTTTCTGCTTTGCAGACAGTTCTTCTTTCTTTGTAATATCTTCGTCCAGCTTTTTCTTGGAAGCATACTGATTCTCATGGGAAGCCGCGATGGTCTTCTCAATCTCCAGAATGTTGTTTTTCTTGCGTTCCACTTCCTGTGCGTTTTCAGTCAGTGCCTGTAAGATCTCATTCAGTTCTGCCTGTGCACGCTCCAGTTCGCCGCCTATACGATCTACATTGGCCTGTTTGTAATCCAGAGCCTGACGCATCTTCTCGACTTTTACTTCCCATTCTCCGGCATGGGCGGAAGCTTCACTCTCTTCCAGTCTGCAGCCTTCCAGTTCCTTCTGGAAGACAAGAATCTGTTCCTGAGTGGTTTTCTCCAGTTCTTCACTTGCAGCCAGTTCCTGTACGATTGATTCCTTGCTGGAACGGATCTCGAAGATCTTGGTCTCGATCTCCTGTTCCTCCAGCTTCAGGGACTGTGCACTCTCTGCCTCTTCTTCCATACGTTCTCTGGCCTGGGAAATATTTAATCTTGCGGTATTCTGCTCAATGGACTTGCGCTGCATCTCGGTCTTCAATGCTTCCAGATCCATACGCAGCTTATTTCGTTTGCTCTTGGCGCCTTCAATCTTCTGGTTATAGATCTTGATGTCATCGGAGAGTTTTTTCACCTTTTTCTCCAGTTCATCCATCTCACGACGTCTTCCCAGGAGATTACTGTTATTCTTAAATGCACCACCGCTGATGGCACCGCCGGGAACTAAGAGTTCGCCTTCCAATGTGACCATACGGATGCCGTAATCGAATTTTCTTGCGATCTTCACGGCATTGTCCACGTTGTCTACGACCACGATACGTCCCAGCATGGCCTTGGCCACATTGCGGTATTCTTTTTCCGTATTTACCAGTTCATCCGCCATACCGATGACACCTTTTTCCTTCAGGGCCTCGGGATTTTTGAATTCCTGAGGTTTGGTAATACTGGTCAGGGGAAGGAATGTGGCTCTTCCGAGGCGGTTCTGCTTTAAGAATCCGATCATATGCTTGGCGGTCTCTTCGTTATCCGTTACGATATTCTGAATGTTACCACCCAGAGCGGTCTCGATAGCGGTCTCATATTTGGCTTCTACCTGAATAATATCCGCTACAACACCGATGATACCTTTTTCTTTTTCCTTCTGCTCCATGACCTTCTTGACGCTGCCACCGTAGCCGTCATACCGCTCGGTGATATTGGTCAGGGCTTCCAGTTTGGACTGCTCCTGATGGAAACGGTTCTGTGTCTCCCGCAGCTTCGCATCTAAGCCTGTGAGATTCTCACGGATATTGCCCAGCTCCAGTTCGGATGCTGCTTCCTGTTCTGTCATCTGCCGCAGTTCTTCGGTCACAGTCTCGAAGGTCTCTTCCAGCTTCTTGATTGTCTCTTCTCTGGCAGCCTCATCGGATTTGGCACGAAGCAGTCTGGAATTCAACTCTGCCTTGCGGATATTGATCTGCTCCATCATAGTATCGAAACGTCCCATCTTGGACTTGATGGTAGCCCGCTGGTTCAGCTCGCCGATGATGGTATTTTTCCCGGCCTCAATATTATTATTGAGTTCGGTGATCTTGTTCTGGATAGCTTCCAGGTCGGCCTTTGCCATGGCTGCCGCCTCTGCGATCTCCTGTACCTGAGTATCCGTATCCTTTTTATCGGTTAAAATATCCTGTTTTTCTTTTTCTTTGCCGGCGATTTCTTCTTCCAGGGCTGCCTTACGATTGTTCAGATGGTTCTCACTGCCGTGAGCGGAATTGATCTGCTCTTTTAAGACATTGATCTCACCTTCCAGTTTGCCCCGCATCAGGCCGGTATCCGTCAGTTGCTCTCTGGCGGCTTCAATGGCTGCATCCAGGCTTTCGATCTCCTGCTGGATCCGCTCGTATTCTTCCTTGATACCTTCGTACTTTTCACTGGTCTCGTTCAGTTCATTGCTGGCCAGATTATATTTTTCTTCCATGGAAGACAGCTGTTCTCTGAGTTTCTTATTTTCCAATAAGAAGACATTGATATCCAGAGTCTTTAATTCTTCCTTTTTTCTCAGATAGACCCTAGCCACCTCGGATTGCTTCTCCAGAGGGCCTACCTGCTTTTCCAGTTCGGACAGAATATCATTCACACGCACCAGATTCTGTTTTTCGTTCTCCAGCTTTGTCTGGGCTGCTGCTTTTCTGCGCTTGAATTTCACGATTCCAGCAGCCTCGTCGAACAGTTCACGCCGTTCCTCGGGTTTACCGCTTAAGATCTTGTCGATCTGGCCCTGTCCGATAATGGAATAGCCCTCCTTACCGATACCAGTATCATAGAACAGCTCATTGACATCCTTTAATCTGCAGGGAGTACCATTGATCAGATATTCACTTTCTCCGGAACGGTAGATCCGTCTCGCCACTGTAACTTCGTCATAGTCGATCGCCAGCTGGTGATCGCTGTTGTCCAGAGTAATGGCAACATAGGCGTAGCTCAACGGTTTTCTGGTCTCTGTTCCCGAGAAAATAACATCCTGCATGCTGGCACCACGCAACTGCTTGATGCGTTGTTCTCCCAGCACCCATCTTACCGCGTCCGCAACGTTACTCTTACCGCTGCCGTTAGGTCCTACGATACCGGTGATTCCGTTGTGGAACTGAAATACGATCTTATTGGCAAATGATTTGAACCCGTGGATCTCAATACTTTTTAAATACATATCCTCTATCCCTCAATAGCAGAAGCGCCTCATAAGCTGCCTGCTGTTCTGCCGCTTTTTTTGTTCTTCCCTGCCCACGGCCAAGGCATTCTCCCTCCATGTCGATCTCTACCACGAAAGTCTTGTCGTGTTCCGGTCCGCTCTCCTCTAACAGCCGGTACTCGAACTCTTTTTTAAGTTTCCCCTGAATCAGTTCCTGGAGATTACTCTTGCTGTCGTAGAAGAGACGCTTGTCCTCTAAATCCGACAGAATGAAGCGGTCAATAAAAGCCTTGGCAGGCAGCATGCCACCGTCCAGATAAATGGCACCAATCATGGCTTCCATACCGTCAGAGGTGATGCTGTCTCTGCGTCTGCCGCCGGTATTCTCTTCGCCCTTTCCCAAAAGCATAAACTGTCCCAGTTCCAGGTCTCTGGCACAGAATGCCAGGGAAGGCTCGCACACCATGGAGGCACGCATCTTGGTCAGCTCGCCCTCGGGAACATCCGGGTGTTCCCGAAACAGGAAGTCGCTGGATACCAGCTCCAGTACAGCATCTCCCAGGAATTCGATGCGCTCATAGTTCTCTGTCTTGTTGATCTTTTGTTCATTGGTATAGGAGCTGTGGGTCAGAGCCTGCTTCAGCAATGCTTTGTTGTGAAAGCAATAGCCGATGCGCTGCTCCAGCACGTCCATTGTATAACCATCCAACATTTTCTTGTCCTCACAAATGCTAATAGTTCAAACCCAGTAGTCACAATCAAGATAAGAATAAGCAGACCGTAAGCAGACGTCGGTACTTAGCGAGGGTATTATCCTCGCTTATGTACCGCTACGCTCTGCGACAGGAGCGCATCGTACTAAAGTACGAGCGTGTCGCGTTTCTTACCTTGATTGGGGCTACGGAAGTTCGACATCATCATATAAACCGAAAAACAGGAACAGTGCCTTGTGAGCAAGCTCTCGGTCACAGTTCCTGTTTTGTCTTTGCATGGCTCGTAGCTTTACTAGTTCACTGCGTTCTTGATCATCTCTACTGCTTCTTCTACAGTAGTAACCTGCTCTGCAGACTCTGCAGGGATCTCGATATCGAACTCTTCCTCGATACCCATGATGATCTGGTATACATCCAGGGAATCAGCACCCAGGTCATCCTGGAAGGTGGTCTCCATGGTGATCTCATCGGGATCTACATTTAATACCTCAGCAATAATTTTCTTTAACTTTTCGAATTCCATAACAGTTCCTTCTTTCCAAATATTTTGTAATTTTAATTATTTTCTGCAGCCTTATCTTCCAGACCGATCTGCTCTTTGATCTTTTCGTTGATCTTCTCTTCCTTAAATGCGATGCATTGCAGGATGGAGTTCTTCACTTCCACAGCCTTGCTGCTTCCGTGTGTCTTCACTACCAGACCGTTTAAGCCAAGCAGCGGAGCTCCTCCGTACTGGGAGGTATCGAAGCTCTTCAAGGTCTTCTTCAGCGCGGGCTTTACTAACAGTGCGCCGATCTTACTGCGCAGTGTGGACATCATTCCCTGCTTTACCTGATGCAGCAGTGCGGAGCTGACGCCCTCGTACATTTTCAGTACCACATTGCCGACAAACGCTTCACAGACGATGACATCTGCCACACCTGCCGGAATATCTCTGGCTTCTACGCTTCCAATAAAGTTGATCTCGGGACAATTCTTCAACAGAGGGAAAGTCTCCTTGACCAGCGCATTACCCTTCTCTTCCTCAGCACCGATATTCACAATACCGACTTTGGGATTCTTAACGCCCATAACGCTTTCCATATAGACACTGCCCATCTTGGCAAACTGTACTAACATGGAAGGTCTTGCGTCCACATTAGCACCACAGTCCAGCAAAAGGCTGACACCGTTCTCCGTAGGGATCAGGGGAGCCAAAGGAGGTCTCTCCACGCCACGGATACGGCCTACGATCACCTGTCCGCCTACCAGTACTGCACCGGTACTTCCTGCGGATACGAAAGCATCGCATTCACCGTTCTTCACCATATACATGGCTTTGACAATGGAAGAATCCTTCTTACGGCGGATCGCCATAACCGGAGGTTCTGCAGTCTCGATGACTTCTTCGGCATGTACGACTTCCAGCTGTTCTGCATCGTAGGTATATGCCTTTAATTCTTCCCGGATCACCGGCTCCTTACCTACCAGGAATACTTTGACACGTTTGTCCGCATTGACAGCCTCTACAGCGCCCTTTACGATCTCGGTGGGAGCATTATCTCCTCCCATCGCATCTACAGCAACATTTACATATTCTGCCATTTCGTCGTTCCTTTACCTGTTTGTGTTTATCCGCTTATCATCAAACCGCTCCGTGGGTCGCACCAAACAGTTTGATGATGGCAGATTCATTCTTACTATACTAAAGGCGTATATAAAAAGCAAGTGATTTTTTTGTGAAAGCAAAAGGAGACTCCTTTCGGAATCTCCTCTTTTCTTTTCACTTAATTTCGCTTCATTGATTTATAAATTAATCAACGCTTACGACCTGCTTCTTATTGTAAGAACCGCAAGCCTTGCAAACTCTGTGAGGCATCATCAGTGCACCACATTTGCTGCACTTTACCAATGTAGGAGCGCTCATTTTCCAGTTTGCTCTTCTCTTATCTCTTCTACCTTTGGAAGATTTATTCTTAGGACAAATAGACATCGTTACACCTCCTTATTCGCGTTGAAGATATCTTGGATTGCTGCCATACGAGGATCCGGTACGAAAGTATCGCAACCACATTCCTTCAGATTCCTGTTCTGACCACATACAGGGCAAATACCCTTGCAGTCTTCCTTACACAGGATCTTTGCCGGCCAATTCACCAGAATTTCATCGTACACAAAAGCCTCTACATCCAGCTGCCATCCATCCATAAAGCTCTGCTCGGTATCTTCTTCCTCACTTACTTCCGCTTCCGGAGAATAAACGATTCTGTCAAACTTAAGCTTCATTGCTGTAGGTACTTCAGTAAGGCACCTGTCACATTTCGTGTCAAAGGTAAGCTCTGCAGTGCCGGTTACTTTTGCCTTGTTCACACCGATGTTGGTAAAAGTAAGATGAATGGGTGTCTTCTCCGTAATGGGGAATTCTCCCTGGCGGCTCTTAAAGCTTGTCATCTCAAGCGGAATGGCAACAGTCTCTACCTTGCCTTCGGATGTTAATACATCAGATAAACTTACTAACATAGCGACTCCTATGCAATATGTTGCGTAGAAAACACAAGTCTCCTACGATGTGTTGATTCACACACTGACTTATTATACATATGGTGCACCCATTTGTCAACAAAATTTTGTTTGCTTTTGCAACAATTTTAATATTGTCCCGCTTCTGTCAATTCCGCATCTTCCTCTGGCGGTATCACCTTTGCATCCATCTCAAAATCCAGTACACAGTCTCTGCTGATTTCCACGTTTTCTCCGGTCTCCCGCAACACACCGTTAGCTGCTCATTGAACCGTTTATCATACCCTTCTCCGATATGAGATCTACTGCCAGCAGAACAATTGTAACCACTGTCAGAAGAACCTTTTTCCCACGTTTTTTCTGTTCCATGCCATCCATCTCTTTCGTTCTCTACTTTTCCACTCCATAACTGCTGATCGTCCATCCCATCTCATCATATCCAAATGTCATAAACAGATAAGATAATGAGTCCTCCTGTACCGGCCGGAACTCTACTTCCACCGTACAGTTACCCTTGCTGTCCGTATCCACCCCGGAAAGTCCCTTGATGCCCATGATCTCAACTTCGCCTGTGTATTCCTCCTGAAAATATGTATTTGTGAAATCCTTTGCGATCCGGTACACAGCCATTCTGTCTGCTGTTCTCTCCACTTCATCCAGTATTTTCAGTTCATCATCACCGCTCATAAGACCGTATCTCAGATTTAAGAAATAATATATTTCTATGTCATCAGGCCGTTTTCCCTCTTCCGACCATTTCACATACTGCTCCGCCTGTTCATCGGAAACATCTTCCTGATTGGTAAATACGATCATGATGAGTGCCATGTCCGGTTCTATATCTTTCTTTTCGATAATATTCAGGGAACGAAAATACATTTCCGTATAGTCTTCCTCTGCAGTCCCGGCATCCACATCACCCCTAAGCATATAATATGTACTTCCGTCAAATTCAATATAAGAAAGGATCCATTTTTCATTATAGAGGTAATTTGCCATCAACAATTGTGCCGGATTCCCCTGTGTGGACTGCTCATAGAATTCATCCAGCAGTTCTACCCCACTACACTCCTCGAATTGAGTACTTAACACATATACCGGATAAGCCCTCAGCTCTTCTATACTTAATGGAAGTTCAGACAGTTCCTGCAAAATCGTCTGTGGTTCTCTATTCCCCTTCAAATTTTCCAGGATAGTATCGGTCTGCACAAAGTTTTCCGTTTCCTGCACTGCCTCCTGTGTCTGTTCGTCTGTCTGTTCGACGGTGCTGGAGGTACTTACCGTTTCACTTTCCTGCACGACATTTTTACTCTCAGTTTCCTGCGTTTCTCCGCCGCAGGCTGTAAGAAATATACATACTAAAATCACTCCGGTCAGACTTTTCATCTGCCAATATTTTTTGCTTGTCTTCATATTACAATCCCCCAACCTGTAATGATCATACTGCTGCATAAAATTTCCATGAACAAATGCACATGGGAATCAATTAAAATTTTCTTATTTCTTTTGCCAGACTAAACGGAATGATTTCTCCCGGTCTTGTCTCAGTATATGCCTTTTCCTTATGCATATACTCTACAATATCTTTTGCTCTGTAAGCACTAAACTTCGTAATCACCTTGTCAAGAATGCTCTTTTCTCTGTCAGTCAATACGGAATAGTCCATATTGGCAGTCGGATAGATATGAAGCATGGTATCACAGCTATAGTTCATTTCTTCCTGAATATTCAGTTTCTCCAGATTCATCAAACTATAGTTTTCACTTTTCATTATATTTTTCTATCATTTCTTTTTTTAGGCCAACTAACGCATCCATTCCTTTCTGGGTTGTAGCAAAAAATTCATTTTCACAAACTTGATTATATTTTACATATGTGGATTCACCACCTGTTTCACAAATATTATTTTCATGCTCTTGATATGAAAATATTGGTGTGAATGCATTTTCCACATACACCTGATATACAGGAATCTTCTCTCCAAGACCATCTGCCTGATTTTCGATAAAAACTAAATATTCCCCTCCCACTTCCATTATATTAACAAATCCTCTTTCGATGGAATATGGCTCTGAATATAAACTAAGTGACCAACGGCTGCAAGTAAGATATATATCTTGTCCCACCGCAGGCTCTGTTCCCTTATAAACATCTTCCACTTTGACCAGTTGCCTGCTTGTTCCTCCTATATGCTCCACATCTCCCAGTACAGATACCCGTATAATAACTGGGACCTGCGGTAAATTTACCGATAAATTCTCTGTCTCTTCAAGACATATATTTTCTGGAAGCTGTGCTACGTAAAGCTCATCTAAATATGACTTATCTTCTGCTATATTAGTATACGTTCTTTTTTCAAATATACCAAATACAGTTATCACTATAACAATTAATAAGATAAAGCATGAACCCCATTTGCATTTCACAGTTCTGTCCCCTTTCTTTCAATGCGGCCATCTGCAATTTTATATACCTGGTCTGCCAATATCTTCATATCCTCCTGATTATGACTGGCTAAAAGAATTAAGGCTCCTCTTTCTTTTTCCTGTTCAATTAATTGTCTTATTTCCTTTATTCCTGCTTCATCCAGTCCGTTTGTAGGCTCATCCAGCATGATAACATCTGGCTTCTCCATGATGGCCTGTGCAATCACCAGTCTCTGCTTCATTCCCATTGAGTATTTACCAAATACCCTTTTGTCAGCCGGGTCAAGTCCAACCCGTTGTATTGCTTCTTCTACTTCCCGCTTACCAATCACTCCCTTTAACTGCGCAAGATATAATAAATTTTCCACTCCTGTCTTATTGGGATACAAGCCGGCATGCTCCAAAACAATCCCCTGACTTGGTAAAACAGCAAAGTCTTTGTGCAGTTCTTTATCATTCCAATAAATATTACCTGAATCAATCTTCATCAGACCCGATAATGCCCGAAACAACATGGTTTTTCCAGATCCATTTCTACCCCAAAATCCATATATATTTCCTGTTTCCATTTCCAGACTGATGTCATTGAGTATTGTCTTACCCTTTATTTTTTTATGAATATTGTTTGCAATTAATTTCATATCAAATTGTCTCCATTTCCATGTCCTCTGCCAGTAAATCCTTCTTCTGTATCAATTGTCCTCCCATCAATACAGTAACTATACAGAATAGAGCCGGAATCAATATCGAAGTAACTAAATTCAAAGAATATCGGCTGTTGGCTAACTCAACTTCTAACAATGTGCTGCGATGCCATCCTAAAACGGTATGTGCTACTGGATTCAACCACAAAAAAACATATATGATGTCTTGTTTGATTTGCATTTTCGTCAATATATTTATGATACTGAGTGCTGCGGTACAAGTCATTTGCACAACCATAACCAATGTGAATGCAGCACTGCTTCCAATATTGATCGCAAGTAAATTAACTAACAGCACCAGGGTAAAATTCCATAACATAAAAATCAGAGCATGGCATCCCAATAAAATAAATCCACCTACGCTAAAAATCACCTGATATCGCAATACAGAAGCAATAGCGGTTGTGCTTAGAAATACCAGTTCAAATATGCATATGAAATTAATTAACTGTAACATTTCCTTTCCATACCATTTCATTCGATTCGGGCACCGACTAAACACATAGATACTGGCTGTGCAGAAATGACCATACAGCTTATTCCCAAAAACCAATATCATAATATAGTTTGGCATCATACGAAGCATAAATCCAATTAACTCCACTAAATTGCAACTCATGCTGAGTTCACCTCTGGATCCACTTAATTGTAATACCAGTTCTGATAGCGTTATTACTCCGTCAAACGGTCTGATAAAACCAAGCGATATGCAAATTCCGGAAAGTATTCCAATTAAAATTACTACTCTTTTTTCATGATGCATATTACCATTTATCCTTATTCCTTCCATAAAGGTAAAAACCGAATATTGTTATTATTATAATTCCTACCCCCATCAGTGGAACGATAATATTTTTAGGGGTATCATCAAAAAGAAGCAAATACTTATACCAGCTTAATGAACTCTTATTTCTATCCAGAATATTAAGATATGTAGTCGCATTCAATAGAACAAAAGTCGGTAAGATCAGCAACGTGCGATATTTAACCGTCAAAGCAAATGAGATTGCTACGGGAAGCGTACCAAGGATTCCTGATACGACACCAAAAAATAGTGTTGTAAGAATTGCATACAAACCAGGAGATGCTATATAGATTGCGCTGCCTATGTAATTATGAACCATTGTGGCATAATCTGTATTGTAAATGCTTAAATTTGATAAATCTCTTATTGCATTCATGGGAAAAGATAGCATATTCATTAGTATTTCTAGCATAAATGGAACCGTAAAAACTATTGTTGTTGTAAAAAAAGATGCCCACAATTTACTTTGTAAATAACGATTTTTCCCTAAACGATAAATCATGTATACTTCTTCTTTTGTCTGCTGTTCTTTAGTATAAGAAAAACCAGCAGGTACAGCAACCAGGATAGGGTAAATCATCACAATTAATAATTGAATGTTTGCACTAAAATATACTTTATTCAGGCTGAGCGCTAATAACTTCATTGGCTGATACATTTGTGAAATATCAGTACCTCTAAATGTGAGAACATTCGTTATATAATTCCCCAGCACTACCGCTAGAAGTAATATAAATGTCAGACTTGCTTCTTTTTGTTTTAATAAAAAAATGGTTTGCTTCTTAATCACTTTTATTAACATACAATTTCCCTCATATAACTTGGGATTAGATGCTTTATTATGCACTTAATCCCAAATTTTTACAACTTATCTTCCATCGTAAGAAACAGTTGCATATGCGGCTGCACTTGAGTTACCTCTAAATTCAAAACCCTCAAATATGTTTGATGCCTTAACATATAACAGATTTTCTTTAGAAATACAATTGAGCATTTGGAAACTTCCCATTAATCGTATTAATTTCCTTTTGCTCAAGTAGTTACAGCAATAACCGTTTCCATTTTCTCCATGTCTTTCGTTGTCACCAATCTTATCTGGATGCGCTGTACCTGACAGAAAAAGAGATTGAAAATATCTTTGAGTTTACCATGCTGACTGACCGCTGAGTACTAGATTTTCATACAATTTTTATTATCGCAGCATCATTCCATTTTCTGGCAGTTTTAAGACAAGTCTGTCTGCTATTGAATTTTAGAACTTCTCCTTAAAGGAAATGTATCAGTTGTTTTACAACTACCGTAGATCATTCCCTATCTATCCAATATAAATATACATCTTCCAAGCAGGGATAAACTTCTTCCACATTACCTGTTTTCAAGGCATCGGCACTGATGATCCTCAGTCGATGTCCTTTTTCTGTTAATGTAACACTTATGATCCTGGCTCCACTGTTCTGGTATTCTTCCCCTTCCCTCTCTGTAACCAACACATTATAAACTTTATGTTCCAATTCAGCCAAAAATTTCTGCGGAGTATCCCTCCGGACAATCTTCCCATTCTTTATCAGCAGTATCTCTCTGGCCATGTTTTCCACATCCGCTACTACATGTGTGGCTAAAAGGACAATCTTATCCTTTGCACAGCCACTGATAAAATTTCGTATCCGGATTCTTTCCTCCGGATCCATCCCAGCCGTTGGTTCATCCAGAATCAATATCTCCGGATCATTTAATAGCGCCTGTGCCAGCAGGATTCTCTGTTTCATACCACCTGAAAAGTATTTCAGCTTTTTATACCGTTCCTCTTTCAGATTGACGACCTCTAATAAATTTTCAATCTGTTCTCTGGCATCTTTTCTGTTCATTCCTTTTAAAGCAGCCATATACCAAAGGAACTTTTCTGCAGTAAATGCTTCATAAAGACTCTGCTGCTGTGGCATATACCCGATCTTCGCCCGGTAATCCGCTCCCATCTTATAAATATCTTCTCCGTCTGCCGTTATGCTTCCCTTATCCGGGCGCAAATTATCCGTCAGCATACCAAACATTGTACTTTTCCCTGCGCCGTTGGGACCCAGAATCCCATATATCCCCGGTGTAAAATCTGCAGATACGTCATTTATTGCATACGTTTTCCCATGATCATAGCTTTTGTATAGATCTTTTATTTTTAATTCCATAATGTACCCTTTATATCATATTCAACAGAATCATGTGGCTGCTTCGTTTAAAATACAAAAGCAGCAATACAACAATAATCAATATGCCGCTTCCCATCAGCAGTGCCGGAATTCTCTGTTTCAACTTTTTGTACAATGTCCGCCCCAGGATTCCTACTGCCAGAAAGCTTCCGAATTTCAGGACAAATACGAAAGTCTCATACCATCCCAGTGTTATGCTGCTTTCGCAGTTCCAATTTACCAGATTACACATTTTCTGCCCTGCTGTGGCAAATCCATCAATATTCTGCAGCTTTAAAAACAATGGTGCAGCCATTACCAGATAGACAAATACTACGCATATGATCGCTGCCAGATCCTTACTTCTCTCCAGAACTTCTCTTCCTCTCCGGGTAGAACGGATCAGCGGTATCAGGTTGCTCTCCTCTCCTGCTCCGTAAATCCCTCCCAGTAAAAACAGCAACAGAACCGCACCTACGTACCAGGTAAGCACTTCATGGGTAACATTTCCCCATATATCCAGGTAAGCTTTTTCATCCAGTAAATATTTTTCCGAAAGTTTACCCTCTTTTTCTGATAGTCCCCGGATCTGATCTGTCAGCTCCTGAAAGCCCTCATGCAAACGCTGCCATTCCAACTGCATCAGTAACCGATCTATTTCATCCGTCCCTGACATTTCAGCTGATTCCCGACTGGGCTCCTGTAACTGCTCCAACCGCCTTTTTTCGTTTTCCACCTGCTCCAGGGTCTCCTCCGTCAGCTGTCCGGAAAGATTTTTCAGGTACATATGGTAGGCGGCATCTTTCGCCGTCGCATAGTATTGTGGCGCATATACAGCAAAAACATTCTGCATCATAAGCCACAGGGCAATTATGATCACAATTCCTTTTTTCTGCTGGATCAATAGTTTATAAAATTCATAATATACAAGATTCCTTCTATGCCCTAGTACGCTCCATTTTTTTCGTAACCTGATAATCAGCGTTTCCAGCCGGTCACTGTCACTGATCTGGCAGGTTCTATGGAAAAGGTTTATTCCGCTGGCACAGCATACCACATAAATAATCAGGAAGACACTGACCGCAACTTCATTTTTTCCTATGGCATGTCCCCCAAAATTGAAATTAACATAGCTTCCCAGCGCCTGTCTCATATCCCAATAGAAAAAAGGATTTATAATCTTACATACCCGCAGGGTTCCCGTGACAGCAATGAAATGGTACGCTGCATATTCGCATATCATAGGAAGCATCATGACAATGAAAGCTCCCGTTTCCGATTTCACCAGCATGCCCGCCATAAAAAGAACAGACCCTGTCAGCAGGGACAGTCCCACACGAAGAAAAATAAGCAGTCCTATGGCCTGCCCTACGCTTAATACATACGGGCAGTTGCGGAAAAGAGAAACCGACTGTACGTGTCTGTTCATATTGCCATATCCATACATCCATTTCAGGAACAAAACAACACTGGTTTCCTGTAACAAGGTATACAGTCCCCCCCCCGATAATAGCAGAAACAACTTGGAATACGCCGTTACATGATGTCCGTTTTTACATCCTTTAATAAGAATAAAAAGCTTTCTATTTCTCTCATAAAATAATAAATACCACGTCAATACTCCCTGAAAAGAAATAGCAAAGAAAATACCGTACTGATACTCCGCCAATGCCTTTATTCCAAAACAGTTGTCCACTGTCACAGAAGCTTTCGCAACTGCCGAAAAATCGTGACAAGTCTTGCGGATATTATCCGTCAGATAATGATTTCCTTCGGAGATCACATTTTCCATGGCCTTTGACCTGTCCTGCATCTGTGAAATAAATTCCCGATAAGAGTCCAGATACCGTTTCTGTTCCTCCAGATCAGCCTCATAGAAGCCTAACTCGTCCGCCTGTTCATTTCCTTCACAAAACGCAATATATTGATCTTTTTGCTGATATACATAGACATAGGCCGCTTCTTTTTTCTGAATCATAAAAAGCAGGAATAGATTCCCCACAAAAAGTCCAATAAATGCAATCCATAGCGGAATCTGCGTCATCAGCTTTTTTATTTCATATCCTGTCAACCTCATGCAAATTGCCCCTTTAACGATCCATGATCTCCGTCAGTGTAATCGTTTTCCCCCGGTACTCTCCAATTTTTTTCTCCCAGCACTTTACTCCCCATGTACCGTCTTCTTTCTCATAAGTAAAGTACATCCTGTTTCTGTCACCTACCGGAAATCTCTGTGCTCTCCCGTTTTCATTTAATGGTGTCATAAAGGTATCTACGATCTGCATGTCCTTGTCATACACAACATATTTTCCCGGATTCCGAAGCCAATCATCAATGTCCTCCATCCAGTCATCAAAAAAATATAAATATTCGCCATCACTCAAAAAATAACCTGCCTGAGGTACATCTTCCAATAACACCTTCAGATTGGATCCATCCAGATCAGCAATATATACCGGCATCGGTTCATCACCTCTTTTTTCATCATCATAGGGATCCAGAATGATCTGATCCTGCCAGAATTGTACCCCTAAAATATGCACCGATTTCGGCATATCCGGAATCTGTAATTCCTCAATTTTGTCCGCCTGTATATCATATACAAAGGTTTTATTATATAACCTGTCGTAATCGTAACCATTATTTTCTTCCTTCTGGGAATCTCCCTCTTTGGGCAGCATAGAAATAATTTCAAAATACACATAATTTCCATAAGCCTGAAGATTTCCCCAAGTAAGCACTCTCAGATTCTCCTCCGCAGTATAGACGGTCTCCGGTCTATGAAAAAAGGTATTTAATGATAACCGTTTTATCGTACATTCAACCTTTATCTCTTCATCTTCCTCATAATACCTTTTTTCCGCATAATATAAGTTGTTCCTATGTATGATCCAGTTCACAATAATGCTGGATTTTCCATCCCATTTGTACACAACATCTTTCGCTGTTCCGTCCAGAGCATAGCGGTATAATATCCTTTCATCCGTTTCGTAACAGCTCAACGGAATACAATAAAGATAATCTCCGCATTTTGCAATTGCGATATCTTTATCCGGATTAATATTTGCCAGTTCCTCCAAATCGACAGAGGCATTACACTCTTTTATTTTCTGCTGATCCGTCTCTCTGTCATGTAAGCAGTCCACCTTATTACACAGCGGAACTAAAACATCATTACCTTCTTCCATGTAATAGATAAAACCATTCTTGTATATATATACGATGTTATCGCTTCCCTGCTGGACTTTAGGAAATGCTATGCTATCCGACCATTGTCTGTATTGATAGTCATAGTTTTCTACATAAGTGTCCGGCATTGCCTTGTTGGCACAGCCTGTCAGAAAGATCAAGTTTACTATTATAAGATAGGTTTTTATTCTCCGCATAGCATCTCCTGTTTTGTCCATTCCGTTGGTCATCAATTGATTATCTGGTCCATCTTGTAATATCCATCCAGTATCCAGAAGGGAATTGTGTCACAGAAACCTCGTGTACACCTCTTACATCCAAAAATGCCGCCGTTGGCTGTTCGATTACAGAGATGTCTACCCTTGCAGTTGCTCCGCCTCCTAATTTGCTAAATGTGTATTATAAACCATATTCTTAATATCTGCACATCCGTCTGCTCTATTGTACTTGTTTTTTCTTACCTTCCTCCATTTTCTAAAATATTTCTTTTACTTGTCAATCAAACATGCTTGATAATTCATATTTACCACAAATTATCTCTCTAACTCAATTGAGCAGATGGAAACTTCCCATTAATCGTATTAATTTCCTTTTGCTCAAGTCCCTTAATAAAAGATTTCATAGCAAAAAGAGTAGGTTGCATCCGTAATTTTTCTATAGATGCAACCTACTCTTTAACTTAAACTATTCTTTATAAAGTACACCAGTATACGTAGCTACTGTTTGACTTGTAGTATATGAATATTTACTTATTGTAAGAACCCCTGAGTAATAGCTTCCATTAATTTTTTCTCTCCATGAAATTTCTTTCTGTGGTTTTACAACCCCTGAATATATCACTTCCCTCGTCACACTAACACTTGCTCCGCAAAGGACAATGTCGTTTTCCGCCAAATCTTCTGCAACATATACTTCATAATATATACCTTCTGATGTATATCCCCCTCCTACCCGCTGTGCAGTTTTCTGCGCATTAACCGGGAATGAAATACTTAAAACAGCTACTACAAAAAATATGGCAAATATACCTTTGTTCATATCCTATCCTCAACTTTCATTCTCCACTCAGAAATACATATCCTCCTACATCTGTTTCCTTCCATGCTGTAGCGTCTTCCTTATTATCATAATAAGTTGTCTTTACAATATTGGTATCTATTACTTCTTGATTCAATGTAGCTCTCACTTCATCCAAATGCACATTAATACTATCATTCGTCATTTCACCATCTACTACATACGCAATTTCATATACCCTTCCCCATAACGGATCATCAATATACCTTGTTCCTATCTGCTGAAAAGCAGGTTTTCTATGTCCTGCCATATATATCAGAAACATTCCTGCAGCTATCGCCAATATTCCAATCAAAAAGGACATTCTTACAATTCGTCCATAGTTTTTCTTTTGGGGTTCAGGTTCTGATTCCTCATTTTCCCCTGTGTTATCCGTATTCTCCTTATCTCCCTCCTCCACATTCCTTTTTTGAAATTCAGGATTGTCCAGCTTCTCCAATGTCTTTTCCGGATTATGTAATTCGTCACACGATACCTGAAGTATATCTGCTATACGACTAAGCATCATCATATCCGGAAGGTTCTTTCCATTCTCCCATTTGCTTACCGCAGACGTAGAAACCGATAACCTCTCTGCCAGTTCCTTCTGACTTAATCCATTCTTCTTCCTTAAAATTACCAGTAGTTTACCAAATGCTTCCTTTTGCATAACTTTACCCCTTTAATTGTACTAGCAATGATACAATTATACGATTAAGTTATCTAAAAAGCAATGAAGCAAGAATGAACATACTTGACAATTCACATTTACCACAATGATACGTCTAAATCAATTGAGCATTTGGAAACTTTCCATTTTAATCTTATGAATTTCCTTTTGCTCAAGTAGTTACAGCAATAACCGTTTCCTAGATTATTGTGTCATACCTCCCTATCGTTGTCTACTCTGCTACAGCCTCTTTCATGCTCTTCACATATTCTCCGATATAAGGAGCTGCATCTTTGCCATACTTTGCAATGATCTTCACGATGGCGCTTCCGACAATGGCTCCGTCGGATATAGATGCCATAGCTTTCGCCTGCTCGGGGGTGCTGATGCCGAAGCCGATAGCACAGGGAACGTCGGTCACGGTGCGGATGCTTTCCACGATAGCAGGCAGATTGGTCTTGATCTCGCTGCGCACACCGGTGACCCCCATGGAACTTACCACATAGATAAAACCTTCTGCTTCCGATGCAATCTGGCGGATACGGCTCTCGGAGGTAGGAGCGATCATGGAGATTACCTTCACGCCATGGGTTTTGGCGGGAGCTTCCACCTCTGCCTTCTCTTCATAAGGTACATCGGGAATAATGATGGCGCTGATACCCAGTTCTTCACATTTGGTAAAAAATTTCTCATATCCGTAATGGAATACCGGATTCACATACGTCATAAATGCCAGCGGAATCTGTGACTGCTCCCGTACTCTCTTCACAATTTCGAACACGCCGTCCGTTGTCATGCCGTTACCAAGAGAGCGGATATTTGCTTCCTGGATCACCACACCTTCTGCTGTAGGATCGGAAAAGGGAATACCAATCTCTATGAGATCCGCTCCTGCTTTCTCCATCTCCAGGATGAATTGTACAGTGCTGTCCGCATCCGGGTCTCCTGCGGTAAGGAAGCCGATGAATGCTTTTTTATTCGGTGTATCAAATACTTTTTCTAATTTACTCATCGTATCTGTCTCCATTTCTTCTATCTCTTCTATTCTAATTTCTTCTATCTTTCCTGTTTTCATCTTCTGTCTGCAGGAGAACGGACTGCCCAAAGCATTTCACAGCCCCTGCACGTAGGTCGGTCATCAGTCATGAATATCCACACCGCGGTATCTCGCAATAGCGGCCACATCCTTGTCGCCTCTGCCGGACAGACATATGATAATGCTCTGGTCCGGGCTGTAGTTCTTCGCGATCTTACGTACCTGTGCTACCGCATGGGCACTCTCAATAGCGCAGATGATTCCTTCAGTTCTTGCCAGATATTCAAAAGCATCCACTGCCTCGTCATCCGTGATGGGCACATACTGTGCTCTGCCGATGTCATGCAGATAAGCATGCTCCGGTCCGATGCCGGGATAATCCAGTCCCGCAGAAATGGAATATACAGGAGCAATCTGTCCATATTCATCCTGGCAGAAATAAGATTTCATTCCATGGAAAATTCCCAGAGAGCCGGTAGCAATGGTAGCTGCGGTCAGTGCCGTATCCACACCCTTGCCTGCTGCCTCACAACCGATGAGTTCCACATCCTTGTCCTCAATAAAGTTATAGAACGCACCCATGGCATTGCTGCCGCCGCCTACGCAGGCTACCACGGCTGCCGGAAGCTTTCCTTCCTTCTTCAGAATCTGTTCCTTTGCTTCCTGGCTGATCACACTCTGAAAATCTCTTACGATCATGGGGAAGGGATGAGGTCCCATAACGGATCCCAGCACATAATGGGTATCCGCCACACGATTGGACCATTCTCTCATGGTCTCATTGACAGCATCCTTTAAGGTCATGGTACCGGAAGTTACGGGATGTACCTTGGCTCCCAGAAGTTCCATACGGTAGACATTCAATGCCTGTCTGTTGGTATCTTCTTTTCCCATGAAGATTTCGCATTCCATCCCCAGGAAGGCTGCTGCCGTTGCGGTAGCCACACCGTGCTGTCCGGCACCGGTCTCTGCGATCAGGCGGGTCTTGCCCATCTTTTTGGCAAGCAGTGCCTGTCCCAGGGCATTATTGATCTTATGGGAACCGGTATGGTTCAGATCCTCTCTCTTGAGATAGATCTTCGCGCCGCCCAGATCCTTCGTCATTTTCCCTGCATAGTACAGCAGAGAGGGGCGCCCCGCGTATTCATTCAACAGCTTGTTCAGCTCCGCATTGAATTCCGGATCCTTCTTATAATGCTCATAGCACTCTTCCAGATGGATCAGTTCATTCATCAATGTCTCGGAGATATATTGTCCTCCGTGGATTCCGTAACGTCCTTTGCTCATATGTTTATCCTCTCTTCTTTCTTCCTGATTTTTAATTCTTCTTTTATTCTGTATTTTCAATCTGTATTGTTCCGATACTGTTCTACCAGTTCCATGATCCGGCGCATCTTCTCCGGATCTTTTTTCCGGTTGCTCTCAATGCCGGAGCTTAAGTCTACCGCGTAAGGTCTTACCGTTTCCATGGCTTCGGTGAGATTCTCCGCCTGCAATCCTCCTGCCAGGAAAAATTCCCTGTCGATTCCACCAAGGACGCTCCAGTCAAACACCTGTCCCGCTCCCATTCCGTTATCAAATAACAGATAGTCTGCACTGCTGTCCAGCCAGGCTTCCACATCGTACCGGTCTCTTACTTTGACCGCCTTGATCACCGGCTTGTGGCACACCGCCTGCAGATACTGGATATCCTCTTCCGTCTCATCCCCGTGAAGCTGTGCCACATCCAGAATGCCTTCCTCCAACAGTTCTATTATATTATTGGGATCCTCATTCACAAACACCCCCACCGTCCGGATCCCCGGCAGAAGCTTTTTGCGATATTCGGCTGCCTGCTCCTTCGTAACCGCCCGGTGACTCTTTTCATAAAATACAAATCCCACGTAATCCGGCTGCACCTCATTGGCATAATCAATGTCCTCCGGACGATAGAGACCACACATTTTTACTTTCATAAAATCTTCTACCTTTCTATAACCTATCCGCGGAGTTCCTGCAAAGCCGCTTTCTTATCTGCACTACGCATCAATGTCTCTCCGATGAGTACGGCATTGGTACCGTTCTGCTCCAACCGCTCGATATCCTGTCTCGTCTTCATACCACTTTCGGATACGAAGAGAATATTCTCCGGCACCATTTCCCTCAACCGCACGGAGTTATTGATATCCACCGTAAAGTCTTTCAGATTCCGGTTATTGACACCGACGATCCTGGCACCGGCTTTCAATGCCATCTCTACTTCCTTCTCATCATGGGCTTCCACCAGTGCCGACAGTCCAAGTTCTCCTGCGATTCCCGCATACTCTGACAACTGCATCGGTGACAGGATGGCACAGATTAAAAGCACTGCATTTGCTCCGATATTTTTTGCCTCATAGATCATGTATTCATCTACCGTAAAATCTTTCCGAAGCAGTGGAATTTTCACTGCCTGACGGATCTCGGTCAGATATTCATTCTTCCCTTGAAAGTACGCCGGTTCCGTCAGTACGGAAATTGCATCCGCTCCTGCTGTTTCGTATTCCCTCGCAATCTGCACATAGGGAAATTCCGCTGCGATCAGTCCCTTGGAGGGCGATGCTTTTTTCACCTCACAGATAAAGCTCATCCCCTGCTTCACCAGTGCCTGTTCAAAGGGAAATCCCGTGTTGCTGTCCAAATCTCTTGCTCTGGCAATCTGTTCTGCAAGGGGCAGTGCTTCTTTTGCTGCAGCCACCCGTTCTAAAGTGGAAGCCGCTATGGTATCCAATATCATTTTTCTGCCTCCCGCTTATACTTCATTACTTAACTTAATGAAACGCTCCAGCTGTGCCTTTGCAAGGCCTGTGTCGATGACCTTCTCTGCCAGCTTCACACCGCCTGCCATACTGTCTGCCTTGCCTGCCACATATAGGGCTGCTGCTGCATTCAGCAGTACCGCATTGCGCTTGGGACCCTTTTCGCCATTTAAGATAGCTCTGGTGATCTCTGCGTTCTCCTGGGGAGTTCCGCCCACCAGATCTTCCTTCGTGCATCTTTCCATGCCAAATTCTTCCGGTGTGATCACATAATTTTTAAAGGTACCGTTATCAATCTCGCAGACTGTAGTGGGTGCACTGGCGGAGATCTCGTCCAGTCTGTCCTGTCCATAGACTACCATGCCACGTTTTACACCCAGATTGGACAATACCTTTGCCATAGAGGGCAGCAGGCTTTCATCGTACGCACCCATGATCTGATATACCGGTCCTGCGGGGTTTGCCAGAGGTCCTAAAATATTGAAAATAGTACGGATGCCCAACTCCTTGCGGATGGGTCCCACATATTTCATGGCGGTGTGATATTTCTGTGCGAAAAGGAAGCAGATGCCGATCTCTTCCAACAACGTCTTGCTCTGTTCCGGCTCTATGGTGATATTTACGCCCAGAGCTTCCAGACAGTCTGCTGCACCGGATTTGGAACTGGCTGCGCGGTTGCCGTGCTTGGCTACCGGTACGCCTGCCGCAGAGATCACGATAGATGCCGTAGTGGAGATATTGAAAGAATTAGATCCGTCACCGCCGGTTCCCACAATCTCTAAAGCTTCCACGTCCGCTCCAAGTTTTCTGCCGAACTTTCGCATTTCTTCTGCGGAGCCTGTGATCTCTTCGATGGTCTCACCCTTCTGGCTTAATGCTGTCAGATAAGCACTCTTTAAAATATCGCTGGCCTCACCGCTCATGATCTCATCCATAACGGTTTTTGCCATATCGTATCCGATGTCCTCATTCTTTACCAACTTAGCAACCGCTTCTTTGATCATGTTTCTGCCTGCTCCTTTCTGTGTCTGTAAAAAATTAACAATGATCTGTCGTCCATCCGGTGTCAGTACCGATTCCGGATGGAACTGTACTCCGTAGATCTGCTTTTCTGTCTGTTCTACCGCCATGACCTCTCCGTCTTCGGTGACCGCGGTAACTTTCAATTCTGTGGGAATCGTCTGTGGATCTGCCACCAGAGAATGATATCTTGCCACAGTGATCACTTTTTTCATACCCCGGAACAATACACTGTCTGTATCCAAAGTCGCCAGGGACTGTTTACCGTGCATCAGATGGGATGCGTAGGTAACGGTAGCCCCTGCCACTTCGCAGATCGCCTGATGCCCGAGACAGATTCCCAAAATAGGTATTCTGCCCCCCAGTTCCCGGATCACATTTTCACAGACACCGGCTTTGTCCGGCCTTCCGGGTCCCGGCGATAAAATGATGTGGGAGGGATTCATGGCGCGGATCTCATCCACACTGCATTCATCATTGCGGATCACCCGAATATCCGGATTTACGCTTCCTACCAGCTGATATACGTTATAGGAAAAACTGTCATAATTGTCGATCAGTAATATCATGCTTCCATTCCCTCCTGTGCTTTCTGTAGTGCCTGTCTTACAGCTGCTGCCTTCTGAATGCATTCCCTGTATTCCTTCTCCGGTACACTGTCCGCCACAATACCGGCACCGGATCTTACGAATACTTTTCCGTTCTTGGAAAAAGCAAGTCTTATAGCGATACAGGTATCCAGGTTTCCGGTAAAGGAAATATAGCCAATGGCTCCTCCATAGATGCCTCTCTTATTGTCTTCCAGTTCGTTGATGATCTCACAGGCCCGAAGCTTCGGTGCTCCCGACAGGGTTCCTGCGGGAAGGATGGCATCCACCGCATCCAGTGCGTCCGCATCTTCCCTGATCACGCCCCTCACTGTAGAACCGATGTGCATCACGTGAGAGTAACGCTCGATGGACATATACTTTTCCACTTCCACGGTGCCGATCCGGCTGATCTTGCCGATATCATTCCGTCCCAGATCCACCAGCATATTGTGTTCGGAGCGTTCCTTCTCATCTGCTAAAAGCTCTGCCTCCAGCGCCTTGTCCGCTTCCTCGGTAGCTCCTCTGGGTCTCGTTCCTGCCAGGGGGAAGGTATGTAATACGCCGTCCTCTAACTTTACTAATGTCTCCGGGCTGGCTCCCACGATCTCACCATCACTTCCAGAGAAATAGAACATGTACGGGGAAGGATTTGTTGTGCGGAGTACCCGGTAAGCATCTAAGAGGCTTCCTTCCATCTCCGCCTCCAGGCGATTGGATAATACCACCTGGAAGATATCTCCCTCTCTGATGTAATGCCTGGCTTTCTCCACCATGTTGCAATAGGCTGCTTCGTTGAACAGTGGTTGAAAATCTGTCCGGAGCTTACAGGGAATATGCTCTGCCTTTTCTCCATTCAGCAAGAGCTCCTTCATGTTGTTCAGCTCCCGCTCCGCTCTATGATAATTGATCTCCAGATCATCGGTCTTGATATTCAGGATCAGGATCAGCTTCTGTCTGTAATTGTCAAAAGCGATGACTTTGTGGAACAGCATCAGGTTCACATCCTGGAAGCCTTCCTCGTCCTTCGCATCCAGCCGCAGGGTCGGTTCGCTGTATTTGATATAGTCATAGGAAAAATATCCTACCAGACCTCCGGTAAAGGAAGGCAGTCCCGGAAGCTTGGGACTTTTATTCTCTTCCATGACGTTGCGGATGATCCCTCTGACATCTCCGGAATCCGTTCGGCTGGTCAGTTCCGATTTTATTGTAGTCATACCGTTATAACAGGTGATCTCAAGCAATGGATCATAGCCTAAAAAGGAATATCGTCCCCATCGCTTATCCGCCTCCGCGCTTTCCAGCAGATAGACATGACCGCTGACCTTTTTTAAGATGCGCAGCACTTCGATGGGTGTGGTCATATCTGCATACATCTCTGTGCTGATGGGAATCACTCCGTAGCTTTCTTCCGCTGCGATCTTTTTACATTCTTCCAGTGTGGGTGTGATCTTCATTCCGGTACTCCTCCTTAAAATTATTTCTTTCCACACCTTTTCAGCGCCTCCATTCGTAAAATCGCCTCTTTGAGGCTTCCTTTTACTCATTGAGGCTATCTCGCCATAGGCTCTGAAAAGGTTACAAAAAAACCGCCCATGACAGAATCTTCTTCTGTCAAGGACGGGTCATATACATTTCCCGCGGTGCCACCTTGCTTCACAATTTCTTGTGCTCTTACAGGATACCAACATATCCCCGGCAACTGACGTATGCCCTCACGTCGCAGAATACTTGAGGTCTTAAAATTCTGTGTGTCCTCTTTGACTGCGCCCTCCGTGGTCCATTTAACAACCTGCGTTCCAACCTTTCTCAGCATCCGGTCTCTCTGTAAGTGCACGAACTGTTTTTATCTCCACATCAATGGTTTCTTACCGCTGTATTTAATTTTTATTTATATTACTGCTTTAGTGTGGTAACGTCAAGTAGTGATTTTAATCTTTTTTCAAAAAAATCTTTGCGTATTTTATTTTTCTATCTTCCTACTTTGAGGAAAAGCTCACGAATTCCTTCATAGTAACCAATGGTCACCGTGGTACTGTCTTCCTCCTCCCCCGGGAAAGTATACTTGGCAAAATACGGCGTCGTCTCCAACAGCGGATTTTGATCCTCATATTTTTCAAGACCGGTCAGTTCCAGATATTCCGCATACCGGCCAATCATGGCATCCGTATTGATGTCTTCCCATTGCAGTCCGGTCCGGACATAGAATTCATAAATTTTGCCGGTATCCGCATCCAGATAAATATCCAGAAAACGGTTACTCTTATCCGCATTCCTTACGTCCGTAGACAGGCTGATTTTCCATACAGAGAGATTATTTCTCGGCTCCAAAACATCGATAGCAGAGCAGATCACCGCTTCGTAAGAGTCTTCCGAAACTTCCTTTACTTCGTCGGGAAGAATTCCCTGCTCCTTCAGGATCTGAATCTCTCTGTTACATGCCTCATATACCGCTTCCTCCTGAATCTGTCCCTCTCCCGGTTGCTGACGATTCTCTACAAACGCATAGGTACCCGTCATTTCTCCGTAGTTTCCTGCCTCACTGTCCACTCTGGTCAAAAAACGCAGTTCACTCTCCGGCAGGGTCTGACTGCTCAGACATCTCCCCAAAAGATATAGTTTCTGATTGCTGCTCATGCGGTAACGGTATCCTTCCGCACCTTCCACCGCCTCTGTGGTAATACTGTTTAAGAGTCTCTCATCACTTTTGGCCGCGATCCATTCCGGTCCCCACAGAGCCGCAAGAATGACCACAACTGATACCGCAAAGCCCAAAGAACAGCTCTTCCATCTATTCATCCGACTTCACCCCCTCATCCGGAATCAGAAAGCTCATGCAGCTTCCAAAGCCCTGTGTACTCTCGATCTTCAGGCTGCTGTGATGCAGTTCCAGAATAGCGGTGCACAGTGCAAGCCCCAGTCCCGCTCCGTTATGAGCCCTGGATCTGGATTTATCCACCATATAAAAAGCTTCCGTGATCTTATGAAGTTCTTCCTTGGGGATGCCAATTCCTTCATCCCGTACCTGAAAATAATAACCGTTCTCCATGTGCCTTCCTGTGATCTCCACGGTCTGCCCCTCCTCGGAGGCTTTGATGGCATTATCGGTCAGATTGATCAAAACAGTCTTCAACAGGTTCTCCTCGGCATAGAGTTCTCCCTTTTCCCAGCAGATGTCAACCTTCACCCTGCTGTCTTCTGGGTTCTTGGTCTCATCATAGATTTCCTGCAGATACGAGAAAATACCGGAGACATTTGTGGTCTTACGATCGATCTCCTTACGTCTGGTCACAATGATGTCCAGCAGTCTGAGTGCCATAGTCTCCAGGCGTTTTCCCTCTGTATAAATATAATTGGCACAGAGAAAATGCTTCTCCTCGTCCAGTTTGCGGGAACGCAGCATATCCGCGTAACCGATTATAGCTGTCAGCGGTGTCTTCAGTTCATGGGAAAATGCGGCAATAAAATCTTCTCTGGCTCTGACTTCATTTTCCAAATTCTGAATATTCTGCTCCAGTGCTTCTGCCATATGGTTGAAATCTGCGGTCAGCTGTCCCATTTCATCATTACTGATCTGCTCCGCGCGATAGCTGTATTCTCCCTCCGCCATTTTGCCGGTAGCCTGCGTCAGAAGCCGGATCGGTCGGGTCAGCCAGCAGGCGATCAGCGTCATCACAGCGCCACTGCATAACAATACGATCACCGTAACCTGACGATACATCCGAAATCCTTCCGTCCTCTCCGTATATACCGCAGTTACATTTTTCATGGTCTCTAACGTCAGCAGACGGTCGGACACATTGATCCTTGTCTGTGTCTGGATATAATAGGAATCCCCCGACTGCACTACCCGGTACACTCTCGTATTTTCTCCGCGTTCTTCCCACAGAGAAGTATCCCCGGTAAACCCTTCGCTGACATACAGCACCTTACCGTTCTCATCGCTGATCCGCAGCAATCTGTTGCCGTGCTGTCCACTGTTCTCCAGGTATACTCCGATCTGTTCCACCGTTCCGTCCGGAAGTACATCATATTTGGACGGAATATTTAAAGCTGCCGTCTCAAAAGCGAACCTCAAAATACTACTTTCATCCAGTGCCTGTCTGGTCTCACGCTCCATGGAGGTCTGAAACACATAATTTACAAAAAAATAACCGCTTGCTCCGCATGCCGCTGCCATGATCAGCATGGTGCACAGCAGAATTTTCCAGGAAAATTTCATTCTTTTCTCCTCTTGTCCACTTTCCTACAAGAATTCCTCGTTCTCAGGCAATCTCCAGCCGGTATCCTACCTTATATACCGCTACCAGCTGATTCTCCCATCCCATTTTTTTGCGCAGGCGCTGCACATGCAGCTCCAGAGTCCTGCTGTCCCCGTCATATTCTTCTCCCCATACCTTTTCGTACAGGCTTTCCTTGAATAAGGCAATATTTTTATTCTGAATAAATAACACCAGAAGTCCGTATTCCTTGTTGGTAAGTACCACAGGTACGCCCGCTTTCATCACCATTCTGGCTTCCATATCCACCACTACATCTCCTGCGGACAGCTGCGCTCCCCGTTTGTGGAATCTGCGCAGTACCACTTCTACCCTTGCCAGCAGTTCCACCACATCAAAGGGCTTCACCAGATAATCCTCCGCCCCCAGACGCAAGCCTTTTACCCGGTCCTTTACATCTCCCTTGGCGGTAATGAAGATCACCGGGATCTTTAAAGGTCTGATATATTCCATAATATCAAAACCGTCCACTCCCGGAAGCATAATATCCAGTAAGATCAGATCAAAGGTTTCCTTCTCGATCAGTTCAATGGCTTTCATGCCATCCTGTACACTTTTGCAAAAATATCCTGCTGCCGACAGATTCAGGTCGACCAGGTCACAGATTGGCTTTTCATCATCCACGATCAATATTTTTATCATTATGTCTGCCACCCCCAATAGGCACGGATCTTCGTCACCAGTGCCTCCAGAGTATCCTCCTCCGTACATTCATAATTTTCTGTAAAATCAGTATCCTTCTCAAATCCAGCCGTCCGTTGGTAATAAATGGTGCACACGGTGTCCACCAACAATTCCCCGTTTTCTCCTTCATAGCTGTATTTTGCAAACACCACCAGATCCTTCAGGCCGTCACCGTCCAGGTCCTTTCCCTGTATTCCCTTCAGCGCATAGAGATTGTCGTAATCCTCCATGGGTTGAAAACTCCACACAATATTTCCCTGTTCATCGATCAGATAGATCATGAACACGTCATATTCCGCCATCCGGTAGGTGCCCGGAACCACCTTTAATTTTCCCAGCTTTTCAAAATTACGGGTATAAGACTGTTCCTCGATGACATTGAAATTGTGGTTCAGAAGATCTGCCAGTGTCTCCGCCGTATAGAGGAATTCCGTAGAACGCCCGTCTCTTACAAAATTTAAAATACAGGCAGGGTTCTTGTTCATATCAAAGCGGTTGATCTTGTCTGAGATACGATAATCACGGTAAAAGTTTCCATCGTCCTGGAACAGAACATCTCCTACTTTGTAGGATTCTTCCTGATAATCCCCCCTGTCATTATGGCACTGGACGATCAGGATGATATCTGTATCTCTGTCATTGTCTACATCCTGAAAAGAAACCGAAGCCAGTTTTTTCACCGGTTGCCGCATTTCTCCCGGATAGCAGTAATTTGCTTCCAGCTGGTCCGTCTTGTACAGAATCTGCCCGGAAGCATCTGCGATAAATACCGCCAGTCTGTGGTACCTTGTATCCAGTGCCGCATAGAACCAGACTTCATTCCCGGGTTCCTCTGTCGTATCTACGGCTTCCTCCGGAAGTTTTTGCAACGGCATCGCAAAGATCTGATCCTCCAGCAGGCGGAATCCCTGGTTCTCCAAATCTCCAATCTTTTCTATCCTGTCAAAGCGTTCCCGGTATCGTCCGTACTCCTCCGCCACCAGTTCTCCGTGTTCCCCGGCCGCAGTCACAGAAAAAGAAAAGGTGGAAAGCTGCGCAGATAAAACTACAAAAAGCACAATACTCACTATGCTGAGCATGATTCTTCTCTTCCTGTGTTTCGGCATCTTTCCACCTCCTTTGTATCGTTATTTGATTTGTTGTTTTATTCCATTTTCTTTTACAGATCGTCAATAATAATGTGTCTGGGCTGGCCTGTGATCATGATCGGAGTCAGTTCCGCCTGGATCAGAGGCTCGATATAGTTCTTCATCTCTGCGGTCACATAATCTCCCTCTTCCGTGATCCAGGAACGGGGAACCTTTTTCTCCAGATTTGCCACCTTATGCACATCATAGAGATCCGTAGTGCAGATATAGGGATCCTGAGATACTCTCTTTAAGATCACCATCTGACCGGTCTTGCTTTCAAAAGCTGCCTTTACCGCAGTTCCACCTACCTGATAAGCCTCGGTGATATCCACGCGGGAGGTCAGATGTCCGGCACAGCGCTGCAGAGTAGACAGTTCAATAGCTCTGGATTTGCAGCCCAGCTTTTCAATAATCAGGTCAGACAAATATTTGCCCGTACCGGATAACTGTACATGGCCGAAAGAATCCGTCTTGTCGGAAGGTGCAGACAATTCGCAGACATATCTTCCGTCTGCCGTCTTGATTCCTTCGGACACGGCAATGACAATGGACTGTTTCTCGCTGACCAGTTTCTTGACCTTTTTCAGAAAATCATCCACATCAAAGGCTACTTCCGGCAGGTAGATCAGATCCGGGCCTTCACAGTCTTCACTCTTGGCCAGTACTGCTGCTCCGGTGAGCCATCCCGCATTTCTTCCCATGATCTCGATGACCGTCACGCTCTGCATCTCATAGATCAGGCCGTCACGTACCAGTTCCTTGGTAACGGTAGCAATATATTTTGCCGCACTTCCGTAACCAGGCGTATGATCCGTACCCTCTAAGTCGTTATCAATGGTCTTGGGTACGCCGATAAAACGAATCGGGTTGCCCACTGTCTCTGCATAATCGGAAAGCTTTTTGATGGTATCCATGGAGTCATTGCCGCCGATATAGAAAAATGCCATGATCTCCAGTTCTTCCAGAATTGCAAATATTTTCTCGTAAATAGCTTTATCTTCACTGATCTCCGGCAGCTTATAGCGGCAGGATCCCAGAAAGGAAGCCGGTGTTCTCTTCAAAAGTTCCACATCCATGTCGTTGCGGATCTTTTCCCCCAGATCCACGATCTTTTTCTCCAACAAACCCTGAATGCCATAGCGCATACCGTATATGGTATCCGCTCCCATATCCTTTGCTGTCTTGTAGACACCTGCCAGACTGGCATTGATCACCGCTGTGGGGCCTCCGGACTGTCCTACGATCACATTTTTTTTCATAATTTTTCTCCCTCTGTTGATTCGTTACCATACATCGACGGGGATTTCTCCTGCTCGATTTGCATACGTAAAACACCCACCAATCGGATCCTCCGGTTGATGGGTGTTCTCATTCTTAAGGTTCCGTCGAACCTATTTTACCAAACTTACAGTCTCTCTGGCAATAGCAAGTTCCTCATTCGTAGGAATTACCATAACAGTGGTCTTGCTGTCAGGAGTGGAAATAGCGATCTCCTCGCCACGCTTGTGGTTCGCCTCCTCATCGAAGGATACTCCCAAGAAGCCCAAATGCTCGCATACCAAGGAACGAACTAAAGGTGCGTTCTCGCCGATACCTGCGGTAAAGCAGATCACATCTACACCGTTCATGGCTGCTACATAAGAGCCGATATATTTTGCCACACGGTAGCAGTAAGTGTTCATGGTACGGATGCAGTGTGCATCGCCGTTGTTGTAACCTGCTTCCAGATCACGGAAATCGGAAGACAGATTGTTGGACAGACCATATACACCGGACTTCTTGTTCAGAACGGTCATGATCTCGTCGATGTTCTTGCCCTCTTTGTGAGCGATGAACTCCATGATGGCAGGATCGATATCACCGGAACGGGTTCCCATGATCAGACCTTCCAGAGGTGTCAGACCCATGGAGGTGTCTACACACTTGCCGTTCTTAACAGCGGATACGCTGGCACCATTGCCCAGGTGGCAAACGATGATCTTCAGATCTTCGTACTTTTTGCCCAGAACCTCAGCAGCCTTCTTGGATACATAAGAGTGGCTGGTTCCGTGGAAGCCGTAACGTCTGATCTTGTATTTCTCATAATACTCGTAAGGCAGACCGTACATATAAGCTTCCTCAGGCATGGTTTGATGGAAAGCGGTGTCAAATACAGCTACCATGGGAGTGGTGGGCATCAGCTTCTTGCATGCATTGATACCGATCAGGTTAGCAGGGTTATGTAAAGGAGCCAGGTCGTTGCATTCCTCGATGGCTTTCATAACTTCATCGGTGATAATGGTGGATGCTGCGAACTTCTCGCCGCCGTGTACAATACGATGTCCTACGGCACCGATCTCATCCAGACTCTTTACCACACCTGTCTTTTCATTGGTCAGAGCTTCCAGTACCAGACGGATAGCTTCGGTATGATCCGGCATGGGAGTTACAGTCTGCTCTTTCTCACCACCATCGGGGGTATAGGTGATCTGGCTTCCTTCGATACCGATTCTCTCACAAAGACCCTTTGCGATGCATTTCTCGGTCTCGGAATCAATGAGCTGGAACTTCAGGGAAGAGCTTCCGCAGTTAATAACTAAAATATTCATGATGAATTCCTTTCTTTCAAATCTGTTACTCTATGGGGTCATGTTACCCGTGCGGGCAATACATGAATACGGTGCGGGACAGATATCCCGCACACGTTTATGTTCGTTACCAGTGATTATACTAACTGTGCCTGTACAGCGGTCAGTGCTACGACACCGACGATATCCTGCCAGGAACATCCTCTGGACAGATCGTTAACAGGCTTTGCGATACCCTGTAACATAGGGCCGTAAGCTTCTGCTCCACCCAGTCTCTGTACCAGCTTGTAACCGATGTTACCAGCATCCAGGTTCGGGAAGATCAGGACATTGGCATGTCCGTTTACAGGGCTTCCGGGAGCCTTAGACTTGGCAACGCTGGGAACCAGAGCTGCATCCAGCTGCAGTTCGCCGTCCAGAGTCAGATGAGGATACTCCTCATGTGCGATACGGGTAGCTTCTACTACTTTGTCAACCAGTGCGTGCTTTGCACTTCCCTTGGTGGAGTGGCTCAGCATGGCGATCACGGGCTTAGGTCCGATCAGAGACTTGAAGCTTCTGGAAGAAGTATCTGCGATAGCAGCCAGTTCTTCGGGAGTAGGATCCTGGTTCAGACCACAGTCAGCGAACAGGAAGGTTCCGTTCTCACCCTGATCCTTGAATACGGTATCCATAACGAAGAATGCGGATACCAGTTTAACGCCGGGTGCAGTCTTCAGGATCTGCAGTGCAGGTCTTAAAGTATCTGCGGTAGAGTGGCATGCACCTGCTACCATACCGTCTGCATCATTAGCCTTAACCATTACGATACCGAAGGTCAGGTAATCATTCAGCAGGATCTCTCTTGCCTTCTCGGGGGTCATTCCCTTTGCTTTTCTGGTTTCATATAATAAATTCACATAGTCATCCAACTTGGGAGTTGTTTTAGGGTTAACTACCTTAACTTTGGACAGGTCAACTTCCAGCCAGCCTGCACCATCCATGATCTTCTCTTCATCACCGATCATAATGATGTCTGCGATGCCCTCTTCCACGATACGGGCAGCAGCCAGTAATGTTCTCTTATCATTAGATTCCGGTAATACAATAGTCTTTTTGTCGAGTCTTGCTCTCTCTTTAATCATGTCAATGTATGACATATCCATTCTCCTTTCCGGCGGGGGATACCCGCTTCCTCCCAAATAACTTCTGTAAAGTTTTGGTTTTATCTTAACAAACCGATGTATTTATATTATACTAAATACATCTGGAGTACACAAGGGCATAATGTTCGCAAAATTGTATATTTTCAGATACAACCACTATTTTTTCAGAATAAAATAAGCTGATAACCATGCATATGTAAACGCTTTCAGTGTATGTTATTTTTTTCACATTCCTTGTCAGGGTTTGTGTTCGTTATAACGTATATTTCTTTTCACGAAAGGAGCCACATTATGAAGGTCAATGGTATTGTCGCAGAGTATAATCCCTTCCATAATGGTCATGCTTACCAGTTACAGCATGCCAAAGAGGCCAATGATGCCAATTATACGATCATTGTCATGAGCGGTAATTTCATGCAGCGGGGTGCTCCTGCCCTCTTAGATAAGTTCACCCGTACAAAAATGGCTCTGGAGAACGGTGCAGATCTGGTGCTGGAACTGCCCACCCGCTATGCTGCCTCCAGTGCGGAATTTTTTGCCAAGGGCTCGGTTGCCTTGTTCGACAAACTGGGAGTGACCACAAATCTGTGCTTTGGCAGTGAGTGCGGCAACATTGAAGTCTTGTCACGGATCGCTGAGATTTTCTATACGGAACCGGAACCTTACGTGGAATCCTTGCGCTGCAATATGCGTAAGGGAATGTCCTTCCCCATCGCCAGGACCTGGGCGTTATTGCAATACGCGCCTTCCTTAAGCGATGATAAGGACGTTCTTTCCTCTCCTAATAATATATTGGGAATTGAATATCTCAAAGCTCTGATGTCCAGAAACAGCAAGATCTCACCGTTCACTACCACCAGAGTCGGTGCGGATTATCACGACAAACGTCTCGGCACCAATCAGTGTTCCGCCATTGCTATCCGCCAGTCGGTGGCCGCCGGGCATGATCTATCCTATCTGGCTGCCCAGATGCCGGAAAGTGCCTATGCATTGATGACGGATTCTCTGTCTCACAAAAAGCCTCTGTTTGCCGATGATTTTTCCGCAGCACTGCAATACAAGCTGCTGACGGAATACTCTGTGGGCTACGACAAGTATCAGGATATTTCTTCGGATCTGTCCGACCGGATCCGCAATACCCTGCCTTCCTTCGCAGGTTACACTTCTTTCTGTGATCTGCTCAAGAGTAAGGATATGACCTACACCCGCATCAGCAGATGTCTGCTTCATATTTTGCTGAATATGACCAAGGAAGAATTCGAGACCTGCAAGTCGGAAGACTATATCTCTTACGCCAGAGTGTTGGGTTTCCGCAAGAATGCGACGCCACTGCTTACCGAGATCAAAAAGAACAGTTCCATTCCTCTCGTCACCAGCCTGGCTGACGCCAGACAGACGCTTTCTCCCGAATCTCTGCGGATGCTGGATCTGGATATCCTCCGCAATCAGATCTATCTGGGAAATCTGGCCTTAAAGAACCAGACGGAAATGGTGAATGAATATCGGACGCCGATTGTGATTGTATAAATGGAAAGTTAGTAAAGAAATGCTATCAAATCCCCGTAGCCCTTGGCAGGGTATAAGAAACGCGGCACGCTCGTACTTTAGTAC
>ENA-OYYE01000142-OYYE01000142.1-human-gut-metagenome-genome-assembly--contig:-NODE-142-length-47765-cov-8.932698_pt1 | contig 47765 bp, 22 predicted proteins | sample MGYA00243244_ERZ653437 | MGnify/ENA primary metagenome ERZ653437 (study PRJEB26926, sample SAMN06165130) | human gut metagenome | biome: ENVO:00009003; feature: ENVO:2100002; material: ENVO:00002003...
CGGAGATGTGTATAAGAGACAGGCCATGAACTGTGTGGGCGAGGAGAAACGCATCGTCTTGCCGTGGCGCACATGCAGGTAAGGGGTGTTGCGGGTGAACTTGCCGGAGCAAATCTTGCAGAAGGCGATGCACGAACGGTGGTTGGGGTCGATGTTGGCGGTGATTTTAAAGATGAAGCCGGTGAACTTAGGCTCTTCGGGAAGCACTTCCCGCTCCTCGGCCTTTACAGGACGGGGACTGGGGGCAATCTCCACGAAGCAGTCCAGCAGCTCTTGCACGCCGAAGTTGTTCAGCGCCGAGCCGAAGAAGACGGGGGCGAGCTCGCCTTTCAGGTATTCTTCTTTATTGAATTCGGGATAGACGCCGTCTATCAGTTCCAGTTCACCAAGCAGCTTGTCGGCCAGTGTAGCGCCGATGTGGTTGTCCAGTTCTTCGGTATGGATATCTACTTCGAATTTCTCGGTCACCACCTGCTTGGAGGGTTGGAAGAGGTTCAGGTTGTGTTCGTAGATATTATAGACTCCTTTGAAGCGGACACCGCTTTCGATGGGCCACGTCAAGGGACGCACGTGGATGGAGAGTTCTTCTTCCAGCTCATCCAGCAAGTCGAACGGATCTTTGGCTTCACGGTCCATCTTGTTGACGAAGATGATGACCGGGGTGTTGCGCATACGGCAGACTTCCATCAGTTTGCGGGTCTGCGTTTCCACACCTTTGGCGCCGTCCACTACGATGATAACGCTGTCTACGGCGGTCAGTGTGCGGTAGGTGTCTTCGGCAAAGTCTTGGTGACCCGGGGTATCGAGGATATTGATTTTATAATCCTGATAGTCGAATTCCATCACCGAGGTGGTGACGGAGATACCGCGCTGCTTCTCGATGTCCATCCAGTCGGAGGTGGCCGTTTTCTTAATCTTGTTGCTCTTTACGGCTCCCGCCACCTGTATCTGCCCGCCGAACAGCAACAGCTTTTCGGTCAGTGACGTCTTACCGGCATCAGGATGCGCGATAATCGCAAAGGTTCTTCTTCTCTCAATTTCATTCATTTTTGAATAGGTGATAGTTGATAAATGATAGTTGATAGTTGTTAGTTATCACTTACCAAGACTATCTTTTAAAGTTTTTACTGTACTTGTTAATAATTTCACTAACTCAATGCTGTCTGCATGAATCGAACAAAACATGTCGTCTGATAAATAATCAGTATCATGCAACAACGATATCCAATATTCAGTCTCATAAGCTTCTTTCAAAGCAATATTCATTTTATTCAAGAAATCCGCACGACTTTGAGCATGGATACCTTCACGAACCAAAGCACCGACAGCTGTTCCACTCCGTAATAATTGCTTAGATAAGATATATTCTCCGCGACTAACAGATAAATATTTATATGCCTTTACTATCCGAATAGCAAACAGGTAAGATTTCTGCTGAGTCACATTCTCTTCTAACATATCAATCAGTATTCTTATCTATCAACTATCACTTATCAACTATCAACTGTCTTATGCAGTTCGACAAACTTTTTTCCCAATGCGGTATTTCGATGCCGAACGTACTCTTTATCTTCGTTTTGTCCAGTACGGAATAATGCGGGCGCGGCGCCTTGGCAGGAAATTCATCGGTATGAAGGGGACTGACTTTGCAGGTGGTGATACCCGCCAGGCGATGGATGGCCAGCGTAAAGTCGTACCACGAGCATACACCTTCATCACTGAAGTGATAGATGCCGGGAACAATGCCTTGATTGATGGCTGCAAAGATAGCGCGAGCCAGGTCGTTGGCATAGGTCGGCGTACCTATCTGGTCGAAAACCACGCCGAGCGTTTCGCGCTCACGTCCCAGACGAATCATCGTCTTGACGAAGTTATTGCCATAAATGGAATACAGCCAGGCTGTACGGATAATCATAGCGCGGCTGCAAAGCTTCATCACCGCCTGCTCGCCCGCCAACTTGGTGGCGCCATACACCGAATTAGGACAGGGCGTCACCTCTTCCGTATAAGGGATATGCGCCGTTCCGTCGAATACATAATCCGTGGAAACCTGTATCAGGGCCGCACCGCACGCTTCGGCAGCGGCGGCAAGGTATCCCGGGGCGAGATGGTTCAGCTTGTCGCAGAGTTCGGCATTATCCTCCGCTTTGTCTACGGCCGTATAGGCGGCACAGTTCACGACAACGTCTATCCGGTTATCTGCCACAAAGGCGCGCACCGCCTGCTCGTCGCAAATATCCAGTTCCTGTACGTCGGTGAAGAAATAGATGTGCTGAGGATTCTCTTGCGACAACACTTGCATCTCATTGCCAAGTTGACCGTTGGCACCGGTTACTAAAATATTCATTTAAAAAGTTACACTTATAAATATATCAATGTTACGATGAACAATTCTTTCTTATTCCAGTTCCAGCTCGCCGCGCTTGTCCTTGTCGTAGTAATTGGCAAGCAAGGACACGAAACTGCTGATTGCCTCCATAGCCTTGGCAGTCCCCTGACTGATTTCTTTTTTCTGCAACCTCAGCAACAATACGCCATAGAGTGCTTCGAAGCAAGTCTCCAGTTCGGGTTCATCGGCTTTTCCGCTCTTTTGGCGCAGTTCCACGATGAAGGGCAACGCCTTGAAGTAAGCGGCGTTATAGAACGGATATCGGGTGGAAGCCAGTAAAGCGGCATGTAGCTCTGTAAGGTTCTGAATCACATTACGGTTGATTTGGAGGTGTCCTTTCTCCGTCACCCCTTCGGCGCGCATCATCTCGACCAGGTTGGTATACCATTCGTCCAATGCCGCGCGCTCCTCCTCCGGATAGCGGGAAATGATGTGACGGCGTATTTCATCGATATCGCACCCGTTGGCGCGTATCAAATCCTCCACTTGCCACATATATATAAGGTATTCGGCAATATTCTTTTCTTTCAATTGTTGTGCAATCTTCATCTCCTAATTTATCGACAATTATCCATTCACCCCCCTCTCTCCACTCTCATCTATCAACTATCATCTATCAACTCTCAACTATCACCTAATAAAGCGATTCCCCCATCAGCGTAAACACCAGCCCCAGCACCGACACCACCACGACAATGCTTCCGATAATGCGGTTCATAATCCAGATGCCACGCAGATTGAACTGCGAGCGGACTTTATTCACAAAATAAGTGATGCCGAACCACCAGGTCAGGGCTCCCAGGGCGATTGCCAGATATCCGGTGACTGCTTCGAACACCAATACCCCCTCGCTGACAAAAGCGAAGCGCGCAAAGAGACCGACAAACAGGAAAATAATCAGCGGATTGGAAAGTGTGACGGCGAACGCCGTAATGAAGTTATGGAAATAAGACCCTTTGCTGGTAGAGACAGGACGAAGGGACTGCACCGGATTGCTGCGGAAAGTATATACCCCGAACGCCAACAAGAGGATGCTTCCGAAGAGTTGCAAATAGAATATATTCTTATTGACGTAATCGAAAACAAAGCTCATCCCGTAGCCCGTCAGCAAAGCGTAAGCGATATCACTCAACGAGGCTCCTATGCCTGTAACGAAACCATACCAACGTCCTTTATTTAAAGTACGCTGAATACATAGTACACCCACCGGACCCAATGGTGCAGACACAATCACACCTATTATGAATCCTTTCCACAATATGTCAAATATGGTCTCAATCTGAATCATGGCTGCAAATATCGTATTTTTTTATGAGAAGAACGAATTGTGTTAACGTTTTTTCGACCGAAATGGATTTTAGAAGTAAAGAATATCTGTTTTTTCCGATTTGTCTTTATACCTATATATAGAGAGAGAAATCACTTTTAGGATAATTTAGTTGTATCCGGCAGCTCTCAATTCATAAAAAGCATTAATAAGACAATCTTTTTAGCATAAAATATACAAGTTTACGCTTTATCATATAAAGATATACAAATAAAAGTTGTATATTTGCAGCGTAGATAGGATAATAAATGAAAAAGACTTAATTATAACACCAATCAAAAAATGAAAGCTTATAAACTGTATCTAACCATTCTATTCGCAGCAAGTAGCATGACGCTACTATCTTCCTGTGAAAATGACGTGTACGACCCTAATGCAGCCGAAAGCACTAAAGATTTAATCGCTCCCAGTGATTTCGATTGGGATATGACCCGAAGTGTAACTTGCTCGCTTACCTCTCCTGTAAATACGGTAGTTTCCATTTATTCGGATGCCGCTTGTACCGATGAAAGTCTCCTTGTTGAGGGAATCGCCCTGACTGCCAATGAGACAAAAGAAATTCCCATTTACATGCCGGCTTACAAAACCAACATTTACGTACAGTATCCTACTGCTGACGGGGAAAAGGTTTTGGAAGGCAAGTTGAATGTGACGACGAGAAACAAGGCAGAGGATATTATTCTTTTATTACCGACTGCTGAAGAACGTGATTTTGTCGACCAATTACTGCTACATTATTACCCAAGCAAAGATACTCAGGGCACGTTAATGTTCGAAGACCTATATCCCGAACTTGGAGATTTCGACTTCAACGACTTTGTTATTGGATATAATGCTTCATTTTTCATTTCAGGATTTGACAAAAAAACCGAAGACGGATTCACCTTTACATTCAAAATCCGTGCAATGGGAGGATCATTACCTTATCGTCCGGCTTTACGTTTGAAAGGTTTTCCAATGAAAAACCTGAAAGGTGCTGCAATAACTTATAATACGTCAAGAACTGGAATTGAATTGAAATTAGTAGAAGACAGAAGCGATGAGCAAGATGTTATTTTTGTAATTACTGGAACTGAAAAACTTCGTCAAGGTGGCTTCTTTAATACCGATCCCACTAAAGCAATTGATACTGATTTACCGATTGTGACATGCACTGTCGTAAAGGACAATCAAAGCCAAAAAGATATAGCCGAAAAATATCAACTGTTAGCTCGCAACCTTCCTAATTATTTTGACTTCTTCCTGCAAAACACCCAAAACAAGGATGAAATCCATTTCAAAGGTTTTAATCCGACTGATATGAGTCAGATGGATCCGAACACGGAATTCATACATGATGGCCGTAAGTTAGTATGGGCTATTGCAGTTCCTGAAGAGATTAGATATTCTAAAGAGAGAGTTGACATTCTTGACATATATAAGGGCGGATTCCAATCATGGGTATCAACCGGTGGAAAAGAGGGAAAAGATTGGTATCATCATCCTAAAAAAGCTGCAGGTTTATTCTCATTTGAATAATAGCATTATCACAACTTCCTATTTGGGAAACCAGCCAGATGGGCTTCCGTTTGGCTACTTAAAATAAAACTTTTTTGATTTATAATTTAATTGTAAAGCCTCTGCATCTTCATTTAGTAAGATGCAGAGGTTTTTTTATACCTTTTCTTTCTCTCACCAACCATTTTATGTATCTTTGCGCCAAGATAAAAATTGGTATCTAAAATAGAAAATACAACCATGATTCTTTTTTTCAGAACCCCATCCAAGAGCGTGATTGCCGTAGAATGCGAACACGAACTTACCCAGGCAGACAGCGACAAACTCTGCTGGCTTTTTGGAGAAGCCATCCCCGAAAGTGAAGACAACCTGAAAGGACATTTCGTCGGCCCCCGCCGCGAGATGATTACTCCTTGGAGTACGAACGCCGTGGAAATCACCCAGAACATGGGATTGAACGGTATCACCCGCATCGAGGAATACTTCCCTGCCAAAAATGAGAATACTGACCATGACCCGATGCTGCAACGTATCTACAAGGGTTTGGACCAGAACGTGTTTACTACCAACCGTCAGCCGGAGCCTGTCGTGCACATCGAAGACTTGGAAGCATATAACGAAAAAGAAGGTCTGGCACTTTCTAAAGAAGAGATGGACTACCTTAAGAAAGTGGAAAAGGATTTAGGCCGTCCGCTGACCGACTCCGAGGTGTTCGGCTTTGCACAGATTAACTCCGAGCACTGCCGCCATAAAATCTTCGGCGGTACCTTCATCATCGACGGTGTAGAGCAAGAGTCCTCCCTCTTCCAAATGATTAAGAAGACCACCCAGGAGAATCCTAATAAGATTATTTCCGCCTATAAAGATAATGTGGCATTTGCCGAAGGTCCGGTTATCGAACAGTTCGCACCGGCCGACCAATCCAAGCCTGACTATTTCCAGATAAAAGATATAAAGAGTGTCATTTCGCTGAAAGCGGAAACACACAACTTCCCTACCACCGTGGAGCCGTTCAACGGTGCCTCCACTGGAACGGGCGGGGAAATACGCGACCGTATGGGTGGCGGTAAGGGTTCTTGGCCCATAGCGGGAACTGCTGTCTATATGACTTCTTATCCCCACACGGAAGAAGGACGTCCCTGGGAAGAGATGCTTCCGGTACGCAAATGGTTGTATCAGACTCCTGAACAAATATTGATTAAGGCATCCAATGGTGCCAGCGACTTCGGAAACAAGTTCGGCCAACCGTTGATTTGCGGTTCCGTACTTACTTTCGAGCATCGGGAAGCAGAAAGTCAGGAGGACAAGGCAGCCTCCGCCGACTCGTCTACCTTCTACGGATACGACAAGGTTATCATGCTTGCCGGCGGTGTGGGTTACGGCACGCAGCGCGATTGTCTGAAAGGTACTCCTGAAGCGGGAAACAAGATTGTAGTAATAGGTGGTGACAACTACCGAATCGGACTGGGCGGCGGTTCCGTATCTTCCGTAGATACGGGTCGTTACAGCAGCGGCATCGAACTGAATGCCGTGCAACGTGCCAATGCCGAGATGCAGAAACGTGCCTATAACGTGGTACGTGCACTCTGCGAAGAAGATAACAATCCGGTCGTTTCCATCCACGACCACGGTTCGGCAGGCCATGTCAACTGTCTGTCGGAACTGGTGGAAGAATGTGGCGGCTTAATCGACATGAGTAAACTGCCCATCGGCGACAAGACGTTATCCGCCAAAGAGATTATCGCCAATGAAAGCCAGGAACGCATGGGTCTGCTGATTCAGGAAGACGCCATCGAGCATGTACGCAAAGTTGCCGAACGTGAACGCGCCCCGATGTATGTAGTCGGCGAAACTACCGGCGACCATCGTTTCGCTTTCCAGCAGGCTGACGGAGTACGTCCTTTCGACCTTGCTGTGGAACAGATGTTCGGTTCGTCTCCCAAGACTTATATGATAGACAAAACGGTGGAGCGTCATTATGCAATGCCGAAATACGAACTTTCCCAATTGCATGAATACCTGACGAACGTACTGCAACTGGAAGCCGTAGCCTGCAAAGACTGGTTGACCAACAAAGTGGACCGTTCCGTAACGGGTAAGATTGCCCGTCAGCAATGCCAAGGCGAACTTCAGTTGCCGTTGAGCGACTGTGGGGTGGTAGCCCTCGACTACCGTGGTGAGAAAGGTATCGCCACTTCCCTAGGACACGCTCCGCAAGCCGCACTTGCCGACCCGGCCGCCGGTTCGGTATTGGCTGTCAGCGAAGCATTGACAAACTTAGTATGGGCACCGCTTGCCGAAGGTCTGGACAGCGTATCCCTCTCTGCCAACTGGATGTGGCCCTGTCGCTCACAGGAAGGTGAAGACGCGCGCCTCTATACAGCTGTGAAAGCATTGAGCGATTTCTGCTGCGCCCTTCAAATCAATGTACCGACCGGTAAGGATTCACTCTCCATGACGCAGAAATACCCTGACGGAAGCAAAGTTATCGCTCCGGGCACGGTAATCGTTTCGGCCGGCGGTGAAGTATCGGACGTGAAGAAAGTGGTTTCACCGGTATTGGTCAATGACGAAAAGACAACGCTCTATCATATCGATTTCAGCTTCGACAAACTGAAGTTGGGCGGCTCCGCATTTGCCCAATCATTAGGCAAAGTGGGAGACGAAGTGCCCTGCGTACAGGACGCCGAGTATTTCCGCGACGCATTCCTTGCCGTTCAGGAGTTGATAAATAAGGGGCTTATACTTGCCGGACACGATATCTCGGCAGGTGGTCTCATCACCACCCTCCTGGAAATGTGCTTCGCCAATGTGGAAGGCGGTATGGAAATCAACCTTGACAAGATGAAAGAAGACGATCTGATTAAGATTCTCTTTGCCGAGAATCCGGGTATCGTCATTCAGATAAGCGACAAGCATAAGGAAGAGTTTAAAAAGATATTGGAAGATGCCGGCGTAGGCTACATCAAGATAGGTAAGCCGACAGACGAACGCCACATCCTCGTCACGAAAGACGATGCAACTTATCAGTTCGGCATCGACTACATGCGTGACGTATGGTATTCTTCTTCTTACTTGCTGGACAGCAAGCAATCTATGAACGGTTGTGCCAAGAAACGTTTCGAGAACTACAAGATGCAACCGATGGACTTGGCTTTCCTGCCTGAATTCAAAGGTAAATTATCGCAATACGGCATCGACCCCAACCGCCGTACGCCGACCGGTATCCGTGCAGCCATTATCCGTGAAAAGGGTACGAACGGCGAACGCGAAATGGCCTACTCGCTGTATCTGGCCGGATTCGACGTAAAAGACGTCACGATGACCGACCTCATTAGTGGACGTGAGACCTTGGAAGATATCAACATGATTGTATTCTGCGGTGGTTTTGCCAACTCCGACGTATTGGGCTCCGCTAAAGGCTGGGCAGGCAGCTTCCTTTTCAACCCCAAGGCTAAAGAAGCGCTCGAAAAATATTATGCACGCGAAGATACCCTGTCACTGGGTGTATGTAACGGCTGTCAGTTGATGATGGAATTGGGTCTTATCACACCTGAGCATGAGAAGAAAGGCAAGATGCTGCACAATACCTCCCACAAGTTCGAATCGACTTTCCTGGGGCTGACCATCACAACTAACCGTAGTGTAATGTTCGGTTCGTTGAGTGGCAGCAAACTCGGTATCTGGGTTGCTCACGGAGAAGGAAAGTTCTCTCTGCCTTATGAGGAATCCGCTTATAATATCGTTGCTAAATATACGTATGACGAGTATCCCGGCAATCCCAATGGCTCCGATTACTCCGCCGCAGCGATAGCAAGCGCCGACGGTCGACACCTGGCCATCATGCCTCACCTGGAACGTTCCGTCTTCCCGTGGCAAAACGGTTATTATCCGGCAGACCGCAAGAACAATGACCAAATCACTCCGTGGATGGAAGCATTTGTCAATGCACGTAAGTGGGTGGAAGAAAAGATGAAATAACTTTCCTTATAGCGAAAGCAAGTAATTGTTATTGAAGACGAAGCGAAGAATCTCCTCCTTATATTAAGGAAACAGATTCTTCGCTTTGTTCTTTTTAATCGCGCTTGCTCATATATTCCGTAGGCGACATACCGTATTTCTCGCGGAAAGAACTGGAGAAATGCGACAGGTTGGAATAGCCGATGGCATAGGCTATTTCCGATATCGTCAGCCCTTTATCCTGCGACAGCAAAGAAGCGGCTTGCTGCAAACGGATATTCCTAATGAAGTCACGTGTAGAAAGATTCGTCAGTTCTTTCAACTTGCGGTGTATGTGCACCCGGCTCAAGCCGACCTCGGCGGCAAGCATTTCGACATTGAGCGCCGGATCATCCAGATGTTCATTTATCACCTTCATTATCTTATTCATCAAGATCTCGTCACTCGACTTCATGGATAGTTTCTCTATCTTGTCCTCTTGCTGCTGCGCACCGCTGAACTTGTTACGCAACAAACGACGATTGGCAATGAGGTTGGCAATGGTACTTTTAAGCAGTTCCGTGTTGAAAGGCTTCACGATATAGGCATCTGCACCTATCTCCATACCTTCCAGCGTATCTTCAGGTTTGGATTTGGCTGTGAGCAGCACTACCGGCACATGGTTTACGGTGGTATTCTGCTTCAACTTGCGGCATAAGGTCAAGCCGTCCATTTCGGGCATCATAATATCCGAGATTACCAGGTCAGGGAGAGTCCTTAAGATGAAATCATAGGCTTCTTTCCCATTGTTGCAGGTTTCCACTTTATACTCATCCGATAATTCCGACTTCAGGTAAGACCTGATTTCCTCTTCATCCTCCACCACTAAAATATGCAGGCGTGGTTTCGCCTTACCGGCTTTGAGCTTTTCTTCCTCCGTCGTCTCTTCTTCCTCCGGTTCGGGCATGGAAGTTACGGGGAGGGCACGATGAACCACCTCTTCCCCTTCCACCGACTCCAGTTCGCTTGCCCGTAGATGAGCCGAGCCTAAAGGCAGACGGATAACAAACCGGCTGCCCGACGTGTCCTCTCTGTTCTCGGCAAAGATTGTTCCATAATGCAATTGTACCAACGAACGGGAAAGATGAAGACCAATGCCCGTACCAAAATTGGAATGCGTTACATCATTATCAATCTGATAGAAGCGTTCGAAGATACGTTCTATCAGATTCCGGTCGATGCCGATACCGCTATCCGTCACCACTATCTGGAAGTACTCGCGCAACGCATCCCGACGGGTGGTGTCGCGTCCGGTAGTAAGAGTGACTTGTATCTCACCCTCCTCCGGGGTATACTTGAATGCATTGGAAAAGATATTCATCAGCACTTTGTCGAAGTTATTCAGGTCTATCCATGCCTTCAGTTGCGGCATCTCATGCTCAAAGGTGAATCGGATGCGTTTCTTATGCGCCAAGTACTCAAAAGTCTGCATCACATCGTTGATAAAACCTACGATATCGGTTTCGCGAAACTTCATAAACATCTGTCCCTTGTCCAGTTTACGTATATCCATCAACTGATTGATGAGGCGCAAAATGCGCTGGGCATTGCGATAAATCATCTGATACGTCCGGAGCAATTCACCGTCTTTCTGTTCGGCAAGCAGTTTCTCCAACGGATTGATGATAAGCGTCATCGGGGTACGTATCTCATGGGAGATATTGATAAAGAACTGCAACTTGGCTTCGTTCAGCATTTCCGCATGTTCCCGCTTCATGATTTCCCGGCGATGGCGCATCCTTGACAGTATATAGTTGACGATGCCCAGTACCAGCAAGCCAGCCAAAGCGGCATAGATAAGATACGCCCACCACGTCTGATACCAAGGGGGAGTAATCAGGATTTTCACCGTCTTCACTTCCGAAAAGTTACCATGATTGAGTGCACGTACCCGGAACGTATATTTCCCCGGAGGAAGGTTATTGTAAGTCGCACGATTCACCCCGGGTTCGGTAGTAAACCATTGCGGACTCAGTTCATCGATTTTATATTGGTAAGTGATTTGTTCGGGATTGTTATACTGCAAGGTAGAGAATACCACACTGAACGTATTGTCCCGGTAAGACAGCCGGAAAAGTCCGGCATCCTGTACCGAAGAATTAATGACGGGCTTTCCATCTGAAAGAGTATTCTTATGCACCGGCTCATTGAAGATGTAGAATTCCGTTATCCATACTTCCGTCTCCTTGGAGGCGCTTCCGATATTCTCCGGCAAAAAGCTGGTAATACCATTGACACCCCCAAAATAGATTCTGCCGCTCTTATCTTTATAGAAAGCGCCATGCGTGAATTCATTTCCCTGCAAACCGTCACCGGAATAATAGTTGATAAACCGGCTTTCTTTCACATCATATTTGCTGACTCCTCTGTAGGTACTAATCCAGATATTCTGGCGGGAGTCTTCACAGAGCCCGCAGATGACATTATTGGGCAGACCGTCTTCTGTCGTAAACTTCCGCAAAGCTTCCGTCTGCTTGTCGAAACGATACAGACCATCGGTTGTTCCTGCCCAGATATTGCCTGCACGGTCTTCATAGACGGCATACCCCACACAATCGGAAATCAGGGTGTTCACCTGCTTGTAGTTCACAAAGTTACCGGTCGACGGATTGAAACAACTGATGCCTTTATAATGCCCCAACCAGATGATTCCCTCACTGTCGCAGAAAATATAATTCACCCAGTCATTGGCAAGTTCATTCCGCTTCAGGTCGCCGGTTTCATCTTTGGAAGATTCATAATGCTTCAAGTTTCCGGTTTGCAGATTGTACTGATAAAAGCCGGAACCTAAGGTTGCGATGTACAGGTTCTTATGCCGGTCTTCCGTAATAGAGAAGATTTTCTCGTTATCGATAGGCAGGAAGTAATCACATTCCCCTGTCATACGGTTCATCTTTGCCAAGCCCCGTGTATAAGACCCCACCCAAAGGTTCTTGTCGGAGTCTTCGAAAATGCTTATTATGGTATTCGCTACGGAGCGAGGGGAACTACCCGGTTGGAAATGCCTTAGCCTCACGCCGTTCTCATCCAACTCATAAATTCCATCGTTATCCGTTCCCACCCATAGATGATGGTCGCCATCTTGAAAAATGGACATGACACATCCCTGTCCGATCGGATTGTAGTAGATAGATTTACTACCATAATATTCAAACGGATGCTCCTGCTTAGGCATCAGTAGGATACCCTTCTGAAACAATCCCAGCCACAAGTTCTTATCTTTGTCTTCCAGAATAGCATGAACTTTTCCTTCCGAAAAGTCTATCGGAGCTGTATTGAGGGTGAAATCTTCCAATTGCTTGCTTACCGGATTGTATACCTTCAAGCCTTGTCCGTCGGTACCTACCAGAAGCTGTCCGTCTACTTCCGACATGCAATAAACGGACAGATTGCCCCGCCCCGCATAAGGGACGGCTATAATCCGGTTCGTCTGACGGTCGTAACGTGACAACCCTTGTTTTTGTGTTCCGACAAATAGATTTCCCTGCTTGTCCTCCATAATGGCAGATACATTGTTGTCATTAAGTGTAGGATATTTAAACACACGCACTTCTTTCGTAACCGGCAGGTAACAAATCAGTCCGTTACCGTAGGTACCTATCCAGAGATTATAATGGGAATCCTCATAAAAGCAGGACTGATAGTTATAGTTGGACTGCCGCAAAAGTTCGTCTACGGAGACAGCCTGTTTCCCCTCATTATCCAAACGGAACATTCCCTGTCCGGTAGTAGTCAGCCAGACTTCTCCGTTATGCAGCTCCAGCATTTGTGTAACGTGCGGAAAAACCCGCTTACCTGCCCGTATCATCGGGATTTCTTCAAAGGTGTCCGTTTCACGGTCATATTTCATCAGGCCGTCAATGCATCCTATCCATAGATTCTGCCGACTGTCTTCATACAGCGAACGCACATAGTTATTCTTTAAAGAAACGGAACCGGGTGTCATTTGCCAATAGTTTGCAAAGCGCAATCCGTCGAAACGGTTCAAGCCATATTCCGTGGCAACCCATACATAGCCTTTACTATCCTGGTATAGCTGATTGATTAAACTGCTGGACAGACCTTTGTCCGTAGAATAGAATCGCCCCGTTTGCGCCTGCAGTTGCCGAGGCGACAAGGACAAAATCAAGACGAGAAATAATATTTTGAACAGTGTTTTCATAGTGTCATGCTTAAAGACGAACAAAAGTACAAAAAATAATATTGAAATGTATGTCATACAACATAAATGTTACATAGAGAAAAGTCTTTGTTACATACAGAAAAGTAATGTAACATTAGCATGTTACACAGGAAACATCATGAAAAGGGCCTCCACCCATAAATTAATAAATTTGTATCAATCAAAAACAGAGTGTTTAACCATTAAAACCAAGAAAAACAAATGACCAGTTAGAAGTTAGCAGTATGGTAGATTACACCTTATTATATATAAGGCTTTCAAACGTGAGTATTATTGTTATCCATTAAATTAATTGCAGTATGAAATGCACAAATTATTTTTTTAAGCCCCTTGGGCTCCTTTTCCTGTTATGCCTATTGCCACTTTGGGCATACGCACAGAACATCACTGTGAAAGGAACAGTGAAAGACAACACCGGAGAACCGGTAATTGGCGCCAGTATCGTACAAAAAGGCACCAGCAATGGTATTGTTACCGACATAAACGGTAACTTCAGCCTGAACCTTCCGGCCAACAGTACAATCATCGTATCCTTTATCGGCTATAAAACACAGGAAATCCCTGTCACCGGAAAGAAAGAAATCATAATTACGATGAAAGAAGATACCGAAATGCTGGATGAAGTCGTTGTTGTGGGTTACGGACAAATGAAACGTTCCGACTTGACGGGGTCCGTGGTATCGGTGAGCGATGCAGCTATCAAGAAATCTGTACCGACCTCCATCGACCAAGTGTTGCAAGGACGGGCAGCGGGAGTTCAGATTCAGGCAAACTCCGGTACACCGGGTGCCTCCACCTCTATCCGCATCCGTGGTATCAATTCTTTGAATGCCACAAACCAGCCTATCTTCGTGATTGACGGTGTAGTAGTGGATTCTGCCACCAGTGACGAAAACAGCAACCCGCTATCCAGCATCAACCCATCGGATATCATTTCAATGGACGTATTGAAAGATGCCTCGGCAACGGCCATTTACGGATCACGCGCATCAAACGGCGTCATCATGATTACCACCAAACGAGGACAGGCCGGCGCAGCAACTGTAACTTACGACGGTTATGCCGGATGGCAGGAAATGCCGAAGCAACTGGACATGCTGAACCTGGGTGAATATGCCGAACATTACAATGCCCGTGCGGAAATCGGCGTCATCAACCAAGAGACCAGCTCCTTTGTACGCCCGGACTTATTAGGCGAAGGCACTAACTGGCAAGACGAGCTCTTCCAAAAGGCATTCATGACAAGCCACAATCTTTCGATAAGCGGCGGTAGCGAAAAGACGACATACGCTTTCAGCGGCGGCTACCTCGACCAGGATGGTATTGCACTGAATTCCAGTTTCCGCCGCCTATCTTTGAGAGGGAATCTCGATACGGAAATCAAATCATGGTTGCGTGGAGGCATCAACTTCTCATTCGCCGAATCCAAGCAGAAGGTAGGAACAGACAACAATACCATCATAAGCGCGCTGATTCAGCAACCCACCGTGGCCGTCACTTCACCCGACGGAACTTTCGACGGGCCGGACGACGTATGGATGCCCGAAAATCCGGTGGGCCTCGCTTCTATCCGCACAAATGAGAACCGTAAGACCAACTTCCGCTTCAATACGTTCTTAGAGGCCACCATCATTAAAGGTCTCACGTTCAAAACCGAACTCTCGGCGGATTGGAACTATAATAATTACTACTACTATCAGCCCGATTACCAATTCGGTATCAAGACCAGCGATATACGTACTTCCAAATGGACAAAGACCAATACGAAATACTGGTCATGGCGTAATATCCTGACCTATAACAACACCTTTGCCGGAAAACACAACGTCAACGTGATGATTGGACAGGAAATGTCACATTCCAATTGGGAAACACAAGTGGGTACCGCCACCGGTTTCCTGACAAACACGACTCCCGACCTGAGTGCAGGAGATGTAACCACCTCAAGCACCACCGGCTCGCGCATCGTCAACTCCATCGCTTCCTTCTTCGGACGCGCTTTCTATTCGTTCGACGAGCGCTATCTCCTGACTGCCACCCTCCGGCGTGACGGTTCCTCCAAATTCGCCAAAGGAAATAAATGGGGCTGGTTCCCTTCCGTGGCTTTGGCATGGCGCACCTCTCAGGAAAGCTTCTTACGCGACAATGAAGTCATCAACAACCTGAAGTTGCGTGCCGGCTGGGGAGCCACAGGTAACCAAAACGTAAATGACTTTGCTTATATGGCATTACTTTCTTATAAGACTACCCCTTGGGGAACCGGCGTCTTAACCGGCAACACCGCCAATCCGGATCTGACCTGGGAAACTACGAATTCCTACAACGTAGGTATCGACCTTGGACTGTTCCAGAACCGGATAGAACTGATTGCCGACATTTACTATAAGAAGACCAAAAACCTGTTGCTGCAACTTCCGTTGCCCGCCTATTTAGGGTCGAGCGGACAAGGCGCCGCATCCAATCCATGGGGTAACGTAGGTTCTTTAGAGAACAAAGGATTCGAACTGACATTGAACACGACCAACATTGCTGGTAAGGATTTCCAATGGACTTCAAACATTATCTTCTCACTCAATCGCAACAAAGTTGTAGAGCTGGATACAGACAATTCTTCCATTGAAAAGACTTTCCAACCCAGCTCCACTCCTTACATCGTATCGAAAACTACGGTGGGGCAACCCATCGGACAATTCTGGGGCTATAAAGTCATCGGACGTTTCGACGAACCTACCGACTTCTACTACAAAGACGACCAAGGCAACGTGAAGCAAGTAGCCATTCCCGAAGGCAACACTATCGCCAAAAACAGTACGTGGATAGGCGATTACATCTTCGAGGATCGTAATAAGGACGGAATCATCAACAATGAAGACATGACTTTCATCGGCAATCCGGAACCAAAGTTCACATACGGCATCGGCAACACCTTTTCATACAAAGGCTTCGACCTGACAATTTTCTTCTCGGGTTCCTACGGCAACAAGGCTTTGAATATGACCCGTATGCGTATCGAAGACCCGCGTTCCAACGCCAATATACTGAAATCGGCTCTGAACTATGTCCGGGTAGAGCCCATCGATCCTAACGGTCCGGCAGACGATTATCGCAACCTCCATGTCGTAAACGGCGCGTCCACCTTCATGCCCGCCATGCAAGAATCCGACGCCAATCAGAACTTCACGCGTGTAAGCGACCTGCTTGTAGAAGACGCCTCCTACATCCGTCTCCAAAACATATCCATCGGCTATACATTCCCCAAGAAATGGCTTAGCAAGATACGTCTTAATAACCTGAGAGTCTTTGCCAACATACAGAATGTATATACCTGGAGCAAATACGACGGTCTCGACCCGGAAGTAGGCGCCATGTATGGCGACGCCCTAATGACGGGAGTAGATTACGGCCGTTATCCTTCACCCCGCATCTATACAATGGGATTAAACGTATCATTCTAAACTCTAAAATGAACTATACAATGAAAAATAAGATAGTAACCATCACAATACTGGCAGGCTCCTTAGCTCTAAGTTCTTGCGAGGACTTCCTGACGCATGAAAACACCACCAATGCCAACCAAGAGACATTCTTCGACAGTGACAAGGCACTGGAAGCTGCAACTGCACCGTTATATAATTACGTATGGAACAGCTTCAATGGAAAAGCTTACTATAGCATGGGAGACGGACGTTCCAATAATATCACCGCCCGGTGGTCGGATTACATTTATCCTTATACCAACTTTACGGAAACGGCCTTAAGTCCAGGACTGGAAGATTCCTGGGGATCTTTCTATTCGGTTGTGGCGCAATCCAACTATGCCATCAACAACATCAAGCAATATTCCGGCCCGCAGGTCAGCGAAAAGGCAAAGATACAAGCCTATGCTGAAGCTCGCTTTATGCGCGGACTGGCCTATTGGTACATCGGTTCGCTATGGGGCAAAGGAATCATCTACGAAAACACAGCCGAACAAGTCAGCAATTCGGTGGTTCCGGCAAACCGGGGTGTCGATGTAATAGAGTTCGCCATCCGTGATCTGGAATACGCAGCAACCAATCTATCGAAAACAGCAGCCAATGAAGGACGCGTAACCTGTTACAGCGCCTACGGATTGCTGTCACGTATCTATCTTTCCATGGCAGGGCTGACCACCGACGGAGCATACGACGGAACCAACATTGCCACCGACTTCAACCGCGGCACTCGCAACACCTACTATCTGGAGCTTTCGCGCAAAGCAGCCATGAAAGTGATAGAAGAAGGCCCTTATTCACTGTTGCAGAACTATGGTGACCTTTTTGCCGTTGCCACTACAAACAATAACAGCGAATCCGTCTTCCAGTTGCAATGGCTGAAAGGCAGTACCGATGCCATCGGCTGGGGATGCAACAATTCCATACCGACGTTCTTTTCCTGGTCTACCATGGTAGGCGAGCAGAATTGGGGAAATGCCACGTACGCCTCCTTCGACCTGGTACGTACCTATGACCCGCAAGACCGTATCCGCCGCCACCACACCATTGCAACCGTAGGCGAATACTACCCGGACCTCAACATCAAGAACGGGGGATATACTTATAATGAGACCGAAAGCGGTTATGACAACAAATGTAACTTCAAGAAGTATGTCATCGGCAAAATCGAAGACAATGGACAGAGTTATGAACAAAGCAGCGGCCTGAATACCTACATGATGCGTCTGGCAGAAGTGTATCTCAATTTGGCGGAAGCCATCCTCGGCAACAACGCTTCCACTACCGATGCCACAGCTTTGAAATACTTCAATAAAGTACGCACACGTGCCGGAATGCCGGAAGTGGATGCCATCACATATGACGCCATTCACTACGAACGCCGCATCGAGCTTGCCCTCGAAGGACAATACTGGTACGATCTTCTGCGCCGCGCCTACTACAAGCAGCAGGAAGTGGTGAACTACCTCAACAACCAGGAGCGCAATGCAAGCTACGAATGGGATGAGTCGGAACCCTGCCAATATGTGAAGACAGCCGATGGCACCAGCGTAGGCGTCGCTACCGCCGCTAACCTCCTCCTGCCCATCTCCGACGTCGACCGCGGCCGCAATCCGATGCTGAACGGCGACCCGGTGGCTTATGAATTCGGAGAAAGAGAAATCTCCCACAGTGAATTATTCAATTGATTAACCCAACAAGTAAAGATATGAAAAACTTAAAATATATCTGGCTAGCCGGTCTGGCACTCTTGTCCGTAGCATTTACGTCATGCAACGAAGATGACGAATACTTCGACAAGAAGTACCAAAGTACCCCCATCAAAGTGACACAAATTTATTTGGAAGACAATGAATCGTCTGTCCCCGACCGTCCTGTGGAATACGCACGTCTCGGTCAACTGATTCGTATAGAAGGAAGCGGACTGTTCGGTATGAAAGCGGTCTATATTAATGGATATGACACCTACTTCAACCGGACTTACGTCACCGACAATTCGATGTTGATAACCATCAACACCAAAACCCCTGTCTCGGATGCCGAACCGGAAGACCGCGACATCATCCGTTTTGTAAAAGACGGAGCCGAGCTGGCATACAACTTCACCATACGCGCCGCCTCACCTACGGTGAAAAGTGTCAGCAACACCCTTCCCCAGCCCGGCGAGACGGTTACTGTCTACGGTACGGGACTGGAAGAAACCAGTAAGGTAACCCTGCCCGGCGGAACCGAGGTAACCGACGGCATCCAGAGTGATGAAGACGGCGAATGGTATTCCTTCACCATGCCTTCGGGCATCACAGCCAGTGGCAGCATCTACTCGGAAGGAGCCAACGGACAGGCAGCCACCCCCGCCTACTTCAACGACGCCAACTGCATCATACTCGACTTTGACGGCAAGGGCACCCAAGGTTTCTGGAGCTGGACGGAAACAGGTTCCATGATTAACGACGAAGACCTTGTGAACGACCCGTCAACAGGCAGCAACCGGGGAAAATGCCTCCAGATAGTACCCGAGCGTCTGATTGCCGCCGGTGGAGCCTCATCCGGCAAGCCTCGCGTATCCGAATGCTGGACTGCCGGAAACGACGACGCAGCCGACGACTGGAGCCGTATGTACCCGCATATTCCCGCCACCACACCGCTGACGGAAGTCGCGCTGCAATTCGACATCTATGTACCGGCCGATGCTCCGTGGACCAACTGCGGGCAAATACAAATCAGTCTGTTCAATAACTTCAACTTCGGAGGTATAGGTTCGGATGACGACGGTTCATCCAATCAGGTAGCGTTCTATGTACCCTATATTCAGGACGGAGCAATCGTACCCTTCTCTACGAAAGGCGGTTGGCAAACCGTGACGATTCCATTCAGTGAATTCAATAAATACGCAACCTTAATAGCCGACAAACAAGTTCCCACCTTCCAGAATGTAGTGGACGACCGCAACGCGGGCACTTACAGAAACTTCGGAATGGGGTTTGTCAACACCGACTTCAGCTATCGCGATGTAGCTGTCACCTCAAGCACTTTCACCACGCGCATCTATTTAGACAACTGGCGTGTAGTGCCCTGCAAGGGTGTCACTATCTCCGATTACCCCGAGGATGAAGAAGAATAACCGGATTATTAACACTAAAGATTATCATTATGAAGCTAAATAAAATCGTTCTTCCGATAATGGCTTGCGCACTGACCATAAGCAGTTGCGACGACCAGATTATGGAGTGGAAAGACAAGGAGGGAAGCGTCACGACTTCCGACATCCCCCTCGCCCTGAAAGAAAAGTTGGCGAATTATAAGAATATCAAAGAATATGCGGCGCAATACACGCCGGGCATGACCATCGGACTGGGACTGGGGGCCGACCTCTACCTCAACGACCCCGCCTACAAGCAACTGGCGGATGACAATTTCCAGATGCTGACAGCCGGCAATGCCATGAAACATCAATCGGTAGTGAAGTCGGACGGAAGCCTCAACTTTGCCACTATCGACGCATTTCTCCAAGCCGTTCCCGCCGATATAAAAATCTACGGGCACAACTTCATCTGGCACACGCAGCAAAATCAGAATTACCTGAAATCGCTTATCGCCCCTACCATGAAAGTAGAGACCGACGGAAACGTTGCCAACATCCTCAGTGGTGACGCGACAGACTTCAACGGAGGCAGCCTCGGAGGCTGGGGAAGCTGGGGCAGTAACAAAGACAGCCAGACGATAGAACAGAATGCCGGTTCGGACGGCACGCCGTGCATGGTGCTGAAAAGCATAGCAGACGGAAACTTCTGGGAAGCGCAGTGTGCCTATACGTTCGATGAATTCCTGGAAAAGGGAAAAACATACATCATCAAATTCAAGGCCAAGTCGTCTTCGGGTGCCGGTGCATTGCAATTCCAGTATCAGAACGGAACGACTTACGGCAGCCAGGGAGGATACAACGAATTCACCATGGGCACAGATTGGAACGACTTTGAATATGAGTTTTCCACCGAGTACGAAGACGTAAACCGGATTCTGCTAAACTTCGGCAAGGTAGGCGCTACTTATTATATCGACGACATCCAGTTCGGCCTTAAGATGGAAGACCCCATGACGAACGTTCTTAGCGGCGATAACAGCGACTTCGAGGGCGGTACAAAAGGTTCTTGGGGAAGCTGGGGCAACAGTTCCACTACCAGTGTATCGGGTAGCGGAGAAGGCTACAAGAGCGACTACTGCGCAGTGCTGGAGAATCCGACAGACGGTACCGACTATTATGTGGCACAATTCGCCTATACTTTCGACGACCCACTGGTAGCAGGAGAAACCTACATTATCCAATTTTACGCTAAATCCAGTCTGGAAGGCGCCGGAGTACAGTTTGCCACACAAAACAGCACAAGCTATTCAGGAGAGGGTTATCATAACTTCACGCTGGGCAACGAATGGATACTGTGCGAGTACGAATACACTTGCTCCGCAGAGGGTATGAACCGTATACTTATCAACTTCGGTAAAGACGCTGCCACCTTCTACGTGGACAACATCAAGTTCGGCGTAAAGAAACCGACCACACGATCCCTCACCCGCGGCACCTCTATCACTTACATTGCCCAATCGGCCGAGCAAAAGAAAGCCAACCTGCTGAAAGCGATGGAAGAATGGATTAAAGGCATGGCGCAACACCCGGGAATGGAGCGCATCATGGACTGGGATGTTATCAACGAACCTATTGGCGACAACAGTAAATGGCGTGGTTTCGACAACACCTTCATGGACGGAGATTCCGCACCGGTAGAAGACGAAGCCACCGGACTGACCCTGAACTGGGGCAACGAAGCGGGCAACGGACACTTCTTTTGGGGCTACTTCATCGGTAAGGACTATGCTTGCAAGGCTTTTGAATATGCCAGAAAGTATTGCGCTCCGGGTGCACGATTATTCGTCAACGACTATAACCTGGAAACGAATCCTAACAAACTGACCGCGCTCATCGACTTCATGAAGTACATCGACGAAAACAATGCCACCGGCCAGCCTATCGTAGACGGTATCGGCACGCAGATGCACGTTTCCACCAGCCTCACCCGCGAACAAGTGGATGCCATGTTCAAGACGATGGCCGCTACCGGCAAACTGGTGCGCGTGACGGAATTGGACGTGCAGGTAGGTACCAGCAGTCCTTCGGCGGAACAATTGGAAACACAGGCAAATATCTACCAAATGATATTCGAGTCATACAAGGCGAATGTGCCCGAAGCACAACAGTCCGGTATCACCATCTGGACGCTGAGCGACAACGCCAAGGAACATGAGTTCTGGCTGAACGGAGACGCTCCCAACCTCTTCGACGCAAACTTCGAGCGCAAGCACGCATACAAAGGCGTGTGCGACGGCATCGCCGGACGTGACCTCAGCGAAGACTTCAGCGGAGACGACTGGAAGAATGCCTATATAACGGAAGAGGAATCTTCAACTAAATAAAAAAATCTAATTCGAGAAGAGTGTTTAATCCTCTTCTCGAATCAAATAATTACTAAGTATTAATCAAAACGTAAGTATCATGAAAAAGTCATTATTATTGCTTCTATTATTTGCTGTAACTAACGGAATAGATTTAGTTCATGCTAGTTCTACAACTGAAAATCAAAGTGTTGAAAGTACAAATAAAACCAATTCCATGCTTTGGGGAGATACAGAAGTTATAGTGGGAAAAATAGGTAACTACTATATCGTAAAAGATTTACCTTCTTCAACAAATTATGTAAGATGGTCTGCAGAAAAAGAAGACGCTGATAATTTTACAATAGTCCCAACTGGCCAATATGAATGTATTGTGCAAGCCAAAGTTGCAGGGAAATACACAACATTATTAGCAACAATCATGGAAGGGGAGAAAGTCATTGGATATAATTACCTAAGAATTCATTCCGTAAATAAATAAAAATATTTATGAAACTCCGACAGAATAACCACTAAAAGAAAAGGGTGTCGAAGTCTGATTCCGACTCCGGCACCCTCCTTCAGAAAACACGCAAATACAAGCCCCTACAAGCGAAATGTACGCTAAGCAAAACAAAATGTAACATCCACCCTGAAATATGTAACCTGAGCAAAGAGACTTGAAACATCCGGAAAAGGGATTAACGGAACAAGTCGCTATCTTTGTAACCACCGGAAACGGATTGTGCAATCCTGTTAATATAAGACCATGAAGAAACTAATCATAATCCTGATTGTAAGCCTCATCGCAGCAAACTGCCCGGCGCAGAAGAGTCTGTTGAGGAAGCAAGGCACTGCCATGCAACTCGTCGTGGACAGGAAGCCGTTCCTCGTGCTGGGAGGCGAACTGGGAAACTCATCGGCTGCCTGCCCGCAAGACATCGAACGCATCTTCCCCAAGCTGCAACGCATGGGACTGAACACGGTACTGGTACCCGTCTACTGGGACCTGACCGAACCAGAGGAAGGAGCGTTCGACTTCAGCCTGACAGATAAGGTAGTGGAGCAAGCGCGACAGAACGACCTGAAAGTCATCTTCCTGTGGTTCGGAGCCTGGAAAAACTCGATGAGCTGCTACGCCCCGCTCTGGTTCAAACAGGATTATAAGAAATACCCGCGCGCACGTACGCAGAGCGGAAAACCGCTGGAGATAGCCAGCGCATTCTCGGACCACGTGCTCGCCGCCGACAACCGTGCCTTTTCCGCCTGGATGCGCCACATCGCAGCCATCGACAGTACAGAAGGCACCGTCATCATGATACAGATTGAAAACGAGATAGGAATGCTGGAAGATGCCCGCGACCATTCGCCCCGTGCCGACAAGGCTTTCCACGCCCCCGTGCCCGCCGAACTGACGGACTACTTGCAAAAAAACAAGTCGGTCCTCCACCCGTGGATGCGGGAGAAGTGGACCCGTCACGGCTGTAAGATGCAAGGCCACTGGCAAAACGTGTTCGGCGCCGATCTCTACACCGACGAGATTTTCATGGCCTGGCACCATGCCCGATATGTGGAACGGCTGGCACAGACTGCGCGCTCCATACACCCCGTCCCGCTCTACGTCAACGCCGCCATGAACAGCCGCGGACGGAAGCCGGGCGAATATCCCTCGGCAGGCCCGCTGGCACACCTCATCGACGTGTGGCACTGCGCCGCACCCCACATTGACCTCCTTGCACCCGACCTCTACGACGATGGTTTCACCGGCTGGGTGGCACAATATCACCTGGCGGGCAACCCGCTGTTCATCCCCGAAATCCGCCGCACCCGGCAGAACGGCGTCAGAGCTTTCTATGTCTTTGCCGAGCACGACGCCATCGGCATCAGCCCCTTCTCCATCGAAGATGGGTCTGATGCTCCGGACGACCCGCTGGTGCAAAGCTATAGCAAACTGCGCGAGTTGTCCCCGCTGCTGACCCGACACCAAGGTAAGGGCGTGATGAAAGGGTTGCTTTTCGACGGGGACAGCAAGGAGCGCATTCTCACGGACGACGACCTCCGGATTACCTGCCGCCACTACTTCACGCTACCCTGGGATCCGCGTGCCACGGACGGAAGCCCCTGGCCCGAAAGTGGTGGACTGCTGCTGAAGCTGGCAAAGGGGGAATACATCGTGGCGGGTAGCGGCATCGTGGTCGAATTTGCCCACGCCACTGAACAAACGGCCGATGCGCCGGATCCTCCTTTAGGAGAAGACGGCTTCGTCCGGCAAGGCGGCAAAGCGGCGAATGGAAATCCGAAAGCCGCAAAAAAGGAATGGCAGGGAACCCGCTGCGACATCGGCTTCGTGGACGAAGTGAAGGTGCGAGAGGACGGAAGCCTGGATTACGTGCGCCGGCTGAACGGAGACCAGGATCATCAGGGACGCCACGTACGCATCGGTGTGGACGACTTCCGGATACTGCACGTCAAGCTGTATGAGTACCGGTAGAGGGAGGTCTATTGTCAGAATTTATCAACATAAAAACCTCCATTCTTAACAGATTGATTATCAGTAGGGGTAAGAGGAGGGGGAATGACATAACGACTGAAATAGGATGAGTCCCTGACTGAAATAGGATGACTCCCTGACTGATATAGGATGATATAACGACTGAAAGATAAAGTACGTGCATTTGTAATGAACTTTACACATACAATAAGGAAGAAACCATAGAAAAACATAAGAAGTATGAGTAGTAATAAGTTTAGGTTAGGAGTAGCGGCATTGCTTTGCCTTTGCGCTGCCTTGGAGGTAGACGCGAAGGTGAAGCTGCCCTCACTGATTACGGACGGGATGGTGCTGCAACGCGAGCAACCCGTCAAGGTATGGGGAACGGCAGATGCCGATGAGAGTGTAACGGTGAAATTCCTCACAGCCAAAGCCGCCCCGGGCGAGCCGCGCATCACGTTGCCCGACGGACAGAAAGGCGGGAAGTTGAAATCGGAATACACCGCCGTGGCGGATGCCGACGGCAAATGGAGCATTACGCTGCCTGCGATGAAGGCGGGAGGCCCCTACCGGATGCAGGTGAACGACATCGAGCTGAATGACGTGTTGGTGGGCGACGTATGGCTCTGCTCGGGACAATCGAACATGGAGTTGCCCGTCAGGCGGGTGACGGATATGTTTGCTGAAGAAATCGCCGCATACAATAACGACAAGATACGCCACATCATCGTCCCCAAAACGTATAACTTCCACGCGCCGCAGGCGGACATGCCGCGCGCTGCCTGGAAACCGTTGACGCAGGAGAACGTGATGGACTTCTCCGCTCTCGCCTATTTCTTTGCCAAAGCGGCCTACGAAAAGACGGGCATACCCGTGGGGCTCATCAACTCCAGTTGGGGAGGTACGCCTGTGGAGGCATGGATAAGTGAAGAAGGACTGAAGGAATTCCCCCTCTACATCAACGACAAGCGACTGTATGAAGATGACGGCTACTGCGCCCGCATCAAGCAACTGGAAGGCGAGAACTTCCGTCGCTGGAACACTACACTCTATCGTGGCGATGCCGGTCTGCACGAAGCCACGCCCTGGTATGCCGCCGACTATGACGACAGCGCCTGGACCGTCGTAGACATGTTTGCCCGCACGTGGGGAAACAACGGACTGAATCCCGTGGGCGGCTCGCACTGGCTGCGTAAGGACGTCACGCTGCCCGCCTCGTGGCAGGGCAAAGAGGCCGTCATCCGCTTGGGATGCATCGTGGATGCCGACTCGGTGTATGTGAACGGCACCTTCGTCGGAACTACCGGCTATCAGTATCCGCCCCGCATCTACCGCATACCGGCAGGCGTGCTGAAAGCAGGACGTAACAACGTGACGGTGCGCATCATCAGTAACGGCGGACAACCGAGCTTCGTGCGCGAGAAGCCTTACAAGATACTCTGCGGCACCGAGGAGGTCAGTCTGGAAGGACAGTGGAAATACCGCCAGGGTGCCCCCATGCCGGGCGCTCCGGGCATGATGTTCTTCTGCTACAAGCCCGTGTGCCTGTACAACGCCATGATTGCCCCCCTGGCAGGATACGGTCTGAAAGGTGTGGTCTGGTACCAAGGAGAATCGAACGTGGGCCGACGCAACGAGTATGCCTCCCTGCTCACCGCAATGATTGCCGACTGGCGGAAGACCTTCGGCAACGAGGCATTACCCTTCTACATCGTAGAGCTGGCCGATTTCCTGCACAAGAGCGATACCGGCGGCCGACGCGCCTGGGCGGAAATGCGTCAGGAGCAGGCGAAAGCGGCGGAGATGAACACGAACACTATCCTTATCCGCAACAGCGACCTGGGCGAATGGAACGATATCCATCCGCTGGACAAGAAAACCCTGGGGCAACGGGTGGCAGACGCCGCATTCCCCCTCTCTCCCTCGTCTCCCAAAGGCTCATCCACAAAAACATCCAAACCGCAAAACTTAAAGAACTAACAATCGATACAAATGGAATCTGCAATAAAAACTACGGAAGAATCCAGGGGATTCTACAAATTATCGTGGCTGCAACGCATCGGCTTCGGCTCGGGCGACCTGGCACAAAACCTTATTTATCAGACGGTGTGCATGTACCTGCTCATCTTCTACACCAACGTCTACGGGCTGAAACCGGAAGTGGCGGCGGTGATGTTTCTGATTGTCCGCATCGTGGATGTGGTGTGGGACCCGCTGGTAGGCGCCTTCGTGGATAAGCGGAGCCCCCGCCTGGGCAAGTACCGCTCCTACCTCATCATGGGCGGTATTCCGCTCACCGGCTTTGCCATCCTATGCTTCTGGAACGGATTCTCGGGCTCTTTGTTTTACGCCTACTTCACGTACGTGGGTATGTCGATGTGCTACACGCTGATAAACGTGCCTTACGGTGCGCTGAATGCCTCGCTGACGCGCGACACAAACGAGATTACCATCCTGACCTCCGTACGCATGTTTCTTGCCAACGTGGGCGGACTGGCAGTGGCCTACGGCATCCCCATCGTGGTGAAACTGTTGTCGCCCGACGGGAAAATCAACTCCACGGCTTCGGCCAACGCGTGGTTCATTACGATGACCATTTATGCCATCGTCGGGTTGCTATTGCTGATATTCTGCTTCACGCAGACGAAAGAGCGGGTGGTGATGAGCCGCCAGGAAACTGCCAAGGTGAAGGTATCCGACCTATGGGTGGAGTTCCGCCGCAATCGCCCTCTGCGGGTGCTGGCTTTCTTCTTCATCACGGCTTTCGCCATGATGGCTATCGGCAACTCGGCCGGGTCGTACTACATGATTTACAATGTACACGCTCCCGAGATGTTGCCCTACTTCATGGCACTGGGCTCCATACCGGCGTTCATCTTCATGCCGATGGTTCCCGCCATCAAACGTGCCATCGGGAAGAAGCAGATGTTCTATGTGTTCCTGTCCGTAGCCATCTTCGGCATGGCACTGCTGTACGTCATTTCGGTAGTGCCCGCGCTCAAGACGCTGGTATGGCTGGTGCTGGTGGCGCAATTCATCAAGTCCACGGGAGTGATTATCGCCACGGGCTATATGTGGGCGCTGGTGCCGGAGGTGATTTCCTACGGCGAATATTCGCACGGCAAGCGCATCTCGGGCATCGTGAACGCCCTGACGGGTATCTTCTATAAGGCCGGAATGGCATTGGGCGGTGTAGTGCCGGGGCTGATTCTGGCATTCGTCGGTTTCGACCAGAAGAACGAAGTGACGCAGTCCGCCTTTGCCGAACAGGGCATCCTGTGGTTGGTGGCTGTCATTCCGGCGCTGCTGCTGGTGCTGGCCATCTTCATCATCTCCAAGTATGAACTGGAGGACGACGTGATAGACAAAATAAACCTGGAGATAGAGGAACGGAGATAAAATAAGGAGTTAGAAGAGTTAGAAATCATAGTAACCAAATAACATATCATGAAAAAAAGAACAATCCTGATGGCCCTGCTTGCCGCCTCACTGGCAGCTTGCAGCGGCGGAAAACAGACTACCGCGGAAGAAAAATCCCTGAAAGAGGTACTGGGTGACAAGTTCCTGGTAGGCGTAGCCATCAATACCCGGCAGGCGTCCGGAGAGGACACGGCGGCGGTACGCATCATCAAGAAACACTTCAACGCTATCGTGGCAGAGAACTGCATGAAAAGCGTAGTTATCCATCCCGAAGAAGACCGGTACAATTTTGTCCCTGCCGACTCGCTGGTGCAGTTCGGCGAAGAGAACGGTATGACGGTCACCGGACACTGCCTCATCTGGCATTCGCAACTTGCCCCCTGGTTCTGCGTGGACAAAGCCGGCAAACCGGTTTCGCCCGAGGTGCTGAAGCAACGTATGAAGGAGCACATCACCACCATCGTCACCCGCTATAAGGGACGCATCAAGGGTTGGGATGTGGTAAACGAGGCCATTCTGGAGGACGGTTCTTATCGTAAGAGTCCGTTCTATGAGATACTGGGTGAAGAATTCATTCCCCTTGCTTTCCAATACGCCCACGAGGCAGACCCGGAGGCCGAACTCTACTACAACGACTATGGCATGAACGTACCCGGACGCCGGGATGCCGTGGTGGAGTTGGTGAAGTCGCTAAAGGAAAAAGGCATACGGATAGACGCCGTAGGTATGCAGGGACACATGGGCATGGACTACCCCACTGTGGAAGAATTTGAAAAGAGCATCCTCGCCTTTGCCTCCACCGGCGTAAAGGTGATGATAACGGAATGGGATATGAGTGCTCTGCCCACCGTGAACCGCACCGCCAACGTGACCGATACGGCTGCATACCGGCAAGCCCTGAACCCCTATCCGGTGGAGCTTCCGGACTCCGTCTCCCGTCTATGGAACCAACGTATGCGCAGCTTCACGGACTTGTTCGTGCGTCATGCCGATGTCATTACCCGTGTCACCGCGTGGGGCGTCACCGACGGGGATTCCTGGAAGAACGACTTCCCTGTCCACGGGCGGAAAGAATATCCCTTACTGTTCGACCGCAACTACGAAGCCAAACCCTTTATACAAGAACTTACAAAAAAATAGTTGATAGATGATAGGGGATAGTTGATAATTGATAGATGATAGGGGATAGTTAGGCTGCGCTATAAAAAGTCGCATACAATTATTACCTGCCAACTATCAACTATCCCCCTATCATCTATCAACTGTCATCTATCATCTATCAACTATCAATTATCAACTATATCATATTATGAAGAAAGAAATGAGATACTTAGTACCGGGCGACTACATGGCAGACCCGGCAGTGCACGTGTTCAACGGCAAACTGTACATTTACCCCAGCCACGACTGGGAAAGCGGCGTTCCGGAAAATGACAACGGAGACCACTTCAATATGAAGGACTATCACGTATTCTCGACTGAAGACGTGATGCACGGCGAAATCACCGACCACGGCGTAGTGTTGCGCGTGGAAGATATCCCTTGGGCCGGCCGCCAGTTGTGGGATTGCGACATCGCCGAGAAGGACGGCAAGTATTACCTTTATTTCCCGCTGAAAGACAAAAATGACATCTTCCGCATTGGCGTTGCCATAGGCGACCGTCCGGAAGGCCCGTTCACTCCCCAGCCCGACCCTATCAAGGGCAGTTACAGCATCGACCCTGCCATCTTGAACGACGGGGACGGCAATTACTACATGTACTTCGGCGGTCTGTGGGGCGGACAATTGCAACGCTATCGTGACAACAAGGCCCTGGAGTGCGCAACCTTCCCGGCAGACGACGAACCCGCCATCCCTTCGCGCGTGGTGAAGCTCAGCAAAGACATGCTGGAGTTTGCCGAAGAGCCTCGTCCTCTGATTATACTGGACGAAAACGGCAAGCCGCTGACAGCAGGCGACAGTGAGCGACGCTTCTTCGAGGCAAGCTGGATGCATAAATACAACGGCAAGTACTACTTCTCCTACTCCACCGGAGATACCCATCGGTTGTGCTATGCCATCGGTGACAATCCTTACGGACCCTTCACCTACCAAGGCGTCATCCTTACGCCAGTCATAGGCTGGACCACCCACCATGCCATCGCCGAATACAAAGGCAAATGGTACCTGTTCCACCACGACTGTGTGCCTTCCGACGGCAAGACCTGGCTGCGCAGCCTGAAGGTTTGTGAACTGGAATATGATGCCGAAGGACGTATCGTCACTATTGACGGAGGCGGCGAATAATACTTACTATTAAACTGATTTCACATGAAACGACTGTTCTTCTTATGGATTATCTTCTCAGGCCTGCTGTGTTCGGCAAGGGCGGAAGACGGAAGCCGGTTATGGCTTCGCTATGACACGACCCGCAATGCCACAGTCACCTGTGGCAAGCAGTCTGCCACGCTGGATATAGCAGCCTCCGAGCTGAGGAAGGCTTGGAAGGGACTGCCCGTAACCCTCCTGATAAACAATAGTAAGGAGCTGCGTGTCTTGGGAGAAGAAGGCTATCACATCCGCCTTTCCGATGACGGACGGCAGGTAGTGATATCCTCCATCGGAGAACAGGGGTTGCTCTATGGCGCCTTTCACTTATTACGCTTGCAGGAGAGCGGGGCCGACCTTTCCCGGATGAACATCACGGAAAGGCCGGCCTACGACCTCCGCATCCTGAACCATTGGGACAACCTGGACCGTACCGTAGAACGGGGCTACGCAGGTCAGTCGTTGTGGAACTGGGAGGAACTGCCGGATATCCGTTCCGACAGATACGCGGAGTATGCCCGTGCCAATGCCTCTATCGGTATCAACGGCACGGTACTGAACAATGTAAATGCATCTCCATCGATTCTTACCGATGGCTATCTGGAGAAAGTGAAAGTGCTGGCAGACATTTTCCGTCCCTACGGATTGCGTGTCTACCTGTCCGTCAACTTCGCCTCGCCGATGGTGCTCGACAGTCTGCCCACCGCCGACCCGCTGAACAAAGAAGTCATCCGTTGGTGGAAACGCAAAGCTAAAGATATTTATCGCCTCATCCCCGACTTCGGCGGCTTCCTCGTCAAGGCCAACAGCGAAGGCCAGCCCGGCCCTTGCGACTTCGGTCGTACCCATGCCGATGGCGCCAATATGCTGGCAGATGCGTTGAAACCTTATAAGGGTATCGTCATGTGGAGAGCCTTCGTCTACAGCCCTTCCGATGCCGACCGCGCCAAGCAAGCCTATCTGGAGTTCAAGCCTCTGGACGGACAGTTCCGCGAGAACGTCATCATCCAGGTGAAGAACGGCCCGGTGGACTTCCAACCTCGAGAACCATACAGCCCACTGTTCGGTGCTATGCCGCACACCCCGCTGATGGCGGAGTTTCAGATAACGCAAGAGTATTTAGGTCATTCCAATCACCTTGCCTACCTGGCTCCCATGTGGGAAGAATTCTTCGGCCTGGTACCGCCCGCCTCCCTGAAAGCCATAGCCGGCGTGGCCAATATCGGCACCGATACCAACTGGTGCGGGCATACCTTTGCACAAGCTAACTGGTACGCCTTCGGACGCCTGGCATGGAACCCCTCCTTATCGTCGGAGGAGATTGCCCGCGAATGGCTCAGCCAGACCTTTACCCCCCACCTATCAACTATCAACTATCAACTATCAACTATAATGCTTCAGAGCCGCGAAGCCGTCGTAGACTACATGATGCCCCTCGGCCTGCATCACATCTTTGCCTGGGGACACCACTACGGCCCCGAACCGTGGTGCACCGTTCCCGGCGCCCGCCCCGACTGGCTGCCCTCTTACTATCACAAGGCAGACCGGGATGGTATCGGCTTCGACCGCAGTTCCCGTGGCAGCAATGCCGTTGCTCAGTATCCCGATGCATTGGCAAGGCAATACGACGACCTGCGGACCTGTCCCGAGCAGTATCTCCTCTGGTTCCACCACATTCCCTGGACGCACAAGATGAATAGCGGGCGTACCCTATGGGACGAACTCTGTCTGCACTACGACCGTGGCGTGCAGCAAGTACGGCTTTTCCAGAAGTATTGGGATAAGGCGGAAAAGTACATCGACGAACAGCGTTTCAAGGAAGTACAATCTGCTTTAAAGACTCAGATACGCGATGCCGTCTGGTGGAAAGATGCCTGTCTGCTCTACTTCCAGCAGTATTCCGGCCTGCCCATTCCCGATGAAATAGAAAGGCCTATTCATGAATTGGATGAATTGAAGAAGGTCCATCTTCCTATCACTAACTTTGAATGCCCGGCGAGGGAACTGCTGAATAAATACAGATAATTACTCTCCCTGTCAGGCAGGGAAGTAGTATTTTTTACAGGGTTCGGTATAACAAATTTAAGCAATAAAGCATATCTTTACCCTTTTTTGCTTAAATTTGTACCCCTAAATATAATATTATGAAGGGGACAATTATACTATGTATATTATGCCTTTGTATGTCAATGAGGTGTTATGGACAGAAAGGCAAACTTTTCACGGCAGACAAAGAGCTGTCCAGCAGCATGATTAACAGCATTTACCAAGATAAGAAAGGAATCATCTGGATAGCTACGGAAGACGGACTAAACCGATACGACGGGGCTAAATTCACCGTATATAAGAATAATCCCGGGGATGCAAATTCCTTAATAAACAACTATACCCGTATCCTTTTTGAGGACAGTAAGGAGCGCTTCTTTGTAGGTACGCTGAATGGTCTACAGATTTATGACAGGGCAACGGGTAACTTCACCACCATTCCACGAATATTCAATAGGAAAATCAATATGGGGGTTAATGTATCTACCATCATCGAACGACGGGACGGGAAGATTCTTATCGGAACCTCAGGGCACAGCCTATTCTCACTGGAAACAACCGATGGAGGTATCGTAGCTAAGCAAATAACCAGCAAGGCCTTTGGCAACCACATCAACAATATATATGAAGATAAAAAGGGAAACCTGTGGGTGATTACCGAAGATAAAGGCATACAATGCATGGATACCTCGGGACATCTGAAAAGCTATCTCTATGAAAAAGATGTAAACCGCTTCAGCAATATCTGCGAAGGCGAAGATAATAATATATATGTGGGAAGCCTGACCAAAGGCCTCTTCCGGTATGACCGGCAAGCAGACAAGTTTATTCCGATTCCCTACCCGGCTAATCCGCCGCTTCCCGTGAAATACCTGTACCCGGCCAATCCCGATGAAATCTATATAGGTACGGATGGCAACGGGATGAAAGTCTATAATATACATACAAAGAAAATAGAGGATGCCAACCTGAATATCACGTCCCTCAACCTGGACCGGGCCAAGGTACACAGCATACTGAAAGACAGGCAGAACAATATATGGTTGGGGCTTTTCCAGAAAGGTGTCGTCATCTCCCCTCCCCAGACCAACCAGTTCAAATACATAGGGCATAAATCTCCCATGCACAACCTGATAGGCTCTTGCTGCATCATGTCCGTGTTTGAAGCCCGGAACAAAACGTTATGGGTAGGTACGGACAATGACGGACTCTATGCCATCAACCCCGACGGCAGCCGACAAGCACACTTTGTCCCGTCCGGAACTTCCCATTCCATACCGCCTACCATCATGAGCCTCTACGAAGACTCGGAGGGCAACTTCTGGGTTGGCTCTTACCGCAATGGTATCGCCAAGCTGGACCGGAAAACAGGCCGATGTACCTACCTGCCCCTGCCCAATATCAATAATAAGCCACCACAAGATATCTATTGCATGGTGGAGGACAAATATAAACAATTGTGGATAGGCGCCATGGGGGCGGGACTGTATATAATGAATCTGCTCACCGGCGAAATAAAATCGTGCCCGATGACTCAAAGCGGCTTGGACTATACCACCCAGAAGAATGTGTTGCACAATGCCTGGATAAATTGCCTGCTCTATAGCAGTGATGACAAGCTCTATATAGGTACTTACGACGGACTGGGATGCCTGGATATTCCTACCATGAATTTTGTATCAACCTACGGAACCAACCGCCTGATAAACGGACTGGTAATCTACGCACTGTACGAAGCACCCGGGGGAGATATCTGGATAGGCACCTCGCAGGGATTGAAACACCTGAATCCGCAAACAGGAGAAATTCAGGAATACAGCATGAAGGACGGATTACCCAGTAATTCCATTTCCGGCATTAAGGCAGGACCTGATGGAAACCTATGGATTAGCACCAACTTCGGCATCACCCGCTTCAACCCCGACACGCATACTTTTGTCAACTTCTATGCAGGCGACGGGCTGCAAGGGAACGAATTCAGCAAAGGTGCTGCCTGCAAGACGGCTCAAGGAAGAATCGTCTTCGGAGGCACCAACGGCATCACAAGTTTCAATCCTCAGGAAATCACCAGCCCCAACAAAAAGCCGGAGATACGCATCAGCGACTTCTACATCCACGACAAAGCCGTAAGGGTGGGCATGAAATCGGGAAGATACGACATCGTAACCACCGCTGTCATGGAAGCCGACCGATTTCACTTATCCTATAAGGATAACTCCTTCAGCATCGAATTCTCGGCCATGGAGTTCTACAATCCCGAACGAATCAGTTACATCTATTCGTTCAACAGCGACACGTGGGTGAACCTGCAACCGGGCACCAACCGGGTATCCTTCAGTGACCTGTCTCCCGGTACGTATCATTTCCAGGTAAAAGCGCAGGATTATAATTCCTACTCGGAAGTAAAAGACATCACTATCCTGATTTCTCCACCCTGGTATACATCCTGGTGGGCGGAAACTCTTTATTTCCTGATTATAGGCTTTATCGTCCTCTTCATTATAGCACAGATACGCCACCGCTATCGGGTGCGCCAGGCAATGATGGAACATCTACATGCCGAACAACTGAACGAAGCCAAACTGCAATTCTTCATTAACGTATCCCATGAGATACGCACGCCGATGTCGCTCATCATCAGCCCGCTGCAAAAGCTGATGGCGACGGACACCGACAAAGACCACCAGCGTAGCTACGGCACCATCTACCGGAATGCACAGCGTATTCTCCAACTCGTAAACCAACTGATGGACATACGCAAGATAGACAAGGGACAGATGCAACTGAAGTTCCAGGAGACGGACATCGTAGCCTTCATCCAAGACCTGTGCTACACGTTCGAATACCAAGCAACCACCAAACACGTACAATTCGACTTTCATCCGGACATGAAGGAGCTGCAAGCATGGATAGACCCGAAGAACTTCGACAAGATTATCCTGAACATCCTGTCGAATGCCTTCAAGTTCACGCCGGAGGAAGGAAATATACAGGTATATCTGCGTACCGGAGAAGATGCGGAAGCCGTCCCTCCCGAACTGCGCCGCTATTTTGAAATTACCATAAGAGACAGCGGCATCGGTATAGACGAGCAGGAAATGGGTCGTATCTTCGACCGCTTCTACCAGATACGCAACAGCCAGAACAACTCGAACGTGGGAACAGGCATCGGCCTGCACCTGACACGTTCGCTGGTAGAGCTGCACCACGGTACGATAAATGTACGGAATAACGAAGATGCTCCCGGATGCAGCTTCATCATCCGGCTCCCCTTGGGTCAGGCGCATCTCACCCCTGAAGAGATAGAGGATAAACCCGCCATAGTAACTCCCATACACCTCACCACCGCCCTTCCCCAACCGGCTGAGACAACCGAGGAGGCAGAAAAGATATATGCCCGAACCAAACGTCGTATCTTAGTGGTAGAGGACGATGAAGAAATACGCCGCTACCTCTGCCACGAACTGGGTACAGACTTCCACATGCAGGAATGCTCGAATGGAAAAGAAGCTCTGGCACTGGTGCTGAAGAAGGCGCCCGACCTCATCATCAGCGACATCATGATGCCAGAAATGGACGGTATCACCCTGTGCCAGAAAATCAAGCAGAACATCCACGTGAATCACATCCCCATCGTCCTGCTCACCGCCAAAAGCCGGGAGGAAGACACATTGGAAGGCCTCAGCATAGGAGCCGACGCCTATATCGTGAAGCCTTTCAGCATCGAACTGCTACGGCAAACCGTAATCAACCTGATTAAAGGCAGGGAACTGCTGAAGAACAATTTCCGTGGCAGCCAGGTACAGGAAAAGCGAGTGCAGAAGCTGGAAGTGGAATCTCCCAACGAGCGTCTGCTGGACCGGGTAATGAAGGTCATCAACGACAATATGTCCAATCCGGACCTAAATGTGGAAATGATAGCCGAAAGTGTCGGCATCAGCCGCGTCCACCTGCACCGCAAGCTGAAAGAATTGACCAATCAGTCCACCCGCGACCTGATACGCAACATCCGTCTGAAGCAGGCAGCCTCCCTACTGGCGAGCAAGCGGCGTAACATCAACGAAGTCGCCACCCTGACCGGCTTCACAAACGTGGCCTACTTCTCCACCGCCTTCAAGGAACTGTATGGAATGACGCCCACGGAATATATGGAACAGAATCTCTCCACTGACGAGTAGCGCCTATGGCAAAAATACAGAAGGGTATATCAAAATAAAATCTTACATAAAAGAGCATAAGAACAGATAAGAAAAGACAGTGTAGGAATATGTCCTTCTGTTCTTATGTCTAAAACTGTTCTTATGCTCTTTTACCAAAACCTAATCTATCCCGGCATTAGAAATGTCCGGCACTACACGGCGACTCCTCCATAAACAGATACGTCTGTTGGTATCCGCCGAAGTCCACCACAACCTTCTCGAATACGATTCCCGGGTCTAAGGGCTTCAAGGTCAACGTCTGCAAAGTATCTCCCGAAGCAGGAAGTTTCAGTTTCACCTTACTTTCAACAACTCTGCGGGCTACCGTGGGATAAAGCAAGGTGTACACATTCTCGGGTTCCTCATTCAAGTTGGCATTAAAGTTCACCGTCGCCGCTTCGCCACCCTCGAACGACACCTCGTATTCGTGTCCTTTGCGGTCGTGGAAGGGTAATGTGGACTTAACGACAACATGCACCGTCACTTCGGTGACTTCCTTCGGAATTGCCATCTTATAAGACAGGGCGGCTCCCGCCACATCCTTCGAGTAGGGCATCAGGGAAACGCCACTCAGCGTACGTCCCATGTCGGGGATAACCGTCCAGCGGGCTTCGGCAGCATCGTTCTTCCGGAAGAAATGCTCGGCTTCCATCACTACGACTCCGTTGCAAGCCTCAAAGACATATCCTCCAGCCGCCCGGTCGGTATTCTCTATGCGATATACCTCCGGCTGCCGATCGGCCGGGAAGTTATCGTTCCACGAAGTATAGCCGATATGCTTCTGAATCATCATGTTTTTCCACTTGCCGCCCGACATCACATTGTTGTAATCATGGCATAAGTCCTTGTCACGCTTAAAAGTCTGCTCCACCTTGTCCGCCCACTCGTTCGCCTGCGGATTGTTCTCCTTGTAGAGCCGATGGTTCATTGCCTGGGCATAGTACATCTCATACAGATTGGACAAGGCCTGGACGGGAAAAAGAATCAGTTGCTTATAAGCATCGCGATACCGGGGATTAAGCGCCAGATATTGACGGAGCGCTTCCGCCTCAAGCTTCACAAATTCATCCGATACCTGTTTCCACTCTCCCGTCTCCAGATTATAAGTCTTGCTGTCGAGCATCTCCGGCGTCACCCGGCCGGCATACTTGCTATACAGGTTGAGAATGCGTGCTGCCTCCTTCGCCTGCTCCTCACCGAACTGCTGTGCACAGAAGCGGTGTGTATGCTCCAGCAAATTAGCGGCCGTCAGGCGTGTCGGGTTCCAAGCCATATCAAGGAACAAGGTAATAGGGTATTCCATCGGTTTCAGGTCGCCTACGTTCAATACCCATAATTTGTCCACTCCGTAGTCATAGGTTAGCTGCAACTGTTCCCACATGTTCTGAATGGGCGTTACATTCAGCCATTTCGTGTTGCGGGGTGCGCCCACATAGTCCACATGATAATACATCCCCCAACCACCCGGGCGTTGCCTTTCCACGGCATCGGGCAGACGGCGCACATTCCCCCAGTTGTCATCGCTCAACAGCATAATGACATCATCCGGCACCCGCAATCCCATATCGTAGTAGCGCTGTACCTCCTTATAGATGGCCCACACCTGCGGACGCTTCTCCGGCGCCTTCCCGGTCACCTCTTTGATAATGCGACGCTGGTTTTTGAATATCTTCTCCATCAGACGCATGTTTTCCCGGTCACGCGAGACGTATTTGTCATCTTCTCCTTCCTTTCCGCCCATCGGGGCATCGCCGTCGCCACGCATACCGATGGTAATGAGGTCTTCCGTACCAGCCGCCCGCTCTATGCCCTCACGGAAGAAACGGTCGATAACTTGCTGATTGGAAGCATAATCCCAAACGCCATATTCCTTGCGTTTCCGAGCCCACTCCTGATGGTTGCGCGCCATGGGCTCGTGGTGCGAGGTACCCATGATGATTCCCATCTCATGGGCGGTCTTACTGTTTTCCGGGTCATCGGCATAGAAGCTCCAGCTCCACATGGCAGGCCACATGAAATTGCCACGCAGACGAAGAATGAGTTCGAAGACACGGGCGTAAAAGCGATGGTCGCCATAGTCGGTGCCGTACGTGTGCTTCACCCATCCGGTCAGGCAGGGCGCTTCATCATTCAGAAAAATACCGCGATACTTCACTGCCGGTTCACCCGCCGTGTAGGTTCCACGAACCATGGAAAGGTTGCGGCGGTGTTCCACCGGCACATCGGCCCAGTCATACCAGGGCGAGACACCTATCTGTTCCGACAGTTCGTAGATGCCATAGATGGTTCCACGCTTGTCACTTCCTGCAATAACGAGTGCCTCGTCCACTCCTGGCAGGGGAGCGGAGACTACGGTCAGCAGGTATTTCTCATTCTTGCCTTTCAGTAGCGACGCGTCTATCTTCTTCGCTTTCGCCAGCAGTCGGATATATCGGCTATCGAGGGTACCTACTATAATCATACGCTTTGCATCCGGTTGCGACAGGAGTTCGGCAGCCTTGCCGGTTACTCGCTCGAAATCACTCTGAAGATTCCTTGCAGCTATCCTGACACCGGCATCCTCTTGTTCATCTATCAGGATGGCATCGGGCATCCCCTCCTCCACAAGTGTAAAACGGTCGGGGCTCAGTTCTCCGAAGGTTATTCCTTTATTATCAATAGCCGCCGCTACCGAACATAACAAGGCGAACAGTGCTACCAATAAACTTCTTTTCATTCCCATACTATTCGTTCTTTATTTGTTATACTCAAAATAATCTATATCCACATAGCCTCCCAACGACTTTGTCGCATAATTAAACACGGCAAACTTATTGCCCATGAACAGCTTCCGATAATCGAACTCCATCCGGCAAGGCTCGCCCAACTGCTTCCAGTCCGTACCGTCGTAGCTATAAAAGAAGGTTGCCTCATCCTTCCCTCGGGTAAAGTCACCGTCGATGCGCAGGTACACTATCTTCTTTTTACATTCCACACGTTCTTTCTCTTTCACCTCCACGTCAGTCACCCGCTTGTCCTTTTCCGACAGGCTGACCGATTGCGTGGACATAACCAAAGACCTTTTTTTCCCTTCCTGCACCACGGAAATGACTCCCGCCAACCCGTTGAACGCGCTGAAACCGGCTACGTCTCCATCTTTCATCCGGGAAACATCCATCGCCACCACGCCACTGCACCGGGGACCCGCCATACGTTGCGTCAACGTATTGGGAGCCAGGAAGAGGTTATCCACTACCCGTGCGGTCCGTAACCTCAGGAAGCCGGGGCGTTCCGTCAGTGACCAGCAGTTATCCACCGGATTATGGTTCCACTGCCAATAGAGTGACAGCTTGGAAGCGTTGAAATCATCACTCCCCATAATTCCGCGCGTATTCACCCCGGGATAGGTAGTCTTTGTCATATAGGTAGGCACATGCCCGTTCTCATCCCCCAGCATGGGCCATCCGTCCACCCAGCGGCAGGGCATCAAAGTGGGCACACGCCCCACGCCGCCACGGTCCTGGAAGATAAAGCCGTACCAGTCTCCCTGCGGAGAATCGATGATGCAGCCTTGCCCCACGCCACCGAAACCGTCGAAGTCATGCTCCAGAATAACCTTCTTCTGATAAGGGCCGGTTATCTTGTCGGCGCGGTAGCACACCTGGCGGCGCACACGCCCCGGAACACTCCAGTCCATGGAAATCATCAGCAGATAATATTTACCGTTATGCTTCAGCACCTGGCTGCCTTCGAGCAATCCGCGCTCATCGGCATCACGCTCAAAGATTTTCATATCGATGCCTCCCGGCTGCACGTCGGTAAGGTCAGGTTTCAGTTCGCGCAACTGTCCTGTGCCGTAAAACAGATATACCTTTCCGTCATCATCGAAAAAGAGCGACGCGTCGTGGAAGTGCGGAGGACGCGACACTAACGTCCACGGACCTGCCGGATCCGTCGCCGTATAGATATACCCGCGGTGAGGTTCATCATTGGGCGAGAACCACACATAGAAACGGCCGTTGTGGTAGCGGATGGACGAAGCCCACTGTCCGCGTCCGTACACCGTCCCCTCTTGCAGGTCATAGCGGGGAAGGTCAGTCAGACGGTCAAAGACGTAGCTGATAGTTTCCCAATGCACCAAGTCGCGGGACCGCATCACGGGTGCCCCCGGCATAAGGTGCATCGTGGTACTTACCATATAATAATCATCGCCGGCACGGGTAATCGCCATATCGGGTACATCGGCATTAATCACCGGATTGCGGAATATTTCCACTGTCTCTGTTTCACGAGGCACATCACATCCCATCAACGAAAGCATCTTCATGGCATACCGTCTGCCGAGCATTCGATAGCCTTCGGCCGTGAAGTGCAGATGATCCCATGCGGCGGGACATCCCGCAGAAGGGATAACGCCGGCCGTAGGAATTGTCTCGGGCAAGGCGTCGATAATGGGATTCATACCGGCACATTTGCCTCCCTGTTGGGCATGAACCACTTCCCCTGCCAGCAAAGGTACCTCTTTCGCATCCAGTCCCAAATCCTTTAGCAGACTTTCATAAACGCCTTTTACCTTCTGCGGCCATGTAGTGTCACCTGTATTCGATTCGCCCTGATGCAACAGGATTCCTTTGATGACTCCGTCTTTCTGAGCCAGCTTCGCCAGTTCCACCAGCCTTTCATACGGGTTGTTATCATACCGCTTTACTATATTTTTCAGCCAGTCCGGCTCGGAAAGGATATGTTCCTTGCAGTGTTCCTTATCGAAAAGCTCTATTTTACAGCCTCCCACGGCAACATTGATGACACCCACTTTCACATTCTCAGGCAGATATTGCACCATCGTCCTGCCAAAATAATCGGCAGGCGTCAATCCGGTATGGCAACGCGCCAACGGCGGCACAGCCGTGTACCACTGCCCTTTCACCCTGCCCAGCTCCGGACAATCCACCGCCGCCATTACCCGGAAACGGTCGCTGATGCCACGCGTATCCTGCGGCTCAATCTTTGCATTACCTTCCATATTGGACTGTCCCAGACAGAGATAAATATGGAAATCCTTATCCTGTGCCCTGGCCACGACGACACATGCCAACAGGCAGAGAGACAAAAAAACTGTTCTCATACTTCTATTCCTTTATTAGTTAAACTCCCAATAATCCCAATTCAGCAGATTCTTTCCGGCTCCCCCTTTAAAGAGGAACACCAAATCATGTTTTCCCTTGGCTCCCTTCACCGGGCATTCCAACTGTTCATACTGGTCCATTCCACCGGTTGCCTTCAGATGCAAGGTACCGACCATAGGTCCGTCCGCCCTGTCCAGATGGATTTCGATACTGCAATCCCCCTTTTCCGAAGCCACGGCTGCCCGGAACCGCCGGGCTCCCCTTTTACCGAAATCCACTCCCCGCAGGCAAAGCGTATCTCCATCATCAATCCGAGTCACATATATTCCTCCATCTTGTCGTTTTCCCGTCTTCAGTCCGTAACCCCATGCCATCGTCTCAGCTTCCACCCGGCGATAAGGGTTGAATGCTTCTATCTGCTCCAACACCGTATCTTTCCAATACGGCACTTCCTCGATGGTTCCGTCCGGACGATAATGCATCTCCGCCACAGAAACAGAACGGCGCTCATGGTGGTCGGCAGTCTCCAGACGCAACAAGTCGTAATTCAAACCGAAAACATAGGATTTCCCTTTATAGTCTATAATCCCCGGATGGTTACCCCTACTTCTTTGGGTAGGACGCATAATATATCCTTTGGTTGTCCATGGACCTGTGGGAGTTTCGCTCATAGCATATCCGATGCCCTCGGGACAGCAGGTAGAAGCAAATGCCATATAATAATGTCCATTTCGCTTATAGCACCAGGGACCTTCCTGATAATGTTCCGGTCGGTCGGCCAGCTTGACAATCTCACCGGACCAGGAAATCATATCCTCGTTCAGCTTGACGTAGTAGACATTCGGATTTCCCCAGTACATATAGGCCTGTCCGTCATCATCGATAAAGACGGTAGGGTCGATGTCGTCCCAATGCTCTTTCTGCCACACCAACGGCTTCCCTATCGGGTCTTTGAAAGGACCGTAAGGAGAATCGGCTACCAATACGCCAATACCGTTTCCGTGAATCGGGCAGTACATATAGAATTTCCCGTTTCGCTCAATCACCTGCTCTGCCCAGGCACCGTTATCGCGCTTCACCCAACTGAAATCTTTCAGTGAGGCAACCACGCCCCGGTCTGTCCAGTTCACCATATCTGTCGAGGTGTAGAGCAGCCAGTCCAGCATCTTGAATCCGTCCGCATCGTCCTCATCATGAGTGGTGTACAGAAAGACAGTGTCATTATAAACCATCGGGGCAGGGTCTGCCGTATACTTTGTTTGAATAATAGGATTTTGTGCACTGCCGGTAACCGAATAGAGGGCTATCGACAGGATAGTCATTGTCTGCAATATTTTATTCATTTTCTCTTAGTTTATGATTAATACTCCTCCATTGCAAGGTATCGTCACTCGGACTTCTTGCTTCTTGTTCAGTTCAGCGCGATTCACGCTCCCTTTCAATGCTTCATCGTCCTGATAGATATGCACTGCCGTGCCGGCGGGCAGCATGGGCAGCTTAAGCTTAAGCTTCAGCGTCTCCTGCTGTGCATTGATTCCCGCCACATACCACTTGTCTCCCTGCCGACGGGCCAGAACGACGTACTTTCCCGGATAGCCGTCGATGAAGCGTACCTCATCCCACGTAGTGGGCACCTGCTTCATAAAACCGATAGCCCATGCCGGAGCATCCGCCAGATTATTCGGAGCCAGGGCAAAGTGCTGGACAGGGCTTTGAAACAATACTGCCGTGGCTAAAGCAAACACATCGGAAGTAACCCGTCGGCTTCCTTGTGGTTTGTTTCCCGCATTGTAGTATCGGTTCAAGGCACTGCCGCCAAAGTCCATACTTCCCACCGCATTGCGAATGAACGGATGCAGGCAGGCATTGAAAGCTTCGGCATCGCAACTGCCTTGCGAGAAATGCAGGTTTTCACTTGCCAGCACCGCTTCGCTCGCCGCATAGTTGGGATACATCCGTTCCCAACCGCGAGGCAGCGTGCAGCCATGGAAAATGACCAATAACCCGTAATCATTCGCATCAGCCAATATATCTTCGTACATCTGCATCATCACCTGTTTGTCACTTCCGAAGAAATCCACTTTGATGCCCCGTATACCGGTACGCTGCATCCAAGCCATCTCACGCCGGCGCGCAAGGACATTGTCCATGATGCCGCGCGGTGTTTGCGGGGCATCGTTCCAATAACCGTTGGAGTTATACCATAAGTAAAGGCCGACTCCCTTCTTCGCTCCATATTCAGCCAGTTTCTCTATCCTGTCATACCCTATCTGGGTATCCCACAAAGCATCTATCAGAACAGATTGATAACCCATAGCGGCAGAAAAGTCAATATACCGAAGTTGTTCCTCATAATTAGTACTGCCGTCCATACCGATAATCCAGCTCCAACTGCCTTTGCCATACTCATATTTCCGGGAAGCTTCGTACTTAGGCTTCACCACATCGAATGCGACGGTAGTTTCCACAATCGGCGCCAGTGTCCGGCCGACGGTGACCGTACGCCACGGAGTCCATCCCGGCAGTGCCAGTCCCGGCGCCACCGTTCCGTTTCCATTCATCTCGCCCTCTTGGGGGAAGCCGATGGTATACAGTCCGCCTTCATACCCCAACAATCTACAACCGCAATAACCTCCGTCGGTTCCCGTTTCCGATATCAGCATCCATCCGTCTTCGCCTTTGCGAAACAGGCAGGGAAAGGTATATCCTTCTCCCCAACCGTTGTTACCCGTGGCTTCGTCCACCCGATAGGGCGTTTCGTAGCTTGGAGAGGTCCGCGCAAAACCTCCCATCGGCTTGCTCTGCGGACACAGGAAAGTAGTTGTCCCCTCCGGCATGACAAACCCGGTGGCTTCGCGAAGCACTGTGCAACAAAGCGTCTTATCCGCCGGATAAAGCTTATACCGGAAAGCAACGTCGTTGTTGCTCACCTGAAAAAGCACCTCCAGCACCGGTTTACCCGCTTTAGAGAAGATAAAGGACCGGGCATTGGCATGATAAGCCACCCGGGAGCTTTTTATATTCGGCAATTCGTATTCATCGTTTATAGAAGAAAGCGGAGAGACTTCGGTCAACTCCAATTGCTGCGTATAATCACCCAGATTAGTTTCCACCCCCAGCGGAGAAGGAAGCAGAAATACCGTTTCGTCATAAGACACGCTATACGACGGTTTGCCGTCCGTGTCCGTAACCGCAACGACCAGCTTACCATCCGGGCTGCACAACTGTTTCTCAATCGCATTGGCAGGGACCACCGATAGCAGTCCCATCCACAACAAGATTAAAATCCGATTCATATCTGTTCATTTACTTTTTAAACAAATGGGGTACAAACTCTTTCAGACATCGACGCCACGTCAGCCATTCATGCGCAGTTCCCGGCGACTCGTAATAATCCACGCGGATACCCAGTTCTTTCAAGGCAGCGGCCATCTGTCCCGTACCGAAGTTTTCTTCCGTGCCACAGCCCATAAACATATAATTCAGTTGCTTATTGAACTTATCGGCATCGGCAAATACTCCGTCAAAGCATGTCTTCACATCCACGCCGAACAATGCACCGCTAAAAGTACCCAAGTAAGAGAACTTATCCAGATTGGGCAGAACGGTGTTGAAAGTCTGGTATCCACCCCAAGAGAGTCCTGCCATGGCACGGTGTTCCCGGTCGGTCTTCGTGCGGAAGGTACGGTCAATCATCGGAATCAAGTCTTTCAGCATCACATCGTAGAAAGAAGAACCATACAAAGCCCTTTCTTCATTCACATCCTTTCCGCGACGGGGGATAAAGGGAGCCTCCACATCGCCGCTGTCCATCACTACCAGCATCGGCACACACTGTCCCGAAGCTATCAGGTTATCCATGATATGCTGCATACATCCCTGTACAGACCATCCGGTTTCGTCCTCTCCCATACCGTGTTGCAGATAAAGTACCGGATAACGCTTCTTGACATTCGTCTCATACTCTGCCGGCGTATATACCATGCACCGGCGGAACTCTTTCTTCGACTCCGAATAATAAGTGCACGAGCGCACCTGTCCGTGAGGCACCCCTTGTTGCGGACGGTAATAATCCCCTTCCGCACCTTCGGGCACTTCGATGCCGCCCGCCATCCGGCAACAGCCGAAGAACGTATAGCTGGACGGATCGACCACCGACACCCCGTCCGCAATCAGGAAATAATAATGGAATCCCACCACAAGCGGATCGGTCGTTGCCGTCCAGAAGCCGTCCGCATCTTTCTGCATATCATATTTCTTTCCGCAACAATCCACCTGGAGTTTGTTTGCCTGAGGAGCATAGAAACGAAACCAGGCACGGCGCTCGGTATCTATTCGCGGATATTCGTAACCGGGAATATTGGTAGATGCAGGTATCGTCCTACTTTCTATCTCACGCACAGTCATGCCGGTTTCCGGCTTATCGAACCTCCACCAGTCGAGATTAAACAAGTCACATCCTTTGCGTCCTTTAAAAACAAAGTAAATATCATGTATGCCGGTCACCGGCTTCCGTATATCCGCTTTCCGCGTCTGCCAGCACTCCCAACCTCCGGTATGGGGTACAGCCACTTCGGCAATCACTTCACCGCCCACACTGTCCGCACGTACTTCCACCACACCGCCACGCAATGCACTGGCAGCAGCTATGACGAAACTTTCGGGAGATTGCTTGCCAAAATCCACCTCGCGTACCTTTATATAATCTCCATTATGAATACCGCAGATATAGACGCCGGTCGAAGCATTCGAAGCCGATTTCACTCCTTCCGAAAAGGCTATCGTCTCCGCTTCCACACGCTCGTAAGGATTCAGCGTACCTACCGGAGCTACTCCCCCGGTCGTTGCATTGATAATGGGGAAAGTACCGTCCGCATTATACCGAAACGGCTCTACCGCCACGCTACGTCCGAAACCACCGCCACCCGGCAGCTTTCCCGTATGATAGAAGAAGTACGAATTGCCTTTGTAATCAATCACCCCGCAATGATTGGTGAACGAACCCGTATCCTGCAACGGCATGATTTCGCCCATATACTTCCACGGGCCGAGCGGACTCTCGCTCATCGAGTAAGCGATGTGTTCGGGAACCCCGCCTGCCGCATACAGCAGGTAATATTTTCCATTCCGCTTATAGAACCACGGACCTTCGGTATAAATGTCCTTATACTTCTTGCCTTTCACACGCTTGTCCGGATTGGGAGCGCCGAAGCTTTCCACGGTTTGCTCCATTTTCTGCACTTCTCCTTTCAGCGAAATCATATCGTCATTCAACTTCGCATAATAGATATTCGGATTTCCCCAATACAGATAGGCCTGTCCATCATCGTCGATATATACGGTAGGATCGATGTAATCCCAACTGCCGTCATAAAGCGGCTTGCCGATAGCGTCCTTGAACGGGCCTGTCGGACTGTCACCCACCGCCACACCGATAGCCATCGCATTAGTCAGTTTGGAGTGCAGGCAGACATACCAGTAGAACTTTCCATTCCGCTCGACACACTGAGCCGCCCAGGCACGGTCATCCGCCCAAGCGAAAGACTCGATGGCAAGCGGGGAGCCGTGGTCGGTCCAGTTCACCATATCTTTCGTTGAATATACTCGCCACTCCTGCATCCAGAAGAAGTCGGCATTGTCTTCGTCGTGTCCTGTATAGACATACAAGGTTCCGTCGTGTACCATCGGAGCGGGGTCGGTGGTATAACAAGTTTGTACGATCGGATTTTGTCCTTGCAGCATTCCGGCAAAGGCCAGTCCGATTCCGCTCATCATCAGTTTCAATAATGTATTCATATTACTTAGGTATTTATGTTAATAGTAGGTGGTAGAGGAGAGGTAGGAGTAAGAGGAGTTAAAGCTGTCTCTTATACACATCTGACGCTGCCGACGAAGCTAGAAGTG
>ENA-OYYE01000145-OYYE01000145.1-human-gut-metagenome-genome-assembly--contig:-NODE-145-length-47171-cov-8.363125_pt1 | contig 47171 bp, 40 predicted proteins | sample MGYA00243244_ERZ653437 | MGnify/ENA primary metagenome ERZ653437 (study PRJEB26926, sample SAMN06165130) | human gut metagenome | biome: ENVO:00009003; feature: ENVO:2100002; material: ENVO:00002003...
AGTTTAAACAAATCCGTGTAATTCGCGAAATCCGCGCCTAAAATTCTATCACAAAGTAAGCTGACGCCCTTCCGACCCGGCTTCTTCCTTATTTTCTTGAAGAGAAGTATTTCAAGAATTGCGTACGTTCAAAGGTGTTAACCCCGTTCAGGTCGCTTACATTCAGCATACCTTTGAACTGGTTGATGGTCTCCATACCTTTACGATCCATCCATAAGTTCAGGAACCGGATGTATTCTTCGATAATGGTAGAGGAGTTCTGATAAAGTATGCTGCATATCTCTACCGCAGAAGCACCTGCCAATATCGCCTTTACCACTCCTTCCGGGGCATGGATGCCACCCGAAACGGCATAGTCCATGTTGCTGATGGCAGCAGAGGCGATGCCAATCCAGCGCAGCGATTTGGATAAGTCGGCTTCCGTACTGAATACATTGCCCGAAGTCTGCACCATCCGCTCGATGTCGATATCCGGTTGGTAGAAGCGGTTGAACATCACCACGGCGGCGGCACCATTGGCATATAGCTGGTCGATAAGTGTAATCGGGTTCGTCAGGTTATCCCCTAATTTCATGATAACCGGAATGTTTACGGTCTTCTTGACATGGCTCAATATGTCGATATGGCGTTGCTCGAATTCACCATACGTATACTTAATGTCCGTTTGCAGGGCGAGGATATTGATTTCAATCGCGTCAGCTCCCGCTTCTTCTATCTTCGTGGCAAACTCTATCCAGTCGGCATCCTGGTAGCAGTTGATGCTGGCGATGATGGGAATGTTGCAGACTTTCTTGCTCTCTTTAATCAGATTCAGATATTCTCCCAACTTGTGTTCGCGGATATATCCCACCAGGTAGTCACTGCCTTCCGGGTACATGTTAGGGTCGCCCAGCCAGTCGGCTTCCATCATGATTTGCTCCTCAAAGAGGGATTTAAGTACTATAGCCCCTGCACCGGCTTCGTAAAGTTTCTGATTTTTCACAGCGCTGTCGGTCAGTCCGGAACTGCTCACAATAATCGGGTTTCGTAGTTTCAACCCGGCAAAAGTAGTTTCTAAGGTTGCCATCGTTATTTCTATTGGTTTTAAGGGATTAGTAAAAAGATATCCGCTAATCACTATGGTTAATAAATTCTTTCTCCAAATATATCACTGCCTATCCGCACTAAAGTACTTCCGGCGGCAATCGCCTCATGATAGTCATGCGACATGCCCATCGACAACTCGCGGAATGCTTCATCATCGGCAAACCAGGTTGCCTTTACCTCCCGGAAGAAGTTGCTTAATGAACAGAATTCCGACTTGATTTGTTCGACGTCATCCGTATTGCTCGCCATTCCCATTAATCCGCATAGTTGTACGTTCCGTAGCTCTTTCCACGCCCCGGCAGCCAGCATTTCGCGGCATTCGTCAAAACTGAATCCGAATTTGGTCTCTTCCTGCGCCACGTGTAGCTGGAGCAGGCAATTTACCGTCCGGTCCGCCTTGGCTGCCTGTTTGTTGATTTCGGCAAGGAGCTTGTAGGAATCCACCCCGTGGATTAGAGCCACATACGGGACGATATACTTAATTTTGTTCGTTTGCAGATGTCCGATGAAATGCCATTCGATGTCTTTCGGCAGACTCTCGTATTTGGCAGTCATCTCCTGCACCTTGCTTTCGCCGAACAAACGTTGTCCGGTGGAGTATGCTTCCTCTATCGCTTCTTTCGGATGGAATTTGGAAACAGCCACCAGCCTGACATTCTCAGGCAGTTCGCTCCGCACTCGCTTTATGTTTTCTGCAATACTCATTCTGTTTTCCGACTAATAAATACTAATGCTTAATTATCTTATACTATCTGTCATTCAGAGCGAAGCGAAGAATCTCTTCTCTTTGTGTATTCAGCGGAGGAGATTAGCTGCGCTCCAGACATCTTTTATATATAATGATAAAGAGTTCTTATAAAGGGCAGTGCCTTTTCATCACAAAAACCGGAACTGATTACACTTCCGGCTTATCGTTTCCTTCCGCGCTATACGGATATACGTCCATAATGGCCGTCTCGGCAACGGAGGCGATTTGATAATCGGCCATTGTTCCCTTCATGCCTTCGTCCAGCTTCTTCACGGCGTCGCGCAAGTCCGCAGCCTGTACCAGCACTTGGGTCGAAGTCTTTTTCTCCGCTCCGCTTTTCTCGTCCAAGGTGATGAACACCAGTTTGCATTTGAACCAACGGTCGGCAGCTTCTTCTTCCGAAGGGAACAGTTCGCTATAATTAGCCCGTTTGATGTCCGACACGGTAAATTCGCCGGATATGAAAGGAGTCATTTCTTCGATGATGCGTGCTTCCGCTTCTGTAAAACTGAGTGCATCGACTAAATAAGGTTCCGTAACTTTCTTGACCATTCCGTTCTCCATTGTTTTCTCGTAACGGATTTTGCACTCAAACCATGTATGCATTGCCATAATTTTCTGATTTTTAGTTAGTAGTTCAATATTTCCTTCTGTAAGGGTGTACAAAGATAAACGAAAATAGGGAAAAAAGTTCGCAATTTGTACTTTAAAAGTACATTTCTACATGCGTTTTTTTGCTATAAAAACCGTCATCCGTCACTTTCGGGCGTAACAGCTTGTTGATGAAATGCTTATCCCGTGACGGATTGAGTGACGGTTAGTGACGGTTTTTCCAAACCGTCACGCTGTTTTCCCCTGTATATCCCCCTGTCTTCTTCCCTAATCTCCTCGGAATGAGACTTCCCGCATCCTGTTTGTTCCCTTTCCTTTCTTGTGCTCAAATAACCTTTATTAACACGCAAATCGATGCCTTTTTGCCCTTTCCTCCTCAAAATTCCCCTTATAAACGCAAAAACTCTCCTCCTAAACTCAAAAACTCATGAATTCATCAACTCAATTCCCTGTCCTTACCAACTCAATCCCCTGCACTTACCAACTAAAACGCCTGTACTTTATCCTTTAATTCCCTGTATATAATGCGCAAAAACACCGCTGAAAACTCCATAAATCTTCAAGTTTATCTTCGTCCCACGGTCGAGGGCTATACAGTTCGCATTCGTGGGCTCGTCGGTTTCCGCTCGTGTGCCGTACAGCCCTCGGTTGAGAGACAAAGTTTAATAGGCACTTAACAGAGAAAAACAACAAGGTAAAGACCAATTTATGACGGGTTGTTTGAAAGAAAACTACAGGCTTTTTGGATGCTGAACACAGGCTTTTTAGGCTTAGATGAAGAAGCTGCCGAAATCTTAGGATGCTAAGCTCCGTGCCTATACCCTGATTCTGTTGCTTCAGGACAAGAGCGGTTCGGCTTGAAATTTTTAAGGGAGCATTTCATAAAATACCAATTTATACCCCATTGAATGCGGGAGAAATATCATGCGAAATCAAAATAAATTCCTGCTTCACAAGCAAGGAGGCGTGTCGTTTATTGACTGAAAATGCAGTTTATGACGTGGTTCATGCTGTTTGGAAAAGAATGTTTGATTTGTTTATTATTATGTCTAAATTTGGAAGATTCAAAATGACACCCTATGATAAATCTGATACTGTCGACATACGCCAAACAGATGGAACAATATATGGCCTCTTTTTTTCATCAGCCGGAAGGACTGGTAGAAGTAGGTGCTGTCGGTGCTCAGGGGGATGAAGAACCGTGCAAGATATTGATTACTTTGCTCAGTTTGGAGCGGGAAACGACGCAGGGCATGTCCGCTTCTGCCGTAAATTCTTCCGGGCATTTTGTTGCCCTTTCCTCACCACCCGTATATGCTAATCTGAATGTGCTTGTAGCGGCGGTATTCAGTGACAAGAGATATAAGGAGGGATTGTCATTCCTGTCCCGGGCACTCGCTTTTATTCAATCCGCCCCTTCTTTTATGGCAGACGGCAAGAAATATACCATCGAACTGTTGTCGCCCAACTTGCAGGATCAGAGTAATATCTGGACGCAGTTCGGCGGGAAATACTACCCGTCTGTTGTCTGCAAGATAAGGAGGCTGACCTTTGATGCAAACGAGATGAGCCGGGTGGCCATTGAAGTGTCCGATAACCAGCATAATGTAGGAATCCGATGACGCAGTTAAGAGAGATATGGACTTTACGAATCCGACATGACTACTTCCTGGACGGAACGGGACGGTGGGGCGAAGTGAAGTTGTCGCCAAAGACGTTGGGACTTTTGAAGCGTCGTGGCGTCCTGTGGCGCCGGAAAGGGCCGGGCGAATGGAGCCTGGTCTGTTTTGAAGACGATGCCTTTGAGGAAACGGATGAACTGGAAATCACTTTCCACTGTACCGACGCGAATATGATTTATCATACCCAGTGGGACTGGAAAGGAGACGGCAGTTGCAGGCTGATAGAGGTCGATGCCCGAACCGACGCGCGTATCGAGATGAAAACACTGCCCGGAAGCAAAGTACCTGCCTTGCAAGGCGAATATTTCAGACTGGGCGTCTCGCTGAAAGGCATCGGATACGACCGGAAGGCGGTGACCGAAGTAAGCTTTTCCGCCAAGGAATTGTTCTGGGAATATTGGCTGATACCGCGTGACGGGAATGTCGCCCGGCAATTGGAGCTGGAACTGGAAGGAGGCAAAACTGCTTTTATACGATGTGAAGAAGATGCGAATCCGCTGAACGTTCCCTTGATAAAGTTCAGGTCGGCTGTTCCGTTGAAGATGGCGGAAAGGGGGAACGAAAGGAGCGTATTGTATGAGATGCTGCCTGTGGGCATCCGCAAACCGCTGGCGCGTAATCTTCCTTTGCCCGAATGTCACAAGATACCGTCCGAAAGAGACGACACGGCAGTATCGCTACTATATTTTTGACAGAGTTTTTTTATTAATAATTTAAATTGATTGCTTATGGGAGCTATGAAAACACCCGGCGTTTACATTGTAGAGAAAAACGCTTTTGCTAATTCGGCAGTAGAAGTTGCTACCGCAGTGCCTGCCTTTATCGGCTATACAGAGATGGCTGTCAACGGGAATGTCTCGTTGCTAAACAAGCCTTTCCGCATCACCTCCATGACGGAGTATCACGCGTATTTCGGCGGAGCGCCCACGCCCATGTTCTCTTTGCCCGACGCGGAAGAGGGAGAAGAACCGACTTTGGTGTGCGGTGAAAAGAAAGTGATGGTGAAACAAACCAGTCTGCCTTTTACTCTTTATTACCAGATGCTGATGTTCTTTGGTAACGGCGGCGGCCCTTGCTATATCGTCTCCGTGGGCGATTATAAGGCGGAAGAACTGAGTGCGGATGCCTTCAAGGCGGGTATCGAAACCCTTCTGAAAGAGCAGGAACCGACGATGGTGGTTTGTCCGGAAGCTGTCGGTATCAGTGATAAGGAACTGTGTTACAGTGTGCAGACAGCCATGTTGAGCCACTGCGGGTATAAGATGCGCAACCGTATCGCCATTCTCGACGTGTACGACGGCTACAAGGACCGGCGCGACCCGGCAGGAGATGTAATCATGGAGTTTCGTGAGAAAATCGGCAGCTCGTTCCTGGATTTCGGAGCCGCCTATTATCCCTGGGTCAATACTTCCATCGTGCAAGACCGGGATTTATCTTTCCTGAACTTTGATCCGGAAACCCTGAAAGCGCTGCTGGAGGAAGAGTTGAAGAGACAACCCGAAGACCGGCAAGCCATCATCAAAGAACTGACTGACAAGATAGGTACCGAACTGGATGCCATCGAGCAAGATACGCTGAACAAGACCTTGCAGCAAATCTCCGGGGTATATAATGCCATCATGAAAGAGGCTAAGCGTATCCTGAACCTGCTGCCTCCTTCCGCATCGATGGCGGGTATCTATACGATGGTGGATAATACCCGCGGCGTGTGGAAAGCCCCTGCCAACGTATCGGTAAATTCTGTCATCTCTCCGGCTGTGAATATCACGCATGACGAGCAGGAAGACCTGAACGTGCCGTTGAGCGGTAAGGCAGTGAATGCGATACGCACGTTTGTGGGCGAAGGTATCAAGGTGTGGGGAGCACGTACGCTGGACGGAAATTCACTGGATTGGCGTTACATCAATGTGCGCCGCACCATGATTATGCTTGAAGAATCGGTGAAGAATGCCGCCCGCGCGTATGTTTTCGATCCGAATGTTGCCGGTACGTGGATTAACATCAAGAGTATGATTCAGAACTTCCTGAACGGAATCTGGAAACGTGGCGGACTGGCCGGCGCGTCGCCCGATGATGCTTTCAGCGTACATGTAGGTCTGGGTGATACGATGACGCCCGAAGATATCCTGGAGGGAATCTTGCGCGTGACGGTCCTGGTGGCTATCGTGCGTCCCGCCGAGTTTATCGAAATCACCTTCCAGCAGCAGATGCAGAAGAGTTAAAGCGGGCTTCGGTCACTAACAGAATGAATAATCACAGGTTATATATCATAAAAAAGAAATATTATGGCAGGAGAAAAACAAGATAACGTATGGCCATTGCCGGCGTTTTATTTTAAGGTGGAAATAGGCAGCTTGGGCGAAATCGCCTTTAAAGAAGTATCCGGTCTGGATGCGGAAGCGCAAGTGATAGAATATCGTCATGGGAATAGTCCGCAGTTCTCGACTATCAAGATGCCCGGTATCAAGAAGTATAGCAATATACAGTTGAAAAAGGGGGTATTCGTGAAAGACAACAAACTGTTCGACTGGTTCAATACCATCAAGATGAATACCATTCAGCGGGAGGCGGTCACCATCAGTCTGTTGGACGAGGAAGGCAATCCGACGATGGTGTGGAAACTGACCAATGCATGGCCGACGAAAGTTACCGGAGTCAGCTTGAAGTCCGATGGAAACGAGGTGGCTGTGGAGCAACTGGACATGGCTCACGAAGGGTTGGTTATAGAAAACGCTTAAGATAGCTGAATCGTATCAATCATGGAATGGGATCATATTACGCCGCCGCCGACCGCATTTTATTTTAATGTGCATTTTATGGGGCCCGTGGCACTTCAGGATATGTCATTTATCGAAGTGACGGGGCTTACGATGGAAATGGAAACATGGGAAATAAATGAGGGCGGCGGATATAAAAGAAGGATTCCGGGGCCGATGAAGCATGGCAATCTTGTATGTAAGCGTCCGATGAAAACGTTGAAAATGAGTGTCCTGTCTGAGTGGGCTGCCGATACGATGGAGTGGAGTTTAGGGCGGGATGTGATTACCTGCGACATTTTGGTGAGCTTGCTTTCTTTTGATGGTACGCCGGAATGTGCCTGGGCTTTGACGGATGCTTACCCCGTCAAATGGGATGTTGCCGGATTTGATTCGAAAAAGAATGATATTGCACTGGAAACCATCGAGTTTGCTTATGATACAGTGAGAAGAGTACAATAGATATGCCGATAGTTATAAAAGAAGTGATAGTAAGGACCACTGTGGAAAAGAAATCTCCGCAGTGGTCCGAACAATCGGAAGACATCGCGAAAACCGTGAAAGAAGAAGTGCTTGCCGAACTGGCCGTTGCCAACGCACCGGAAAATCCTGTGCGGAAGGGACAAAAAGACAGATAGAAATGCATTATGGCAGGATTGAAGAAACTGGAAATACTTGCTTTTAAGGACAGGAACTTTTCGGAATCGACCGGACATTCCTTTAGTATGATGGTAAATCCGTCCAATTATAACGAGAGTAAGTCGATCCGTTATGATAGGGGGAATTGCCCGCATGGAAAGGGTGCGCCCGCTTTTAATTCTTATCAGGGAGGCAGAATTAAAATCGAATTTCTGCTTGATAATACGGGGGCGTTTATCCGTTGGATGGAGTATCAGGGAGAAAGGCCATCCTTGTCCGAGACTATCAAGAATTTGGAGGAGACGGTATATGCGTATATCGATGATAAGCATCAACCTCCTTTTCTGAAGGTGGCGTGGGGCGAACTGAACTTTACGGGAAGACTTGTGAATATGGTTTGCAATTATCAGATGTTCAATTCGGAAGGTGCAGCTATCCGCGCCAAGGTAACGCTGGATTTGTTGAGATATGTGTCTGCGGAGAAACAGGGCAGACAAAACAACGAAAACTCTCCGGACTTGTCACATCGGGTCACTGTGAAGGATGGCGATACACTTCCGGTTCTCTGCAAGCGTATCTATGAGGATGAGGCCTATTGCATGGAAGTGGCGCGAATCAACGGGTTGACCGGATTTCGTCATTTGGAATCGGGAATGCAATTACTTTTTCCACCATTGTCTAACGAATAAATACAAATGAGATGGCAGATTCTCCGAATAGCAACGCAGGAAAGCTGGTGACGGCTACGATATACAGCGAAGGAACTAAAGTGGGCAACCCTTTCTGTCTGCATTCCATCGAAGTGCACCGGGAGATTAACCGCATAGGGCGCGCAATCCTGAAATTCAATGCGGGAGATAAGCCGGGCGCTAATGTTCCGGAGAGTGAGTTGGACACTTTCAAACCGGGTAAAGCGATTAAAATCGAGGTGGGGTATGATTTGACTCCAAGTACGATTTATGAAGGAATAGTGGTGTCCCATAAGTTCAGTATGAAAGAGGGGAAGAACCCTTTGCTGGTGGTGGAATGCAGGGACGCTGCCATCAAGGCTACCGTGGCACGCAAGAACCGTATTTTTGAAGATAAGAAAGACAGCGAGGCCGTTACCGCGGCATTGGGAGATAACGGACTTACGGTCGATATGGAAGATACGCCGGTCACACATACGCAGTTGGTGCAGTATTATTGCACGGATTGGGATTTTGCTTTGTCCAGGGCGGATGTTTACGGCATGATTGTGACTACTGACGGGAATAAGGTCACCATTGGGAAACCGGTTATTTCCGGCGCAGTATTAACGGTGAAGTATGGTAAGGATATCATCTCTTTTGATGGAGAAGTCTTTGCCGAAGACCAGTTTGCGGCGGTGAAGGGAGTGGGATGGGACCCGGTGGAGCAGCAAGTTATCCAGGCGGATTCATCTTCGGTCACGCTGAATGCTCAGGGAAACATGAGTGCGGATGACCTCTCGTCGGCAGCGGGAGCGGATACGGTGACTTTGCAGACTGACGCGCTTGCCGATGCGGATGTTTTGCAAAAGTGGGTGGACTCCACGTTGTTGAAGACCGGATTATCCCGTTTCAGGGGGACGTTCTCTTTTTGTGGCAGTGCGGCGGCGGTTCCGGGATGCGTGATCGAGCTGGAAGGCTTGGGTGGACGGTTTAACGGAGACGCGTATGTAGGGGCTGTAACGCATCGTATAGAAGAAGGGGAGTGGATTACGGAAGTGGAAATGGGAATATCTCCCATGAACATCACGCAGCAACCCGATGTGGTGGCGCCGCCTGCTTCCGGACTCTATCCGGGCATTGAGGGACTGCATATCGGGATTGTGGACGCGTTGGCGGGAGACCCGGCTTCCAGTGGCCGCATCAAGGTGAAAATACCTTTGCTGAATATTCAGCCGGATGCGGTATGGGCGCGACTGGCATTGTTGGCTGCCTCCAATGAGACCGGGACTTTTTTCATTCCTTCCGTGGGAGATGAGGTGATACTCGGTTTTATCAATAATGACCCGAACCAGGCCATTGTACTCGGCTGCCTGTACAGTGCCAAGAATGTTGTCCCTTACGAACTGGCGGACGACAACTTTAAACGGGCGTTTATAACGCCGGAGAAGCTGAGGATAGAACTGGATGATGAAAAGAAGGTTATCACCGTGGTTACACCCGGCGAGAATTCGATTGTGATCGATGATGAGAATAAGTCCATTACGTTGAAGGACCAGAATAATAACGAGATTGTGATGGGGAGTGACGGCATTGAAATCACCTCGGCAAAAGGGATTACTTTGACCGCCAAGAATGACATCGTCTGCAAGGCTACGGGGAAGTTGCAAGCAAAGGCAACGCAGGATATGAGTCTTGAAGGGATGAACGTTACGGCGAAAGCGCAGACGTCTTTAAAATTAACGGGCACTGCTTCTGCCGAGGTTTCGGCCACCGGGCAAATGACGGTGAAGGGTGCCATGGTAATGATAAACTGATAGAAATAACGAACTTTAAAATAAGAAATTATGCCTCCAGCAGCAAGATTGACAGATATGCACACTTGTCCGATGCAGACGCCGGCCTTTCCGTCGCCGATACCTCATGTAGGGGGACCGATTATAGGGCCGGGAGCACCGACGGTAATGATCGGCGGAATGCCTGCCGCTGTGATGGGGGATAGTTGTGTTTGTGTGGGGCCTCCCGATTCGATTGTCAAAGGCTCGGCAACAGTGATGATATGCGGTAAACCCGCTGCCCGGATGGGGGATACGACGGCGCATGGCGGCTCGATTGTAGTGGGCTGTCCGACGGTACAGATAGGAGGGTAGAACAGGATGGACGATAATAAGAATACATCTTTTTTAGGTCGCGGCTGGGCGTTCCCCATACGCTTCGATGGCGGAATAAGCCCTACGGTCATGGTGGAAGAGGAAGAAGACATCAAGGAAAGTCTCCGGATTCTTCTCTCCACACGCCTGGGCGAGCGCATCATGCGTCCCGATTATGGCAACGCCTTGCATAATATGGTTTATCACAATATGGACTTGACCGCCCGTACGCAATTGCGGGCAGCGATAGAAGATGCAATCTTATTCTGGGAATCCCGTATCAACCTGACTAAAGTATCGTTTGATATGAGTGAAGAACGGGATGGAAAATTGAATATATTACTGGAATACACGATACGGCAGACGAACTCCCGTGGTAATCTGGTATATCCTTATTATTATGAAGAACATTTCTGAAACGGATGGATTGAGCAGAAAGAAAAGACTGGAACGGGCATCGACACCCGTTTATCTGCCGGTGCTGGAAGAACGTTTTCCGGTATTGCTGGACCGTGCGCTCAGCCGGACGGAATTTTCTTCTTTATATAAGTTTCAGCCTCTCGTCGTTCTGTTGGAAATGGAGCAGTTCGATACGGATGCCGCGGAGGAGGCTTTCGCAAATCTTTCGGCTCCGGAGCAGTTTGTACCGGTAGTCTATGAGTTGGTCTTGCGGTTGGACGATTGGTACAGACGGTTGGAGTATGCGGGTTTGTCCGGTTTGTCCCTGGCGCTATTGAAAGACTTGTCGGGACAGATTACCACGAATATCAGTCCGATGTTTTATTCGTTTTATAGGCGCTATGGCGGTTTTCCGAAACGCAGTCCCGGCAGGATTTGGATGGCGTCCAGAAACAAGAATAGAGATGAAAGCCTGGCGAAGGATTTTCCCCAGCGATTCTATTTGTTGCTTCTGGCAGCTGTGCGGCTGATACAGTCCAAGAGCGAGACGTACCGGGAAGAAATCTATGCTTCCGGCATGATGGACCCGTCGCTGGCGCTTCTCGTAGCATTTTTAGATAATTATAAAGAGATTGCGGAGGAGTTCAATGCCCGTTGGCAGAAGCTGCCGATGTTCTATCTGGACAATATACTGAAAGTCCTGCGGAAGCAACCGCTATCCGGTACTACCTGGCTGGCTTTTGAAAGTTCTCCGGTCGGTGCGGGAACGGTGTTGCGGAAAGATTCTTATTGGAAGGCTGACCGGGATGAGTTGGCTATGGGCTACCGGTTGTTGTCGGATATCGTTTTGACGAAGATGTCGCTGGCGGGCGTCAAGATGGTGGTGCTGGAAAGGAAAAAAGACCGTTATCCCGAAGCGGCTTTAAATTATGTGACTGCCGTAAAACGGAGTAATCCGCCGGAGATGGTCTATTCTTCCGAACCGATCGGTTTTTGTTTGCAGTCGTCCATGCTGTTGTTGAAAGAAGGCAAGCGGGAGATAAATATCCTGTTCCGCCTGACGGAGGAATCTCTGGAATTTATGGATAACACCGTCCGCCAGGTTGCACTTGCTCAGGAAATAAGCAGGGACGAGACGCTTTATAAGATTCTGCACGATGCTTTCCTTGTGTATGCCAGTACGGCGGAAGGTTGGCGGGTCATTGAAAGATGCCACATCCGCTATGAAGAAGGAAAAGGTTTGAGGCTGACTGTCCGGCTGGATGAGGATTATCCTGCCGTATCTCCCCCGGAAGGGGAAGAATTGCCTTCGCTTCGTCTGCTGGTCAATACTACGGCGTGGTTATTTCCTTATTCGTGGGCATGTAGGATGATGGTGGAATCGGTGAAGATTACAGTAAAGGTGCAGGGCATCCGGGACTTACAGATCACCAATGATTTGGGACGCGTGGATATTCATCAGGCATTTGCACCCTTCGGCGTGTTGGGAGACAAAGGCGCGTGGTTGGCGTTCGGTTGCTTCGAGATGGCATGTAAACCGCTTCAAGAGGTCTGTTTCTCTTTTAACTGGCAACATCTTCCGGCATGTGCGGGCGGCTTGAAGGAGTATTACCGGACTTATGATAAGGATATTGACAACCGCTCTTTCAAGGGGCGAATCGAACAACTCAGGAACAGGAACTGGAAACCGCTGTCGGAGACGGGGGAGTGCTATCTTTTCCGCACTTCCGCTTCTGCGATACCCTTGAAAGAAGATCCTCTGATAGAGCATACGTCCATCGAGTTTCGGGTGACTGAGAATACGGTGTTGCCCGTAGGCGAAGAAGAACGGTTCCAACTGTCGGATGCACGTTCCGGCTTCTTCCGTATCTTATTGACCGAGCCGGAGATGGGATTCGGAATGCATGAATACCGACGATTGTTTTCGGAAATCATGATGTATAATAGCCGTGCCCGGCATAAAAAGGCATTGCCGGAAGCGCCCTTATCCTTATTGATGGATTCTCCTGAACTGAGTTATACCGCTGAGGAAGAATGCGTTTTTAAGGTGGGGAGTACGGTAAATATTCATCTTTCTTATATACGTCCGTTGTCCGACAGCGCCGCGACCCAACCGGATACCAGCCGTCCCCTGCCTTTGTTGGACGGACCGGAAAATGAAGGAAACCTGATGATAGGCATTGCGGGAGCCATCGGCGAGAACCTGATATGTATGTATATAGATATGGAACTGATGCAAAGGGAAATAGACCATGACTTCCTGCCCCGTACCGGATGGTATTACAGGGATGCTTTCCGCTGGATACCGATTGATGCGGTGGATGTTCTTCGGGACGATACGGATGGCTTGATGCATAGCGGGGCAATACTGCTGCAGTTGCCTTTCCGCATCACTGCGGAGATGACGGACTGTGACGGGGTGTTCTGGATATGTGCGACGGTCTATTCCAATTTATGCAATTGCTCGAATGTAAAGGGAATCTATCTGAATATCGTGGAGGCTGTTCCGGTCTTGTCTGAAGGAACCCGGTTGTCGGTTCCCGGATTATTGTCTTGCAGGAGAGTCGCCCCTCTGACAGGAGACCGTAGTGGCGAGGATGAAGTGGAGATACGCACCCGGCTAAGTGAACGCATGGCGCATCGGCACCGCCTCTTGCTTTCGTGTGAATATGAGCAAATGACGTTGCAGGAATTTCCGGAAATAGTGAAGGTGAAATGCTTTCCGGGCATGGACGCCAAGCGGCAGAACCGGAGTTCGGTAGTGACACTGGCAATCATACATAACCGGGACGGAGAGGATTATCCGCTGTGTAAGGATGAATTGTTGTGCCGGGTGGAGAATACCCTCAAGCTATATTCCTCGCCGTTCACGATAATCGATGCCATCAATCCGGTTTACGAAGAAGTAACCGTGTTTTGCGGCATTAGTCTGAAGGTCGGGGAAGCAGCGGGACAGGTCATTCAGGAGGTGCATGAAGGACTGAAGGCGTGCATCGCTCCCTGGAATCAGGAGGGAGGCATACCGGTTTTCGGTTATTCCTTTTCACTGCGCGACATGCAGAACCGGATGAAGGAAGGAGGAAAAGTGAGCAAAGTATATGGAATGAAACTGCTGCAAGTCGTTTCGCCCGTAGACGGAACGTATGACCTTAAAGAGTATATCCTTGCAGAAGGGGAGGAGCAGATTGTGGCGCCTTCGGTGCCGTGGGCCATACTGGTTCCGGCTTCGCGGCTCTATGTGGAACTGGTGGACGGAGATGAATGGCGAAAGGAGATTGAGATAGGAGATTTTGAAGTTGAAAACACGTTTGTGATAAGATAAGCGGATATGGCAAAAACGAATCGCAGGACTTTGAAAGAATACTTCGGCAAAGGGAAGAAACCTGATAGCGGGCAGTTCGCCGATTTGATAGACTCTATGTTGAACATCGTAGATGACGGTTTCAACAAGTCTGCGGAGAGGGGAATGCTTCTTTCTCCGCTGGATGATGCCGGAGCCGTGATGGAAATCCGAAAGAATATACTGGATAGTGACCCGGCATGGGTGGTCTCCTTGGGTAAAGAGGGAGAATTGCACATTCATCGCGGCACGGAGACGGAACCCATGCTGACCCTGTCACAAGATGGAAAGGTGGTGCTGGGGACAAACGAACGGACAAGTCTTGTGGTGAACGGTACCGTTTATGCCGATAGCTTTGCCGGAAATTATATGCAGGGTACCGTCCCCGCCAACGGACTATGGCAAAACATCGGAAATATGGAGTATGGCTGTGCCGGCTATCGCATAGAGGCGGCGTGCGGCCTGAAAGGAAAAGGACGATATGCACTGGCGGAGGTGACGGCTATGCATTGTTTCGGCAAGCATCCCTACATACGAAGTGCGCGTTCCTGGTTTGGCACCCGGTTCAATAAGATTCAGTTTCGCTGGCACACCGAAGGGCTGAATAGCGTATTGCAGGTTCGTACCCGTTCCGATTACGGTGAAGACGTTTGGCTTCATTACCGGGTAGAGCGGTTGTTCGATATGGATTTCGTCACCCGATAGGATAAGAATCAGGATTATGGAAGAACACGTTACCATCAAGCGGATAGCCAAGGGGCAGGATTTGTATTCCCGGCTTCAGGAGAAAGCGTTGAAGAGGCTGCAACGCATTGCGGGTAAGGTGTGGACCGACTATAATGCTCATGACCCCGGTGTTACGCTACTCGACGCACTGAATTATGTTCTGTTGGAAACGCAATACCGTCTGGGCTTTGCCTTGCCCGATTATCTGACTGCTGACGGACAGGAGTTTTCCGCCCGTCGCCATGCGTTGTTTCTTCCTTCCGAGATGTTTCCGGTGAATCCGGTGACGGAGACCGATTACAGGAAATTGTTTATGTCCCATATAGACGGTTTGTCCGACGTGCGTGTCATTGTACATCCCGAGGCGGGGACTTATGATTTTGTATTGGACGTCTGGCCCGGGACTTCCGATAACCGTAGGAAGCAGATTATGCAGGAAGTGTATAAACTGTACCACTCCCATCGGAATTTGTGTGAATATGTCGGGACGGTCAGTTTCCTGAAGTACGATATCCTTTCTGTCGGTGCAGAGATAGAGGTGGACAATACGGTGGATGTGAATCAATTGACCGCACAAGTGTTTTTTGAGATTCAGGAATTTCTTCGGGCGGGTGTGCGCTTTCGCAGAGTGGACGAATTGCTGGCCGAAGGAAAGACCGCGGACGAAATACTGGACGGACCCGAGCAGGGAAGGATGATAGTGGATGAGGCCTCCTTGTGCACCGATTGGGAAGAATATGATATTACCCGGCTCTATCAGCGGCTTCGTGAACTGCCGGGCATCCTCCGTGTTTCTTCCTTCTTTTTTGAGGAGGACGGACAAATCCATCATGAGAATCTGAAACGAAAAAGTATATTTCAAGGATATGCCTTGGCGGAAATGGGATATAGCAAGCATACCTTTTCCGTGACCCGGAAAGGAAGACCCGTACCTATACTTTGGGATGTAGTGCAGTTACGGTTCGAGTCGATGCGCGCTGCTTTGTATGGAGCACAAAACCGTACTACGGATAAGGAAATATTGGATGCGACTCCCGAGGGAATCCATCGTACAGTTTATTCTTACGACTCTTTCCGCCATGATTTGCCGGTCTGCTATCAGGTGGCGATTGACAAGAAGACCGGCCAATATTTCAGCATCTTCGATAAGATGGTGGAAAAGTTATTGAGTGAGTTAAGGTCGCTTCCGTCCTGGATGCAGCCCGATGCGGCTGAATTGTCCGGGAAAAAAGAGTTATGGATGGATGTGCTCGACGGTATCTACGGCGAGAAGACGAACCTTCCTTTCTTGTGGAAATACGAAGATGATAAGGAGCGCCGAGAACGGAGAATCGCTTTTCTGAAGGATATTCCCCTATGGGGGCTGAACCGGGGAAAAGGGGCTGATTTGCTGGACTATAATCAGCAGTCGGAAGCGGGTATTGAAACCTATTTTAAGCGGATGGTGAATGCCGATAAATATCCTTTAGAAGTTTTCCTGGTGGAACATCGCTTCTTGGAGTATAAAGGCAAGCGATTTCATTTCACGGAAGAATCCGGTTTCAGGATATCTGTTGTAGTGGCTGTCGATGAGACGTGGCTGTTGGATGATGATTTCCGGCATGGTTGCGAAGAATTGCTGTCGAGGCGTCTGCCTGCCCATATCCGGATGACGATTTGCTGGCAAAGGCGTAAGCAGATATCCGCATTCCGTTCCAACTATTTATTCTGGAGGTATTCTCTTTCCACCCAGCGGAAGTATGGGTTGGAAGAATTGGGCGAGAAACTAAAAAACGAATTGGCTGATGATAACAATTGGTACTGTAAAGTTTGATTTTCAAACCAATGACGAACCGTTTGCCTGGACGTTGAACGGACGCTGGGATACTTTCTTCCATACTTCTTTTGAAGCTGTGGCGGAGGAGGTATTGGAGGCTTACGACTCGTCGGAGCAGGTTATCCGCATCAACAGCCTTCCGCTTGACTTGGGTACGATAGAAAAGGAACGTTTTGATAGCCAGTTTCCGTTACGGCTTCGGGAAGTGCTGCATACCTATTGCAGGGAGAACCTTACCCAAGGGAAACCAGCTCAAGGCATTAACGTCGTATCTACCGGAAGAAACGCTTTCGACCTTCTTTCTTTTTTCCTGCTGCACGGTTATTTCCCCTATACGGCAAGCGAGGAAGACAAGGATTTGAGTTTGCTTCTGAAAAAGGTGATACGATGGGAAGCCTACCGTTTCCGGGAGTTCCTGAATTCGTATGGTCATTATGATTTCTTATGCAATCGCCTGGTTTATCAATTTACAGATGAAGAACTGGAACAGGTGGTTCATCTGGTTCAGCCTTCCGAGAGTAAATTCATCAATCTGTATGTACGGGTACAGATTCATACGTATGCTTCACTGAAGCGGTCGGATGTAACCCGTGATAATTACAGGAACGTGGTGTGGACGCTGGTTCTCGCTTATGTTTTCGCGGAAGGGGCAGGTTATTCGGGACGCAAGCAGATGGTGCTGTACACCATCCGCGGATTGGCGGCGCATCTGAATATGACGATTCCTGAAATGATCCGGATACTGACAGAGAGCATCCGGGAACTGGAGCAGACGGTGGAGCATCTGCCCGAGCTATGGAATATCCTGAAAGAAATCCGGAAAGATATAAAAGAAGAAATATGGGTGCTTGACGGGGATTATCACACTCAGTTATTGAAGGAGGTGGTAACCACGTTGCGCAGAAAAGATGATGCGGATAGTGAGATGATACTCTCTGTGGCACATCTGATGAGCATACTTTCTGAGCAGGATACTTGCAGAAGGCTGTTGAAACAGTTGCAGGAAAAGGAAATCTACTTATTGGTGGCAAGGATTGTACCGCAGGACAAGGAATACGTGATTGCGTATGCCCGCGTGCTCGATAAGCATAAGGATGCCGGAACTTTTTCGGGCAGGGCGGGCAGTGAGTTCCGCTTGTTGAAGTGGGAGTTTATCTTTGCGGTCTTGATAGCGATGCCCGCATCGGTGTTCAACCGCAAGCAGTTTGTTCTATCTGTACTTCAGCGATTGGCTTCGCATTATAATTTGTCATTGGCGGAACTGATACGTTTGTTGTGTGCCGACTGGAAGCTGGCGGATATCGTATTGCCGACGGAACTGTCGACTGTGCTGCTGGAACTGGAACTGTTGTTTGTGCCAGAAGCGAACACGCAGGTGGCCGGAGAACAAACGATAGAAGAATGGTGGGCTGTGTGGGGTGCTCCGTCACTCATTCGGAGTTTAATCGAGCGATATACCGAACGGCAGCGTATTGCGTTGGTGAACCGGCTGTTTCCCGCCCATAGCGAGTTCATTGTCCGCTACGCCACTTTGCTGGATAAGGGGTATGAGACAGGATTGCTCGAAGGGAAAGCCGGAGGAGAGTTTGCCGTCTTGAAGTGGGAGTTTATATTCTCTTGCTTCTACGGGGACAGGCAGATTGTATTTCAGCAGAAACTATTCGTCTATTCCGTTCTTCAACGTTTGGCAGCCCACTATAATCAGGAAGTCACCGAACTGATAGGTTACTTTCTGCACCATCTTACCGGCGTCCTCTCGGGATACATACCGGGTAGCTTAAAGAACATTCTGGAAGAACTATATGATGAAGCTATCATGCCGATGAAGGACATCGGAAAGATACGTTCCAAGTCGGATGCGGAACTGGAGCAATGGATTGTGAACCTGTTCGGCAATCATCCGGTCACCTACTTTCAGGGAAAGGAGGAGTATCTCGTGAAATGGCTTACGTATCTTCTGAATGAGCGTAACAGTTGTTTCAGGGCATTGTGGAAAGCCGGCAGACTGGATAGCGCTTTCCTTCTGCAAGTGGTAAACCGCTCGGCAGAGTTACGCCATCTCTGGCTGATAAAGAGCGGAGATACCCGGCTGGCGGCGATATATCGCAAATGGTCTGTTGCTTATACCGCACTCCGCATCCGCTTTGCCGGATTGGGATATCTGAAACAACTGGGTGAATACATTACTGTCTGGATGGTGGAGCTGACCGACAGGAAATATTGGTCATGGTCGGAGACGGAAATCATCCGCTTTCTCTCCGGTCGCATCCGGCAGCGTGTTCCGCGCGGATTCATGATGCTGCTGGAGAAAATAGACTGGTATAAAGATGAAAACAAGAATATACAGGAGATTATGAATCAACTCAACGAACTTAGCGAACTGCCTCAAGAAGGCGGCAATGCGGAACCGGTCATGGTGGAGAATGCGGGAATCGTACTAATAGGTCCCTATCTGCCCGTGCTGTTCCGGCGGGCAGGATATCTGAAGGAAGGCTACAGAGATTTTAAAGATGAGAGTAGCAGGGTGCGTGCCATATTCCTGTTGCAATATTTTGTGTACGGAAAGGAAAAAGAGTATGCCGAACCGGAACTACTCCTTAATAAGATATTGGTCGGTAAGACGAATGATAAACCGCTTCCGCGCAGTTGCCAATTGACCACGGAGGAAACGCAGCTTGCGGATGACTTGTTCGGCAACGTGAAACGGATGTGGGACAAAGTGAGCCATACCAGCGATGAGGGGGTACGAACCTCTTTCTTTCAACGGGAAGGGCTTCTTGAAAAAAGAGGGGACAAGAATACAATCTGGTATCTGAAGGTAAAAGACAGGGCTTATGACATCTTATTGGACTTCCTGCCCTGGCAGATTAAAATACTGAAATTCCCCTGGCTGGAAGGTGTAATTGAAACTCATTGGAGGAAATAGATATGAATGCAGAAAAAGTAAACATGGACGTTGCAACCCCACGGGTGCAGCAGTCTAAACGAAAAGAGAGCAATGCTCAAATGGTAGATAACCGTACTTTGTCCGCCGTGCAGGCAAAGATGGCAAGTATCGTGCAACGGGCGGAATCGGACGAAGAAGATGATTTGTTGCAAGGTAAGTTCGTAGCCCAGCGTGATGAAGATGAGGACGACCTGATGCAGGCAAAGGCAGAGAATCGTACCGGCATTCCGGACAGTGTGAAGCAACGGATGGAATCTTCTTTCGATGCGGACTTTTCCAGTGTGCGGGTCCACCCGGATTCATCGCAGGCTCCGGCAGTCGGCGCGCTGGCATTCACCCAAGGCACGGACATCCACTTCGCGCCGGGACAGTTTAAACCGGATACATCTGCCGGGCAACAATTGCTGGGGCACGAGCTGGCACATGTCATACAGCAGGCGGAAGGCAGGGTGCAGCCCACTACGGAGATTGGCGGTATGCCGGTAAACGATAATGAAGGTCTCGAACACGAGGCGGATGTATTGGGCGCACAGGCGGCAAGATAACAGGTTATGAAGGAACTGACCGACTGGTTCCAGCAAGTGCTGGATGTGGCTATACGCTTGTACTTCAGGCAAGACTGCGAGTTCGTGTCTTTGCATGAGGTGGAAACGCCGCATAGTCCGTGGTGGGAAAGAATGACCGGCATCCCCGAAGAACAAATCTCTTTTGAGGAGAAACTTGTCATCATGCTGGCATTGATGCCCCATTTGTATCCGCAGGCGTTGGATATCTTCTTCGTCAACAACAAGAACTTCGACCGCCCCTATACTGAGTTTGGCGGCTGGAAGGGCTTGTCGCACGGAGGATTTCTCCCCACCGGCGAAACGGCGGCTTTCATGCTTGCCGGCGAAGATACGGACAGGCGCCCTTCGGTCATTCGTCTGTTTGAGAGGGAGCATTGGTTCTACGTGGGCAATATCTTGCGGCTGGAAGGCAAGGGAGAAGGCGAACCGTTCTTAAGCGGACAGCTTCGTGTGTCGGACGAGCTGCTGAGCATCGTGCTTTACGGTAAGGAATACAAGCCCGATTACCGGGTGGGCTTCCCTGCCAAGAGGATAACCACGCCGCTCGATTGGAACGATTTGGTGGTAGACTACCGGGTGGCGGGACAACTGGAGGAGATTAATACCTGGATTACCGGATCGCACGTGATTATGGAGGAATGGGGATTGAAGCGTATTCTGAAACCCGGATACCGTACTTTGTTCTACGGGCCGCCGGGAACCGGTAAGACGCTTGCCGCCACCTTGCTGGGCAAACGTAACGAGATGGATGTGTACCGCGTGGACCTGTCGATGATTGTTTCCAAATACATCGGGGAGACAGAGAAGAACCTTGCCCGAATCTTCGATATGGCTGAAAACCGCCGGTGGATACTTTTCTTCGACGAAGCGGATGCCTTATTCGGCAAGCGTACTTCGGCGCAGACCTCCAACGACCGCCACGCCAATCAGGAAGTGGCGTACCTCTTGCAGCGTATCGAGGATTTTCCGGGGACGGTGATTCTGGCGACCAACTTGCGCAGTAATATAGATGAGGCTTTTTCCCGCCGTTTCCAATCACTGGTCTATTTCCCGATGCCCGATGAAGATATCCGGTATGTGCTGTGGGACAAGATGCTGCCTACCGATTGGTTGCCCGACCGTGAAGCATGTCTCCGCCGGCTTGCTGCGTTTGAACTCTCCGGCGGCGCTATGACGAATGTGGTGCGCAGTTGTGCCTTGCATCTGATGTCTACCGGTGAGAGCAGGATGGAAGAAAAGGACTTGATAGAGTTCGTCAGCCGCGAGCAGTCGAAAGAAGGAATCAGGTCATAAGAATAAATTATTAAGCTATCGAGGATGAGGAAACTACTATTGTCTATAATTGTTGTATTATCTGGTTCCCTGAACTTTTTTCTTCAGGCGCAAGATACGTTTACGGAGGCCTATCAGCGTTTTCGTCCTTATCATTATCAAACTCCGCAGGCATGGAACCGCATCCGCCGGGAGGTCGCCACGCGTGGAAAGGAGAAGTGGCCTTTAATAGAAACCGAACGCCTGGAGATGACACTTGCCGGTGATTGGAACGGACTGATTCCTTCGCCCGTTCCCGGCAATACGCATTTCTTTCAGGGGGTGGATGATATGGGCAAGATATATAGTCTTATCCTGAAACCGGACGCTTACGGCTATGTCGTATATCCCTTCAAACTGGAACAGCAATTCAAACTCTCCGAAAACGAATTGCTTGCTCCCCGCATCCTGGCAAAAGGATTCATGAATACGTTGATTACTGATGTGCCTTATGAGACGGAGCTGAAACTGGAAGATGTGATTTATACTCCCGACACCACGGGAATCGAGGAAGCTACTCCTCCGGAAGTATATGATGAGAAAGGTTCGATGGGCTGGCTGAAGGAAGCGGAGTACTACGACCTTTATAACGTGAAGAACTTCTATTGCTATTTCGACAACCGTCCGGACTCCGTGCGCACCCGGTATAAGTATGTCACGAGGAGGACGCGCTACATGGCTTCCGAAGTCGAAACCCTGCGTAACCGGATTCTTTCTTCCGATTCACTGTACACCATGATTCCCTATTGGATGACGGATGTATACTTAAACCTGCCCCGTGAGGCAAGTTCCCGCATCAAGCGCTTCGGTTACCTGGGATATGTAATCGACCCTGTGAACGGCACGCCCGCCATTACGAACAACTGGACTTCGCCCAATCTGATGGACTTTGCCCCTTATAAGGACAAACCTTATGATTTGGTTGCCTTCAGCGGAGATACGCAATCCACCAATAAATTCCTGAATAATCCCGCCGCTTGCCGCACCTTCATTTATATGCTTCTGAACTATCCGGGAGGGATGATTAACCGTTCCGGTTTCGAGAAGAAGCCCGATGGGCTGAACCTCTTCCTGCCGGCGTTTGATTTTAAGGAAAAACGTGCCTTGACGCAGCTTGTCAAGTCGTTGAGCATCGTGATTGACAGCCTTTGCGTCGATGATACGGTACATGTCTATCGGGACGCGGAGAAGGTGATAAACCGGGATTTAGGTCTGTTTCTAACGTTCTCCCGCAAGGCGGCGACCGAGCAGTCCGATTACATCTCCGGTTTGCAGTGTTTTGTCGATTCGGTCTATTTCGTCGATTTCGACTCGCTGGGCGTATCCTCGCGCGTACTTTGGAATGACGGCTCGATAGATACCAGTTCTGTGTTCACACGCATCACCAATCCGTTTTATCTGTTTCGCATTCCCTATAAGACGGTGAGGCCGGGGATGGGGAATGACGAGATTTGGGAACTGATGGATTGTGACTATGCGTCCGGGCAATGGGGGCTGTTCCTTTTCATCTTCCTGGTTATCTTATGCATGATTATAGGCATTGTAGTCTTGCCCTATATATCGGTGCCGTTCCATGTGTACCTACAAAAATATTCTACACTGGTCGTATTGCTAATGATTACATTGGTCATGGAGTTGGGAGTATTTTTCTTTTTCATGATTGAGGCACTCTCTCCGCAGGTCATCTTCTTCAATCTGGAGACGGGAAATATGACCTATCTGATGCTGATAGGCCTGCCCGTAGTTCCTATTTTATTGTATATTCTGGTCTTGAAATTAAATAAACGGGAGCCTTTGCCATAAATTAAATCATTTTGTTAATGATATACGCCGATGCGTTGGCTTTTTTATCGGAATAGTCGTTCTTTAGCGTCGTAAAACCAATAAAAAACAACACAATTATGGCAGTAGTAGCTTATTTAAGAGTAAGTACAGAGAAACAATTTTTAGAAAACCAAAGGGAAGAAATCGTACGATTTGCAGAAAAGAATGGATTAATTATTGACAAGTGGTATACCGAAAAAGTGAGCGGAAGTATATGCACGAAAGAACGGAAACTGTCGAAAGTGCTCGACCGGATGCGGCCTGGCGACTCGTTGATTGTTACCGAAATCTCGCGCCTCAGCCGCACCTTGCTGGAGATTATGACTATCTTGAATGCTTGCATCAAGAAAGAAGTCATATTGTATAGCACAAAAGAGGGGTATATCTTTCAGAACGATATCAATAGCAAGGTGTTGGGGTTTGCCTTCGGACTGATGGCGGAAATCGAACGAAATCTTATCTCCATGCGAACCAAAGAAGCATTGGCGCGCAGAAAAAAGGAAGGGAAGCACCTGGGACGCAAAAAAGGCTTCCGGCCCAAAATGAATACACTGATTCCATACAAGCATCAATTGCTGAGACAATGCAGCAGAGGAACCTCCTGCGCCGAACTTGCCCGGCAGATGGGGGTGTCACGCACAACCATGTATCGCTTTCTCCATAAAAGGGGACGGTAGGAGATGACTTGTCTCATCTCGGAGAAGTTATCCTTGTGATAAAATAAAATAGGTACGGTATCCGGAACTACACATTCTTGCAAATCAATACTATGTGTAGTTCGTGAATCCCGTACCTTTCAGAGAGAGAAGAGTATATTTTATGTTTTTTCTATTCTACCGGTATCACTATTTCCCCATCGCTGGTTCTTCGCAAATCGCCCGTCTCATGCCTCTTGTTATTCAGTTTCTTCAACTCAAACGATAACATGATACGGAAAATGCCGATGGCAAGGAATGCGAACGAAATCATATATACGGCGTAGATGGCTCCAATGATAGGTTGCCAGAACACCACTATCGCAAGAATGATAGCCAGTATTCCGAATGCCAGGTACCAACCCCAGTCTTTCGCAGTCTGTTTTTTCATTCTCATGGAATAGCTTATCGCATAGAATCCGCGGAACAACAGCCAGAAGGCGATGATAAACGGAATGACTTCCATACTTACCCAGGGGTAGGCTATCAGGTAGAACCCCAGAATCATATCGATAATGCCGCCTGCCAGGTACCAGCCCCAGCCGCTCAGTTTACGGCGGTTGCTCACTGCAAAAGATATCTCCAGCACCCCGCTCACAAGTAAGGAAATGCTGAACAGTATGCTCAAAGCCGCATACGCACTGGCGGGAGAGAACATGAGGAAAAATGCAACTATCACATATAGGATGCCCAGAATGAGTGAAATCCACCAATTCTTAACTCCCTGCGTCATTTCATCAAAAATAGTTTTCATAATAAGTCCAGTTTTAAATGAATAAATGAATTCGTTGGTAGAATAACAAATTGAGATGGGAAAAGTTTTGGTGAACCTTTCGCATACTTCAGTTGTTATTCTAATTACATTAATATTGATAAAACTATGGCTACAACAAAATTTAAAGGTCAACCGGTAAGATTAATCGGTGAGTTTATTAAAGTAGGTTCTGTCGCTCCCGATTTTGAACTGGTCAAATCTGACTTATCCTCCTTTTCCTTGAAGGAACTGAATGGAAAGAATGTGATTCTGAATATTTTCCCCAGTCTGGATACCAACGTTTGCGCCACTTCGGTGCGGAAGTTCAACAAGCTGGCAGCCGGTCTGCCGGACACGGTGGTGTTGGCCATCTCCAAAGATTTGCCTTTCGCCCATGCCCGTTTCTGCACTACGGAGGGCATCGAGAATGTGATTCCCTTGTCCGATTTCCGTTTCTCGGACTTTGATGAGAATTATGGAGTACGTATGGCGGACGGCCCGTTGAGCGGTTTGCTGGCCCGTGCAGTAGTGGTCATCGGCAAGGACGGCCGGATAGCCTATACCGAACTTGTGCCGGATATCTCACAAGAACCCGATTATGAAAAAGCAATCTCCTCTATTCAGCAATAGGTGCTTTGCCTAAGTACCGAAATGAACGCGGAGACACTAAGACACGGAGCATTTTTAGGGATTTCAATTCTGTGCTCCGTGTCTTTGTACCTCCGCGTTTCCTTTACTTCCGACAGCTTTCGTTTCCTCTACTGTCTATGCTTTTTTCTTCTTGAATCCCTTATAAAGAAGGAAACCGATGATTAATACGGCAACCGCGATAATGATATAGCCTATTTCATGGCTGTATTTCGTTGCCAATACATACACGTCATTCGTTGTTTTGATATCCGTGAACCGATAAATCAGGTAACCCATCAATCCCAGGATCGTATTCCAGGCTCCGGCTCCCAGCGTGGTATAGAGCAGAAACGGCCCCAGCTTCATGCCTGCCAATCCTGCCGGAATACTTATCAACTGGCGTACTGCCGGAATCAGGCGTCCGAAGAAAGTGGATGCCGCACCGTGCTTCCGGAAATACTCTTCGGCGTGATGTACCTTCTCCTCGTCTATCAGGCACATATGCCCGATGCGGCTGTTGGCAAATTTGTAAATGATAGGACGGCCCAGCCATCGTGCCAGGTAATAATTGATTAAAGCGCCGAGATCCGCCCCCAGGGTGGCGAAAATGACGACAAGAAAGATATTCATGCTATCGTCGGTCATGGCTTTCCATGCCGCGGGCGGAACAATAACTTCGGAAGGGAAGGGGATAAAAGAACTTTCGATTGCCATAAAAATAGTAACAACCCAGTAATTCAGATTCTCCAATACCCATCGGATAAGTTCTGCTGATGATTCCATTTGAAAATAAGTGTGGTTAAAGTTTATAGTCGTTTTAGTGCAACGCGTCCAGTATATTCTTCATTAGTTGGGCCATCTCGGTCTGATCCTCTTCTTGCAGTATCTTTTCCAGCTCCTCCAATTCGTCCAACTGGACGGGACGCTTGCATAGCTGGTTATACTTCGTGAAGTTTTCCTTGTCTTTGAGCAGCAAGTAGATGGAGGCCAGCTTTTCGTTGACTCCCTCAAAGTCCGGTTCCATCTCCTTGACGTGTTCAAAAGCCTTTTTGGCAAATTCCAGTTCTCCGATGTCCAGGCTGTACATTCCGATTTCACTCCAGGTGTTCGCATTAGGCGCACAATCCAGTGCGGTGCCCCACTTCTTCATAGCTTTCTTATATTCCCCTTCTTCCAAGTACAGGCGTCCTTCAATCAGGTAAGCGTCTATATCTTCCGGATTTATCTTGTGAGCCTTGTTGAAGTATCGTGTCGCTTTCCTTTTGTCGCCCAGTTTGTACAGGCAGAACGCCGCATGGGCATATAACGACGACGTGACAGTCGAATCGGGACCTTGGCATTCGATAGCCTGTTCCAGGTGGGAGAGAGCCTCCGCCCAACTATCGGCAGATAGTTTGTTTATTCCCCAAGCCATGTGGAGAAATTCAGGAGAAAGGACTTTGTACTTTTCTGCCAGGGTATAGTTCTCCAACGCCTTTTCTCCATTGCCCAAGTTGTAGAAAGACTGTGCTTTCGTCAGATACGCCTCGCCGAATTCCTCATTGGCAATCAGGGCGAAGTCGCAGGCTTCAATCGCCTTGTCAAACTCATTCCGGTCATAATAGCACTGTGCCAGGCCGAACCAATAATTGGCGGAATAAGGATTCCGGTCAATCAGCTTATTATAGTATACTTCCGCCTGTTCCATCAGCCCCTGCATGTGGAGGCAATCGGCTGTAATGGCCAGATAAGCTTCGCTGTCTTCATACTTATCCTTGCCCCGGTCAATCCACACTTGCGCTTTCTGGGGAAAGCCCGTGTCAATGTACATATAAGCCACGTCAAAGATGTTATCCAGGTTGTCCTTGTCTTCCAGCGTGTCAAGCAGTTGCTCGGCTTCTTCCATCTTGCCATCGCCTACCAGGAAGTTGGCTTTCAGTATCTTCACTTCCGGAGAATAGTCATCTTCAATCTGATCGAACACTTTCCTGGCTTCCTCCCTGTTGCGGCTGTTGAGCAACAGATAGGTCTTTTCTATCAGTAATTGCGTATGGTCGGGATGCAGTTTCAGCCCATAGTCAAGGACTTCGGTAGCCGACTGGATATTGTTTTGAGCCATATACCAGTCGGTAAGGTCCACCAAATCGTCGGCATCCAGGTAGATACTTTTATTATCAGCTTGGGCCGATTCATACATCTTTGCAAGTTCATGCAATTCTCTGTCCCTTCCGGACAGCAGGTTTTTACTCATTGGCTTATTCCTGTAACTTAAATATTATTTGTTGATTTTCCCCCACGTGTCTTTCAGTCCCACGGTACGGTTGAACACCATCTTCTCCGGTGTGGAGTCGCGGTCTACGTTGAAGTAACCGATGCGTTGGAACTGCAAGTAAGTAAGGGACGCCATGCCGGCTGCATATTTCTCGATATAGCAGCAGGGCAGGATATGGAGTGAATCCGGATTGATGATTTCCTTCATGGCGGTCAGCGCGTCGCAGTTCTTTGCTTCGCGGATGGCGGCAAGTTCGTCACGCGGATTCTCCACTTTCCACAACCGGTCGTACAGTCGTACTTCCGCCTCCAGGCAGTGGTTGCAACTCAGCCAGTGTATCGTTCCCTTCACCTTGCGGTTGGCTCCCGGCAAACCGCTTTTCGTATCAGGATCGTATTCGCAGTACACTTCCGTGATTTCGCCCGATTCGTTCTTCTTGCATCCGGTGCATTTTACGATGTATGCATTCTTCAGTCGCACTTCTTGTCCCGGTGTCATGCGGAAATACTTCTTCGGAGCGTCTTCCATGAAGTCGTCCCGTTCTATCCACAGTTCGCGGCTGAACTCGATGAAGTGGCTGCCTTCTTCCGGTCGTTCCGGGTTGTTGATGGCCTCCATTTCTTCCACCTGTCCTTCCGGATAGTTGGTGATAATGAGTTTTACGGGATTCAGTACGGCGGAAATGCGGGTTGCGCGAATGTTCAGGTCTTCGCGTACGGCACTTTCCAGCAGTGCGAATTCATTCAAGGCATCGTAAGTAGTATAACCTATTTTATCGATGAATTTATGGATGGACTCCGGCGAGTAGCCGCGACGTCGGAAACCGCAGATAGTCGGCATACGCGGGTCATCCCAGCCGTTCACCAGTTTTTCCTTCACCAGCGTCAGCAGGTTGCGCTTGCTCATAAGCGTGTAACTGAGGTTCAGCTTATTGAATTCATACTGGTGCGGGCGGTTATCATCCAGGTCTTTTCCTTCTTTTACCCAGTCCACAAACAAGTCGTATAACGGGCGGTGGGGGACAAACTCCAAGGTACAGAGCGAGTGAGTCACGCCCTCGAAGTAGTCGCTCTGCCCGTGCGCGAAGTCGTACATCGGATAAGCCTTCCAGGTAGTGCCCGTACGGTGATGCGGATGCTTCACCACCCGGTAGATAATCGGGTCGCGGAAGTGCATATTGGGACTTGCCATGTCGATTTTCGCACGTAGCACCATGGCGCCTTCTTCAATTTCGCCGCTGTTCATCTTGTGGAACAAGTCGAGATTTTCCTCCACCGGACGATTGCGGTACGGACTTTCCGTTCCCGGTTGCGTAGGAGTTCCCTTTTGAGCTGCTATCTGCTCCGAGGTCTGCTCGTCGATGTACGCCTTGCCCTCTTTGATAAGGCGGATTGCAAAGTCCCACAGTTGCTGGAAGTAATCGGAAGCATAATATTCATTTCCCCATTGATAGCCCAGCCATTGGATGTCTTCCTTGATGGCCTCTACATATTCCACATCTTCTTTGGTAGGGTTCGTATCGTCGAAACGCAGGTTGCAGACGCCCCCGTGGGCGGCGGCTATACCGAAGTCAAGGCAAATGGCCTTGGCGTGTCCGATGTGAAGGTAGCCATTCGGCTCCGGCGGAAAGCGCGTTTGTACTTTCCCGCTGTTTTTTCCTTCTTTCAGGTCGTTCTCTACTATCTGTTCTATGAAGTTCAGGCTTTTCTTTTCGCCGGTTTCTTCGCTTTTCATTTCTGCCATAGTGCTTTTGTTATTCGTATAGTGGCACAAAAATACGACTATTTTTTTTTATATCGATATTTCAGGACGATATAAACATCCTTTTTTGTTTTTTCGGCGGCATCGGGTAGCTATATTCCTCCTATTCCCCTTATCGGCATCTGCAAAACTTTTTTTTAGTATATATTTAGGGTTTCATTGAAAATTACCTTATATTTGTCCTCTGAAAACGATTGCGGATGTAGAAAAATGCTTCGAAATGATAAATTAAATCAATGGTTTTTCAAAAAGATGTTATAAGACATGTTTTTTAATTTGGTTGGTATCACGAAAAGCGGCTATATTTGCATCGTTATCCTGAAAACAATCTTTTTACCTTAAAAAAAAACTAATACCTATTGAAAACTGAAAAAAGAGGCTTTGTGAAAAGCTTCTTTTTTTTATGCCTATATGTAGCCCTTTTCGTATCTTTGCCGCAGCTACATTATATATATATAAGGTAGAAACCATAAGTTAATAATTAAATAGAATTACACGTATGTTTTCCGGAATAGTAGAAGAATGCGCCACGTTGGTGGCAATGACAAGAGACAAGGAGAATGTGCACTTTACGTTCAAGTGCTCGTTCGTCAACGAACTGAAAATCGATCAGAGCGTTTCCCACAACGGTGTTTGCCTGACCGTGGTCGGCATGACGGATGATACCTATACGGTAACCGCCATGAAAGAGACGTTAGACCGTTCCAACCTCGGTTTCCTGAAGGTAGGGGACGAAGTGAATGTAGAACGCAGCATGATGATGAACGGCCGTTTGGACGGACACATCGTCCAGGGACATGTAGACCAAACGGCGACCTGCACCGATATCCAGGAAGCAGGAGGCAGTTATTACTTCACTTTCCGGTATGCCTTCGACAAGGAGATGGCGAAGCGCGGCTACATCACCGTAGACAAAGGTTCCGTCACAGTGAACGGTGTCAGCCTGACAGTGTGCAATCCTACCGACGATACGTTCCAGGTAGCTATCATTCCTTATACTTTTGAACATACCAACTTCCATGCCATCAAGGTGGGGAGCGTGGTGAACCTCGAATTCGATATTATCGGAAAGTATATCAGCCGGATGATACAATATAAATAGGAAATAAAAACATTTTTATAATGGAAGATTTTTTGCAATTAGTAGCTTCCCGGCAGAGCGACCGTGCTTACGATATGTCCCGCCCGGTAGAGCCCGAGAAGCTGGAACGCATTCTGGAAGCTGCCCGTCTGGCGCCTTCGGCTTGCAATGCGCAGCCCTGGAAGTTTGTGGTGATTACCGATTCCGATCTTTCCGTCCAGGTAGGCAAGGCGACGGCAGGATTGGGAATGAATAAATTCGCCAAAGACGCTCCCGTCCATATTCTGGTAGTGGAGGAGTCGATGAACATAACTTCTTTCCTCGGCGCTAAAATCAAGGATAAATATTTCCCGCTGATAGATATCGGCATTGCCACCGCACATATCGCCTTGGCAGCGGAGAGTGAAGGTTTGGGTTCCTGTATCCTGGGATGGTTCGACGAAAAAGAGATTAAAAGACTGACCGGCATTCCTGCCAATAAACGTCTCCTGCTCGATATCACCATCGGCTATCCCGTTAAGCCGAAGCGGAAGAAATCACGCAAGTCGAAAGATAAGGTGGTTTCGTATAATCATTATTGACTTTGATTCAAGGCTTGCAAATTGGGAGGCCATCGACGGAAATCTAATTTGCACACTGTCGTACCTCTGTATTCAACCTTTAAATACGGAGGTACTTTTATTTCTTCCAGTCGAACAGATACGTAATCTTAGCAGTAATCACCCCGTGCGCCGACCGTGAGAAGTAATCTTTCTTGGTGCTGTTATAGAAATCCGACAATGCGTAATAGTATCTTCCTTCGACGAGGAAATTGCCGGCTTTGGTGCGAAGCTCCACTCCGGCTCCGCCGGTGATACCATAATCGAATTTGTTGTCCACCGGTTTATCGTGCTGCTCGATAACTACTGCGTGACTTTCCCAGTCTCCACTCATCTTATAGCTGTCGCTGAACAGGAAACCGATTTGCGGACCGGCATGGATGAAGAATTGCAATCCTCTTTCTCTACCGAAAGCCAGATGGGCGAGGAAAGGTATTTCAATGTAGTTCATTGTACGGGTATACTCCAGAGTGGGGTAGTCTTCATAGAATTCGTCCCAACCATGTTGCGAGAAGTTCAGTTCGATTTGGGCACCGCATATCATGCTGAAATATTTCTCAGAGATGTAGCGGGCTGTCAGGCCGCCATTGATACCCATCAGGTTTTTCTGGCGTACCCTGGGGGAGAAACTTACGCTATTGAGGTTGATGCCGCCATTGACGCCTAACGCGAGGTTATGGCGCTGCTCGCCCACCTGAGCACTTACCGGGAGGGTGCATACAATCAAGAGTAAGGTTCCTATAATCGTTTTCAGTTTCATCTTCTTTATCCTTATTTGTATATAACGTCCGTTCCTCCGTTTCTAATCGAAATCGAGTTTTACCAACTCGAAGTTCTTGGTGAAATGCACGAAGAACACTTTCCGGTTAATGAACCCGCCCCAGTTGTTTACGCGCTGAAACTTGAATCCTGTCTGGATGGGAATCAGCTCCATGCGGTCCAGACACTTTTCCAGTCCGGAACCGTATTTGGACAGTCCTTTCAGGAAGAAGTAACCGGTGTCGAAGCCCAACATACCGAATTTGGGGTAACGTTCGTCCATATCCTTGCCGTACCAGCGGCGGTAGCTCTTGGTAAAGTTAATGGCAGCGGGCAGCAAGTTGTTGGTGTAGAAGGAAGAATAGAAATACGTATCCAGCTCGAAGAATGCTTCCAGATGGTCTTTGGTATAGGTCTGCCATTCCGGATAACCGAACAGGTGGATGCGGCTGTCTGTCTGCTCGCGCACCAGCATCGTCAGTTGCGGAAGGATTCTTATCAGGGTAAGATTGCTTCCTGAAGTCGGTATGAATATATTTTCGCGGTCAGGACTCAATACGGCTTTCATCGACTCTACGGTAGCGTTCTCCTTCAAGTTCTTCATCGGGATGGAGCGGTTGCGCAGTTCCTCCTTCAGTCCTTTGATGAAATCGGCTTTCTCTTTCGTACCCTGGCTTGCCTCGATGAAGATGACATTGGCGTTGGGGAACTGACGCACGAAATGGTCGTACACTTCCGAATACAGGTAGGACTGGGGAGTATTTATCTGATATACCGACGGATTGCGGAACACCGTGTTGTCTTTGGAGGTGAAGGGAATAACCAGACGTATATCGTGCTTGTCGGCAAAGTCGGCAAGCGGCTTGATGTGCTGTTGGTGCAATGGGCCGAAGATGATATCCATATCCTTCATCTCGCTTTTGCCCAGGATGGAATTCAGCGAGGAAGTGGCGGGACCCGAGCTGTAAGTATACAGGTCGATGGAAGTGCCCGAACGTTTCAGGCTGTCCACAGCCATGAGGAAGCCCTCGTAGTATTCCACCATTTTAGCCGCATCGCTTTTGCTGGCACCGTCCGGCAGGAAAGGAAGGATGACGGCGGCTTTGATAGTACCGATGCGTTCGCCCGCCTTTTTGTTTTCCCGGAACAATTCGCTGTCTGTCGGCACGGTTTGCGGCTGCGCAGGTTCTTGCAGCGAGGCCGACGGATAGGGAATGCAGAGGAAAGTACCTTTCTTTATCTTGGTTTCGCCTTTCAGTTCGGGATTGGCGGCAATCAGTTCGGCTTCCGAAATGCCGTATTCACGGCTGATGCTGTACACCGTTTCACGCCGTTTCACCTTATGCATATCCCGGCAGCGGGACTGTACCGGGCCTTGAATGGCGGATGCATCGGGCTGAACGGTTGCGGAAGTCTGTCCGGCAGCGGTTGTAGTGCTTTCCGAAGCGTTGGGAATGCGGATAACCTGTCCGATTTTGAAGTTCTCGGCACTCAGTCCCGGATTGGCTTCGCAGATGTCTTTGGCAGATACGTTGTATTGTACGGTCAGCCGATAGAGCGTTTCGCCCGCCGCAATGGTATGGAAAGTCTCTTTCTGTACGCCTGTTTCGGTGCGTGGAATGCGCAGCGTGCGGCCTACGTAGATTTTGTCGTCACTACCCGGATTCAGTTTCACGATATCCGACTGGCTGACGCCATACATGCTGGCGATGGAGTACAAACTCTGGCCTTTCTCAATGGTATGTAGAAAATAGGATTGGTTTTCCTGAGCGTATGCACCCAGACTGCAAGCGCCCGCCAGCAGCAAGGAACACAAAATACGATTGATAGTTTTCATTCAGTAATCGTTGGTTTATTTAACAATGAGTCGACGAGGGGACCTTGTCAACTGTTATTCCCAAATTAGCCGCAAAGGTAAGAATATTGTGCTATTTTAACCAAAGGAATCCGTTAAGAAATAATATAGTGCATTTTAATTCCGAAAAATAGTTTATTTAGAATGTTATTCGGTGAGAAACCGTTATTTTTGCGGGAATGTTTTTTCAAAAGGATAATTATGCAAGAAGATAAGGAATATATCAATGTGTACGGTGCCCGCGTGCACAACCTGAAGAATATAGATGCTGAAATTCCCCGTGATAGCCTGACGGTGATTACCGGATTAAGCGGAAGCGGCAAGTCGTCGCTCGCTTTCGACACGATATTCGCCGAAGGCCAGCGTCGCTATATCGAAACGTTCTCGGCATACGCCCGCAACTTCCTGGGCAACCTCGAACGTCCCGATGTGGATAAGATTACCGGACTGAGTCCCGTTATCTCCATCGAACAGAAAACGACCAATAAGAATCCCCGTTCCACGGTGGGCACTACTACCGAGGTCTACGATTACCTCCGCTTGCTGTACGCCCGGGCGGGCGAAGCCTACTCGTATCTCTCCGGCGAGAAGATGGTGAAGTATACCGAGGAACAGATAATCGACCTTATCCTGAAAGATTATAAAGGCAAGCGGATTTACATACTTGCCCCCCTGGTTCGCAGCCGCAAGGGACATTATAAGGAGTTGTTCGAGCAGGTGCGCAAGAAGGGATACCTGCATGTGCGCGTGGACGGCGAGGTGCGCGAGGCATTGCCCGGCATGAAGCTGGACCGATATAAGAATCACGATGTGGAAGTTGTCATCGACAAACTTATCGTAACGGATAAAGACGATGTGCGCCTGAAGAACAGCGTGGCTACCGCCATGCGGCAGGGCGACGGGCTGTTGATGGTTCTCGACGTGCAGAGCGAGAGCGTGCGGCATTACAGCAAACGCCTGATGGACCCGGTCACCGGTCTGTCTTATCGCGAACCGGCTCCGCATAACTTCTCTTTCAATTCTCCGCAGGGCGCTTGTCCCAAGTGCAAGGGATTGGGAGTGGTGAACCAGATCGATATCGATAAGGTGATACCGAACCGGGAACTTTCCATTGCCGAGGGGGCCATCATCCCGCTGGGCAAGCATAAAAACAGTATGATATTCTGGCAGATTGCCGCCTTGCTGGAGAAGTATGAAGCGACCTTGAAGACTCCTGTCAAAGAATTGCCGGATGAAGCTATCGATGAGGTCCTCTACGGGTCGGACGAGCGGATTCGGATAAAGAGTTCGCTGATAGGTACGTCTTCCGATTATTTCGTCACTTTCGAAGGCGTGGTGAAATACATTCGGATGTTACAGGAAAAGGATGCTTCGGCCACGGCGCAGAAATGGGCGGAACAGTTTGCCAAGACCACCGTCTGCCCGGAGTGCGCGGGAGCTAAATTAAACAAGGAAGCCTTGTCCTACCGCATCCACGACAAGAACATATACCAGCTTGCCAGCATGGACATCAGCGAACTCTACGATTGGCTGATGGCGGTAGACCCGCATCTTAGCGACAAGCAGCGGCAGATAGCCGTAGAGATTCTGAAAGAGATACGCACGCGCCTCAAGTTCCTGCTGGATGTGGGGCTGGATTATCTCTCGCTCAACCGTAGTGCCGTCAGCCTTTCCGGCGGAGAGAGTCAGCGCATCCGGCTGGCAACGCAGATTGGTTCCCAGTTGGTCAATGTGCTTTATATTCTCGACGAGCCGAGTATCGGTCTGCACCAGCGCGATAATCAACGCCTTATCCACTCGCTGAAAGAGTTGCGCGATATGGGCAATTCCGTCATTGTGGTGGAACATGACCGGGATATGATGCTTGCCGCCGATTACGTCATCGATATGGGACCGAAAGCCGGACGCCTGGGAGGCGAAGTAGTGTTCTCCGGTACGCCCGGCGAAATGCTGAAGACGCATACGCTGACCTCGCAGTATCTGAACGGCGAGCGTGTCATCGAACTTCCCGCCGAACGCCGCAAAGGCAACGGGCACAGCCTGTGGCTGCGGGGCGCGCGGGGAAACAACCTGAAGAATGTGGATGTGGAGTTCCCGCTCGGCAAACTGATATGCGTAACGGGAGTATCGGGAAGCGGCAAATCGACCTTGATTAACGAAACGCTCCAGCCCATCCTTTCGCAAAAGTTCTATCGTTCGCTGCAAGACCCGTTGGAATATGACAGCATCCAAGGACTGGAGTACATCGACAAGGTGGTAAACGTAGACCAGACGCCTCTGGGACGTACGCCCCGCTCCAATCCGGCTACCTATACGGGAGTATTCTCCGACATCCGCAATTTATTTGTCGGCCTGCCCGAAGCCAAGATACGCGGATATAAGGCGGGACGCTTCTCGTTCAATGTCAGCGGCGGGCGTTGCGAGGCTTGCCAGGGCAACGGATATAAGACAATCGAAATGAATTTCCTGCCCGATGTGTACGTGCCTTGCGAGGTGTGCCACGGCAAGCGCTATAACCGCGAAACGCTGGAGGTGCGCTTCAAAGGAAAATCGATAGCCGATGTGCTGGATATGACCATCAACCGTGCCGTAGAGTTCTTTGAGAACGTGCCGCAGATACTGAATAAAATAAAGGTGATACAGGAGGTCGGTCTGGGCTATATCAAGCTGGGGCAGTCGTCCACCACACTTTCCGGCGGCGAAAGCCAGCGCGTGAAGTTGGCCACCGAACTTTCCAAGCGGGATACGGGCAAGACGCTTTATATCTTGGACGAACCGACCACCGGACTTCATTTTGAAGACATCCGCGTATTGATGAGTGTGCTCAATAAGCTGGTGGATAAGGGCAATACCGTCATTGTCATCGAGCATAATCTGGATGTTATCAAGATGGCGGATTATATCATCGATATGGGGCCCGAAGGCGGCAAGGGCGGGGGAGAACTCCTTTCGTACGGCACGCCGGAAGAAGTGGCAATGAGTCAGAAGGGGTACACACCCAAGTTCTTGAGGGAAGAACTGAACATAAAGAAATAAATTAAGGGAGTTCGAAATAATCTTTTAGGGACTGAATGCCAGTAGCTTGCATTTACATTCCCTTTACGCTGGTATGTAAAAGGCGTTACACCTGCATGTAAAAGGCGTTACCCCAGCGTGTAAAGGTCGTTACACCTGCATGTAAAAGGCGTTACAACAGGGTGTAAAAGACGTTACACCTGCATGTAACGACCGTTATCCCTGGGGTAACGGAAGTAAACTCCGCAGGTAACGGACGCGTAAGGCTTATCTTGAACTCGCACATTAATCGTTTCATCGTAGAATTGTACTTAATAAAAATGAAGATAAACAAGACCAACGCTGCCAGGCTTTTGGATAAAGCCAAGATTTCCTACGAGCTCATCCCTTACGAAGTCGATGAGAATGACTTGAGCGCCATACACGTTGCCGCCAGTTTGGGCGAGAACATCGAACAAGTCTTCAAGACCCTGATTCTGCATGGCGACAAGAACGGTTACTTCGTCTGCGTCATACCCGGTGAGCATGAAGTCGATTTAAAACTCGCCGCCAAAGTCTCCGGTAACAAAAAGTGCGACCTTATCCCGATGAAAGAACTTCTCCCGCTGACCGGTTATATCCGTGGCGGCTGTTCGCCCATCGGCATGAAGAAAGCATTTCCTACCTATATCCATCATACCTGCTTGCAGTTTCCATACATCTACATCAGTGCCGGACAGCGGGGGCTGCAGCTCAAACTGAACCCGGAAGACTTGATTAAAGAGGTACGCGCGGAAGTTTGTATCCTTTTCAATGAATAAGTAGGAGAGTGTCCGATTTGAATTGAACACAGAGTCACAGAGGCACAGAGCTTTTAAAGCGCTCGAAATAAGAGCTCTGTGTCTCTGTGACTCTGTGTTCAGTCTTTAAATAGCGCGTTTAGACATGCCTTTTTCTTCCTGTTTTATCAACTTATAAGTATGAGAAAAACGGCTTTTCAATGAACCAAATTCGTCTCTTAACAGTTAACTAACCTAACTAATATTTAAGAGATGAATATGAAATTACGTCTATTTTTAGCATCGTTTGCCCTGCTCTGTTCCACCGCATTCCGGGTGGTGGCGGCAAACGATATACGTGTCTCGGGGACAGTCATGTCCGAAGGCGAACCGCTGGCAGGAGCCTCGGTATTAATCAAAGGTACACATACCGGAACAGTGACCGACGCGGACGGCCATTACTCCATTTCAGTTCCGTCGGACGGTACGCTGGTATTCAGCTTTATTGGCTTCCAGAGCCAGGAACACAAAGTTGCCGGTCGGTCGGTGATTAACGTAGAACTGCTTTCGGACAGCGAAGAACTGGATGAAGTCATGGTCGTGGCCTATGCCACCGCCAAGAAATACAGTTTCACCGGAGCGGCATCTACCGTGAAAGGAGACGAGATAGCCCGGATGCAGACCTCCAACGTATCGCGTGCGCTGGAAGGTACAGTTCCCGGACTTCAGGCAAGTGCGGCAAGCGGACAGCCGGGTACGGATGCCGAAATCCGTATCCGCGGCATCGGCTCCATCAACGCTTCCAGCGCTCCGCTCTATGTGGTGGACGGTCTGCCTTTCGACGGCAGCATCAACTCCATCAATCCGGAGGACATCGCTTCCATCACCGTCCTGAAAGACGCCGCCTCTGCCGCCCTCTACGGTTCGCGCGGGGCAAATGGTGTAATTATTATCACCACCAAACAAGGGCACACCGATTCAAAGACCACTGTCAGCGTGAAGGTCAGCATCGGCGGTTCCAACCGGGCGGTGCGCGACTACGACCGGGTCAGTACAGACCAGTACTTCGAACTCTATTGGGAAGCCTTGCGCAACCAGTATGCCCTGAAGACCAATCAGTACACTCCCCAGACTGCGGCTATCCAGGCTTCCAAAGACCTGGTAAGCAAACTGATGGGAGCCGGTCCGAACCCCTACGGTCCGAATTTTCCACAACCTGTGGGCACGGACGGAAAATTAGTGGAAGGAGCTGTTCCCCTTTGGAATGTGGACTGGCAGGATGCCATGCAGCAGCAGGCACTGCGCACCGAATTGGGCATCAACGTTTCCGGCGGAGGAAAGACGAACCAGTACTTCTTCTCGGCAGGCTATCTGAACGATAAAGGTATTGCCTTGGAATCGGGTTACCAGCGTTTTAACCTGCGTTCCAACATTACCAGCGAAATAAATAACTGGTTGCGCGGCAGCGTCAACATGAGCTTTGCCCATTCCATGCAGAACTATCCCGTTTCTTCGGACACCAAGACCAGCAACGTAATCAATGCCGGACGGTTGATGGCGGACTTTTATCCCATCTACGAGATGAATCCGGACGGTTCCTACAAGCGCGACTCGGAAGGAAATCTGATTTATGACTTCGGTTCTTACCGTCCGTCAGGCTCTATGGCAAACTGGAACTTGCCTGCTACACTGCCCAATGACAAGTCCGAACGCATGAAAGACGAGTTTTCCGGACGTACTTACCTCGAAGCGACCATCATAGAGGGGCTGAAATTCAAGACGAGCTTCAACTTCGACCTGGTAAACTACAACTCCCTGGACTATACCAATCCCAAAATCGGTCCTGCCGTGAATACCGGTGGCAGTGCAAGTCGCGAATATACCCGCACTTTCTCCTGGACATGGAACAACATCTTGACCTACGACCGCACCATCGGCGAGCATCACTTCAATATCCTTGCCGGAGAAGAAGCGTATTCCTACCGTTACGATGTGCTCCAGGCTGCACGCTCCAACATGGCAGTTCCCGATATGCCCGAACTGGCCGTCGGTTCGCTTGTTACCGCCGGTACGGGATATCGCATCGACTATTCACTGTTGGGTTACCTGCTCAGCGCGCAATACGATTACCGGGGCAAATATTTCTTCTCGGCCTCTTACCGCCGCGACGGCTCTTCGCGCTTTGCGCCTTCCACCCGTTGGGGTAATTTCTGGTCGGTGGGCGCTTCTTGGCGCATCGACCGCGAGGAGTTCATGGTTTCCGCTGCCGAATGGCTTTCCGCCCTGACCCTGAAGGCCAGTTACGGCGCACAGGGCAATGACAACCTGGGTACTTACTATGCAAGCAGCGGGCTTTACTCCATCGTGTCCCAGGCAGGAGAGAATGCGTTGGTGTCCGACCGTCTGGCAACTCCCGACCTGAAATGGGAAACCAACCTCAACTTTAATATCGGGATTGATTTCTCGTTATTCAATAACCGTTTCTCGGGTACGTTCGATTTCTTCCAGCGCCGCTCCAAAGACTTGCTTTATTCCCGTCCGCTGGCCACGTCTCTGGGCTATACCTCGGTGGACGAGAATATCGGCGCGCTAAAGAACACCGGATTTGAAATCGACCTGAAAGGGATGCTGATTCATACCCGCGATTTCTCCTGGCGCTTAGGCGTCAACCTGACCCACTATAAGAATGTCGTGACCGACCTCCCGCTGAAAGATATGCCTATTACCGGCGTCACCCGACTGAAGACAGGTCGTTCGGTCTACGATTTTTATCTGCGCGAGTGGGCGGGAGTAGACCCCGAGAACGGTGACCCCTTATGGTATAAGGATATAAAAGACGCCAATGGAAACGTTACCGGCCGTACCACTACGAACGACTATGCCAAGGCGGATTATTATTATGTAGACAAGTCTTCCTTGCCGAAAGTGTACGGCGGCTTCAATACCGCACTTACCTACAAGGGCTTTGAATTGTCGGCAATCTTTGCATACAGCATCGGCGGCTATATCGTGGACCGTGACATCACGATGTTGTGGAGCAACGGAAGCAGCACGGGACGTGCCTGGTCCACCGAGATGCTGAAACGCTGGACGCCGGAGAACCGCTATACGGATGTGCCGGCGCTGAAAACAGTGTCGAACAGTTGGAACTCGAATTCCACCCGCAACTTGTTCAATAACTCTTACCTGCGGATGAAGAATATCACCCTGTCTTATAACTTCCCGCTGCCGATGATTAAGAAAATCAACCTGAGCAGCCTGCAACTTTTTGTCAAGGCCGACAACCTGCTCACTGTTTCGGGTAACCAGGGACTCGACCCCGAACAGGGCATCACGGGATTGACTTATTACCGTTATCCCGCTATGCGTTCTATCTCGGGAGGACTTAATGTTACATTCTGATAAATAGTAAGATAAGATTATGAAGACTTCAATCAAAAATATATCCATTCTTGCCGCCGGACTGTTTGTCATGTCCTCGTGCAGCAGTGATTTTCTCGACCATAAACCTACGGATGCGGTGGATGCCGGACTTGTTCCCGTCCCTTCCAATGCGGGACGCATCTTCAACGGAGCATGGTATAACTTGTTCGAATACGGCACTACGTATGCCAATATCGGTTATCGTGCGTTGATGCTGCAAGACGATATGATGGCGGACGACGTAGTTTCCCGTCCGATGTACGGATTTGATTCATCCTACCAATTCGATGATGTGGCGATACCATCCAATGGCCGCACTTCTTTTGCCTGGTATCTGATGTACAAGACCATCGACAACTGCAATACGGCTATCTCCATCGAAGCTACCGGCGACGATGATACCCCCGAATTCCGCCATTCGCAGGGACATGCCTACGCCTTGCGCGCCTTCTGCTATTTGCATCTGGCTCAGCACTATCAGTTTACTTATCTGAAAGATCCGAATGCTCTTGCCGTACCGCTCTACACCGAACCGACCGGACCCGGTACGCAGCCTAAGGCGAAAGCCTCGCTGAAAGAGATTTATACGCAGATATTCGAGGACTTGAATCATGCAAAGACCTTGCTCGATGGTTACGTCCGTCCCGATGACAACTCGAAGTTCAAGCCTAATACCGCTGTGGTAAACGGCTTGCTGGCGCGTGCCTATCTGCTTACCGGGCAATGGAAGAATGCTGCCGACGCCGCCCTTGCCGCAGCTAACGGCTATACTTTGATGACGGACGCCAAGGCCTATATGGGTTTCAATGATATCTCGAATACCGAATGGATATGGGGGCAACCGCAGTCCGTCAGCCAGTCGGACGCCAGCTATAATTTTTATTATATCGACGTGGTGACACCCGATGCCTACAACAGTTTCATGGCCGACCCGCATTTCATGGATAAGTTCGAGCCGGGCGATATTCGTCTTGAACTCTTTCAATGGATGCGCGAGGGTTATTTAGGTTATCGCAAATTCCGCATCCGTTCCGATCAGACCGGAGATATCGTTGTGATGCGGTCGGCGGAAATGTATCTGATTGCTGCCGAGGCATTGGCTCGTGAAGGACGGCTGACAGAAGCCGTAAGCCCGCTCAACACTTTGCGCAATGCGCGCGGACTGGCGGACTATAATCTGGCGGGGAAGTCACAGGAACAGTTGATTGCCGATATCCTGATGGAACGTCGCCGCGAACTATGGGGAGAAGGTTTCGGCATTACCGATATCTTGCGTACACAGCAAGCTGTGGTACGCGAGCCTTTGACCAAGGAAGAAGCAGCCAAGGAATATGAATGCTGGCAACAGGACGGCAGTTACGAATTGTGGCATCCCGAGGGGCATTGGTTTACTTCGTTCCCCGACGGTGCGCCTTTTGTGCCTAACAGTACCTATTATTTATATGCCATTCCGGAAAAAGAAACGAATGCGAATACGAATTTAAAATAAGTATCGGAAGGAGAGAAAAAGTGCAGAATGCCTTTGGGGGTAAATAGAAATGTGCAAATATATACTTCACCGCCTATTTGCGCAATCAATCAAAAAGTATATATTTGCACAAAATATCGAAATTAATCTATTTACTAATATCTAATATCAAAAAAAAGTTATGTTTGAAGGACAACCTAAAGGGCTATATGCCTTGGCGCTTGCCAATACGGGAGAGCGTTTCGGTTATTACACCATGTTGGCTGTATTTGTGCTGTTTCTCAAGGCTAATTTCGGCTTGACGCCGGCTGTCGCTGGAAATATTTACGGTGCATTTCTTGCCATGGTTTATTTCTTGCCGTTCATCGGCGGTATTCTTGCCGATAAGTTCGGTTACGGCAAGATGGTTACTATTGGCATCGTTGCCATGTTCGTGGGGTATGTGTTGCTTGCCGTTCCGGCAGGTACGGGCACTGTGGGCATGGTGTGCATGATAGGTGCACTGTTGGTCATCAGTACCGGTACGGGACTTTTCAAGGGAAATCTCCAAGTGATGGTGGGTAACCTTTACGATTCGCCGGAGTACGCGTCGAGGCGCGATTCTGCTTTCAGCATCTTCTACATGGCCATCAATATCGGCGCCCTGTTTGCTCCGTCGTGTGCGGTAGGCATCATGGAGTATGCGCAGAAGAGCCTGGGAGTAAGTGTGAACGACTCTTATCATTTCGCTTTCGGTGTGGCTTGCGTCTCGCTCATCGTTTCCATGCTTATCTATTATTCTTTCCGTAGTTCTTTCAAACATGTGGAAAGCAATACCAAACAAGTCAGCACAGGCAAGGCATCGACTACCGAAGAACTTTCTCCGGCAGAGACTAAGGAGCGCATTGTGGCTCTTTGCCTGGTATTTACCGTAGTTATCTTCTTCTGGATGGCTTTCCATCAGAACGGGTTGACGCTTACTTTCTTTGCTGATGAGTATACTGCCAAGAGTTCGACAGGTTTGGAAAGCATGATGTTCACGGTATGGAATCTGGTAGCGATCATCTTTATTGTCTATGCTCTGTTTTCGTTGTTTCAAAGCAAGACTGCACAGGCAAAGGTTATCTCGGGTGTCGTCATTTTAGCTGCGGTGGCATTCTTGGTTTACAGATATCATGTCCTTCCGGAGTCTACGGCTGTTGACGCTCCTATCTTCCAGCAGTTCAATCCATTCTATGTGGTGGCTCTTACACCTGTTTCTATGGGTATCTTCGGCTGGTTGGCTTCCAGGGGGAAGGAACCGAGTGCACCGCGTAAGATTGGCCTCGGTATGTTGGTGGCAGCTTGCGGTTACATTCTGATGATTGTCGCTTCCATCGGTTTGCTTTCGCCCAATGAGCAAGATGTTGCCATAAAGGCCGGTACGGCTACGTTTGTATCACCCAACTGGTTGGTATCTACTTATCTTGTACTTACTTTTGGTGAGCTTCTGCTTTCACCCATGGGTATCTCTTTCGTGTCCAAAGTGGCGCCTCCCAAGTACAAGGGTATGATGATGGGTGGTTGGTTTGTTGCCACTGCCATCGGAAACTATCTGACCTCCATCGCTTCCAATTTGTGGGGCAATCTGCCGCTCTATGTGGTATGGGGTGTTCTGGTAGCTCTCTGCTTATTATCCGCCCTGTTCATTTTCTCCGTAATGAAACGTCTGGAAAAAGTAGCATAGCGTTATAGAATGAAAAGGGAATAATGAAAAATGAAAAGTGAGGAGGCCATTTATACATGCGTAGCCTTCACTTTTCATTTTTCATTTTTCCCTTTTCATTATCCTAAATTTCCTTCCCCATTATATAATCATTCATATAATATCCGTTTCCAATCGGGAAATCTCCTTCTCTCAGTTTTCTCATTCCCATGTGTTCATAGAAGTGTAGCGCTTTGTTATGGCGATTCACGTTCAGTTCCATCAGACAGGGGGCGGGATGCACCTCTTTAATATACTTGATGGCTTCGCGAAACAGGAAACTGCCGCAATGCGCTCCCTGATAACGGGGGAGAACATATATCTTCTGCAAGTGGAACAAATCCTCGCCTTGCGGCTGTACCGATACGTATCCTACCGCTTCATTCCCGTCACAGGCAATCAAGTATACATGCCCTTCTTCTTCCATCTGTTTGCGGATGTTGTCTAATGAGTACATCCATTCCATCATATATTCTGTCTGTTCTTTCGTAAGTATTTCCTTGTAAGTCTCCGGAAATATCTGCCAGGCGAGCGAATGGATCAGCTCGCAATCGGCGGTGGTGGCTTTTCTAATGGTATACATGTTGTTTTTGAGTTTTTAAGTTCTTTAGTTATTGAGTTTTTAGGGTTATGAGTTTTTTAGTTTTTAAGTTGCGGAGCTCTTGGGTTCCTGGCTGCAAAGATAAGTTTATCTTCGCATTTAACGCAAAAATAGGTAGGTCTAAGTGTGATTTCGCTTTTCGTTAGTTAAATAAATTAAATGCAAAGTACTTTGTATTGCATGGTACCAAAGTAATGCATATATTTGTGCCATACAAATTAAATAACCTATAATTAGATATGGACGTTAATAATGTAAAGTCGCAGATGCGCAAAGGGATGCTGGAATATTGCATCATGTTACTGCTCCATAAGGAACCGGCTTATGCTTCGGACATCATTCAGAAACTGAAAGAAGCCCGCCTGATAGTGGTAGAAGGGACGCTTTATCCGTTGCTTACCCGCTTGAAGAACGATGAATTGTTGAGCTACGAATGGGTGGAGTCTACACAAGGGCCGCCACGTAAGTACTACAACCTCACCGAAAAAGGGGAAGAATTCCTGCAAGAATTGGAAATCTCCTGGCGCGAGTTGAGCGATACGGTCAATCACCTCAGTAATTCATAAAAGAATAATAATTAAAAAACAATAGCAATGAAAAAGACTTTAATAGTAAATTTAGGCGGAACCGTTTTCCACATCGATGAAGACGCATACCGCCTTTTAGACAATTACCTGAGTAATCTGAAGATACACTTCCGCAAAGATGCCGGTGCCGACGAGATTGTGGATGATATCGAGCGACGTATATCCGAACTCTTTGCCGAGAAACTAACCGCAGGTTCGCAGGTTATCACCCTTGCGGACGTGGAAGAAGTCATTGCCCGTATGGGAAAACCGGAAGACATGGAAACCGGAGAGGAGAGCGGGGAAGCAAAAAACGGTACGAATGCAGGAACGAAATCCGGTGAGTATGCAGGAACTACCTACCGTACCACCGCTTCTGTCCGCCGTCGGCTTTACCGCAATCCGGACGATAAGTTGCTGGGAGGTGTCATCAGCGGTTTGGCGGCATATTTAGGCTGGGACGTTACTTTGCTTCGTCTGCTGCTGCTGATTATCTTGATTTGCGGTTACGGTACATTGATACCGGTATACATTGTATGTTGGCTGATTATCCCCGAAGCACGTACGGCTACCGAGAAACTGAGTATGCGGGGTGAAGCGGTGACAGTAGAAAATATCGGTAAGACGGTGACTCATGGTTTCGAGAAAGTGACCAACGGAGTAAATGATTATATCAATTCCAATAAGCCCCGCAATTTCTTTCAGCGAATGGGCGATGCGCTGGTGATGGTTGTAGGCTTGATGCTCAAAGTCTGCCTGGTGATATTCGCTATAATTTGCAGCCCGGTATTGTTTGTTTTCGGCATTGTTTTTGTCGCCCTGCTTGTTGCCGCCATTGCAGTAGCTATCGGTGGCGGCGCGGCTCTTTTCTCATTGTTCCCGATGGCGGATATTGTGCTTCCCGCTTCTCCCTTATCTGCTATCGTCATGTACATTGCCGGTATTCTGGCCGTAGGCATTCCATTAATCAGCCTTGTATGGGCCATCTTCAGCCAATTGCTCAAATGGCAACCTATGAATACCGGTCTGAAGTGGACGTTACTTATCCTTTGGATTGTAAGTGTGGCCATATTCGGCATTTGCTTTGCCATGCAGGGAGCTACTCTTCCGGAGATAGGTATAATGCATATTTAAAGAATAAAGTAAGAGATAACTTGCCTATACATTGTGTGTGAGCTTTGTAAGAGGGTATCGGCTGTCATTAGCGATGCCCTCTTTTTTTATTCTACATCGTTCCTCTTTTGTCTGAATATCCTTTTGATATTCAGATAGATAAGTGCTGTGTTTTGTGAAATATACGATTACCTTCTACCTTATTCTGATTCAAGTTCATCTTATTTTTTTAGGCATTTAAATTGTCAGATATGATAAAATTGACTTTGAATTCAGCGGTGACGGTGTATTCTTGGGCGGATATAACAGCGGTAAATTTGATTTCGGAGATAAGTACGAGAGTGTTATACATAAAAATTACGTCTATGCCGAGTGCGGTACGAACAGAGTGTTTATTCGTTCGACAGAAAATGTCGGAAAGCTAAAGCTAAAGGCGAATATGAACGGCATAACGGCGGAAATTAAATTTGAAAGTGTTGAAACTAAAAATTATACTCTTACGGAATGTACGTTTGACGGAATATACGAAGATTGCAAAAATGACGCAGACAGAGCGGAATTTGAGGCGATAGAAGAAATCGATAAGATTAAGTACATTCCCGAATCCGAGCCTTACTGCAAAATACTTGTGAACGGTCAAGAGCCTGATACAAGGGGAGTAAGAAGCCTTAATAAAAACGGTCGTATATGGGGTGCGGTGATTTGTATTCTTGAACGTCTTAAAACCGAGTGGAGCGAACATTTCGACTTTGAATATAATTCGGACGAAAAAATACTTACACTGAAAAGCGGTGAATATGTCGTTACGGCAGAGTGCGGACTGTCTCTTATACACATCTGACGCTGCCG
>ENA-OYYE01000146-OYYE01000146.1-human-gut-metagenome-genome-assembly--contig:-NODE-146-length-46800-cov-8.095582_pt1 | contig 46800 bp, 33 predicted proteins | sample MGYA00243244_ERZ653437 | MGnify/ENA primary metagenome ERZ653437 (study PRJEB26926, sample SAMN06165130) | human gut metagenome | biome: ENVO:00009003; feature: ENVO:2100002; material: ENVO:00002003...
AGAAGCGCTCTCTCTGTTAGTGATACTTTTGGTAATCTTTAGTTGTCTCATTCTTTAAAAACAGATTTGGAGTGCAAAGTTACGACAAATAATTTGTTAACATACAAAATTAAGTAACTTTTACACTATATTTTTCATCTAATAAAACAAAAAGAGATGCCGACAAGTTGATTGGCGGCATCCTTTTTCTATTTCATTAGCTTATCCTGCAATCTTCTTACCTTATTTTTATATATTACTCTTGAGTCAGATCGACAGCGAAATATCCGCGTTTACCTGATGGGAACACACCGGTCAGGAATAATACCTGGTTCGGAGACTTAACAGCAGCTTTCATTACTTCTTCCAGATCGCTGACTTTGCGCATCGGCTGGTCATTAGCTTTCAGGATAATGAAGCCTTTACGAACTCCTGCATCTGACATCTTACCGGAAGAAACTCCTGTCACTTGCAGACCGTAACCTAGATTCAATTGCTTCTTCAAGTCATCCGGCAACTCTTTGAAAGCAGCTCCCAGGATTTCCATGCCTGCATCCTTCACGATCTTGGTAGTACCTTGCTCGTTCTTCAACGTTACTTCAACGGTCTTTTCCTTCTTATCGCGCATCAGTTTTACTTTCACCTTATCACCCGGACGATGTTTAGCAAGTGCTTCCTGCAAGTCAGCCATATTGGATACTTTCTTATTATCCACACCGATAATTACGTCATCGACTTTGATATCAGCTCCGGCAGCAGAACCATTCTCTACGATTTCAGAAACCCATACTCCTTCTACAACACCCAGTTCTTTAGCTTTATCTGCCAATGTCTTACCGGATTTGTCAATCGGTTGACGGTCGTCCATCAAACTGCTACCGATAGAGCCACCACGAATACCGAGCAATGCACGTTGTACTGTTCCATATTGTTTCAAGTCGGCAATTACTTTCGTCATAATGCTGGTCGGGATAGCAAAACCGTATCCTGCATAAGCACCTGTCGGAGAAGAAAGCACTGAATTGATACCAACCAATTCACCTTTGGCATTTACCAGTGCACCACCACTGTTACCCTGGTTGATGGCAGCATCCGTCTGGATGAATGATTCTATACCACCATTATATACTCCCAGAGAACGGGCTTTTGCACTTACGATGCCGGCAGTTACAGTAGAGTTCAAATTGAACGGGTTACCTACTGCCAATACCCACTCTCCTACTTTCAACGCTTCGGAATCTCCCACCGGAATAGTCGGGAAATCATCACCCTCAATTTTCACCAGCGCAAGGTCGGTGCTAGGGTCAGTACCAATCACGCGTCCCTTAAACTCACGGTTATCATTCAGTTTCACACTGATTTCATCCGCACCTTCAATCACATGATTATTCGTTACGATATATCCATCCTTCGAGATGATTACTCCCGAACCAAAACCTACACGAGGTTGAGACTGTACCTGACGTTGCTGTCCGCGTCCATCACCAAAAAAGAAATCGAAAATGTCCGGCGCTTGCTGAACAGTTCTTGTTTTAGCTTCTTGAGTAGACCTTATATGTACGACAGCATGAAGTGAATTCTCGGCAGCCTGTGTCAAATCAACAGGTTGAGCGTTCACAGCGTCAAAAGCAGCCAATTTGACATTGGGATTCTGCTTGAACATCTCATTAAAAGATGTTTCTTTTGCAGATTCGTTAGATTGCAACAATTTGTAAGTTGTCAATCCTGCAACTCCTGAGCTAAGAAGAATGATTGCTCCTACTCCCAGAATGTTCTTTGTTGTCTGTTTCATGATTTATAATTCTTTAAATTGTTAATATTCGACATTGTTTTAACTTTTACGACGTTAAAATAATAACAAATATCGTTCACTTATTCTACTTGTCACTCTTTTTTGTCCACTTTTAACAGAGAATATTTGGAGCTTAACAGCGGTTAACGACAACACCTGACAAATTTACATTCGTTGTATGTCAGATGGCTTTAACACTCTGACATTCATTCAGTAAAGTCAGATTTTCATGACACCGATTCCAGGTAAGTCATTCAGAGTGATCTTTCCTTTCACCACTTCCACCCCTTTAAAGCGATCATTAGAGATAAGCAGGTTGCCATCCAGGTCGGCAAAATCCACTAATGGCGAGAACTGTGAAGCTGCAGAAATAGCACAGGAAGTCTCTGTCATACAGCCCACCATGACACGCATGCCGAGTGCATGAGCCAATGTCACCATCTTCCATGCTTCACGCATACCGGTACACTTCATCAGCTTTATATTGATTCCCGTGAAAGCGCCTTTTAAAGCGGCTACATCTCCCAGACGCTGCAAGGATTCATCCGCAAATATCGGTAGCGGGCTCTGTTGTGTTATCCAGGCAATATCCTCTAGCTTCTCCTTAGGCATGGGCTGTTCTATCATCACAACGCCTTTTTCTTTCAGCCAATGAATCATATCGAGCGCGTATTGGGGGTCTGCCCATCCTTGATTGGCATCTATCGCTATCGGAAGGTCTGTTACCGAACGAATGGTTTCAATCATCTCCTTATCATTGTCCCGTCCCAGTTTCACCTTTAATATATTAAACTGATCGGCACACTCTTTTGTTTTCGCCCGCACTACATCCGGCGCATCGATGCCTATCGTAAAGGTAGTGGAAGGTGTCTTTTCTTTGTTCAATCCCCATATCTTATACCAGGGAGCGCCTAATAGTTTCCCTACCAGATCATGAAGGGCGATATCTACCGCAGCTTTCGCTGCCGTATCCTTTGGCGAGAGGCTGTCAACGTATGACAAAATGTCATCTAGCTGAAAAGGATCACTAAACTGTTCCAGATTCACTTTCCCAAGGAAATTCATCACAGACTCTACTGTTTCTCCCAAATAAGGAGGCATAGAGGCTTCTCCATATCCCGTCACGCCTTCATATTCTATTTCTACCTGCACATCGGGAGTTGTTGTACGCGAATAAGTGGCAACTGTAAACACGTGCCTCAACTTCAATTCATAAGGGAAAAAAGTCATTTTCATCTTCCCTCCCAAACCGAGCTTATTTATATGAATGGTAGAAAGCAACGATTCTCCGGCTAGTGCCTGACGGGCTACTAACCCCGAACTGAAAGCAGCCAAAGCTGCCGTTTTCAAAAAATCTCTCCTGTTCTGCATTCTTTTATTGATAAAAGGGGTTCTTATTTGTGGTATTCATTCCTTTCTCCTTATTTATATAAGGTAAGAAACGGACAGCAAAAAGTAAACGCTTCGTGTTGAATTCATCATAGTTTTGATCCGAAGGATTCATGCTGCTGACGTGCACATCTCCCAATGCGTGGATAAACTGCTTGTTTCCGAGGTAAATGCCGACGTGAGAAATACCTTCTTTACGTTCCGCAGTCGCTTTCCGGCCGAAAAACACCAGATCTCCCCGTTTGACATTAGAGAAGTCAGGAGCAATATCGATATGTTCGCCCACATAGGCCTGTTGAGAGGCATCTCTCGGGATAATAATGTCATGCATAAAAAGTACGGTCCGTACCAGTCCGCTACAATCCACTCCCTTGGAAGAGGTTCCTGCCCATAGATAAGGAATTCCCATCATCGAGTAAGCTGTTTCAATGATACTTTCAACATCTTGTTTCAGTGAAGCTCGCCATTCCGCTTCCGGTTGGGAAATGGATTTCGAAAGATATGCTTTCCGTCCGTCGGGATAAGACACTTGATAGAAATGTCCTTTGCTCCCCTCCCACTTCAAACGATTGCCCGCAACAACATCGGATACGGGTTGGGAACTCTCATCCGGTTTCTCATACGCAAATCCGTAGTGCGAGGTAACCACTATCTTTTCTGCCCGATTCCATTCATCATACCGTTCTTTCGACATGGGGGTAATTACCATCCGGTGCACCCATCCGGTATAATCATCCGGTGTTTGTATCTCGTACCAACCGTTATACTGAAGCACCTTGACCGGCATTCCCAACAATGCCTGCGTACTCATGCCGGAAGTAAATTTGCCTTCCTCGCGCAAATTGCAAACTGAAATATGTACTACCCCATAAGCCGAATCGGCAGGCATGGGACGTATTTCCTGTGCTTTCAGGCTAGCTGCCATCATCGCCAGGAAACAATAGAAAAGGAGGATATTCTTCTTCATTAAAATCCATTTTAATGATAGCAAAGTTAGAAATTATTTCTATTTGTGATACTTTCTTTGGCTAAAACAAAATAAATGACGTATTTTTGCAGTCTAAAGCAGTTGGCCGGTCTGTCGCGTGCATGTTTCGTGCAGGAGGAAAGTCCGGGCAACATAGAGCATCCTACTTCCTAACAGAAAGCTGTCCGCGAGGGTAGAGTAACGTAGAAGAAAATAACCGCCGCTCCTTTCGGGGAGAGGTAAGGGTGAGAAGGTGGGGTAAGAGCCCACCAGTCGCATGGCGACATGCGGGCTGTACGTCTTAGGAGTTGTAAGGTCATGTAAACCGGCGTTATGAGAGTTGCTCGCTCCATGTCGGAGGGTAGACCGCTAAAGCTCGTATGGTGACATACGGCTCAGATAAATGGCAGACGCCATCCATTTATGGAAGGTACAGAACCCGGCTTATAGACTGACTGCTTTTTTTATTTATGTTTTTTAGGGGATGAGGGTTTGAGTTTTTTAGGTTTTTGAGTTGCCGGCGGCAGACAGATACGCTGTCAGCAGAAAGAAACAAGCGTAAACAGGAAAACAGGAGGACTCAAAAGCTCATAAGCCCCGAAAACGCAAAAATTCAAAGCCCCATGAACAAGCGTATTATAGCCTTTTGGAAATTCCTGACATACGACATCTGGCGTATCACTGAAGATGAAGTCACTAAAACGACTTATTCCATTTACAATATAATCAAGACCATCTACCTCAGTATCAATCGCTTCACCAAAGATCGCATCGTGAACAAGGCATCGGCGCTGACCTACAGCACCCTTCTTGCCATCGTGCCCATACTTGCCATCCTGTTTGCCATTGCCCGCGGTTTCGGTTTCGACAATTTAATGGAGACACAGATTGTCACCGGATTCGGCGGCCCGTCCGAGACGACGGAGGTAATCTTTCAGTTTGTCAATTCCTATTTGTCGCAGACCAAGAACGGTATCTTCATCGGCGTGGGCTTAATCATGTTGCTATGGACGGTACTCAATCTGATTAACAACCTGGAAATCACTTTCAACCGCATCTGGCAGGTAAAAAAAGCCCGCAGCATGTACCGCAAGATTACGGACTATTTCTCCATGTTGCTGCTGGTACCGATATTGCTCGTGGTTTCGGGCGGTCTTTCCATCTTCATGAGTACGATGCTGAAGAATGTCGAAGACTTCACCCTACTCGCCCCTATCGGCAAGTTCCTTGTCCGCCTCATCCCCTTTGTGCTGACGTGGCTGATGTTTACGGGCTTATACGCTTACATGCCCAACACGAAAGTCAAGTTCAAGCACGCACTGATATCGGGCATTCTGGCAGGTACGGCTCACCAGGCTTTCCAGTTCCTGTATATCAGCAGTCAGTTATGGGTATCCCGCTACAACGCCATCTACGGTAGTTTTGCGGCCCTTCCCATGTTCCTGTTATGGTTACAGATTTCGTGGACCATCTGCCTTTTCGGTGCCGAACTGACGTATGCAGGGCAAAACATCAACAATTTCAGTTTCGACAAAGATGCGCGCAATATCAGCCGCCGTTACCGCGACTTTATCTCTATTCTTATCATGTCCCTCGTCGCCAAACGCTTCGAGAAGAACGAAGCCCCTTATACCGCCGAAGAGATATCCGAAGAATGCCAGATTCCCATCCGCCTGACGCAGGAAACATTGTATGAACTTCAGGAAATCAATCTGCTGCACGAAGTCGTCACCGATGAAAAAAGCGAAGAAATCGCCTATCAGCCCTCCATGGACATCAACCAAATGAACGTCGCCCTCCTGCTGGACAGACTGGACACCCGCGGTTCTGAAGACTTCAAAATCGACAAGGAAAAAGAATTTCACGGTCACTGGCAAACGCTGCTCAATGCCCGGGAGAAGTATTTTAATAGTGTGAGGACGGTGCTGCTGAAGGATTTATAAAAAATATCCTTGCGCTATGAAATGGGTTCACCCAAATTTTCAATGATAGCATCCTCAAGTACCTTTTTATAATCAAAATCTTCAGGCAACCGGATGGAGCCAAACAACTGATTTATTACATCACGCTTAGAAACCTTTTCTTTTTTCTCCGACAATCGGTTATCTACCATCGGTTCTTTTACCGATTGTTCAGCAGCCTCTTGTTCTTTATATGGTTTCTCCATCGTTACATATTATTGTTACACAAAGAAAACTATTTTGATTGGGAAATACAAATCATTAGTTATCTTTCTCGCCTCTAACTGATTCTTCGCATTGAAAAACAATGCCACAGCTTAGCACTTGGAATGCCACTCCTCACCAGGCATGTTGCCACATCCGGAGAAGAACGAAGTGTAGTATTCCAACCACTAAGCTGTGGGTTTATAATCCTGAACTATGGCACCGGATATACAGGCCGCATCAGGGAATTGTAAAGGGTTTATTTACGTTCGCCCAATTTAGCGTCCACATAGAAGATGGCAGTTGTGCCGGCCTTCTTGAGCATGTCTACGATAGCGGCAGCAGAAGATTCTTCCTCTACTTGTTCGCGGACAAATCCCCATAAGAAATCTTGTGAAGCCTTGTCACGTTCGGCATGAGCAATATCAACCAAGTCGTCAATCATCTTGGATACACGGCATTCGTGCTCGTAAACTTGCTGGAAAACTTCCAAAGGAGTACCGAAATCTACGGGAACAACATCTATCTTGTCCAATTTAGCCTTACCACCGCGCTGGATGACGTAAGATGCCAACATACAGGCATGACCATTTTCTTCTTGGGATTGTTTCTTCAACCAGGAAGCCATTCCACAATATCCTTCTCTCTCCATATAAAAAGACATGGATAGATAGAGGTTTGACGACCACATCTCAGCCGTAATCTGCTCATTAATTGCATTCTGTAATTTTTCTGTTATCATAATTGTATTTATTAAATAAATTGAAATGATTACAAAAATAACAAGAACACACAAAGGTTGTTCAATCTATAACATTTTTTATATAAATAATTGACGAATGCCGTCTATAGCGCCATAATGAAGCATAAAAATAACTTGGTAGAATCTGTCATTCAGACTAAAAGAAGAGAAGAACAGATTTATTCTTCTGCCTTACCTATTCTCTTATACAAATCATTTTGCCCCACCTCCGCAAAGAGCTTCGCCAGTTTGTCAATCACCGGCTTCAAATAGCGCTCCCCTTTCGCAGCCGAAGCCTTTTTAGGGTTCCCCACTCCACTGTCTACGGTAGCCTTGTCCCAATGGCGCGGTGCCCAGCCCACTTTTTCATTCAGCGAAGGGATGGCAAACGGAACTGAATCCCCGTCTCCCGCCTCGGAAAGGTTCACTAATTCCGGATGGTAATACATCATGGCAGAGGTTTCCGACTCCCCGGCATGGTCATCGACCTCGGCTTCAAAATAATCGCGGGGAGGAATGATGCTGAACCAATCCGCCGCCACAATCAGGAAATCGGGATAAGTGAAAGCAAGGTCGCGAATCATCCCTTTAAAATTGTTGCCGCCATGACCGCTAAGGATAATCAGTTTGCGCATACCCTGCGCGTAGAGGGATGCTACGATATCTTCCAGAAGAGCTTGCTGGGTAGTATAACGGGTGTGGATGCAAAACGGCAACTCACGCTGTCCCGGATTATGGGCCCCGAAAGGTACCGGAGGCATTACCATGCAGCGCACACCGGAACGCTGCAACGCCAAAGTAGCGGCATCCACTGCAATATCGTGCGGCAGTATGCAGTCCGTGAGGTAAGGCAAGTGCAGGTTATGAGGTTCGGTAGCTCCCCAGGGCAGGATAACGACGTCATACTTCAAGTCTTTCACTTTTCCATAACAGGAAACGGACAAATCAATTTCTCTTTTTTCCATGGCTTATTCTATTAAGAATTATTTCTTGCGATACTCTTTGGGAGACATTCCCGTGTGATGTTTGAAGTACTTGCCGAAAAAAGACTGGTTGGCAAAATGCAACTCGTCGGCTATCTCCTGGATACTTAGTTCGGAAGACTTCAGCAAGGCTTTTGCTTCCAGAATCACCAGGCTGTCAATCCATTCGCCGGCAGTGCGCCCACTGACTTCCTTCACCACGGTAGACAAGTGTTTGGCCGTGAGGAACAGCTTGTCGGCATAATAGGACACGCTCCGCTCCTCCTTGTAGGACTCGGATATGGCGCGTATAAACCGTTCGAACAAATCTTCTTTCCGGCTCTTGGGAACGCGCTCCTGAGCGACATGCCCCTGATAGATATGTAAGATTTCATAGAAAAGAGACAGCAAAAGTCCCTGCGTTATCTCTTTGCGGAAAGGATTGTCTTTCAGTCTGACCTTGCTCCACAGGAAAGAGTGATACTCCTCGAACGACTCCAACTCCTCGGTAGTAATATCCACACAGGGCCGTTCTTTGATTAAGAAAAACAGCGGGAAAAGTTGCTGCATGGTGGGTATCACCACTTCCATAAAATCCTTTGATACGGCAATGTAACAGCCCGAAAAATCGGAGGAACGTTCGCCCTGTTGAACGATTTGCTCGGGAAGGATGATGCAAAGCATTCCCTCCTTCATCTCATATTCCTGTAAGTTGATATGCAGCTTGCACCATCCTTTACGGCACACCGCCAGACAGGCAGCGTTCAACCGCCTGGGATAAGGCGTCAGGGGCAACTCCCTTATATCATCGAATATAGCAAAGTCGTTCCCGATAAAATCAATCATGGGCAAATGCTGTATCTGAGAAATATCAACATTTTGTATGTTCTGTTTTTCCATTTATTCCGTGTTTTGGGCAAATGTAGGGGATTTTCAGGGATTATAGTACTAAAAATTATTAAATGCTCTTTGTCCGGGAGTGAGGGCTTTGCTTAGGAGGTAGAGAAGTTAAAGGAGTTAAAGGAGTTAGAGGAGTTATAGAAGTTAAAAGGAGTTAGAGCTCAATACTTCTGCTTATGATTAGCAATACTATCGAGCTTTATCTCCCAAGCGAAGCGATAACTCCTTTAACTCCTCTAACTCCTTTAACTCCTCTAAGTCCCCTCCCCCAATCAATTCATAATTTTAAATCCTATGAAAAATGTTCTCGGCTGAGTAGGTCCGTAGAAATACCCTGAATCCCGGAACTCGCCCTTATCCAGGTCTTTCTGGAAACTGTTGAAGATGTTCTGTATACCGGTATTCAATTGTAACTTGATATGGTCGTGCAGAACGAATGTGTAGTTGAGTTTCAGGTTAAGATCCATAAACTGAGGAGTATTCTCCATCCGAGTTTTTTCAATGTATCCGGCATAGTGAGGCACAATCATCTTACCGGTATAAACACCCGAAAGCGAGAAATCGAAATTCTTTAGCGGTGCGGAAGAAAAAGTGAAATAGCCATAGTAATCGGGGGTGCGGGGCATACGTTTGGTCGTCAGTCTTTCGTCGTCTCCCTGCGTCCAGACTTCTTCCCGGGTGTAGCGGCTGCGCTGGGCAGTAAAGCCCAACTGGAACTGCGCCTCTTTGCCATGGGCGATTTTCGCGTCCAAATTGACACCGTACACACGGGCACCATTTCCATTACGGCGTTCCTTGATGACATCGCCCATTTCATTCTTACCGATTTCTTCAAGAACAAATACGTGCCGCAAGTCCGTATAGAATCCTTCCACCAGAACGTTAGCTTGCCAATGTCCGAGGAAGGTAGACCAGTCCACCGAACCGCTGTAACTATTGGAGCGTTCTTCACGGAGATGGTCAGCCAACTTGATCTGCACTCCTTCCCCTCCGACTGCCGTCACATGCAGGTCTTCGTCGTAAGCCTGCGGGGCACGGAAACCGGTGGAGTACGTCAAGCGAGCCTGAAAATCTTCCGTAGGCTTGTAAAGCAGATTGACACGCGGACTGAATATCACCTTGTCGATGAGGTTGTGCTTATCGAACCGCGTACCGACCAGCAGGGAGAACTGATTCATTTTCCATTCGTTCTGCAGGAAAGCGCTGGCGATGCGGACATCCTGCTCCATGTCACGATGATAGCCCGTCATGATGTCGTGCAGGGAATTGTCCTGATATTCCAGTCCGCCGGTAAAAGTGGCAGGTGCGAAGAAACAATTATCCATATTCCCCACGTACATGCCGCCTACCACCCAGGTGAGGTCATTAGTCTTGCCATAGGCGTTGAGGTCTTTCTGCGCGCCGTAATAGCTGTCGCGGTCAGTGTGCTGAATAGAACCGTACACGGAAATCTTATGTTTATACTCGCGCCAGAAAAGGTCGTAGCTGATTCCACCACTGTTGATGATGTGTTTGGTCTGTTCAGTGATATCCGTTTCATGAGGGGGCAAGTCGAAAAGATTACCACCGCGCCGGAACTCGTTGGTCGTATGATATTCCAGATTGATGCGGCTGAAATGGGTGGGACGATAGTAAGCCCGGAAACCGAATGTGTTCATGTTCAACTTACCGAGTTCCGAAAAGCCGTCGCCGTCATGGTCATAGGGATTACGGTTACGGTAGCTTTCATAAAAGGCTATCCCATAAGAATTGTCCTTGGCTACAAGAGAGACGTTGCCGCCCATATGTTGTTCCCAAGATTTGCCGTTCATGGAAGACAACATACTCGACACCTGGAAAGAGTTGTTGATGGGGTCTTTCGTGATAATATTGATGGTTCCCCCCACTGCATTGGCGCCGAACAGGGCAGAGCCTCCGCCACGGACTACTTCTACGCGTTCAATCATGTTGACCGGAATTTGTTCCAACCCGTACACACCGCTCAAGGCACTGATGACAGGACGACTGTTAATCAGGATTTGGGAGTAAGGCCCTTCCAACCCGTTGATACGTACCTGCGGAAAACCGCAGTTCTGACAATTGTTTTCTACCCGCAGACCGGACTGATAATTGAGTGTTTTAGCCAAATCGGTAGAATTTATCATCTCGAAAAGCTTCGTGCTCATCACATTGACCACAACCGGGGCAGACTTACGGCTCACCTCGTTACGGTTGGCAGACACTACCACCTCGTCCGTCATAAAGCTTTCTTCCTCCATTTGGAAATGGACTACGGACGTAAAGTCTTTGCTCACTCCGATTTCTTTCTCCTGGGTCTTGTACCCCACTGCCGATACACGCAGTTTATACTTACCTGCGGGAAGATTCTTGAACTCGAACTGCCCTTCTTCGTTAGACACGGTTCCCTGGCCTGTACCTACAATCAGAATGGTGGCATAGGGTATATTTTCTTCTGTTCCTTTTTCAATCACGTGACCGGAAATCATATTGCCTTCCCGGATAGGATTCACGGCAATAGCTACGTTGGTACTTAGGATGGCAAGTACCAGCGTCCATATAATATGTTTCATTGTTTTTTTAGGTTTTTAAGCTCTTAAGTTTTTAAGTTCTTAAGTTTTTAAGTTTGTGAGTTCTTAAGTTCAGTGAGTTTTGTGAGTTTCTAAGTTTTTGAAACGGGAAGTTTTTGAGTTTGGGAAATTCCCGGCTACAATGAAGATACTCCATCAGCAGGTGAAAGAACAAGCGTAGTGAGGGTTCATGAACACAAAATGTCATGAACTCATCAACTCACGAACTCACCAACCAAGGGACTCATGAACCAACGAACTTATAAACTCAAAAACTTACACTGCAACCGGAGGAGCGCGCAAAGAGATAGTACGGGGAACCTCTCCCAAGCGGGCAGAGATTACCGAAGGAACATCCATCACAGCCAGCAATACGCGCATCGGATGCACGTCTTCATGCACTTCGATATCCGGAGACTGGAAGTTGGAAAGACGATCGATGACGACGATTTCCGACTTGGTATGTGAATGTTTACCGTGGAAAGGGTGCGAGTGTGACACCAGCACCCCGTTTATGTAGTGGACATGAGTGAACGCCGTTATGCTTGCCTGGTATGCTACAAAGAGCATCAGCAAGGATAAGGCTGTCACAATCTTCTTCAATTTTCTCACGTCCTGTTAGTTTGTTAGTTTACTTTGGGGGTGCAAAGATACTAATAAAAAATGAAACACGGAAAAATGTAATAAAGGGATTCAGTAGCCATATTCCCCATTTATTCCGATGAATGATTCCAGCATTCCTCGATGATAAATTGCTCTAATTGCTGACGGTCGGGCAACTGTAACAAATAAGACGAAACAAAGAGTTTGTTATCCATATTGCCGAGAGCGTATTCCACCATTTTTTTCCCTTTGCGTGTGCAAAGTAAAATTCCAACCGGAGGATTGTCGCCCGGTTGCATTTCATTTTCAGCATAGTAGCTGACATAGGCATTCAGTTGTCCTATGTATTCATGACGGAACTCGTCATTTTTCAACTCCACAATGATACTGCAATGCAGCAACCTATTGTAGAAAACAAGGTCGGCAAAATAATATTCTCCGTCTATTATGATACGTTTCTGACGAGCCTCGAAGCAGAACCCTTTTCCGAGTTCCAGCAAAAACTCCTGTAAATGATCGATAAGAGCTTCCTCAATGTCGCTTTCGGTAACGACGTCTTTTGCTTGCAGACCGAGGAACTCGAAAGTATAGGGGTCGCGTATTTGAAGAAGCGACGACTGTTGTTCCGCAGTGTCATTTACGAGCATCATCGCTTTCATTTTGTCTTCCGACAGACCGATACGAACATGAAGATTGGATGAAATCTGACGGCGCAGTTCACGCACACTCCATGTTCCGCGAATACACTCCGTTTCATAGAAAAAGCGAACCAAAGGGTCTTCTATGGAAAGAAGCTCTACAATATGTGAAAAGGATAGTTTGGAAACCAAAGTCTCCGCAGGAGTGCAGAACCTCGAAGTCGCTACGGTATTAAATTCTTTTTCAAGATTCGAAACAGATATGACAGACAGTGTCTGTTGAATTTGCTCCTTTAATTCGACAGACACTATCTGTCGAATTTCAAACACTTGTCTGACAGCAGGATAAGTTATGTAAAAAGCACGCATTTTACGGAGCATACTTGTACCAAATCCCGATTTATCGATACGCTTGGCCAAATTTTCTATGAGTTTATCTCCATATTTGGCTTTATCGCTGCCATTCTGCTCGTATTCCACAATGTAACCTCCAATAATCCAATTTCGCAGGGTTACTGTCTGATTGATAGCTTTGGCAACAAATCCACGCATCGAGCTGTCAGCGGTAAGAATATTCCGGGCCAACTGCTCGAAGGATATGCTTTGTATGTGGTTTGTTGATTGTTCCATAGTATGCCGATATATATCGAATGCAAAAGTACCTAATTATTTCCGGTTCCCACCAAAAAGATATTCATAATCGCGTTTGGCTGCCGGTACCGTCCATTCTTCAGGAACAAACTTCCACTGGTTGAGCGCACGGGGTTCAATCACTTTCTTCTGTTCGATGTAGCGCATCAGGTAGTAACGCAAATCCTTGTCGGTAGAGGTGATGATACGCTTTTTCAGCTCATCTTGCGGAATGCCGGCGCCCTTGGTCAGCAACTCGCCACCACCATTGCCACGATACGAGTTCAGGGCAACCTTATACATCTTATTCATATCGAACGGAGTTCCGTCCGCCATGCTGAGAATAGTAACTTTTTCACCTTTCGGCTTGGTGACATCCACCGTATAGATAATGCCTGCCGCTGAGTCGAAATTGAAACTGAAATTCTTGAAAGACGCTCTGTCCGCCGCTCCTTCCCGCTGTTTCTCGCGGAACAGCAGCAAGTGGTCTTCGGGCGACTGCATACGGTTTGTCCAAAGGTCGTAGGACATCTCCAGCGCCCCCAGTATCTCCTTGCCGGAAAGGCTCATCGTGTAGAGCATATTCTCGTATTTGTAAAGGTTGAACATGTCGTAGACATACACATCTCCTTCTTTAATCTCCGTATCATAAGACAGCGGAGCGGCAAAGGATATTTCGGCACCGCTGATATCCAACTGCAACGTATGGATGAGGTCGATAAAGGCAGAGGAACCGAAATATGCCGGACGTGTGGAAATGGTCTGATTGAAATAACCGATTTTCTTGGAAACAAAATCCTGGATGGTGGCGTACTGCGACGCGAAATGTTTCATGAATTCCTCGCTGATGCCATGGTCTTTCGTCGGGGTCAGTACACCGTCGATAGTCTTACCCACCACTTTACCATCGCGCATCTTCAAGGTAACATCGACATTGCTTACTACGATGCCGTTGCTGGCGGGGTCGATAATCAGCACCGAATCCCCCGCTATATTCTGTATCTTCTTGCATTCGCGCGCGTGGTCGTGTCCCATCATGATGATGTCAAATCCGGGAACATTACGCGCCAACTCCAACGAAGCGTTCTCACGATACTTGCCGCCCATCAAGAGGGCGTCCTGACCGGAATGGAACAACCCGATGACCAAATCGGGATTTTCCTTTTCACGGATAATCTTCATCCACTTCCTTGCGGTGTCCTCCATATCATCGAAACGAAGTCCTTCCCACAAGTTCTCGGACAGCCAGACAGGAATGGCGGGAGTTATCATTCCCAGCACCACGATTTTCACCCCGTCGCGCTCCAGGACCTGATAGGGTTTGAAATGAGTTTTGCCGGTAGCAGCTTCGATAATATTCGCTCCCAGGATCGGAGCCTGACAGCCGGCTGCCCAGCGGTCGAACACGGCACGGCCGGTTTCCACATCATGGTTTCCCATATTTCCGGCATCGTATCCCATAAAGTTCAGCATTTCGGCAGCTACGTGAGGCGAAACGGTATCGATATAATTATAGTAATAAGCAGTGGGTTGTCCCTGCAAAATATCGCCGTTATCCAGCAGAATCAGATTGTCCTTGTAGGTTTCCCGTTCTTTCTGCACAAAAGCATGTACTCTTGCCAGGCTTCCGGCGGCATCACGCTGCAAGATAAAGTCATGCGGATAGAAATTACCGTGAATGTCACTGGTTTGCACAATTTTCAGCTTTACCTCTTTTTCTTGTGCGGCAAGGCCTGCAATCAGGAGGAAAATACAGCATATAAGACAACTTATTCTTTTCATACTATCTTGTTTTTTATAAATCCAACGGATGGGTGAACCGGAAACGGGCGCCACTGGTATAAGCGGAATCAATCCATATCGTTCCTCCCCACTTTTCTACTATCAATCGGCAAATGGACAAGCCGAGCCCGGTTCCCTGGGCATATTCATTCAGTTTTTCAAATCGTTCGAACACCAGCTTCTGCTTCTCCAAAGGTATGCCGCAACCGGTATCTGTGACGGAGAAAATAGCCATACGATGGTCTTCGTCCCGCTCCAGACTCAAGGTGATGGTACCTTGCTCGGTAAACTTGTCGGCATTGGAAAGCAAGTTGATAAGCACCTGTTGCAGGCGCTGTATATCGGTGCGCATTTCAAGGCTTTCGAGATTGCTTTCAAAAAGCAAACGGTTGGCGGTGTGCCGCGCCTGTGTCACAGAAACCACCGTCTGATGGCAAACCTGCACGACGTCACACTTTTCCAACGAGAACGTCACTCGGTCGGCTTCCAGACGGGAAACGTCCAATATATCGTTAATCAGCCGGAGCAATAAGTCCGAATTGGTTTTAATGATATCGAAGAATCCCCGCTGTTCCTCTACCGACCCCTCACCGGTAGACAACACATCCGAAAATCCGACAATGGCATTCAACGGGGTACGTATTTCATGGCTCATATTGGCCAGAAAGGCGCTTTTCAACCGGTTGGATTCTTCCGCCCGGTCTTTGGCTTCGCGCAAGGCCACTTCGGATACTTCCAGCTCATCTTTCAGCTTCTTGGTGTGATAATAAAAATACAGGGAAACGAACAGACCGGCCAGCAAGATAAGCAGGATGGCAATCACGCCCCATATCTGAAATTTGTATTGTTCGTAAAACGAGGGAGTGACATTCACCATCTTTACCGGACCGGGAAGAAAGGATATATCCAGCCTCTTTTCCTTGACAAGCTTGCCGTCCATTATGACTTCGGTGGGAATCACTTCCACCTTACAGTCACGCGGATTCTGCAAGAGGCGGACAGCCTGCCGCGCCATGTCTTTACCCACCGCCCGATAAGCGGGAACGATTCCTCCTACCGCCCAATAGCCGATACCCACGGAGGTAATCGAGAAAACAGGCAATTCGGGATTCGCCTCCATCATGGCATACGTAGCATTGCGCATAAAATAGCCGTCATTCATATCCACCCGCCAAGTACCCATCAGCAAGGCAGTATGGTCGGGTAGCGAACGGAGCTCGTCGCAAATGGTATAGATAGTATGGACACGACCATCCAGAAGGATAAGGTTCAAGTCCGGAAACTTTTCCATCTCAGCCACGACGTGCGCCTGCAAGGTCATTCCGCCGTAACTGTTGTCCGAGATAAAGGCAATATTGCGGGTGTCCGGATACAGTTTCTTTATCAGCCGGATGTTGGAAGCCACATCATATTCATAGACGAAACCGGATTGAATCGGTGTACCGGAAAAATCTTCGAAGAAATCCAATGACCGGGGCATCCAAGTCTTCAGGTCGACATCTTTCCCCGGCAGACGGATAACATTGCGGCTGGACAATGCCGCCATGACAGGCACGTCGCTCCGAAGCGAATCTTCCAATGACAAATAGGCCGCCCAGGCTTCCTGCCCGTAAAGGACAATCAGGGAAGGTTTCTTTTCATCTTGGTATTTTGACAATAAGCCGGCAAGCCTGCCCGTCCACAGAGGGGCTTCGGAAAAACTCTTGCAGTTCAGATTCTCCAACGCTACTCCGATTTTGCCTCCCAGCAGCTGGAATTCTTCCATAAAGTCGGAGATGTTGACGGAAGTCTGGCGGGCATCGGGATTATAAGAGCTGATAATCAATACAGGGTGTTCACCTGTTGTTGAAAAAACAGGCAGGACGAAAAGAAAAAGCGCCATTAATAGCGGCAGTGTCCTATGCAGTATGCTGTTGAGCAGATTCATTCAATTCCTCTGTAATCGGTGCAAAGATACAATAAAACTCCTAAAATGGCAGAAAGACTGATAGTTTTTCGTATTTTTGCCGCTCGTAATCAAACTGCAAGCGACATGATACAAATCTTTCAGAACATGATATCCGCCGCCCTCGGAATATCGGAGAAACAAATCGGCCAGACATTAACCCTACTTGCGGACGGAGCCACCATCCCGTTCATCAGCCGGTACCGGAAAGAAGCGACCGGAGGACTGGACGAAGTACAGATTGAAAACATCAAGATACAATACGATAAGTTCAGCGAAACGGCAAAACGCAAGGAGACCATCATCCATACCATCCAAGAACAAGGAAAGATGACTCCGGAATTGCAGAAGCGCATCGAGGAGACCTGGGACAACACCGTGCTGGAAGATATCTACCTGCCCTATAAACCCAAACGCAAGACGCGCGCGGAAGCGGCACGGCAACGGGGATTGGAGCCTCTGGCGACGCTGCTGATGCTGCAACGGGAAGCTCATCCGGAGCAACGTGCCGCCGGCTTTGTGAAGGGGGACGTAGCGGATGTGGAAGATGCGCTGAAAGGCGCGCGCGACATCATAGCCGAAAGAGTCAGTGAAAACGAACGGGCGCGGAACTTCCTGCGCAACGCCTTTGCCCGACAGGCTACGATTACGGCCAAAGTGGTAAAGGGGAAAGAGGAAGAAGCCGTCAAATACAAGGATTACTTCGAGCATTCCGAGCCGTTGAAGCGCTGCACCTCGCACCGCCTTCTTGCCATCCGCCGCGCCGAAGCGGAAGGTTTGCTGAAAGTCAGCATCAGTCCCGATGATGAAAGATGCGTGGAGTCGCTGGAACGCCAGTTCGTACAAAGTAACAATGCCTGTGGCCGGCAGGTGGCTCAAGCGGTGCAGGATGCTTATAAGCGCCTGCTGAAACCTTCCATCGAAACGGAAATTGCCGCGCAAAGCAAGGAAAGCGCCGACGACGAGGCCATACGGGTATTCGCGGAAAACCTCCGCCAGCTATTGCTTGCCTCACCGTTGGGACAGAAACGGGTGATGGGCATCGACCCGGGATTCCGTACGGGATGTAAAGTGGTGTGCCTGGACGCGCAAGGCAACCTGCTGCACAACGAGAATATTTATCCGCATCCTCCGGTAAACAAACCGGCGGAAGCCTTCTCGAAACTTCAAAAGATGTTCGAAGCCTATAAGATTGAGGCGGTAGCCATCGGCAACGGAACGGCGAGCCGGGAAACGGAAGACTTCCTGAAACGCCAGACCTTCAAACAAAACATACAGATATTCATCGTCAGCGAACAGGGGGCATCCATTTATTCAGCATCCAAAATAGCGCGCGACGAGTTTCCCGAATACGATGTAACCGTGCGTGGCGCTGTCTCCATAGCCCGAAGACTGATGGACCCGCTGGCCGAGTTAGTCAAGATTGACCCGAAATCCATCGGCGTAGGTCAATATCAGCATGACGTAGACCAGAATAAACTGAAGAAGTCACTGGACCAGACGGTAATGAATTGCGTCAACCTCGTGGGAGTAAACCTGAATACGGCAAGCAGCCACTTACTGACTTATATATCGGGCCTCGGGCCGCAATTGGCGCAGAACATCGTAAACTTCCGGGCGGAGAACGGTCCTTTCGCATCCCGCGCCGAACTGATGAAAGTTCCCCGGATGGGAGCGAAAGCCTTTGAACAGTGCGCCGGCTTCTTACGGATTCCGGACGCCAAAAACCCGTTGGACAATACCGCCGTACACCCCGAAAGTTATCATATAGTGGAACGGATGGCGAAAGATTTGGGATGCAGCGTAAACGAATTAATCACCAACAAGGAGTTGCGGCAAAAGATACAGCCGGAACGCTACGTTTCGCCCACCGTGGGAATGCCTACCTTGAAAGATATCCTGCAAGAGTTGGAAAAGCCGGGACGCGACCCGCGCGGACCGATTAAAATTTTCGAGTTCGACAAGAATGTCCGCACCATCAATGACCTGCGCGTCGGGATGGAATTGCCGGGTATCGTAGGCAACATTACCAACTTCGGCGCATTCGTCGATATCGGTATCAAGGAAAACGGACTGGTCCACCTGTCCCAACTTGCCCAACGCTTCGTGTCAGACCCGAATGAAATCGTATCCATCCATCAGCATGTACGGGTAAAAGTACTCAGCGTGGATTGTGAGCGCAAGCGGATTCAACTGACCATGATAGGAGTGGAACAGTCGCTTTAGTATCGGAGATATGTCTCGCTGTACTGCTTGATAAGAATGAGAGTAATCACGATTATAAGGACCGTACAGACGAGCGAACCTTCGAAACCGAAAGAGCCTCCGTTAATCAGACTCGAACCGGAGAGTTCAAGCGTGAAACAGCTATCGGCAAAATGAAGTCCGCTGACCTGGAACCCAAACACAGGCCCTTGCACCCAGTTCCAGAGCAGATGCGCTGTGATGGAAAAAACCAGGTTGCGCGTATATATAAAGGAAGCGCCCAACATGAACCCGGCAAGGATGATGTTGAGGAACGGAATAAAGGCGAAATGCGGGTTGAACAAATGCATCAGCGAGAATAAAAGGGAGGAAATAAACAACGCCCAGAACTTGTTGATACCATAATCCAACAGGCGTCCCAGTACAAAACCGCGCATCGCCATTTCTTCCGTGACGGCCACCAACAGAAAAAAGAGAGCGGTCAGCCCTAAATAGCCCGGGTTGACTTGTTGTTCAATAACTTGAACAGCGCCCGTCACCATACAAATCCAAAAGCCTGCGAAATAGATCATCAGAACCGACACGGTGCCCAGAAAGATATCTTGCCACTTAATGACCGGCCGGAAAACACGGAGCGGCATCTTGCGGAAGCGCAAAACAAGGAAAACAGCCGCCAGCACGGCCACCATCAACATCGCTTCATCCACTATCAGAAAAAGCATCCCGTCGAGTTGTGCACTGTCCTGCCCCTTCATAATACTTCCTACGGGCAAGGATATCACCACATATATCAGTATCACCAATGCTACGAACAGGATAATATCCCACGCCACCTGCAGGTAATTTTTCAGTCTCGAAGGAGTTTCAGACGCCTTCCACAGTTGTTTTCCAAAGTTCATTTCTTTATCGATTTGATTTAATATCTGACAAAAATAATAATAAAACGAAAAACGTCCCCCATTCTTGATGGAAAATTCATATATTTGACAATTCTAACTTAATCTGACACATAAAACATGAATCCGAAAAAGATATTTTTAATCGCCGCCGGACTGGGCATCATGCTGAACGCATCCGCCCAGACATATAAAAGATATACCGTACCCAAAGCGGGAACCTTGGTTGAATTGCTGACCGAGGAGGAGGCGGGAGAGATAACCCACCTCACCTTGCAAGGGAAGCTGAACGCCATCGACTTCCGTCACCTGAGGGACGAATTCAAAAAACTGCAGGTACTGGATATTTCCACCGCATCCATCAGCGCCTATGCCGGAAAGAACGGCACGCATCCGGACCGATTTTACATCTATCCCGCTAATTGCATCCCGTCTTATGCCTTTTGCAAAAAAATCAATGACTCCACTTTTGTGGGGAAAACATCCTTGACGCAAGTCATCCTTTCGGATAAGACGAAGAACATCGAGGACGCAGCCTTTAAGGGGTGCACCCAACTGAAAGCCTGCCAAATCCGCAAAAAGACTCCGCCCAACCTGTTGCCGGATGCCTTGGCAGACAGCGTTACGGCGATATTCGTTCCGCTGGGCAGCAGCGATTCTTACCGCCGCGGCAAGAGATGGGAAACTTTCGCATTCATCGAAGGAGAACCTGTGGGAGCGGTGGTGCAAATCGCCACGATGGGAAGCCTTGCCAGCGAACTGATCCGGGCAGGAATACAACCCAAAGACGTAAACTTCCTCACGGTAGAGGGAAAAATGGACGAAGCCGACTTTACGCTGATTCGTAACTACATGCCCAATCTGGTGAACGTCGACCTGTCCAAATGCAATGCAACCGTCATTCCGGACTACACCTTTACACAGAAGAAATATTTACTGCATATCACGCTTCCGCATGGACTGAAAAGCATCGGTCAACGCGCATTCAGCGGTTGCGGACGCCTGTGCGGAACGTTGGAATTGCCGCCAAGTGTCACCGCTATCGAATACGGAGCGTTCATGGGCTGTGACAACCTGCGCCATGTACTTGCCACCGGTAATAAAATCACGACGCTGGGTGAAAACCTGTTTGGAGACGGAGCGGATAAACTGCAATATAAATAAACTACTTCATAATAAATTCAGGCGCGGATTACGCGAATTACACGGATAAGTTTAAAGAAATCCGTGAAATCTGCGTAATCCGCGCCTGAAATTTATCTGATAGGCTACCGCCTTATCAAGCCTTATTATACATGCGCGCTTTCAACTCCTTGATATGGTCGGAAGTGATGTATTCGTCGTATTCCATCATTTTGTCGATGATGCCGTTGGGCGTCAGTTCAATGATGCGGTTTGCCACGGTCTGAATGAATTCGTGGTCATGGGACGAGAATAATACATTACCTTTATATATCTTCAGGTTATTGTTGAATGCCTGGATGGATTCCAAGTCGAGGTGATTGGTCGGAGTATCGAGTATCAGACAGTTGGCATTGCGCAACTGCATACGGGCAATCATACAACGCATCTTCTCACCACCCGACAGCACGCTTGCTTTCTTCAAGACCTCTTCGCCGGAGAAAAGCATACGTCCCAGGAAGCTTTTCATATACACTTCGTTGCCTTCGCCGAACTGGCTCAGCCAATCCACAAGGTTCAGGTCGGTATTGAAAAACGCCGTATTGTCCAAAGGCAAATAAGCTGTCGTAATCGTCACTCCCCAGTTGAAAGTTCCGGAGTCCGCCTTCATGTTTCCGTTTATAATCTCGAACAACGCCGTCATGGCACGCGGGTCTTTTGAAAGGAAAACGATTTTATCGCCTTTCTCCACGTTAAAGTTCACGTCACGGAACAACACCGTCCCGTCTTCCAACGTCTTGGTCAAACCGGATACTTCGAGAATCTGATTACCCGGTTCGCGTTCCGGCGTAAAGATGATACCGGGATATTTACGGGAAGAAGGTTTGATTTCTTCTACATTCAGCTTCTCCAGCATCTTCTTGCGACTGGTTGTCTGCTTGCTTTTCGCTACATTGGCACTGAACCGGCGGATAAATTCTTCCAGTTCCTTACGCTTTTCCTCCGCTTTTGCCTTTTGGTTCTGCTGCTGGCGGAGGGCCAACTGACTGGATTCATACCAGAAACTGTAGTTACCGGCAAACAAATTGATTTTTCCGTAGTCGATATCCACCGTATGCGTACAAACCGAATCCAAGAAGTGACGGTCGTGGCTGACCACCAACACCGTATGCTCAAAGTTCGAGAGATAATCTTCCAACCACATCACAGTCTCCATATCCAAGTCATTGGTAGGCTCGTCCAGCAACAGGTTGTCCGGATTACCATACAATGCCTGGGCAAGCATCACACGCACTTTCTCCTTATTGTTCAACTCTCCCATCAACACATAGTGCTTGTCTTCCTTGATACCCAAACCGCTCAGGAGTGCGGCAGCATCGCTTTCGGCATTCCAGCCGTCCAATTCAGCAAACTTTTCTTCGAGTTCGGACACTTTCAGGCCGTCTTCATCGGTAAAGTCTTCTTTGGCATACAACACCTCCCGTTGCTTCATGATATCCCAAAGCACGGTATGCCCCATCATTACGGTATCCATCACCGTGAACGCATCCCACTTGAAGTGGTCCTGGCTCAGGACGGAAAGCCGTTCGCCCGGTCCTAACGTAATAGAACCGGTAGTCGGGTCCAAATCACCGGATATAGTCCGCAGAAAAGTAGATTTTCCGGCGCCGTTGGCACCGATGATTCCATAGCAATTACCACTTGTAAACTTCAGGTTTACTTCATTGAACAACACTCTTTTACCAAACTGTACCGAAACATTAGAGACTGTAATCATTCTTTATATATCCTTATTTATCTGTTTAATACCTGCATTTCGCGGCGCAAAGATACGAATTAATACGATAAGTCGTGCCATAAGCAGTTAAGTTATTAAAGTTTCGCAAGCTTAACTTTCAGTTGCCAAGGCAGGCTCCTGTTTTCAGATTGCCGGGATATACGGCCGGTTTCACCGGGGAAAACCGGGAGTTTCAGCAGGGAAAACTCTGAGTTTCCAAGCGTGAAACTGAGAGTTTCAGCCTGCGAAACCGGTAGTTTCAGCGCGTGAAACCGGTGACAAACCGATTGGCGGGAGAAGCGGAAGAAGCGGTCCGGTCGGCAGTGTGACAGATGAATCTTCCCGAAAGTATCTGTCACGCCTATCCGTCACGCTTCAATCGGCTTCTGTTCAGGCGATTATGTCCGGATCCGTGACAGCATGACGGATGATACAATAAATAAAACTTTCTATAGAATTAATCCCTGTGTTTCCCGTGTCCTCTTGTCAACTGAAGTCTTTCAACTGAAAAAGTCGGTATGCTAAACTTGAATTAACTTATTGCTGAATATGAAGTTAACTTATTACCTCTAATCATGTTAACTTCTTGCAAAGAGGAAGTTAACATCTTACAAAGAAGAAGTTAACATCTTCTTTGGAGCGGAATATTCTCCGCATTTTCCCTACACTTAGCTGTCAATCTGACATAAAAGTATTACCTTTGCACCGTTTTTGGCAAAAACAGTCATTTTGGCAAAGTTTTTGCGGAATATGCCATAGTATATTAACTTAAACCCTTAACCCCAATGGATGCAAAATCATTTTATAAGAATAATAAGCCTAACAATATGGACTTTAAAGAAAAAGAAAACAACAAAGAAGAAGAGTTGAACGCTCAGACTGCCCCCGAGGGCAACGAAGAAGAGGCAGTGTCAAACGAATCGTCCGAACAGGAAGAAACTCCCCTGACCGAGGAAGAAAAACTGGCCGGAGAACTGGAAAAGGCAAAGGCGGAGATAGAAGAACAGAAAGACAAATATTTGCGTTTGTCCGCCGAGTTCGACAACTATCGCAAACGCACCATGAAGGAAAAAGCCGAACTGATTCTGAACGGTGGTGAAAAAAGCATCAGCAGCATCCTTCCCATTGTCGACGACTTTGAACGCGCCCTGAAAAACATGGAAACGGCTACCGACGTAGCTGCCGTGAAAGAAGGAGTGGAACTGATATACCACAAGTTCATGTCTGTTTTAGGTCAGAACGGCGTAAAGGTAATCGACACCATCGGACATCCCCTGGATACAGACTATCACGAAGCGATTGCCGTAATCCCTGCACCCGACGAAGCACAAAAAGGCAAAATCCTGGATTGCGTACAGACAGGATACACACTCAACGACAAAGTAATCCGCCATGCCAAAGTAGTGGTTGGAGAATAACATAAAGTTTTATGGAAAAAAGAGATTATTACGAAGTACTCGAAGTCGAAAAGACAGCAACGGCAGACGAAATAAAGAAGGCTTATCGCAAGAAAGCTATCCAATACCACCCGGACAAAAATCCGGGTGACAAAGTTGCCGAAGAAAAGTTCAAAGAAGCGGCAGAAGCCTACGATGTGTTGAGCAATCCGGATAAGCGTGCCCGTTACGACCAATTCGGCCATGCCGGACTGGGAGGCGCTGCCGGAAACGGAGGACCTTTCGGCGGTTTCAGCGGAGGCATGTCTATGGACGACATCTTCTCGATGTTCGGAGATATCTTCGGCGGACACAGCGGTGGTTTCGGAGGAGGATTCAGCGGTTTCGGAGGATTCGGTGGCGGCGGCGCACAACAACGCCGTTACCGGGGTTCGGACTTGCGCGTAAAAGTAAAGCTCACTCTGAAAGAAATCTCTACCGGGGTAGAAAAGAAATTCAAACTCAAGAAATACGTTCCGTGCAGCCACTGTCATGGTACCGGTGCGGAAGGCGATGGCGGCGCCGAAACCTGTCCTACCTGTAACGGCAGCGGTACGGTAATCCGCAACCAGCAGACCATCCTCGGGACAATGCAGACACGCACTACCTGTCCTACTTGCGGTGGCGAGGGTAAAGTCATCAAGAACAAATGTAAGGAATGCGCCGGCGAAGGCATTGTATATGGCGAAGAAGTGGTGACCGTCAAGATTCCTGCGGGCGTTGCCGAAGGTATGCAGCTCTCCATGGGCGGCAAGGGTAATGCCGGCAAGCATAACGGCGTTCCCGGCGACCTTCTCATCATCGTGGAAGAAGAACCGGATAAGGAACTCATCCGCGACGAGAACGACTTGATATACAACCTGCTCCTCAGCTTCCCGACCGCAGCGCTGGGGGGTGCGGTGGAAATACCGACTATTGACGGCAAGGTGAAAGTAAAAATCGAATCGGGAACTCAACCGGGAAAAGTCCTCCGCCTGCGTGGCAAAGGTCTGCCCAACGTCAATGGTTACGGCACGGGAGACTTACTGGTAAATGTCAGTGTCTACGTCCCCGAAACGCTGAGCAAAGACGAGAAAAAAGCTTTGGAAGAAATGGAAACCTCGGATAACTTCAAGCCGAACACTTCTATCAAAGAGAAGATATTCAAGAAGTTCAAGAGTTTCTTCGACTAAGACGCCCCGAATCCCGGGCTGAAAAACAAACATTGTCAGTTAAAGTGCTTATTTGTTCTTTAACTGACAATGTTTTTTATGGACTGGAATTTAATTGCCCGGCATTCTTTCCGGCTATTCCAGGATATCCGCCAACTTGACTACCTGAAAAGTGATATGTGCCACACTGCTTTCATACAGGATACCTACCGTTTCGCCATCCAGCATCGTCAGACAGGAATATCCCCACCCCTCTTCAGCATCCAGCAACACCTGATGTCGGGGTAACCAGGTGACTCCGCCGTCCAGACTTGCTTTGATGGTAATATGATGCCGTCCTTTTTTCGTATCGGGATTGGAAAACAACAGGATATCCTTTCCATAAATATTGTCCTTGGCTTTCACGCTGATAAGGCTTGCCATGCACACCGGTTCCTGCAACGCCTTCCTCGACGATACGTGTTCCGTCCATGTACGTCCCAAATCCGTGGTCACCGCCACGGCGCGACTGCCTCCACGATTATCGCGCATGTTCAGCATCAACACTCCCGGCTCCACTTCCGCCACTTGCGCTTCCGTTGTATTGGTACGGGCAAGATTGTGCAGTGTCCAGTCTTTCCCCCGATTCTTACTATACATAATGCCGGCATTCGGCACACGCGTGGAATCAATAAACTGAATCGGAAAAACCAAAGTACCATCCTGCATGGTGATACCTCGTCCGGGACCTTGCAGCAGGAAGTACCACGAAGGATTCTTCACCTGTTGCGTAATATTAATGGGCTGTGACCATGTTTTACCGTCATCCGTACTTTTTGTCAGTACCAGCTGCGCCGTCTGATTCAGTTCCATCCCCTGGGAAGAATTAAACCATGCCCGTCGGTTACCCATTCCATGCGTCCATGCGGCAACAACCCAGACCGTATTCGTCTTCGTATCTACCAGTACCGAAGGGTCTCCCACTCCATTCTGTCCGGCAGGAAGTCCTCCCGTTTCTCGGAACGACAGGGGCAACCGCATCTTCTCCCACGTCCGTCCTCCATCCGTACTCCGGCTCAAGCCGATGTCGATATGTTCCTGCAAATCGATGCTGCTATTATAGCGCACATCATAGACACCTAACAACGTGCCTTTATTCGTTGTCACCAGTCCCGGAATACGAAATGCCGCCGAACCATCATCTCCGGCATGACGTACCCCAATCCCCATCCGGTGTTCTATCTTCTCAGGCGTCACCCTCTGCAAAGGAACTTGTTCGCCATCCAGTTTCGCCGAAACCAGTTTTGCCGATATTTTGGAAAACAGGGATGTTTCCGGTTTCATCTGCAAACTTATCCAAAAGTAATTTATCCCCGGAAACAGCTTTTGCTTTCCTGCCAGCACCGCTTCCCTGTCCGCAATATTGGTTTGCCGTGATTTCAGTATCGAATAGGAAGGATTTGCCGCCAACGTTTTTCCCGGAGTATGCGAAGAAATATAGTTTACCGGCGCGAACCGTCCCTTTCCATATTCCTGTATCGCTTCCGTACCGCTATAATATAGTTTCACGGACTGTATCTCCGCAAGATTCGTTCCTTCGGCAAACCGCAGCACCACCTCATCCAACGTAGAGGCCTGCTTTGCATCCAAACGTAAATAGAAAAGAACATTATCCTGCCGCTCCAGCAAGACGGGTATTTGCGCCTCTTTCACATAGACAGTATCTGACGCCTGCGCGGAGCAAGGAAAAAGGATGCAACAAAAATAAAAGAAGATGTAATGTATGCCTTTCATAACAAAGTGATTAAGATTATGCCGTAAATATACGTTTTATATGGTTACGGTAGAATCTTAATCACTTATTTAATTAATCCGCTAAGCTGTTTTTCCAGAATTAATCTGCGGACTTGGCTATAATTTCTTTCAGTTGATCAGGATGATCGGTTGTAATAAAATCGACACCCATAGTCATAAAATCCTGCATTTCCTGGGGTGAGTTAACGGTCCAGACATTGACTGTCATTCCTTTTCCATGCGCATTCCTAATCCATTGCGGATTATTTTTTAAATTATTCATATAATAATCTATACAATTAATGCCATCTTCCATGTCCTTCGGGTCTTTATCACTATTCAAATACCCTATAATGGTTCCGGAGGGAACGCTTTGAATCAATTTTTGGCATACATAATAGCTGAACGCAATATAATCTACCCGATTGCTAACACCGTTTTCACGAACCATTTTTGTTATCGCTTCAATAATTTTGTCATGTCTTGCATTAGAATTATGGGACTTGATTTCTAAAATTAATTTCATTTCCGGGCCTTTCTTCAACTGTTCCAAATAGGCATCCAAAGTGGGTATCTTTTCGCCATTAGCAAGTTGCTTGTTGCGTATATCCGCATAATTGGCATCTTCTATTTTTATGCCATCGATAGTCGGGTCATGATGACATACAACAACATTATCCTTTGTGATATAAAAATCTGCTTCCGAGCCATAAACTCCCAACTTTTGCGCAGCCTTAAATGACGCAAGCGAATTTTGCGGAATCTTATTATCAGAATTATGAAATCCCCGGTGTGCAATTACCTTGGGAATTTTGAAACCTTTACCGACTATTCTGTATTTGCAGTTTTGCTTGACTTCGAAGTTTGCATAGGAAGCTAAATCCGAAACCTCATTATCATAATCCATAAAGCCAGTTCCTTCAATTACGGACGGATTAATAAATAGTTCATCCATATATACCTCCTGTGGAGCTTCAAAAGCAACCTTTATAAAGCGTATATTTTCATCCAGTTGTCCAAACAATATACTTTCAATCCAGGCATCATGCCTGTTATTCGGATAATGAGAAGCATCTTTAACTGAGGATAAATGATACGTTTCGCCATCTGACGAAGTAAACAGATAAACTTTCTCGGGCATACCGATTCCTCCTTGATTATAATCTAACAGCCGTAACATAGCTTTCCTTACATTGGTTTTCTTTTGCAAGTTTATGATTAATTCATGGTATCCTTTCCCGAATTTCACCCAACGGGCATCAGCGGTATCTTCTTCCGCTACTTTGCCATCCAGCAGAGCTTGATAGCGTGTATCACCTTGTATCATTTTAGGAGTAGCTCCGTTCCCCAATCTTCCCATCAGTGCAGCTTCGGATAACTTCCAGTACTCCATCCCTTTTTTCCAATTCATATAATCGCGGTGCATTTTATTTGACCAGAGCGGTTGCCCCAATTGAAACTTTGACTCCGGATTTTCTACAATACCACAATACATAAATGAAATAATTCGATCAACTCCCCCCGCCGATGCAGCAACCTGTTGAGACAATAATCGAGGATAAGCAGCCGGAATCAAAGCTGAAGTGCGGTCATTGGTACCTTCCTCCCAGGTAAAAGTCTCACAATTCGCCCACATTTCAATATTCAGCCGATTGTGGATATCGCGCAATCTTTGCCAATTTCTTTTCAATCGTGGTAAGGGAAATCTTTCACGCACACATCCCACTTCATCCTGATAAGCAATAATATCCACCTTCAGTTTTGCCAACTGCTTTTCATATTCCGGATTATCGAAGTCAGACAACCCGATACCGTACGGAGAAATCAATATCTTCTTATCAGGTGTCAGAGATTTGGCTTTCATAGTCAACGTATTGACCGATTGCACAGCATGTTCCGCCAAAATCGGACAAAGGCAATCTTCTACCGGCAAATACCAACCATAAAAAGCTTTATGCCCTTTAAAAAGAGAAGCCAATTCTTCCATTATCAGAAGCTGACGCTCTCTGATAGCCGGATCCAACAGATTATCATCCTGACTTTTTGCCCAACCGGTGCTCATAAACACTTTTATATGATGCTTCGCTGCTTCATCTAAGATAGCTTCAACCGGACTTTTCTTATGCCTATCATACCACCAAGGCATTAACCGGGATGGATAATAAGCTTTTCCTTCATTGGCTACCTCCATAAATACCAGATACTCTATACCCATGTCCGACAATTCGCGTACTTTAGCTTCCCACAAATCCGGGTCGGTATTATCAAAATTACGCGGATTAGTATACTTATTACGTACATCCTTGTAAGCCAGATTTATCCATGAACCGGTTATCGGTTTAACCTCTGCCATCTGCGCAGAAGATATTTCAATCTTTTGCCCACAAGAATTTTCTGCTGCATAAACGGCAGTAACCTGAAATGCAGCCAACATCAACACACTAAATAAAATCACTTTAAAATTCTTCTTCATAGTATTTTTCCGTTTATAAAAGATTAACTTCCGCCCGAAACAATTATCAATACCAGCCCACTGATAAAGAGGATAAACATGCAGGCAAGCATGATATTGATGCTTCTCGAAGCTCCTTTGAATTCTTTCCAGATGAAGACTCCCCAGAAAGCGGCAACCATCGTCGCCCCCTGTCCCAAAGCATAAGATATGGCAGCTCCTGCTTTGCCGGCGGCAATGTAACTGCAAGCAGTTCCCAATGCCCAGATAATTCCACCGAGCACGCCCACCATGTGAGTGCCCATACTTCCTTTGAAATATTGGCTGTAAGCAACAGGCTCGCCCATGAAAGGCTTCTTCATCACAAAAGTGTTGAATAAGAAATTACTGATAAATATACCTACCGCAAATACAAACAGCGCGGAATACGGCGTCATCATACCGGCAGTAGGCGACTCTAAATTATCCAAATCCATAGCAACCGCCACAAAGCGGTAGAAGAATGCCATCAGTATGCCGGCACATATCGCAATCAGTATACCCTTCTTTCGGGTATCATGTACCGAACCTTTAGAGACTTTTCCGGAAGCTATTCCATTGAATATAATTGCCAGCACAATCAGGAATACCCCCAGAAACAAAATAACCGGGTCTCCCTTGGGTGTACTGAAATAATTGATAAATACACCCAACACTAACGCCAACCCTACCCCGATAGGAAAAGCTACCGACATTCCTGCCAATGACATGGATGCCGACAACAAGATATTGGAAGCATTGAAAATAACACCGCCTAAAAATACACTCCAGAAATTCCCGGCGCTGACTTGGAATAAGTCTTCCATAAAGCTTCTTCCCTGCTCGCCAAAACTGCCCAAAGTAAATCCCCAGACCAGGGAGAAAAGCAGGATGCCAATCACATAGTCCCAATAATACAATTCGTAACGCCACGTTCTGGCCGCCAGTTTCTGGGTATTGCCCCATGAGCCCCAGCAAAGCATCGTAACCCAGCACAATGCTACTGCTAAACCATAACTTTCAACTATAAACATACTCGATAAATTTAATTTAAGTTTCGCAAAATCAACTCTTCCAATGACACACTTTCAGATATTCTCCTCTCATTCCAATTCCTTGCGATAAGGAATAGAGGCCTGTGCTCCCATTCTCGTCACGGCAATGGAAGACGCCTTGGAAGCCAAAACAACGGCTTCTTCCAGCTTCATGCCCTCTGCCAGTCCCACACACAACGCACCGTTGAAGGTATCTCCGGCGGCAGTCGTATCCACAGGCTCTACTTCGAATGCTTCGGCACGATAGCAAACACCTTCTTCCCGTATGTAGCTCCCTCTTGCTCCCAACGTAATGACCACATTCTTCACTCCCATTGCATTGATTTCTTTGGCAGCAATTTCTGCATCCGCCTCCGCCAGGATAGGTATACCGGTAAGCATTTCCGCCTCAATGCGATTAGGAGTAATCATATACAGATTTTCCAATAGTGACTTCGGCAGGCTACGCGCCGGAGCGGGATTCAAAATCACCTTCACACCTTTTTCATAAGCTTTTGCCGCAGCATACTCCACCGTTGGAAGCGGAATTTCCAATTGCATCAGCAGGATATCTCCCTCGCTCATCTCTCCCAGAACCCGGTCAACTTCTTCTTCATTCAGCCGCATATTCGCTCCGGATGCCACCACAATACTGTTTTCCGCCTGATTATCCACGCTAATCAATGCTACTCCTGACGCGGCCTCCTTGTCAAGCGTGATATATCTCGTATCGATGCCTGCCTTTTTGAAATAATCAAGGGACTGCCTGCCTAAGATATCGTCACCCAACTTCGCAACAAAAATCACGTTGCCTCCCAGCCTTTGTACGGCAATCGCCTGATTAGCCCCTTTTCCACCCTGATTCATGAAAAATTCTCCTCCCAGAATGGTTTCGCCGGGAACTGGGATATGAGAAGTGCGAACCACCATATCCATATTCGAACTGCCGATTACTATTATCTTCTTCATAATTCTTATACTTTTAACTTATTCTTGAAACAAACAGAATGCCTATATTCCCCTATCCCTTTAGTTATTTTAACCTCTACTTCCACATACTCGGTCATACATAACCAGGCTTTCCTTTCAGAAGAAACAGCAACAATCTATTCAATGACCTTATCTGTCAGTTCCCATCCCATAATCGTAGATATATATGGGATTACCCACATCGCCATCTTCTTATGTCCCGAATATCCGGGATGCCAGGCAGCACCTAAGTCCGTAGTCCTGTTATACAGATTTTTATCCAGTTTCAGCAAAAAAACGTTCGTATCACCCAGTTCCGCCACGGCTGTTTCATAATAATCGAATACCGGCGCTTGAATAGCTACAGGATATAAGCACAAGATGGGAATGACACCATAATGTTCGCGCAAGCGGCAAATGATTTGCTTATAAGCTTCGACAAATTCTTTTTTATACGGACGAGGCTCGGTAGAGAAATCGTTGGAACCTAAATTGATTACTACCAAATCCGGTTTATATCCTTTAAAATCCCATTTCCGGGTGAAGTCTTCATCGAAGGTATTAAGTATCCGTTCTTTCATTGTTGCCTTCGATATCCTCACTGAATCACCATAATTACGGACGGCTCCTTTACCCGAATGGGCTATCAACGTATAATCCGCATCATAATAACGCGCAATTATCGCAGCAAAAGTCAAGTTACAATTCTCGGTTTCCACCAAAAAAGGATCTTCTCGACATTTCCCTTCAGTACCATATCCACAGGTGAGGGAGTTACCGATAAATTCTATGTGGCGGACAGGTACAGATAGGGTTTTGGTCAAACGACCTGAACCGGACAAAATAAACTGATGAATAGTTGTTTTTCCGAATTCACCTTCCGAACGTTTCTGTATTTTAAGACAGTGCGAACGCTTGTCTATACCAGATACCAAATTAATTATAGTATCAGTTCCGCAAACCTTCACTACATTATGTAGTCGACCATCTACGAACACATTATAGTAGCTTCTTCCCGTATCAGAAACTCTCAATGACAGTTTTCCACCCGTAAAGCGTGTTTCAAGATATGTTCCCACCCAGTCAAAAGCTACCGCCCCATCTGCAGAAACCCATATCCGGCCAATATATCTTACAGCCGTGTCGTTTCCTTTATAAATAACTTCACGTTTTTGCGCTTGCACTTTCTGGAAGTAACAAATACTTATCAGGATAAACAGATATAAGTAAGAATGCTTCATTATATTTATTATTTGTGTTTCTTGTTTTCAGATTTCAAATCCTTCAAATATTTCATATATTCTTCAAACAAATCGACTGTACGCGCTTCACCCACGCGAATAGACATCTTAGGGTCATTAAAGACTCCAGGAAACTGATAACAAAGTATTTTCTCGAAATTATCAAACAGATTTAAATCACGTACAATTTCTTCTATTGGACGGGGATAAAGAGAATTATCCGGATTGAACAAGAATGCTTCCAAATCGAACCAAAGGTGTGAACCAGCCTCATCACAGGCTTTCTGCAACATAATAGCGGCTTCTTTACCCGTCAAATCGCCTTGTGGCATACGGGCAAATCCAAAAGGACATAGAATATCTAACTGCTCCAGTAATGCAGGATAGGTATCCATACCGTTAGGTACCTCAAAGCTATTGGTAGCCAACATTATCGGTTTACCAGGCGCAAAGCCGTTATAATAAGCTTTAAATTCCCTGAAGAAGTTCACGATATCTTCTTTTCTCTTTTTACGTTTTTCAGGGGTTCGCTCCCAATTATCCAGCCCCCCTCCACTTTCTTCGGATACATAAAAGGCATAAAAAGACTCATGGTGACCATACATATCCCATAATTCCTTAGCTACCCGTTTATGCCACTCTAAAGATTCAGGAGTGAAATCAAACCAAGCAAATATGCCCACACCTACCAGAACATTCATACCGAGCCCGTCCGCTTCCGTTAAAATAGCCTCGATAGGGTCTTTAGCAGTGATATCCATACGACCGGGGTATAATTGGGAAGGATAGAAAGCTTTACCGCTATAATTGTGGACATTTGTCGTGTGTTTGCCCACATATTCTTCATTCCGGAAAACTTCCTGTATGACTATCATATTCATATCCAGTTTATGCATAGACCGTACCATTTCCATCCACTGGTCGTCGGTCATCTTCCTGATATCCTTGTTCCAATGTTTCCCTTCCACTTCACTCCAGTGATAGATGCCCGCCCAAGCACCCGAAATTCGGCGAATAGAGCGAATATCAGATGGTATTATTTCTATATCCCTGGTTTTCCGGTAAACATTGTTTCCATCATCAACTTTAAAAATTACCCGATACTTTCCCGACCGGTTTGCCGCCGGCAATACCGTTCTCACAGTTTCCGATTTTCCGGCAGGAATCGTAACGGTAGCCTTATATAACAGCGCATCCTTTCCTTCACTATTCCAATAGAATGACACTTGATAAATTTGCTGTGAACCACTCTGGTTTACAATGCCTCCCCGAATATCCAAATCCACTTTATCGGTAATCGTACCGGGAGGAATTAAGGTTAACCCCACTTTACTTGTCGCCTGCAAATTTGCAAGGATTAAACAAGTAAGGAGAAATAACAAACTGCGTTTCATACATTATCATTTAATTAAAAAATCATTTTCCTCTCATACTTTGATTATCATTGTTTACAGAAGTCCGTTATCTTCCAAATATTTTTTATATGCAGTATAGTTTCCTGTACCTTTCTTAAAAGTGACCCAACTAAAATTCGTTATGTATTCGGTAAACATGCCTGCAACGAAAAGCTGTTCTTTCAGTTCGGACCAGTCCTTAGCACGGTATGGAATATTTGGACACCAGCAACTTTGAAATGATTCAATATCTACACCGAAATGTACTCCGTTTGCGTCACAGGCTTTTTTAATCTCTGCAAACCAGTTTGGCAAGTCTACATCTACATCAACCTGGCAACGTCCACCTAGGTCCTGAAGATACAGGTAATCAATATTGGGTGTTTGCGCAAAGATTCGTCCGAACCATTGTCCGCAAAGATCAGCAGGCATCCCTCGCCAAAGTGCCGGAGCAATGGAAACCGGCTTATCAGACTTTGACTTGATATAAGCAGCTACTCCTTCGAGATAGCTTGCAAGCATGGATAATGAAGGCTCTTGTTGCCAACCTACGGGATAAGAACCGTCATGAAATTCTTCTGTAATATACCAAGCTTCCAGAGAGGGATGATTGCCAAACTGCTGGTACAGTTCGTCAAACACCATTTTATTTCTTTCTAAATTGAGATTATATTTCTCTGGAGAGGCTGTATTTGTTTTACTATAGTCACCGGGATACAGTCCTACAATCAGTTTTATGCCGTTGCGTTCGGCAGCTTCGAACATTTTGTCTATAATGTCATATTTACGGGTTATCCAAGGGACTTCAGTATTTTTATAAAATGAAATACTGGTATTCTCTCCATCGGTAAACTGTTCCGCATACTGAATTATCCAAGTATCGATGCCGATAGCACGACTGTCCAGAAATTGCCGGTCCCAATCTTCATTGGCATACTCAGAATTTAACTGTACAAAAATACTCGAAAATTTGGGTTTACCAGGTTTTAATTCATAAGACGTCAATTGCTCCAATCCATCAATACAGACTTCCCCCGTACAGACTTCATGCTTGGTATTTACAATTTCTATCCGGAATCCCTCAAAACGGTTTAAAAGCAAGTGGTCGGTTGTGGTTCCTTGTCCTTTTTTATGTAACTTAAACGCACTATAAGGCATTACTAAGCGGTTCCAACCTTCTTTGGATAGTATTTCTTCATCTTCAAAAGCATAATATTGCCATCGCTTCCGAGTACTGTCATGGGGTTTATCAGCATTAAATTGGTTTTCATCTTCCATAATGATGAAACGGAATGTCCCTTTGTTCTCCTTTCTGCCTTTAATCCAGATAGAGAGTCCCAACGGATAGAAAGATAAATCGGGACGGTAATCCCCCCAAGTTTCTTCAAAATACACATATTCCGGTTTGGAGGTCAAAGGAACACCCGAAAAATGATATTTCAGTTTGAAACTGCCGTTGCCTTCCTTATAATCATCACCCAATTCATAGTCGATGGTAGCATTCGTAGGTTCCTCGATAATGGCAGGCCCCGTACGATAAATCTCACAACCTAACTCATCAAAAGGATTGAGACATTTTGTGGCTTTTGTATCATTTAGCACTTTGCGTACTTGTTCAGCCAGACTATCATTATCATTCCGGTCTTTTCCTGCACTATGCTCATCGTTTGCACACGAAGCAAGGATATAACAAAATAGACCTGCCCAAATTACTGTTGCTTTCATAAATCATAAGTTTTAAAGAGAGTGCCGCTGCAGTGTGCGGCACTCCCACCATTAATAATCTGTGTGTATTATTGACGAAAATAACTCATCTTATACATCCTTATATTGGATTGAGTAAGGTCAAAACCAACGACCGAAGTGGCAATATAAACATCATACCCGATTGAGGTTTCTTCTTTGTAGACAGCAACGTCTCCCCAAGCAAAGTAATTTTGTATCCATGCCGACATATCTCCTACAAATATACAGAATTCACTATAACCATTATCTTCCGGCCCCAGCTCCATTTTAGACGTGTCAGTAATATCGAAAACTTTAAGAGTAGCACCGCCTCCGGCCCATTGGTCGGAGCCCTGGTCATTGAGTGCCAAGTATGTATCGCCTTCCACTGTAAATACACTGAAACCCAATAAACGATATTCATGAGTGGCTGCATTCAAAGCTGTAACTTCCATTGACGGTGTGAAGATATTAAAATGACTCTTTAAAGCTTCGTCACTATTTCCATTTACCCACTTCGTATAGCTGATATAATGGTCTGAATCATCGGCTAATGATACCCGTTGTATGGACGGCGCAACAGTCCAGGCACTTCCGGCAGGACCATAACGCAGCTTTTCCGGCTGATTAGCAGGAGTCACCAACTGACCATCCTGCAATTTCCAATAATAGATAGTCATATCATTAGGTCCCATGCCATAAATATAAGCTATACCGGAAGTTACATCACCCGCCACATTCATATTATATCCCAAGTCAGCAGGACACCCGCTGGCAGCAGTATAATCCAGAAGCAATTTATGCTCTTGATCTGTTTCTGAATAATAGAAAACCATGAACCCTGCTCCATAAATATTTTCACGGGAAGTAATCAAATGTCCGGCATCATCCGTACGCGCCTTCATCATAAATGATCTTGCCGCGTCGATGGTCTTTACTGCTGCTCCTGTTTTTATATCATACAAGTAGATTGGACCATTATATTCTTGAACAGCCAGATAACGACCATACATGGCTATACCGGTATTGTTGCGACTTGCCAATCCAAGATCAGTGCAATTCTTTTCCCATAATTTAGCAAACTTAGTCTTTGGCGGCGTTGGTACCACACGAATCGTATTATTATGGTGATTTCCCAATGCATCGACAACAGTTATCTTATAAGGTTCCGTAAAATCCATTTCACCACCTACAGGAGGAATCACATAACAATTATGCTCTACACTTACCGTACAAATCAAACGGGTTACGTCCAACGGATCTTCGTCTGTAGTGGGCACTTTCACAATGATTTCTTCACCTTCTTCATAAGGACCTTTTTTAACAGCAGAGAATTCCGTAGGATTATCCGGTATTTGAATGGTTACATTTAGCAAACCATTCAAATAGTCAATACGCCCCGTACTCAAATCAGGAGACTCGCAAGAAATCAGAGTCGCACCCAACAAACAGATTATTGTTGCAATTTTATTAAGTATTTTCATAGCTTCATTTTTTATTATTTCCATTCATCAAATTGTTCACAAGCTGAATTCTGCTGTATCTCTGCTATTGGGATCGGAAAACGATTATATTTCTCCAGATAGACACGTGTTTTACCAGCATCACAATCCACTACTTCGTATTTGTATCCCTCCCCTACTTTGGTCGGTTTCACACCTCTCATACGAGTACCATTTAAAACAGTACTTGCCAATCCCCAACGGCGAAGATCCCAGAAGCGATGTCCTTCGAAAGCCAATTCCACCATTCTTTCTTGACGGAGAAGCTTCATAAATTCAGTTTTCGTTCCGGCGGAAACAACCGGCAAGCCAACCCGATCTCTTACTTCATTCAAAGCCTCCAATGCTTCAGGAAGTTTGTCTTGCATAGCCATAGCTTCAGCATAAATCAATAATACTTCTGCATAACGCATATAATAGAAAGTAAGATCTGTATGGCGCATCTGAGTCTTGCTGATGTCAGGATCGCACAGCTTACGCATATAATACCCTGTACAGGTAGTACCACCACCTAAACCGTAACCATCTACACTGCCTTCGTATGTATAAAGAGTTTCTCCCTTCCATGAGCAACCGTTATATAAAATGGATGCATAGAAACGTGGTTCACGTCCATCGTAAGGATTGGCAGCCATCTCAGGATTATTCCAGTCAAAATTTCTACCATCAGCCATTTGATATGCGGAAACCAAATTTTCTGTCGGGCTAATTTCAGCATAGCCACCATCACTGGGCGGGCAATTGAAATAATCGAACGAATAATCTAATGTCTCATATACATAACCAAACTCTATTACACTTTCATCGTTTACAACCGGCTTCGTTCTTCTGTTCAAAAACAACTTACCGTAATCTTGGTACAGTTTATATCCCTGTTTCTTCAATTCGGCTGCAGCATCGGAAGCCTCTTTCCAACGTTCGGCATAAAGCATGGCCCGAGCTTTCATTCCATAAGCAGCACCGCTTGTAAGTCTACCATCTTCTACATTGGCCCCTTTCATAGGCAGATGTTTAGCAGCAAAGTCTAAATCTTCTGCTATAAAATCCCAACACTCATCTGGAGTGCAACGAGGATGTTCTTTCTGTCCAAGTTCCGGCATCTGTTTATAAAGAATGAAACTTGCGCCATATCGCTTAGCCAAATCAAAATTGGCAACAGCTCTAAAAAAACGTATTTCCGCTTCTGCACGGTTGGCTACCTCTTCAGTAAAGTTCCCACGGTGCTGTTCTAATCCTTTCAGGAAACGGCAACAAGCTAACTGCCAAGAATGCCTGTTTCCCCAATTATCAAAAAGATTGCTGGCAGGCGTGATAGGTGTAGAACCCAATACAAACAAATTAGTGTTTGCCACCGGATTATTGGCTTTCAAAAGATCGGCACAAGCATCATCGGTTATCGAATAATAGCCTCCAATCAAAGGATAAAAACCATTAATATACAATTGCAGATTCGTTTCATTTGACCAAGTGACATCATCAGGATAACTACTGGTCAGAACAGGATCTATATCACAACTGCTCAGTACAAAACTGACAGAAGCGAATACTGTTAATATTTTGCTTATTGCTTTCATTGTATTAGTTTTTTAGAAAGTTACATTGACTCCAAATTCATACGTACGCTGTTGCGGATAATACCCTTGATTTACACTCGGCATTTCCGGGTCCAGATGTTCTAAATGAGACAAGGTGAATAAGTTCCCACCCGCAACATAAGCGCGAATTTTTCGAAAACCAGCTTTTTCACTCCATCTGGAAGGGAGTGTATATCCAAGTTGCAAAGATTTCAAACGGACATAGGACCCGTCTACGACCCACCAGGAAGAGTTTTTACCTCCGTTGGTTCGAGAATTAATTCCTAATCGAGGATATTTAGCATCAGTATGGTCCGGACGCCAAGCACCTTCCACTAAATAATAAGGAGTATTTCCATCGGCATAGAACGGACGTGAATAGAATGTATCGTCCCGAATCCCGCTCGAACTATAAATACCACATAAGTTCACATCGAACAAAGCAGCCCCTTGTAAAAGCATGTTAAAATCGAAACCTTTCCATTCCGCACCCAGATTTAAACCAAACATCATTTCAGGGGTGCTGCTACGGCCGATAGGTACCATATCTTGATCCCAAGTAATCTTTCCATCACCGTTAATATCTTTCAGTTTAATATCTCCAGGCAACGTAGGTCCAAAAACAGCGCTATGGGCTATTTCATCTTCTGTTTGGAATAAGCCTTCCGCAACAAATCCCCAATATTGCCCCATCGGGCGACCGGTAGCGCGTTTGTAGTCGGGAACATTAGCATCTTCCGTCATTTTTAACACTTTGTTGCGGGCCCATGAAAGATTTCCTCTAACATGATAAGTAAAATCCTTAATCCGATTATTGTGAGATAATACTACTTCAAAGCCTCGGTTATCATGAGATCCGTAATTAATGTAACTTGGGAAATAGCTTCCCAAAGAAGGCGGGAAATTAGCAGACTGGGACTCTAATGAACGGGTAGTCTTCATATAAAACACATCCAGTTCAACGCCTAACAAGCCATTCCACATACTGGATTCGATACCAATGTTATAAGTATCGGTCAATTGCCATTTCAAATTAGGATTAACCGGACTACTTAAACCCAAATATTTCTGAGGATTGGTACCAAATAGCACCACCGGATCAACCGACAAACTGGCTGTGGAAAAATATGTCATCGTATTACTAATAGCTCTATCACTACCTAAACGACCCACAGATGCACGAATCTTCAAGTTATCCATAAAAGGAACAGCTTCTTTAAAGAAATCTTCCTGAGATATTCTCCATCCTACGGAAACACCGGGAAATACTCCCCAACGATACTTCTTGGGAAGTGCCGTGGAAGCATCAATTCTACTGGTAAACTCTAACAAATATTTATCATCATAAGAATAGTTAAAACGGACAACATAACCGGCACGCTTTGCCTGACTATGACCACCTTTTACTATTTCCTTGTTTACTTCGAGGCCATAATTCAAATCGATTATATCAGTTATAGGAAAATCGGTTCTTCCGGCAGACATGCTGGACTCATCTGATCTGGAAAACTCATATAGGAACAATCCGGCAAATGCATGTTTACCAAATTTATTGGAGTATTCAAGAGCAGGTTGTATAGTATAACCTTCACTTTCTGTAAACCATTGGTTCAAAGAAACTTTATTTGCAATACGACCGGTTTCTACATTTCCTTGTCTGGTAGTTTGATTCCATCCATATACATTATAATTCAGGAAATACTTCTTCTGCATAGTATAATTCTTCACATAAGAAGCATTCATTTTAATGGATAATCCTTTTATAAAAGGTAATTGATACTTCATAGAAACATTACCTTGAAAATATGTTTTTTTAATATTATTATTACCGGACAAATCCCTTGCCGCAATTGGATTGTTGTTGCCGTTTCCTGCCGTATTTATACTGGCTATTGGCATCCCATCAGCAGTATAAGGTTTCAAGTAAGGATAAGATAGCAGTGCCTGCTGGAAAATAGATGCGTAGGCTCCCATCCCCGCAGAAGCTCCCGGCTCATCCTGCTCGGAAACATAGCCGGAAAGATCGAGAGATAAATCGAAATTATTCGTAATCTTGGCATCCATATTAGAACGGAAATTATACTTATCATAAGATGTTCGCTTTATGATACCTTCCTGATTATAAGCACCTACGGAAGCAAAAAACTTTAGTTTTTCTGTACCACCGGAAACAGAGACGTTGTTTGTATAGGTAGGAGCCGTATTACGGAATAACAGATCAAACCAATCCGTATTTCCATAAATATGCTCATTTTCATCAGGATTAGTAATACGTTCAATTTCCTCAGGAGTGAATCTCAGATTTTCTTCTGCCACGCCATCCAACAATTGGGCTTTATTATACCATTTAGCATAATCCGGGCCATTCAAGAATTTGGGAAAGTCTGTATTTTGGCTTAAAGTAACGGATGAATTAAGCGTTACCGTAGGCTTCTGAATTGTACCGCGTTTCGTCGTAACTAAAATTACACCGGCAGCCGCACGTACACCGTAAACTGCGGCAGCAGTAGCATCTTTCAAAATGGTAACGGATTCCACTTCATCAGGAGAAAAGGAAGGAAAATAATTAGTAATTACACCATCTACAACAATCAGAGGAGTACCGTCTCCAGCACCATTACCACGAATATACAAATTAGCACCATCCGCACCCGGCTGCCCACTACTTTGTTTGGAAATCAAACCGGGTAAACGACCGGCCAGCATCGAGGAAAGACTCCCACTCGGTGCCATCTTTAATTCCTTATTATCTACTTGGGCAATAGCACCGGTTACATTGATTTTCTTCTGTGTACCGTAGCCTACCACCACCACTTCATCCAATAAATTTGCATCTTCTTTCATTACAACCTTCAAAACTTTTCTTCCTTTCAGTTGTACTTTCTGAGTGATATAACCTACATAAGAAAAAGTCAAATGAGAATTAACATTCGAAACCATAATGGAAAAATGACCGTTCACATCCGTGATGGCACCGGCTTTTCTCTCTTCTGTGACCACAGAAACGCCTATTAACGGAGCCTCATTCTCGTCAAAGACATTACCCTCTACTCTTATCTGAGCATATGCACCCATACTCATAAAAGAGAATAATAAAAATAACAAACTAATATACTTGTTTTTCATATTACTATAATTTAAAATTATGTGTTTTATTCTTGCTTCATACTGACCTAGCTAATTCTTCCAAAATTATCCAGCACTGATAGAGTCCTCTAGGTACATGGAAACAACCTTTCCACTTTCCACCTTTCAAGGGTAGCAAAATTTCACCTTTTCTATTCAAGTATCCATACCATTCCGGATATTCATAATCTTTAAAATGACTCCATGTATACTCATGTACTTTTTCAAATCCAATAAGACATTGCTTATCTTCTGTCAGCTGATAACCTTTGAGCAATGAAATTAAAGTCTCGATATGAACCCACCATAGTTTTTGATCCCATTCCAACTGTTGGGGAGGGAAACCTTTACAATCCATGAAATAGTAAATGCCTCCATATTCTTTATCCCAACCATAATCAAGCATTCGGAGGGAAATATTCTTCGCTTTTTCGATTAGATCTGAACGATTCAGGCGTTTTCCTAAGTCCATAATAAACCACATAGCCTCTATTGCATGTCCCGGAGTTACTTGACGTCCTTCAAAAGATTCGGAAAGTTCCCCATTCTCTAAAACATTTTCAACAATAATCCCTCCCAGTTCCGGACGGAAAAAAACGTCCATTACTTCGTGAATACATACTTCCATCGTCTTTTCCAAACATCCTTCATCCAACAAATGCTCTATTTCCATAGCTAAATTGCAAAGAATCATCGGTAATGCGAAATTCTTTAAATTACGCGTACCCAGATGTAGTTTATTCCACTTACCCTTAGGATTATCCACTTTTGACAGGACAATATTAAATGTCCTCATAGCTATATCCGCATACTCTTGACTTCCCGTAGCTAAGCTGAGTTGTCCAAATGCCATTACGGCAAACGTGTAAGAGAAAATATTATAAGGGTCTACTAAAGGACACCCTGTACGATCCAGAGAAAAATACCAATTATAATTCCCATCATGACCATACTTCTTTAGGAATTCTCCTCCCTGAATAGCACAATCTAACCATTCCTGGCGTTTTTCCACTCTATTGTAAAGCATGGAAAACAGCCACACCTGCCGTGCTTGTAACCATACAAATTTATCTGTGTCGAAAACATTTCCTTTCCGGTCTAAACAGGTGAAATAACCACCATACTCATAATCCTGAGAATGATTAAGCCAGAAAGGCAGAACATTAACAAACAGTTCTTCTTTGTACTGATCTGCCATTTTTTTTAAATTCATAATTTCTACCATTTTTTATTAGAGGCTGGAAACGTTTTTTTATCAGGTATGCATATAAACCAGTCTCTAAAAAGTTTTTTACTTCTCTACAATATAGGTAATAACATCTCTTACCCAAATATCTGCCCCTTGTACCGGATTAGTCCACTTGCAAGTCAGTTTATACTTTCCGTAAGGTTGTTCATAATTGAAAAATAACTCATGCTTGCGGTAATTGTACTTCAAAGGAAGTTTGCAAATCTCTATCAATTTATCATTGAAATAGACTTCTAGCTCGGCAATATAATTTTCAGGAACATCCTTGCCTTTTAATTCTCCTTTAATTACGGCACCACTTCCTTCAAACTCGATTGCAGGAAAATTAGCAATCCAATTATCTACCGCTATTTTGTCTTTAAGTTTTAAACCTTCAAAGCTAATTTCAAGTCTTGCAGGTACAGGATTTTGAAAACTAATTTCAATCTCATCTTCACTAATTCTTCCATTGCCTTTTCTAATCATCTGTAAAGCATGACCAAAACTAAGTTCGCATCCTTTATTAAAACTGACTGTATTATTAAAAGGGATATCTTCAACAACAACTAATTCACGTTTATACTTCTCAGGAATCCGACTATATCCGAGCATTGTCCCTACTATACCACCGGAAGAAGCAGGATTACAGTCTGAATCCTGACCTGCACGCGTAGAAATATCAATCGTTTTTTCAAAATCTCCTTGCCCATAAAGCAACCCTAATATTATGTAAGCTCCATTGACATAAGTTTCAATATTAAAAGGCATTTCAACCCCATCCGGACATGCAATATCATTACCTCCCCAATTCTTCTCTATTTTTTCCCAACATTTCTTCCAACTATCAGGATATTGCTTGTACCAGTTTATTACATCCATCATACATGTATAGAAACGACTTTCACGAGGGATTGTCTTTAAACCTTCCGTCACAATATATTCAATATCATCACTTACATAAGCCAAAGAATACATGGCAGCAACATAAACACCACCATACCATCCGTCCCCATAAGACATAATATGTCCTATACGGTCACATATATTGACTGCACTATTCACCATTCCGGGAGTCATAATACCGGCAAAATCAGCTTCAATTTGGAAATCCAGACAATTAGCATGAGGATTATTCTTCCAAAATCCACTAGCATGGGGAGACAAACCTTGCAGCAAATTATAACGAGCCTGCTGATTTGCATGACACAGTGGATATTCTTTAGCCAGGAATGCTGTAGCGAAAGAATCAACCGGAGCATCCAGCCCACATCTTTCAAAGGTTTCAACAAAGGTCAAATCTACATATACATCATCGAAAAGCCCGCCACCACTGTCAAACCACTTTTTTATTTCACCTGTTTCCCAGGGTATTTTTACAGAATCAGGAATCATCGTAGATAAATACTGAAACTCTGTAGGTCCCCCATAAGTACATCCTATAATTTGTCCAGCCCAAGCTCCTCTTACTTTATCGAAAAGGACCTCTTTCGATATAGTAAGATTCAGATTCTCTTTCCCAGATGTACTACAGGAGCTAAATGCTACCATAAGGCAATACAATAAACAATTTTTAATTTTCATTATATATTATATTAAGGTTAATACTTACATCCCATCCAATATCGTTCAATCTCTTCCAAAGACTTTCCTGTAGTTTCCGGGACAAGTTTCCAAACAATCAGCATATAGGGTATACACATCATTGCAAATAGAAGGAACGTTCCGGCAGGAGTTAAATTCTGAAGTATCCAAGGTGTTAATTGGCCTATCAGGTAAGTGCCTATCCATAATGAAAATCCCGCAATAGACATAGCCAACCCTCGTATACGTGTAGGGTACATTTCGGAAAGCAGAACAAAAACTACGGCACAAATGGAGACAGCACTACAAAACACATAGAAAAGAAAGAAAATCAGCAAGAATATACTGGATATTTCCCATAGTTCACCGTAAATAAAATATATAGCTATTAGAATCAATGAAATAACCATACCAGTCACCCCATAATAAACCAATTTTTTACGACCAACTTTATCAATAATAACAAGAGCTAATATGGTAGTCAACGTATTTACCAGTCCTACTAATACTTGATAGAATAACGAATCACCTCCTGACAGACCTGCATCCTCGAATATCGAAGGACCGTAATACAAAACTGCATTTACTCCCATAAACTGCCCAAGCATAGCAATACTAATACCGATAAATACTGCTTTCAACACTCCTGGTCTCAACAAAAGCAACCATTCAGATTTAGACTCGGAAGAAAGAACCGATTTCGTTTCATCCAATTGAAGACGAGCCTCTTGGAAAGAAATATAGATTCTTTTAAAAATATGAATTGCTTTTTCCTCCTTTCCTTTAGTTACAAGCCATCGAGGACTTTCCGGAATAAAAAATATAATGATAAGAAATAATAAAGCGGGAAAAGTCTCCATACCTAACATTCCTCTCCAACTCTCTGTTACGAAAATAGTATTCCACCATCCCGAAACTTCACCAGAATAATTTTCCGAATAACCGAGTAATTGATAATTAACAAGATAAGCTCCTAAAAATCCAACGGTTACAGCTAATTGATACAAAGAGACCAATCTTCCTCGATATTGAGCCACAGCCATTTCGGAGATATACAAAGGCGAGATAATGGATACGATACCTATACCTATTCCTCCTATCATACGATAAATTACCAATTGGTTGAAGTCAGCACACAACGCACATCCTATAGCAGAAGTTGAAAACAAAATAGCGGAAAATATCATTGTCAGTTTTCGCCCTATTCCATCACTTAAGACACCGGCAAAAAGTACTCCGATAATTGACCCGACTAACGCGCACCCTACATACCACCCTTGTTGCAAAGCATCTAATTGGAATAATACAGTCACTTGAGCGATAGTTCCGGAGATAACAGCTGTGTCATATCCAAATAAGAATCCTCCTAAAGCCGCTACTACCGACAGGAAAATCAAATAACCTAAATTAATTGTCGATTTCATCCTCATTGATTTTAAATTACAGTATTCTTTATTTCATGTATGCAAATAATAGGATTATTTACAGGCTGTCTCTTATACACATCTCCGAGCCCACGAGACCGGAGCCTATCT
>ENA-OYYE01000149-OYYE01000149.1-human-gut-metagenome-genome-assembly--contig:-NODE-149-length-46546-cov-9.512164_pt1 | contig 46546 bp, 34 predicted proteins | sample MGYA00243244_ERZ653437 | MGnify/ENA primary metagenome ERZ653437 (study PRJEB26926, sample SAMN06165130) | human gut metagenome | biome: ENVO:00009003; feature: ENVO:2100002; material: ENVO:00002003...
TGCGCACGAATATGTGGCTCAGTTTATGGACGCCAAACGGGAAAGGCTTATCTCGCTGTTGGTAATGGAGAAATACTTAAAGAACACGAATCAAATTGTTTAACTGCAACTCACAACTGTACAATATGATACATATAGCCTGTAATATAGATGCCAACTTCATGCAACATTGCGCAGTAACGTTGGTTTCATTGTTTGAAAATAACAAAGATTCTGATATTTGTGTACACATTGTAGCTCCTGATTTATCTAAAGAAAATCAAGAAATCCTCCGTAATTTAGCTGTCGCTTATGGTAACGAAGTACACTTTTATTTTCCTGAGGCTGATTTATTAAACTGTTTTTTTATAAAGAAGTTTGGTAAGCGCATCTCGATGGCGACTTATTATCGTTGTATGCTTTCTGATATTTTACCCGAGCAAATAGATAAGGTGCTTTATTTGGATTGTGATATCGTGGTACTGGGTGATATTCTGGATTTCTGGAATACTGATTTATCAGGATGTGGCATAGCATGTATTGAAGATATAGGCAAAGATGAAGACGAACGTTATGAAAGGCTCTGCTATGACCGTAAATATTCATATTTCAATGCAGGTGTATTACTGATTAATTTGGCTTATTGGCGTGAGCATAAGGTAGATGAACAATGCGTGAATTATTTCCGGAGTTTTCCGGAACGGATACATTTTAATGACCAAGACTTGCTGAATGTTGTTCTATGTAAGGATAAAGTGTTTGTTCCTTTAAAGTGGAACATGCAAGATGGCTTTTATCGCTATGGCATAGACAAGCGGGTACCTGATTGGACGGCGTTCCGGGAAGAATTGCTGCATCCCATCATTCTGCACTATACGAATAAAAAGCCCTGGAATTATGATAGTATGCATCCGTTACGAAATGAATACTATAAGTATTTGGATAAGACCCCTTGGAGAGGAAAGCGGGCCCTTTCTTCTTTAAGAGAGCGTTTGAAGTGGCTTTTCAAGATTTTGCCTTATGCTGTCGGTTTGCGAAAGCCTAAATATGTTACATTATAGTGAACTAAAATCTGTCTAATACATTATATTCTCCTGTAAAGGAAAAGGCGAGAAAAATCTTTGGGTATAGCTTTTAAAACGTTGCGTAGAATTTTAATGTTACGTTTCCATTTATTTTCTTTAGACAAGGCATAGAGGATGCGTCGTTCAAATTTATTGGTGCCTGATAGGGCTTCTACAATACGAGGGGTAAATAATTCGCGTAATACTTGCGAGCGTTCTTTTGCAAGAAGGTTTTCATAATTGGGATTGGATGAAATCCCTTCTGTATTAAAATCTGATATTATAAAGTCCAATTGCTGGTAACTGCGATTTCTTAATAACAGCTCATAGACCATTTCTTCCCAGTCTGCCACAATTTTATAATTTTCGTCGTAGGGCCTTTCTTTCAATAATTGTGTGCGGATGAAAGTTGCTGGATGATGGAGCGCTTTTTGTATCAAGTAGTATGCCGTAATATGTTTGGGAGCTTTATTTACCCAGCGCTTCTTTGCGTTAAACCGTTGAATATGGCCTGAATAAAAATCAGCGTCGGATAATTCATTGTGAACCCGTTGCAATACATTGGTATCATGAAAAGTATCTCCCGAGTTAAGGAACAAACAATAGTCTCCCGAGGCTTTTTTTATGCCTTTATTCATGGCGTTATAAATTCCACTATCCTTTTCACTAATTAAATGGGAAATGTGTGAGGAAAAGCTTTTGATAGTATCTAAACTTCCGTCTGTAGAACTGCCATCCACAACAATGAGTTCATAGTCGTTATTAGTCTGTGCGACAATTGAAGATAGCGTTTTCTCATATTTGTTTTTGTTATTCAGTCCGATGGTGATAATGCTGATTTTCATGAGTCGTAATGCATTTTATGTTTAGGTTATATAGGTGATATATTAATATTTTCCTGTTCTTTTGGCACTTGCAAGAAATAACCAAAGCTGCCAATATGGATAATGTATAAAGGAATAATTAGTATCGTGAATGTCGGTAAGCAGTTCTTTTACGAAAAGAGACTTTTGCAACGCTGGGACTGTATCATTCTTTTTTGCTTGTTTTAATAAACGTCGCAACATTCGTAATCTGCGGTGAATCATCACAGGCATATAGAATTTATGTTCTTTACGGGGAATAGAACTTAACCTTTCTTGATGGAACAAGTGTTCATATTCGGGAGTGATTTTAAAAACGTGCGTGATGTTAGTTCCATGCTGCACATAATTGTAAATACTGTTCCCTGTAACCAAAGAGACAGGTTTGGTAGATGCAAAAGCCAGGCGAATATTCATAATCATATCTTCGCCCATAACAATCTCAGAGGGCATTGATAGGGTCTGGTCGTTGAATAATATATGTCGAAATAATTTTCCACAAGCTGCCGAAATGTTATGCCGTCCTTCAATTAAAAGTTTACGATAGTAGGTAGGAGAAAGTTTTTTCCGCAAGCTTTTTTTCTTTCGAAAGAAGCCGATAATGATATCTGTGTCTTCTGATGTCGCTTGAAATAAACGTTCCAAAGCATCTGCTGGCATCGTATCGTCCGAATCGACAAAAAGTATCCATTCGCCTTTAGCTTGCTCCACTCCTGTACGCCGTGCGGAGCTAACTCCGCCGTTCTCTACATGTTTCACCCGTATGCGTGAGTCAGTTTTTTCCAGTTCGTCGCATAGTAAACTACTGCCGTCTGTACTACCGTCATCTATTAAATGCAATTCAAAATCATTAAAAGTCTGTGTTAGCAGGCTTTTAACACAATCCGTAAGCAAATCATGCCTGTTATAGACGGGGACAATGATAGAAATTTTCGGATGATATTCTGTCGGTTGCATCGTTTGTTCTTAATGATAATATGTTTTTTACTTGATATGGGACACTCTCAAACGGAATAGATTACATTGACATGACCCCTGAGAGATTCCATAACTCCAGCGCCGCCCACACCGTATCGTCCATATCCGCATACGTATATTGTGCTAGTCTGCCACCGAACAGCACATCTTTTCTTGTCCGTGCCAATTCCTGGTATTGATTGAAGATGCGGGTGTTGGTCTGGTCGTTCACAGGATAATACGGCTCTTTTCCTTTCTCGAAATCAGCGGGATACTCGTAGGTGATGACGGTGGACGGCTGCTTCCCGAACTCGAAATGCTTATGCTCGATGACGCGGGTGTAGGGAGTTTCACGGTCGGTGTAATTCACCACGGCATTGCCCTGGAAGTCTTCGACATCCGTCAGGCGCTTGTGTTCGAAGTGCAGGCTGCGGTATTCCAGTTGGCCGTATTGGTAATCAAAATACTCGTCGATGCAGCCGGTGTAGAGCACCTTGTCGGCCAAGGCATCCAGATCTTGACGATGGGCGATGTAGTCGATTCCCGTACGAACCTCGATGCCCTCCAGCAAGGCATTAATCAGACGGTTGTATCCGCCGATGGGGATACCCTGGTATGCGTCGTTGAAGTAATTATTATCGAACACAAAGCGAAAAGGGATACGCTTGATGATAAATGCCGGAAGCTCGGTGGCGGCGCGGCCCCATTGCTTCTCGGTGTAGCCTTTTATCAGTTGCCGGTAGATGTCCCGTCCGCAGAGCTTCAGCGCCTGTTCTTCTAAGTTCTGCGGGTTCATGATATGCTCATACTCCTGGCATTGCTCCCGGATTTTGGCTTTGGCTTCAGCCGGTGTACGCACTCCCCACAACTGATAGAAAGTATTCATGTTGAAAGGAAGATTATACAGTTTTCCGTTATAATTGGCAATGGGGGAGTTGGTATAGCGGTTGAACTCGACGAGTCGGTTCACATAGTCCCATATTTCCTTATTGTCGGTGTGGAAGATGTGGGCTCCGTATTTATGTACGTTTATCCCGTCTATTTCTTCGCAATAGATATTGCCGCCGATGTGCGGACGCTTTTCTACGACGAGACAACGCTTACCCGACTTGTGCGCTTCATGAGCAAATACGGCGCCGAACAAACCGCTGCCGACTATAAGATAATCATAAGACTTCATACTTCTTGTACTGATTGGTTACGAGGTACAAAGTTATAATAAAAAAGAGAAGAATTATGATTTTTCAGACGATAAGTATATATCCCTCTGATTCAGAGTCTTCTATTCACCCTGTTCCGTTTATCTTACCGGGACATACTCTATCACGGCTTCTTCGTCAGTCGCTTCCAGTTTGAAGATGACCGGACGCAATCCGTCATTGCACGCACATATTGCCACGCCGGGTTTTCTGATCCAGTCTCCGTAGTAGAATAATGAGTTGCCGGCTCCGTGTGCCAGTGCAAAAACATACTGGTAAATCGCCTTCCAGGCTTCGTCGCAAAAGCCGGCAGGCTTGGCGTAGTCGGCATAAAAGACATCTCCTTCTTTCATCATCGGGCAGGCTGTCAGCCCCTTTGCACCGTATTCTTTAGCCAAATCGGCATTGAAAGTGGTTTGCAGTACGGTAATCTTTACTTTTTTCATATTCTTTGTTTGTTTCTTTGCAAAGTTAGCATAATTGTGACAGGATTATGCAGAAGGTACCAAACTTTTGTTTGTTGTCTGACTCCTCATCGGTACAAGGCGCGTCCAAGTCACAATAAGTTCTTCTTCGTCAACCGTTATTTTCTTCTAAATCATCCCTCCTTGAAGAAGCTGTGCCCGGTTAAATTCCATACCTTTGCGGGTACTAATCCTGACAGTATGTACAACGAATATGCTCCCTGTGAGTTATTATCTCCTTATATAGACAAGTATTGGGAGTTTAAAGGTGATGTCGGTAAAGGAATGTGCTTCAATATCCTTCCGGACGGATGCACCGATTTTATTTTTACGCTCGGAGAAGTGGCAAATGCCTGTGGTGATACGCTGACGATGCATCCCTATCGTTCCTATTTTGTCGGTTCCATGACGAAATTTTCCCATTTGATTGCCGTTTCGGAGACGATTCATATGTTTGGCATTCGTTTTCGCCCCTGCGGCGTTTACCGTTTTGTGGAGTTGCCGTTGCCGGAACTGACAGACAAGAGGATACATACCGGTGAGTTGCAGACGCCGTTCGATGATTCCGTCGCAGAGCGGTTGTGCGAAAAAGGCTATGTTCAGGAAAGGATTCACTTTATAGAGAAGTACTTGCTGAACCATTTCTTTCAGTCTTCCTGCGAGGAGGTCGATAAAAGCATCCTGTATGCCGTCAATCAAATAAATAATAGTCACGGCAGACAGTCTGTTCAGGCGCTGACTGATAAGATGAATGTATGTCAACGGCATTTTGAGCGAAAGTTCAAGCGGTTTACGGGGCTTACTCCCAAAGAATACAGCCGCATCATGCAATTCAAAAATGCAGTGGAGTTATTGAGAACATCTAACTTCGACAGTTTATTGTCCGTTGCAATAAGCGCCGGATATTATGACGTTCCGCATCTGTCGCGAGAGATTAAAAGACTGTCCGGAAACACGCCTCTTTCCTTCTTGTCAGCACCCGAGCCGAAAGAAGTGACCTTGACGTATGTTCGGTCGTAAGCGCTGGGATAGAGAAGAAGATGTAAAGTGCCGTTGCACCGGTAAATACGCGTAACGGGACGCAGATGACACATTTTCCTGTCTGTGCTTTCTGCGTCCGGTTCCTTTATCCTTTCCGGCAGATGCACTCCGTCAGGTGGTCGTTGACGAACCCCGCTGCCTGTAAGTGGGCGTAACAAATGGTAGACCCGAAGAATTTGAATCCCCGTTTCTTCATATCCTTGCTCATGGCGTCCGATTCGGGAGAAGAGACTGGAATTTCGCTCAATGACCGGAAAGTATTGATAATGGGTTTATTGCCGGGGAAGAAGGATAGCGTATAGTTGTAGAAACTGCCGAATTCCTTTTGTATGGCCAGAAACTGCCGTGCATTGGTGATGGTCGCTTTGATTTTTAGGCGGTTTCTTACGATTCCCTCACACTGCATCAGCCGCTCGACATCTTCGTCGGTCATTTGTGCCACCAATTCGGCATCGAAATTACAAAAGGCTTTTCGATATCCTTCGCGCTTTCTAAGGATGGTTATCCAACTCAATCCCGCCTGGGCACTTTCCAACACAAGAAACTCGAACAGTCTCTTGTCGTCGGTCACTAATTTTCCCCATTCTTCATCATGGTACTTCATATACAGCTCGTCAGCTTTGCACCAACCGCAGCGTCCGTTTACTATGTCTTGCATAAACATTAGGTTTATAATAGGGCGTAAAGGTAGTGAATGCGTAACGTTGTGCCAAATTTCAACAGGCGATTCTTACTTCTTTTGATTGAAGTATAGTAAACGCGAATACCTTTAACAGAACCAAAAAGCCGATGGATGATGCGGAGTGAGTGATAAAGGGATAATTCTTTGCAGCTATGGATTTTAATCTCTATCTTTGTGACAGTGAACCATAAAACGTGTAAATTATGACCATCATAGCCAATCCCATATACGATTCCGTGTTCAAGTTCCTCATGGAGGACGAACGCGCCGCAAAGGTGCTTCTTTCAGCCCTGCTGAAAAAGGAAGTACGCGAACTGAAAATGTGCCGCAACGAGTATACCAACCTGCAGCAGAGCCGCATCTCCCTGTTCCGCATCGACTTCTCCGCCAAATTGGTGGATGCTTCCGGTAAGGAGGAACTGGTGCTGATAGAACTACAGAAGACCTGGCTTGCTACCGAGACGCTGCGCTTCCGCCAATACCTCGGAGCCCAGTACATGAATAAAGAGAATGTGCACGAATCGGACAATCCGAAAGGTTTTGGACTTCCCATCATTTCCATCTACATCCTGGGACACAAGGTGGGAGACTTGCAGCAGCCTGTCGTCTACGTCCGTCGCCGCTACCTGGACTACGATGACCAGCAGATTGAAGCGGGCGTTCCCGATCCTTTCATCGAAAGCCTGACGCATGATAGCGTCATTGTGCAGATACCCTACCTCCAAGGGCGCGCTCGCAACCACCTGGAACGTCTTCTCCGCGTGTTCGACCAGGATTACCGTACTCCCGCCGACGAGCACCTCCTCAACATCGACGACGAAGGTATGGACGGTGACGAGCGTTTGCTGTTGAACCGCCTGGTGATAGCCGCTGCTTCGCCCGAGATAAGACGGGACATGCAGGTGGAAGACGAAATTCTCTCGGAGATAGAAGCCCGGGATACGACGATTATGCAGAAAGATAAGGAGATTAAAGAAAGAGAGCAGGTAATTAAGCAAAAAAAGCAGGAGATTGAGCAGAAGGAGCAGGAGATTGAACAGAAGGAGCAGGAGATTGAGCAGAAGGAGCAGGTGATTGAACAGAAGGAGCAGGTGATTGAACAGAAAGAGCAGGTGATTGAACAGAAAAATAAAATGTTGCAGGAAATGGTTCGCCTGTCGGTGCAAATGGGAATATCGGTAGAAGAAATTGCACAAAAACTATCCTTATCTGTTCAAGAGGTAAAGAGCCTGATATAATTCCTTTTCTGTATATGCTTAAGTGAGTAGATTAGCTTTGCTCTGAATGACAGATATTGATTTCAATTATTTACTGTTCGATGAAGGTCTTCACCGTTTCACCTGCACCTTTCTTTTTGCTTATATACAGACTGTTATGGGTGAATGCTGAAGAAGTCACCCCCGTCGCAAAGCATTCTGAACGGGAGCGTTGCCTTCACCTGCTTTCACCTCGGAAAAAATGCTTTTCACCTTAGTCAAAAGTTTTTTTCCCTTAAGGCAAAAAATATTTTCCCTATAGGCAAAAATCTCTTTCACCACAGACACAAGTACCTGTTCTCTTGGATACAAGTGTCTGTCGTCTTGCACACAAGCGTCTGTCAGACTGGACGCTTGTGTCTGTCAAAAGGGAATCGGGCGACACGGGTGAAGGCGGTGAAACCTGAATAACCGTCGTCCCCCGGTGGGTCTTCACCCGCTATCGCCTATCCACTGGGCGATACGGAAGGGCAGGTGAAACGGGTGAACCCTCTATACAAACATAAAGTCGAATTTATACAATGGTAGAATGATAAATACTACTACCTTTGCGCCTTGTATAAATGAACAAAAAACAAACAACTTATGAAGAACGAAATTTTGTATTTGCTTTTAAACGAATATGCCGACCATGAAACGGTTTTCCTGGCCGAAGCTATAAATTGTGATGAACGGGCTATCAAGACGAATCCTAAATACATCAACAAAGTATTGGCTCCTACATTAGGCGAGGTTCGGTCGTGCAGCGGATTCCGTACAGTGCCCGATTATTCGTTTGACTCGATGCCGGAAGAATATGCGGCGCTTATCGTGATTGGCGGTTTTCAGTTGATGTCGGAAGATGCGGAACGTGCAGTTCCCATTGTCAGACGTGCCATAGAAAGTGGTGCGGTGGTGGGAGCCATTTGCAACGGAGCGTCTTTCCTGGCACGACACGGTTTCTTGAACGATGTGAAGCATACCGGAAACGGACTGGAACAGCTTAAACTTTGGGGCGGTGAGAATTATACCAACGAGGCGGGATATGTCAATCGGCAAGCCGTAAGAGACGGACGCATTGTTACTGCCAACGGAAGCGGTTACCTGGAATTTGCCAAAGAGCTGTTGCTCCTCCTGGAAAACGATGCCCCCGAATATATCGAGATGTATTACCGCTTCCAAAAAGAAGGATTTTTGAAAATGTGCGGAATACCGGAGGACGAAATCGAATAAGATAAGTCGGTAAACAGTATCTGTCATTCAGAGTCGGAGAGCGCTCTGAATGACAGATACTATCAATTATGCATTACACTTAACCAACAAGAAAAAACATGAAAAGCATCAAAGAGCAAGCAACGGAAATGTTGCAACGCTGCGAGGTAGTCATTCTCGCCTCCGTAAACAAAGACGGTTATCCCCGTCCCGTCCCCCTGTCTAAGATTCACACCGAAGGCCTGAACGAAATCTGGATGGCGACCGGAAAAAATACATTAAAGACAAAAGACTTTGCCCGCAATCCCCAAGCCGGAATCTGTTTCTTGGAAGGGGGCAACAGTGTCGCCATGACCGGAACCGTAGAAATCGTCACCGATAAAGCAAACAAAGAGAGACTCTGGCAAGACTGGTTCATAGAGCATTTCCCCGGAGGCATTGAGGATAAAAACTACGTCCTGCTGAAGTTTACAGGCACCCATGCCACCCTTTGGATAGACGGAAATTTCTGTCACCGAAAAATCTGACAATGAAAAAGCGGATAGCGGCGGGTGTTCTTCCGCCCATCTGCTTCTATTCTCATTTTTTATCCTTATCTTTGCGCCCAGTAATGAATTAACAGTTAACTGAATGAAAGAATTCTTCCAACTACTGCGGCGTTTCGTTCCGCCCTACAGGAAAAACCTGATAGGCGCTTTGTTCTTGAATTTGTTGTCAGCAATCCTGAATATATTCTCTTTTACTTTGATTATCCCCATCCTGCAAATACTTTTCAGGATGGATACCAAAGTGTATGAGTATATGCCTTGGGATACGGCGGGTGTGGGAATGAAGGAACTGGTAATCAATAACTTTTATTATTATGTCTCCGACATGATAGCCTCGCAGGGAGCATCGCTGACGCTGCTGATTCTGGGAGTGTTTCTTGCGGTGATGACACTGCTGAAGACCTTTGCCTATTTCGCCTCCTCGGCAGTGATGATACCTTTGCGTACGGGAGTGGTTCGTGATATCCGCGCCCAGGTCTACAACAAGGTGCTGCACCTGCCCCTCAGCTTCTTTTCCGAAGAGCGGAAGGGAGACATCATAGCGCGTATGAGCGGTGACGTCAACGAGGTGGAGACCTCCGTTACCAGTTCGCTGGACATGCTGATAAAGAATCCGATACTGATAGTCGCTTATTTCGGTACGCTGATAGCCGTGAGCTGGCAGTTGACATTGTTCACCATCCTGGTGCTGCCGGGTATGGGCTGGGTGATGGGTACGGTGGGCAAGAAGTTGAAGCGAAAGTCGCTCGAAGCGCAGGCCAAGTGGAGCGATACGATGTCGCAACTGGAAGAAACATTGGGCGGACTGCGTATCATCAAAGCTTTCATTGCCGAAAACAAGATGATGGAACGCTTCGACAAATGCAGCAATGAATATCGCGATGCCATCAATCGTGTTGCCACCCGCCAGTCGTTGGCGCATCCCATGAGTGAGTTTCTGGGGACGTGCGTCATCGTCATCGTGCTTTGGTTCGGCGGAACATTAATCCTCAGCAACAGTGCAGCGATAGATGCGCCTTCGTTTATTTTCTATCTCGTGATACTTTATAGCGTTATCAATCCGTTGAAGGAGTTCTCCAAAGCGGGTTATAACATTCCGAAAGGGTTGGCTTCGATGGAGCGCATCGATAAGATTCTCTTTGCCGAGAACCCGATTAAGGAACCTGCTTCGCCCCGGCCTCTTGGCGGAATGGACGACAAGATAGAGTTCAAAGATATCACGTTCAGCTATGACGGCACGCGCAAGGTGCTGAAGAATATCAACCTGACAGTGCCGAAAGGAAGAACGGTCGCCTTGGTGGGACAGTCCGGTTCGGGGAAGTCGACGCTGGTCGATTTGTTGCCCCGCTATCACGATGTGCAAGGTGGCGAGATATTGATAGACGGCGTTAACATCAAAGACGTCCGCATCTCTGATTTGCGCAGTCTGATAGGAAATGTAAACCAGGAAGCTATTCTTTTCAATGATACCTTCTTCAACAACATCGCTTTCGGTGTGGAGAACGCTACGCTGGAGCAGGTGATTGAAGCTGCCAAGATAGCCAATGCCCATGACTTCATTATGGAGACGGAAAAGGGCTATGATACGAACATCGGTGACCGTGGAGGCAAGCTTTCGGGAGGTCAGCGCCAGCGCATCAGCATCGCCCGCGCCATCTTGAAGAATCCGCCCATACTGATACTGGATGAGGCTACTTCGGCGCTCGATACGGAGTCCGAACGTTTGGTACAGGAAGCCTTGGAGCGCCTGATGAAGACCCGTACCACCATTGCCATCGCCCACCGCCTTTCTACAATTAAGAATGCCGATGAAATCTGTGTGCTTTATGAAGGCGAAATTGTGGAACGGGGCAAGCATGAGGAACTTCTTGCAAGGAACGGGTATTATAAGAGGTTGAATGATATGCAGTCGTTGGGGTAGGTATTGCTGCGCTTAGTAATGAAAGTAGTTAAAGTAGTTAAGTAGTCAGAGTAGTTAAGTAGTTAAGCTCAATACTTCTGCTTGTGATTTACGAAGACTATCGAGCTTAACTACTCTAACTATTTAACTACTCTGACTACTTCTTTTCACTTTCTCCCGAAGTCCGCCGGAATCTCCCCCCAATGTTGGGTATCCCACTTCAGGATAGGCGTAGTATAAGAGTTTTCGCGCAACCACTTCTCGGCGCGTTCAATCATTTCGAAAAGTTTCTCGGTTTTGGCATCGCGGGGCAGCTTGGTCTTGCACTTCTTTTCCTTTACCCATTTGATGGCATTCACGCTGTCGCTGTAGATAGGCATATCGAAGCCTTTCTGCTTCAGCAAGGCGAGGCCGTGGACAAGGGCGAGGAACTCACCGATATTGTTGGTTCCGTATATCGGGCCATAATGGAATATCTGCTGACGGCTGGCGACGTGCACTCCCCGGTATTCCATCGCTCCGGGATTGCCGCTGCAAGCGGCGTCCACCGCCAGGCTGTTGTCGATGACGGAAGAAGGCAGAGGGGCTGCCGCTCCTGATTTCTCTTTGGTTGCCGTGGCCGCATTCTTGCCGATATAGGCATAGGGCGAGGAAGCGAAAGCCTTTTCCGCTTCTTCCCGTGATTCGAACGACTTGAATTTCGCGCCGTCATACCCTTTTATCTGTAGCTGGCATTCGGTCCAGTCGGTATAAATGCCCGGATTCACTCCCGCCCACACTACGTAATATTTCTCTTTCTTCATGCTTTCCGCTTGTTTCAGTCCTTGATTGGTTCTTCTGCCCGTCCATCCGGTCAGCCGGCTGGCGGAACGAATGCGTTGTAAGGACGATAATCGCGCAAAGATAGTATTTTATTCGATAGGTCCGGTGCAATCCACTGCGCGGATGTTTGCAAAAGCCCGAACAACTTAACTTCTTCAATTGTTTTCTAAATAGACAACCTGTTAAAAAACGAAAGGAAGCATCATGAGAAGAACATTTGCAGAAGCTCTGGAACACCGCCGCTCTTATTACTCCATCGGCAGTGACTCGCCGGTTTTGGACGAAGAAGTAGTACATGTCGTGCGTGAAGCCGTGAAGTACGTGCCATCCGCCTTCAACTCACAATCCACCCGGATTGTATTATTGTTGGGCGACGAACATAAGAAGTTGTGGGATATCGTCAAGAAAACGCTGAAAGAACGGATTCCTGCCGAGGTGTATGCCGGGACGGAAGCCAAAATCAACGGGAGCTTTGCCTGCGGACACGGCACGGTGCTCTACTTCGAAGACACGTCGGTGGTGAAGCAGTTGCAAGAGATGTACCCTACCTATAAAGACAACTTTCCCGCGTGGTCGCAACAGACCTCGGCCATGCATCAGCTTGCCATCTGGGTGATGCTCGAAGACCTGGGACTGGGCGCCTCCCTTCAGCATTACAATCCGCTGATTGACGACGAAGTAAAGCGCACGTGGAGCCTGCCCGAAGACTGGATGCTGATAGCCGAAATGCCCTTTGGCACGCCAACCGCCTCGCCCGGCGAAAAAGAATACCGCGACTTGAGCGAACGTATCAAAATTTTCCTCTGATTATAGGCGCGTCTCATCGTAGAATTGTTTACCTTTGCCCGAAAGCGCGATCCAGCCGCTTGATTCATAGACGCAAATGGTAAACAAGTATGATACGTATCTTTTTGACCGGCTATATGGGGGCCGGTAAGACAACTTTAGGGAAAGCTTTTGCCCGTGACCTGGGACTATCGTTCATCGACCTGGACTGGTATATCGAAGAACGGTTTCACAAAACCATCCGTGAACTGTTCATCGAGCGGGGAGAAGCCTCGTTCCGTGAGCTGGAACGCAGCATGTTGCACGAAGTGGCGGAATTTGAAGACGTTGTCATCTCCACCGGTGGCGGAACACCCTGTTTCTTCGACAATATGGAGTTCATGAACGGGCAGGGACAGACCGTCTTTCTGGATGTCCATCCCGATATCCTGTTCAGCCGGTTGCGGGTGGCCACGCAACAGCGTCCCATCCTGCAAGGCAAAACCGACGGAGAGTTGCGCGACTTCATCGTCGAGGCCCTTGAGAAACGCGCGCCTTTCTACCTGCGCGCACGCTACCGCTTCGATGCCGGACAACTGGAAAGCAGACGCCAGATAACGGAGTCCGTAGCCCGGCTGCGCGGCTTGCTGGGCGTTTAACCCTTTGTAAATGTGCGTTTTTTGCCCTAAAAGTGCAGAGATAACGGATTTATGTCTATTTTTGTACCCCTTTTATAAAAGAAACTACTAAACAGCAGAGTAACAGAAAATGAGAAAATGGCGTATTGAAGATTCAGAAGAGTTGTACAACATAACAGGTTGGGGCACTTCGTACTTTAGCATTAATGACAAAGGTAATGTTGTGGTAACACCGCGTAAGGATGGAGTTGCCGTCGATTTGAAGGAGTTGGTGGACGAATTGCAGCTCCGGGATGTGACCGCTCCGATGCTGGTTCGCTTTCCTGATATCCTGGACAACCGGATTGAAAAGATCTCCTGTTGTTTCCGGCAGGCCGCCGAAGAATATGGATATAAGGCGGAAAACTTCATCATCTATCCCATCAAGGTGAACCAGATGCGCCCGGTGGTCGAGGAGATTATCAGTCATGGCAAGAAGTTCAACTTGGGACTGGAAGCCGGCTCTAAACCGGAATTACATGCGGTGATTGCCATCAATATGGACTCCGATTCGCTGATTATCTGCAACGGCTACAAGGACGAAAGCTATATCGAGCTTGCCTTGCTGGCACAGAAGATGGGTAAACGCATCTTCCTGGTAGTAGAAAAACTGAACGAACTGCGCTTGATTGCCAAGATGGCGAAGCGACTGAACGTGAAACCCAATATCGGCATTCGTATCAAACTGGCTTCTTCGGGAAGCGGCAAATGGGAGGATTCAGGCGGCGATGCCAGCAAATTCGGCCTGTCGTCCAGCGAATTGCTGGAAGCGCTCGATTTTATGGCGGACAAAGGACTGCAAGACTGTCTGAAACTGATACATTTCCACATCGGTAGCCAGGTGACGAAGATACGCCGCATCAAGACGGCTCTGCGCGAAGCCTCGCAGTTCTATGTGCAGCTACATGCCATGGGCTTCAAGGTGGAGTTCGTGGATATCGGCGGAGGTCTGGGCGTGGATTACGACGGTACGCGCTCGTCCAATAGCGAAGGAAGCGTCAACTATTCCATTCAGGAGTATGTCAACGACTCGATATCTACCTTGGTAGATGCCAGTGACAAGAATAACATTCCTCATCCCAATATCATAACCGAGAGTGGCCGTGCTCTGACGGCGCATCACTCCGTACTCATCTTCGAGGTGCTGGAAACGACAAACCTGCCGGAATGGGACGACGACGAGGAGGTGACGAAAGAAGACCACGAACTGCTTCAGGAACTCTACGGTATCTGGGATACTCTGAACCAGAACCGGATGTTGGAGGCTTGGCATGACGCGCAGCAGATACGCGAGGAAGCACTCGACCTGTTCAGTCATGGTATCGTGGACCTGCAAACCCGTGCCAAGATTGAACGGCTGTATTGGTCCATCATGCGCGAAGTGAACCAGATTGCCGGCGGATTGAAACATGCCCCCGATGAATTCCGCGGACTGCCGAAATTGTTGGCGGATAAATACTTCTGTAACTTCTCGCTGTTCCAGTCACTGCCGGATTCTTGGGCGATAGACCAGATATTCCCGATTATGCCCATTCAGCGCCTGGACGAGAAGCCCGACCGCACGGCGACCTTGCAGGATATTACTTGCGACTCGGACGGTAAAATCGCTAACTTCATATCCACCAAGAATGTGTCTCATTATCTCCCGGTGCATTCCTTAAAGAGTAAAGAACCTTATTACGTGGGTGTGTTCCTTGTAGGAGCCTATCAGGAGATTCTCGGTGATATGCACAATCTTTTCGGCGATACGAATGCCGTGCATGTGTCTGTTAGCGAAAAGGGGTACTCCATCGAACAGGTGATTGACGGTGAAACGGTGGCTGAAGTGTTGGATTATGTGCAATATAGTCCCAAGAAGCTGGTGCGAACTTTGGAGACGTGGGTAAGCCAGTCTGTAAAGGAAGGGCGCATCTCGCTGGAGGAAGGAAAGGAATTTTTGTCTAATTACCGTTCGGGACTGTACGGATATACCTATCTGGAATAGGTGCTAAACTAATATATTTACTTAACGATGAAAGAGAAACTGACCGTAATCAAGGTAGGTGGCAAGATTGTGGAAGAAGAGTCCACCTTATATAAACTGTTGGATGATTTTGCAGCCATCGACGGCTTTAAGGTGCTGGTGCACGGGGGCGGACGTTCGGCGACGAAGTTGGCCGCCCAACTGGGTATCGAAAGCCGGATGGTGAACGGCCGCCGCATTACGGATGCCGAAACGTTGAAAATAGTCACTATGGTATATGGAGGACTGGTGAATAAGAATATCGTGGCGGGTTTGCAGGCCCGTGGGGTCAATGCCCTGGGACTGACGGGAGCCGACATGGATGTAATCCGTTCGGTAAAGCGCCCGGTGAAAGACGTGGACTATGGCTTTGTGGGAGACGTGGAACGGGTGGATGGCGCTTTGCTGGGCGACCTCATCCGCAAGGGTATCGTACCCGTGATGGCGCCTCTGACCCACGACGGTAACGGCCACATGCTTAATACTAATGCGGACACGATAGCCGGAGAAACGGCTAAGGCACTGTCCGCTCAGTTTGACGTTACACTGATCTACTGCTTTGAAAAGAAAGGAGTGCTGCGCGACGAGAACGACGATGAGAGCGTAATTTCTCAGATTACTTCCGAAGAGTTCCGGCAGTACGTGGCCGAAGGAGTTATTCAGGGCGGGATGATACCCAAACTGGAGAATTCGTTCCAGGCTCTCGATGCCGGTGTGTCTGAGGTAGTTATCACCTTAGCTTCTGCCATCGGCCGGGGAGAAGGAACCCGGATAATAAAATAATTCAAAAAAAAGTAGTAACCCGCTGTAACTTTCCGATAACATAACCGTCAATTAATTAGAGATGCAAGAAATCAGTTTTCGCAATGACATCCTTCCGCTGAAAGACAAACTCTTTCGGCTGGCCTTAAGAATTACCTTCAACAGGGCCGAAGCGGAAGATGTGGTGCAGGAAACGATGATTCGGGTCTGGAATAAGCGTGACGAATGGACGCAGTTCGGTTCTATTGAGGCCTACTGCCTGACGGTGGCAAGGAACTTGGCGATAGACCGTAGTGAAAAGAAAGACGCCCGGACCGTGGAGCTGACCGCTGAAGCGGAAGAAACCTCCGATGCATCGGGCCCTTACGAAAGGTTGGTGAACAAGGAACGGATGACGCTGATACACCGGCTGATAAACAAGCTTCCCGAAAAACAACGGCTGATAATGCAGTTGCGGGATATAGAAGGTAAGAGCTACAAAGAAATAGCAGCGCTTCTGCACCTGACCGAGGAACAGGTAAAAGTGAACCTTTTCAGGGCGAGGCAAAAAGTAAAACAACGGTTTATTGATATAGAAGGTTATGGACTCTAAATATATAGAACAGCTTTTGGAGCGCTACTGGAAGTGCGAGACTTCTTTGGAAGAAGAAGAACAGTTGCGCGCTTACTTCACCGGTGAAGATGTCTCCGGGCATTTGCTCCGCTACAAAAATTTGTTCGTATATCAGCAACTCCAGCAAGAAGTGCATTTGGGCGAAGACTTCGACCGACGTGTGCTTGCTGAAGTCGAGGCTCCGGTTGTTAAGGCAAGACGCATGACAGTGACCGCGCGCTTCATGCCTTTGTTCAAAGCCGCTGCCGTAGTGGCCGTAGTACTTTCGCTGGGGAACATGATGCAACATTCGATGTTCTCTGATGTGAAAGAGGTGGCCGCCGCCGATACCATCGGCAAACAAATCTCCGCGCCGTCTGTAGCCTTGTCCGGTGACAAGGCAGTGACGCACGAGAAACAGATGCTCGATAGTCTGCGCCGTGTGGAGAAACAGAAAGAAATCAAGAAATAGATGTTTTCATTTGCTTTTTAAATAACATTTTCATTTGCTTTAAATATAAAATAGTTAGTGTGCTTTATTAAAACAAAACTGAGGCTGTGAAGTTTCAATTCTCTCAAAATTTAGATAAACTAACTAAGATAGATGGGACGCCGCGTGATGCAGCGTCCCTTTTATTTGTCTGCGCACTTGCAAAACAAAAGGCTTCCTCCCGGAAGCCTTCCATTCATTTTATAGGTAGTTCGAATAAACGAACCTTAGAGAGAATTGTGTTTAGGTTGTTTTAATCTTAGAATTCTTATAAAAATACGAATGTTTATTTAATCTGATACAGTCCTTTCTTGGGATAATCCAGTTCCGGATTTCCTTTATATCCTATATTGCCGCTGCCACTGGTACGTGCTTTCAGGAAGTCAGTTGCATAGCATTTAATCTCGCCCGAACCCGATACGCTGGCAGATACGTTTTTAGCTTGGAGTTCGGAAGCGAATAAATCGCCCGAACCGGAGATATGGAACTGCGCATCTTCAGTGATTCCATCCAACTGTACAGTTCCTGACCCTGCAATAGAAGCATCGGCGGAAGTGGAGGCTATCTTAGTCAGTTTCATGTCTCCTGAGCCTGCAATGGAGGTTTTTAGTTCGGTACACGAAATATTGTTCCCCGAGATATCTCCCGAACCTGCAATGGAAATATCCAGTTTTCCCCCACAGGAAATATTGTCCATATTAATGTCTCCTGAACCCGCTACCTTGATGTGCAGGCGTTCCGTCTTCAGACCTTTAAGGATATCGATGTCTCCCGAACCTGCTACGGCTATACTATTCAGGGTTTCTGATGAAACACGCACTTCCAGTTTGTTGTAAGAAACGCTGGTTCCTTTCTTGAACCCCACATGTAATGTTCCGTCCTTAACGTAGATATCCAGCAGGTCGACGATATTGTCCGAAGTATACACTTCTACTTGGGGCTTACCCGCTTTCTGCGTGTAGGTTACGCTCGGACTGCCTGCAACGTTCAAACCGGTGAAGTTGCTCACTCGGATGTCTTTGGTCACATACTTATTGCTGGCTTTTACGGTTTTCCCGCCAAAAATCCCGCTTGAAGTGTAGGTGTTGGTACTTTTTTGAGAACATGCTTGCGTACCGAAAGCCAGAATGGCTGTTGCGATAATCGTTGTTAGAGTTTTCATATTGAGTTGTATTTAATATATCTTTTCTTAATTAGACGTGAATCTGTTTTAAAAAGTTGCAGGATTCCGGTTCTTTTTCAGGAACAACCTGCAATAGCTGTCTAATCAACTTCTGTGCCAACTGTGTAAATGGCTGAATATGAAATAAAAGCCAGTCTCCTTCTCTGTCCGGTTTCGGACACTTCGTTCGATTTTGGCAAACAATTGTTTGCTTTTTCAAGCGATTCTTTGTTCTTTTGTCGGTGTTATATTCAATAGATAAACAGAGAATGGAGGAAAAGCGAATATTGGAAGATGAAGAACTGGGACGTCTGGTTGTCAGCGTTAACCGCCGGGCACGGCGTATGACCTTTCGTACGCAGGAGGACGTTATCCGCGTATCCGTTCCGCCGGGAACTACCGATACGGAGATAAGGAATGCGGTCAATCAGTTGCGTTCTCGCCTCAGGGCGTGCCGGTTGAGTCAGCCCCGTTCTTTAATCGATTTGGATTTCCGGATTGATGCGGAATATTTCAAGTTGAGCCTGGTTCAGGGAGAGCGCGAACGCTTTCTGGCGCATTCGGAACTCGGGGAATTACGGATTATCTGTCCCCCGGATGCCGACTTTACGGATGAGAAACTACAAGCATGGTTGCGCAAGGTGGTCCAGGAAGCGTTGCGGCGCAATGCGAAGATTATTCTTCCGCCCCGCCTATACCAACTTTCGTTGCAGCATGGGCTGACTTATCGCAGCGTGAAAATAAATTCCAGCACCGGGCGGTGGGGGAGTTGTTCTTCCAGCGGTAATATCAATCTGTCTTGTTTCCTTATGTTGTTGCCCCGCCACCTGATAGACTATGTGCTGCTGCACGAGCTGGCACACACTCGCGAGATGAATCACGGCGATGCTTTCTGGGCTTTGCTCGATAGGCTGACGGAAGGGAAAGCACTTCAATTGCGCAGTGAGTTGAAACAGCATCGTGCGGCCATCTGAAAGCGGGTAGCTGGTGTTGTTCGGGCTGGGAAGCGCGTTTTGTCTTCTTATCTCTCTTGTGCCAGTTGTTTTACTTCTTCTCCGTCTTTCTCAAACCGGTAATTGCCTCCATTTTCACTCAGTTCAAATAAGGATAGTTTCTCGGTTGCGTTGTCCACAATCATCAGCGCGCTCTGTTCGGCAAAACGCTTGACTTCGATGCTGAACGGTTCTTCCGTAATCTTTCGGTTCACCAATAGACTGTCGTTGATGAAGATGGAGGTCGAGTCGCCTGCAAAACCTTTCGTCAGCGTAATGGTATATACTTCGATGAAGTTCCGGTCTTCATCTTTCTTTTGCTGTAGCCTCATGCTCATATACACAAAGATTACGACTACGAAAATCACGGCAAAGGCGAGGATGCCGTTGCCAATCATGAACTGCTTGTTGGTATTCAGACGGTGTGCCATAAGGATATCGTTTTAAGAACGCTACAAATGTAACGAATAAAATTGAACCGGCAGGCAATCTGACGGACAAATAGGAAGGGCGGGGTAGCAGAAGCTACTTGTTATATTCGCTCGGTGCCACCCCGAACTGCTTCTTGAAACTTGTCGAGAAATGAGACAAAGTATTGAATCCGGTCATATCCGCTATCTCCGAAACCGTATATTTCCCTTCTTTTATCAACTCGGCAGCCCGGTTCAGTTTATAGGTCTTGAAGAATACGCTGGGATTTTCACCGGTCAATCCTTTCACCTTATAGTAGAATTTAGTACGGGAAATTTTCAATAATTCCGTCATGTGCGCCACATCCAGTTCCGGATTCGACAGTTCGTTTTCCATCAGGTGGTACAAGTCTGTCATGAAAGTATTATCTTGTGGGGAAAGGACATTTTGTTCTATTTTGTCGGTTTGGGTAGATTGGCTGAGAAGATTACGCACTTTTTCCCGGTTCTTTAATTGTGATTTGATAAGTGCCAGTAAGTAATTCGGCTCGAACGGCTTCGTGACATAAGCATCCGCACCGGTATTAAGGCCTTCTACTTGATTTTCTACTGTAGCCTTTGCCGTCACCAATATGACGGGAATGTGACAGAGCTGTAAGTCGTCCTTTATTTGGCGGCAGAGTTCGTAACCGTTCTTTCCTGGCATCACAATGTCGCTCAATACGAGGTCGGGAGCTTCCTCGCCCATTGCTCTGAAGGCACTGTCGGCATCAAAGCGGCAGACAATCTTATAGTAAGGTGAGAGGAGTGCTTTGAGATAGTGCACCACTTCCGTGTCATCATCCACTATCAGCAATGTTTGCTTTTTAGGTTGCCGGTCTTCAGATTCTTCCGGTCGGTATTGCCCTTTCGTTTGTAAAGGGAAGGCTTTGTCCTGTTCTTCTTGAGGCAGGGTACGCTCTTCTGCGGTATAGGCATGGTCGTTTATCGGAAGCAGCAAGGTGAAGACGGCTCCTGTTCCGTCCTTGCGATTGGCTGCTTGTAGCGAACCATGATGCAACTGGGCAAGGCTGCGTGCATAGTACAATCCGATGCCTGTTCCCCAATTATACGTCCCGGTGGCTTGATTATTCAGTTGATAGTAGCGTTCGAACACTTTTTCCAGTTGGTCTTCAGGAATGCCGGTACCGGTATCCGCTATGGTTATTCTGATGTGTTGAGCATCGGCGTCAAAGTTCAATTCCACCTTTCCGCCGTGTGGAGTAAATTTCATGGCATTAGAGAGTAGATTGCCTACTATTTTATCCAATTTATCAGCATCCAGCCACATCAAAAATGTGTCTTCCAGGCCATAAGCAGTTAGAATAATGCCTTTTTCATTAGCATTGATGCGGAAGATATCCACCAGATGTTGCAGTTGGGCAATGATGTCTGTCCGTTTCACTTGTAGTTTCAGGGTGTCGTTCTCTAATTTGTTGAAGTCCATCAGTTGATTGACAAGTCGTAGCATACGCGCTATGCTACGTTGCACAATGTATAGCAGATGCTTATTCTCTCCTTCGATTTTGGGGTTTTCACAAAGTTGCGTTACCGGTCCTGCTATCATGGTGAGCGGTGTGCGGAATTCGTGTGAAATATTGGCAAAGAAACTCATATTCATCCGGTTTACCCGTTGTTCCTGTTCTTTCTCCAGTTTGGCACGGCGGGCTACTTCCTTTTCTTGCTTGATGCGCAGCCCGAAGCGTATAAAAAATCCGATAATGGTGGCTGCGACCGCCAGATAGCCACACCAAGCCCACCATGTGCACCAAGGGGCTGACTTGACGATGACACGGATGGAATTCTCTGTCTCTACAATGCTTTTGTCATTATTGGTAATCTTCACTTTGAAGGTATAATCACCGGCAGGAAGGTTGGCGTAATAGGCTTCCCGGTTGTTGTGTGCATCAATCCAATACTTGTCGAAGCCTTCCATCTTGTAATAATAGTGCACGCGTTCATATTCGCAATAATCCAGCGCGGCAAAGGAGATACTGAAGCCGTTCTGATTATGATTCAGACGGATGTCCGGTTTGTAGGAAAGGTGCTTGTCAATGCTTTCGCTATTTTGCGGACATTCCAGGCGGTTGTGTATCTTCAGGTCTTCGAAGAGCAGCGGAATGTTCCGTTTGATACTCACATCTATCGGATTGAAGAATGTCAGTCCATGTGTACCGCCAAAGACCAGTGTCCCGTCCGGCAGGCGACACGAAGAGCGGTCGTAAAACTGGTTGCCTCCTATACCGTCGGCAGCATAATAGTTGGTAAACTTCTTTACGGTACGGTCGTATTTTCCCAGTCCGTAGAGCGTACCTACCCATATATTGCCTTGTGCATCCTCTTCGATGCAGGAAATGTCCTGGCAGGGCGTGCCTTCTATGGTCCTTAGTTTACCGGTAGTAAAGGAATAGTGTAGCAGCCCATTGCTCACGGTACCTATCCATACGTCTCCCCGGCTGTCCTGGAAGAGGTCGGTGGGGATGAATACCGACCGCCGGATGCAAGCTTGCCAGTCAGCTTTGTCGAATGGCACTTCCTCACTTTCCCAATTTTCCGGATTGATTTGCATGACCGGGCGCATGAAAGCCGTTGCCCACATCTTTCCGTTGTGTCCGAGCGAGAGAAGTCCGGGAATAAAGGTACCCAATTGGGGAAACACTTGTGTCTCGTGGAATTCTTTTTCACCACGCCTTTGAGCATAGAGGAAGAAAGTGGCTGTTCCTATCCAGAGAGTCCCGTGGCAGTCTTGTGCAAAAGACATTGGCATGAAGAGGTCGTATGTCTCCTCTGTCCGTAATACACCCTCTTTGTATCTGCACTTCAGTACTTTACTTGCCAGGCAAGCTCCTAACCAGATATTGTCGTTGTCGTCCACAAAGACGCGTGTAATCTCCATCCTTTCTGTATTGTTTTTCCCCACTACGCTCTCCATATCCATCTTCTTCACTTCACGGCTATCCATGTTGTACACGTATAGTCCGTCCATCAGCGTAACAATCCAAAGGTTTCGTTCTTTGTCCACTGCCACGGACAGTACTGATTTTCTGTTGAGACAGGAATTGAGGTAATTGTTAGTATTGAAGCGCTCTTTATAATTGTAGCGTACGGCATATCCCTGATCCACGGACCCTATCCACAGGTTTTTCTGCGAGTCGGTGAATAAGGTGCTTATCTTGAAACGAGGTACTTCAAAAGGAAATCCGTTCTCGTTCTGGTGTATTACATAATCGTTTATATAGTCATATAGGAACATACCTTGCTTGTCAGTATTCAGCAGCAGGCCGTTGCTGCCGTAAGGATGGATATAGTTTATGTGTGTATGTGCCAATACCGGATGTTCACGGATGGCTTTGGGCGTTTCCTTGAACTTGCGTGTATGTGTGTCAAACAATGCCAGCCGATGATTTCCCGACAACCATAGTTCCCCGTTGTCTTGCATGAAGAAATAAGTGGGAGAGAGGTCCTGCAACGGAATGGAGTCCTCCAGTGTCAGGGTGGAGGAGTCGTAGCAGCGCAACGACAATGGATTCACGGCCCAGAGACGGTTGCTTTGGTCGATGAAGCAACGCTGATTGAAAGTGTGATGCCGGTCAAAGTTCTTGATAGGTACATCGAACGTGTGCGTCTGAGGATTGTATACTGCCAGATGGTGCATCATATTGAGGAAAATCCTTCCTTCTTTGTTCTCAAGAAGTTGGATTCCGTTCTTATTGGGGAAATCCAGTGGGATTTTCCGAAAGTTGTCTTTGTCTGTGTACAGGCAAGTGCCGTTTACGGTCACTACCCATAGCCTTCCTTGTGAGTCCCGGAAGAGGTCGTTTATCTGATTGTCCGGTAAGTCCAGCGAATCGTCGGTGCAATAATATTGATGATACTCATGTACGTTGTATTTGTTCAACCCGCGGAAAGTTCCTATCCAGATGTGTCCTTGTGTATCCTCGGCAAAAGACGTGACCTTTTGGTTGGAGAGGTCGTTGGTAATGACAGGGCTTTCAACCCCTGAACCTTCCTCCGTCTTTTCCTGATTTTGTTCTTGGCAAGCTATTGACAGGGATAATAAAATCAGGTAGAACAGATAGTGGAAGGTGCCATTCTTTATAATATGACACTTGGGTGTCTTTCTGGTAAAAGTCGGATATTTACTAATTGAAGTAGACCAATTGGTCTGTCCTGAGTAGCGTGTTTTCATGTTGAAAGTATTAGTTTGCTCAGCGAAAATAAGCATAATAAATGAGTCACATACTGTCGGAAAACATCTTTTGAACAAAAAAGCAAATCTTTGAACATAGAGAAAAGTCATTTTGAACATTGAGGAAATCTGTTTGGACGTACAGGCAAAGGCATATCCTGCGAATAGATTAATATTGCAATCGTAAAACATCAAAATAATATGTACTATGAAAAAGCAATTCTTATCTGTATTCGCCATCTTCGCCCTCTTCCTTGCTTCTTGTGGCGGAACGGCTAAAACCGGAAACACACCCGCCTGCAAAGAAAAGGCCGGGATAGTAGCATCTTCTGAAACAGCCATCGCCGAGACGGAATCCGGCAAAGTGGGAGGATACCTTCAAAACGGTATCTATATATATAAAGGTGTCCCCTACGCTAAAGCCGAACGCTTCATGCCACCACAACCCGTTGATAAATGGGAAGGCGTGCGTAGCAGCCGTATGTTCGGTCCTACTTGCCCTCAGGCTGTACGGGCAGGTTGGCAGAGTGACGAACATGCTTTCGCCTTTCATTGGGATGACGGTTTTCCCGGTGAAGATTGTCTCCGGGTGAATATTTGGACTCCGGGAGTGGCTGATGGAAAGAAACGTCCCGTCATGGTGTGGTTGCACGGCGGCGGCTATGCAGCCGGAAGTGGTCAGGAACTGCCCTCGTACGATGGATTCAATTTGGCTAAGAAGGGCGATGTGGTAGTGGTATCGTTAAATCATCGTCTCAATGTATTGGGTTTTCTTGACCTTTCTGCCTATGGCGATAAATATGCAAAATCCGGCAATGCCGGTCTGCTGGACCTGGTGGCGGCACTTCGATGGATAAATAAGAATATAGCATCCTTTGGTGGCGATGCGCAGAATGTGACCATTTTCGGTCAGTCCGGCGGAGGAGGCAAGGTCTCCACTTTGCTTGCCACACCGACGGCGAAAGGTTTGTTCCATAAAGCTATCGTGCAGAGTGGTTCTATGCTTCGCACCATGGATCAGAAATATTCCCGTCGTATCGGCAATGCCGTGATGCAAGAACTCGGCTTAAAAGCTTCGCAGATTGATGAGATACAGAAAGTACCTTATGATAAGTTGCTTGCTGCGGGTGAAAAGGCGGTTGCGAAGATACGTACCGAGGCGGATAGGGAAGGCTCCTCATCCTTTATTTTCGGCTGGGCGCCTACGGTCGATGGCGATGTGTTGCCCGTGCAGCCTTTTGATCCTCAGGCTCCGGCGCAAAGCAAAGACGTCCCGATGATGATTGGTACCACCTTGCACGAGTTTACCCTGAGTACTTATGTCCCAGCTTTCCGTATGATAACGAAAGAAAAGGCTGTGGAATATCTGCAAAAGAAATATGGCAACCGCACGGATGACTTTATTGCCGCTTTTGAAAAAGCTTATCCCGGCTATCAGCCGAAAGACTTGGTGGATGTGGATTTCACGTTCCGTCCCAGTGCCGTGGAACAAGCCAAGCTAAAAGTCTCCCAGCAAGGTGCGCCGGTCTATATGTATATGTTTGCGTGGGAATCTCCCGTGCTCAACGGCATGTTCCGCAGTACTCACTGCATGGAGATACCTTTCGTGTTCAACAACGCAGTGCTCCACGCTTCCATGACGGGCGGTGGTGCCGAAGCGCAAACCCTCGCCGAAAAAATGAGCAGTGCTTGGCTGAACTTTGCCCGCACCGGTAACCCTAATACCGAAGCTCTGCCCCAGTGGAACCCTTATACTATCGAGGAAGGAGCGACGATGATTTTCAACAACACCTGCGAGATAAAGTATAAGCATGACAAGGATTTGCTGGAGGTGGTACGGGCGTTTCCTACGCGCGGGTTCTGAGTGAAAAGGTAATTAAGTAAACCTTGTTTTAAGTTATTACGTATGAAGAATGTATTATACCTGCTTTCACTGCTTTTGCTTTGCATCGCTTGCAGTGACAGTGACGGGGAGATGCCGGCAGGACCGGCACGCCCTACGATGAACGTGCGGGACAGTCTGGCAATGGTAGCTTTTTACCATTCCATGAAATGCGCGGAGTGGAAAGGAGGTTTTCACTGGGATTTAAAGGACTATGAGACATGGGGAGGTGTGACGGCTGTGCTTGATAAAGAGAAGAATGAGTATCACATTACGGAAATAGAAGTTCCTATGGCTGAGACGTATCTTCCTGATGGTTACCGTCTTCCTGCTGAACTAGGTAAGCTGAGTGAGTTACGCTCACTCATTGTTTGGGGAGACGGTCGTGCCGTTGAAGGGATTCCTCCTGAGTTATTCAACTGTCCGCTGGAAGTGTTGTATATCGTGGGTAAGGCTAACGGTGAAACGCGTAAAGGTTTTTGGGGTACCATTCCAAAAGAAATAGGCAAAGTGACCGGTACATTGAAGCATTTGACAATCGCAAACACCAATATTGGAGGCGAGATTCCGGAAGAAATAGGTGCCTTTCAACAGTTGGAAACCTCGATTTATCTTTATGGTAATGAGTTTAATGGGAAAGTTCCTATTTATTTTCGGTACTTATCTGTTGGCATATGTCTGTGGGATAACAAATTCACTGAGATGGATTGGCGCTATTTCACGGAAGATATAGGATATGTTCCTGAACTCAAAGATAATTGTTTGACCGGAACAGTCCCCGAAGAAGTGCTTTCGACCGAACGGTGGAAGTATTGGAAGCATAATCTGGAGCCGCAAAGAAGAGGCTATGGGCTTGCTTATTAGGCATATATATAACTTATCAACTTAAATATTGTAATACTATGACAACAACATTTTCCAAATTAGTAAGCCTCGTTGCTTACGATGCTACGCTGACCGAGCGTACAGACGACTTTTACCTCCGTGCCAAAACCATGCCGGATACCATCGGACTACGTGAGATAGCCGCAGAGGTGGCTACCCGGCTGAACCGGAACGAAGACGAAATTTATGCCATTCTCAACGATGCCGAGCGGGTGAAAGCCGAAGCTGTGGCAAGTTCCTACATCGTTTCTACGCCTACCGCCTTGATGCGTCCTTGCGCCAGTGGCACGGTGCTGAAAAACGATCTTTCGCAAGCCATTGACCACAAGAAAGTAAAGGTGTATGCTACACTGAGCATGGGTTCACTGCTACGTGCGGAGATGGATAACTGCCGTCTGGAACTATTTACTCAACCCGCTGTGGTAGGGCCTTTACTGAACGGAGTTATGGCACAGACTCGTGCCGCCGACGGTACTGTTACCACCCGTGCCCCGCAAACAGGTAAAAACATCCGGCTGACAGGCCGTAACATCAAACTGGCGGGTATCGATCCTTCCGTAGGCGTGACTTTTATTTCAGTGGAGAATCCCTCGAAAACAGTATTCGTTCCTTTGGAAGACGTGACGGTGAACGAGCCTAAACAGCTCATCTTTGTTCTGCCTGCCGGTGTGACCGACGGACTGTGGCGTGTGAAAATCTGCACACAATACGGCAGTGGAGGACACAATGTGTCGAAACCACGTACTTATGAATTGGATGAACCGATCGGCGTGGGTTCTGCCTATCAGACGCCCGATAGCGGCAGTGGTGGTTCGGGTGGTGATGGAGACCAGAACGAGAATCCTCTGGGATAGGCTAACGAGGGTATGCGTTGTCCTGCCAACGGGGGTCAGCGTTGGCTTGCTGACGAGGATATGAGTTGGCAAGCCTACATTCTTCTGCCATGTACAGGCAGAAAAGGCAAGAAAGAAACCTTTTATTATTAACATAAATCTAATTTAAAACCAAATGAAACAAATCATGAAGCAAACAGCCCGGAAGAGGCTTGCCGCTGTGGCGCTCTTCCTGTTAATCTGTCTTCCTTTCTGTCTGGTTCAAGCCCAGACAGTGAAAGTGACCGGTAAGGTGACTGACAACCTGAACGAACCGATGATTGGTGTAAGTATCTTAGAGAAAGGTACTACCAACGGTTGCATCACCGACATCGACGGTAACTATACCCTGAACGTATCTCAGGGAGCGACGATTATCTATTCCTATATCGGTTATGTCACTCAGGAGAAGCAAGCTGTTGCCGGCGTTATGAACATTGTATTAAGAGAAGATAGCGAAACGCTGGATGAAGTTGTGGTGGTGGGTTACGGTGTGCAGAAGAAAAGTTCCGTGACAGGTGCCATTTCTCAGGTAAAAGCCGAAGACATGCAAAATCGTACTATCAGCAACGCTCCCGCAGCCTTGCAGGGTAAAACGGCTGGCGTACAGGTTATCCAAACTTCGGCAGCTCCAGGTAGTAGTCCTACGGTGCGTGTGCGCGGTTATTCATCTAATGTTTCATCCAACCCTCTTTATGTGGTAGATGGTGTTCGCTTGAGCGACATTAGTGGTATCGATCCAAACGACATTGCATCTATGGAAGTATTGAAAGATGCCGCTTCGGCTGCTATCTACGGTGCGGAAGCTGGTAATGGCGTTGTACTCATTACAACTAAGAAGGGCAAAGCCGGACAAGGTAAGATTACGTATGACTTCCAGTGGTCCACCCAATCGCTGGCACGCATTCCCAAGATGCTCAATTCCGAACAATATATCGACTATATGGTTGAATCACAAACTTATACAGAAAATTATCTGCTAAGGAACTGGGATGGTGTGACCAATACTTCCTGGTCAGATGAAGTATTTGAGAACAGCCAGATGCAGAAACACAACATTTCTTTTACCAACGGTAGCGAGAGGGGAAATTATTACCTCTCTTTGACTTATCTTGACAACAATGGCATCGTCAAGGGTGATGCCGATGTATATAAGCGACTAACCGCCACTATCAATTCTGAATACGAAATCAAGCCTTGGCTTAAGGTGGGTACCACCAATCAGATTGAGAAGTACAATGTACGTAGCGTATCTTCTAACAACGAGTATGGCAGTATGCTGGCATCCATTTTGCAAGCCGACCCGCTTACCCCGTTCTCTTATACTTACGACGAACTGCCTTCTCATATGCTGAAAGCCATGAATGAAGGCAAACACTTGCTTGATGACGGCAACGGTAACTACTACTCCATTTCCAAGTTCACAGCTGGTGAATCTTATCATCCTATGGTGATGCGTGACAACAGTATCGGCAAAAGTAGCGGTTTTAATGTCAATGGTTCTGTATATGCTGACTTTAAGCCTATCAAGGATATTACTGTTACTTCCCGTTTTGGTTACCGTCTTTCCGGTACCCGCCAGAGCAACACCGATTTGCCGTTCTATGGCAATGCCACGCAAAGCCGTGACTATGTAAGCCATAACGCTACTTCTTCTACCTCCATCTATTACCAGTGGGAGAATTTTGCCAACTATATGAAGAGTTTTGGCAAGCATACTTTGACGGGTATGGTGGGTATGTCTTATCAGGAATCTACCTATGATTATGTAAACGGCAGCCTTTCTGCCAACGGCGAAGATGCCTTGAAGAAAAACGATCCTCTGTTTTACTTCCTCAACTATGCTTCGGCTTCCGCTACGAAGGGTGTGGGGGGAGAAAAGACTCGTTCGGCCAAGATGTCTTACTTCGGGCGTATAGGTTATGATTTTGCTGGACGTTATATGTTGCAAGCTTCGTTGCGTGCTGATGCCGCCGACCTTTCTATGCTTCCCTCCACGAACCGTTGGGGCTACTTTCCTGCTGTTTCCGTCGGTTGGGCAATCTCTGAGGAAAAGTTTTTCGAACCATTAAAGAGATATGTTTCCAGCCTAAAACTGCGTGCCAGCTGGGGGCAGAACGGTAGCCTTGCGGCACTGGGAGGTTATGCCTACAGCACGGACATGGCGTTGGGCGGCATTTACCCCTTTGTACCGGGTAACAGTTATATTACTGGCGCAGCCCCCACTTCTATGGGGAATGATGAACTGAAATGGGAAACCTCCGAACAAATTAATGTCGGTTTCGATGCACGCTTCTTTAACGACCGCTTGACTTTCAGCTTGGATTATTTCAATAAGAAGACCAAGGATCTGTTAGTGAAAGGTACTACTCCATCACTAATTGTAGGCGGTACTACTTCACCCATGAATGCAGGTAATGTAAGTAACAAGGGATGGGAATTTGAACTGGGTTGGCGCGATCACATTGGTGACTTCCAGTATAGTGTACGCGGTAACCTTGCCACACTGAAGAATGAGGTGACTTATCTTGACCCCTCACTGACTCGTCTAAGTGGTGTGAATTTTCATACTACTACTATTACCTACTTTGAAGAAGGGTATCCGGTTTACTACTTTCGTGGCTATAAATTCAAAGGAGTGGATCCTGGAACCGGTGATCCTATCTTCTATGATTTGGATGGTAGCGGCGATTTGAACGATGGTGACTTGGACTATATCGGCGATGCTATTCCTGACTTCACTTATGGAATCACGCTGACTGCTGCCTGGAAAGGCTTTGACCTCACAGTTTTCGGAACAGGTTCTCATGGCAATGATATTTTCAATTGCATCAATCGTCCTGATATTCCAACTTACAACAAATTGAAAGATGTGTTTTACGACAATCGTTGGACAAAGACCAATACAGGAGGAACTGTTCCCCGTGCCGGAGCCAAGAATATGGATAAATATTGTGTGTCTGACGCTTTGGTTTACGATGGTTCCTATTTTAAAATTAAGCAGATTCAATTGGGCTACTCCATTCCGAAGCAACTGTTGAAGAAGATAAGTGTCAACAATTTGCGTGTCTATGCTTCACTGGACGACTTCTTGACTTTTACCAACTATCCGGGCTTTGACCCCGAAGCAGCAGCTAATGCCACAGCAGGTATGGGTGTAGACAAGGGAGCCTATCCGTGCTCTAAGAAAGTTGTACTTGGATTTAATATCGAATTTTAATGACCCTTTATAATTGATACGAACAATGAAAACAAGATATATTTATGTGGTATTGTTAGGTTTGCTGGCAGTATTCGCCACTGCTTGTGAAGATCGGTTGGATATACCCAAACATGGTAATATGGGAAGTCAGGACGACTTTTATAAAACAGATGCGGATGCCATGCAGGCGTTGGCTTCTCTCTATAACTCTTGGGGAGGCAATTATTTCAATTGGTTCTTTACGAAAAATCTGCTGGCCGACGATGTGTGGACTGGTGGTGGTGGACGCGGTGACAACTCGGATATGGAACGGCTGAATGAATATACTTTCGATACGGACCACGGCATGATCTCTGGATTGTATCAAGGCATGTACGGTATCATTTATAATGCCAACTTAATTATTGACTTGATGAATCCAGATACGGAGGTGAAGAAACAAGCTGTGGCCGAAGCCAAGTTCTTCCGTGCATGGGCGAATTTCGAACTGGTTACACTGTTTGGTACCGCTCCCAAGGTAGACCATTTACTCACTCCGGGCGAATATCGTCTGGCAAATAGCACTCCCGAAGAGTTATGGAGTTTTGTAGAACAGGACTTGAACGACGCCATCAATTCCGGTGTGCTGCCTTCTAAAAGAAATGCTGACGACAGTGAGACAGGTATCCGCATCACTAAAGAAGTAGCGCAGGTGATGTTAGGTAAATCATATCTTTTCCAGAGAAAATACGCTGATGCCGCCTCTATCCTAGATCAAGTGATTGGCTCACAAAAATATGGCCTATACAAAGGGGACTATGATAAATTGCTCCATATAGCTGCCAACAGTAGCTGCGAGTCGATGCTTGAAGTGCAGAAACGCAATGATTCCGAGCAGGCGTGGAACCTGATGACGATGACATTCCTCATGCAGGGATGGCGTACGGATAAGTTGACTCTTGCAGGTGAAGCCCAAGCTACGATTGCTTCGGGTACATACGGATTTATGAATCCACGTAAGTCGCTTTATGAGGCGTTCGTTACTATGGAAGGTAAGGACGGCTACCGACTCAATGGTACGATTCGCACTTATGATCAGATGGAGCAATTCGGAGTTACATTGAATGCGGGAGCCTTGTTAGCGGGACATGAGGGTTATTTCAATTGGAAAAACCGTGCTTTGAAGGAAGATTGCATATATGATGCTTCTTATTTTCAGGCATTACAATATATCAACTTGCGTGTGATGCGCTATGCCGAGGTGTTGTTGTTGGCTGCTGAGGCACATGTGATGGGTGGAAGCAAAGAAAGTGCGTTGAAATACATCAATGAGGTGCGCGATCGCGCACGGCTGACACCGCTTACTAATGTTACCCTCGATGATGTAAAGAAGGAAAAACGTCTGGAACTTTGCATGGAATGCGTGCGTTTCCAAGACCTTGTACGTTGGGATGATGCTGAATCTGTTATGGGTAATCAGGGCGAGGAAGTTCCGGCATTTAAAATAGATGGTGTGACATTCCCATATACCAACACTTCGTACGGCTTCAAGGCTAAACACAATTTGCTGCCTATTCCGCGCAAGGAACTGGAACTTAATCCTAATATGGTACCGAATGAAGGTTGGTAATCTCTTATATATAAAACATATTAAAGAAACATACGTATGAAAAAGATATTTCAATTGACTGCTCTGCTGGTACTTTGTATCTTGGGGGCATGTAACGAGGATGCTTTGGATGGCTTATCCGGAAAATATGACATGGAGAGAAGCGTTTATACCAAGGTGCTGGAACAGACTACAGATAAGTTGGGTAAAGGTATAAAGCAACTTAACATCCGGTTTGCCGACCAAGCCGGTCACAAATGGGACTTACGCATTGGTACCAGAGACTGGGTGTTGCAGAATGGTATTTTTCAGGTAAAGCTTCTCGAAAAGTCGGAAGAAGACGAAACTATGCCGAAAGAACCCCTTACGGACGGATTTTTATACAGTATTGTGGAACAAGATACTATTGCTTCCGGTGATTTGGAAGTGACTCTATTGGGTGACACTTATTATATCGACGGTTTATTTATGAGTAAAACCGGTAAGAAATATTCTTGTGACTATAAAGGTTCTATCTCTTTCGTTATAGGTGAAGACGACCCCGAAGCCAGCGGTTACACCACTGTTCTTTCCACATCGCCCGTTTTCCTGACAGATGCCAATGGACAACCGACCGGCATCGTTCCTGGTGTGATGAAGTATTCGTTTGTTGTTAGCGCCCCTGATGGTAATAGTGTAGCACAGTTTGACCTTATTAACAAGGAGAATCTACCTTTGGAGGCTTTACCTGGTAGCTATAGTGTGACCGGTACGACAGACCCTGGTTCAATGGATGCAGGTAATGCACTCCCTGCCGAATGGGGCGGTTGGTCTTGGGGCAGCTACTTTATGGCCGATAATGCCAAGCAATATATTGCGGGGGGCATACTGAACATTACTCTGGCTACGGGTATAGAGGGAGAAACCCTCTTCTCTTTCTCGGGTAAGGGACTGAACACGACGCTAGGTATGGATGCTAATGGTGCATCAATTCCCGGTACGGCTGTCGATGTGGATTTTCGTTTTGTTACTGTGTTGCAAAGCACTGGTATCGAGTTACGCGATCAACAGATGGAAAGTACCGTAATGGGGAGACCGATGCCATTCTCCATCTACCTGCCTAAAGGCTATGATGGACAAAAAGAATATCCCGTGCTCTATCTTCTTCATGGTGCCGATGGTAATCATAACGATTGGATGATTCAGGGAATGCTTAACCCCTATGCCAGTAGAGTGTCTGCTGCGGGTGGCAAGGAGATGGTTATTGTGTGCCCTAATGGAAGTCCTGACGGTCAGAACATTTTCTATTGCGACAATTATCAGGGAAACGACATGAAGTACATGACTTTCTTCTTTGATGAATTTATTCCTTACATTGAAAGCAACTTTAAAGTGAAAGCCGGACGCGGGACACGCGCCATCGGAGGTTTGTCGATGGGTGGCTTCGGTTCACTGTACTATGGTTTCCTTCATCCTGAAATGTTTTGCTATGTCTATGCGTGCAGTCCTGCTACATTCATAGAAGGTGCTCCGAATCTTTATGAAATGCTGGATACACAAGGTTTGCCGGGCATTACTATCGAGATTGGTAAAGGTGATTTCCTGTTTGAGTCCGCCGGTTATTTCAAGCAGGCACTGGACGGCAGTAGTATCGTCAACGAATATATCACTCGTGACGGTATTCACGACTGGGATTTCTGGAAAGGATGCCTGCCGAAACTATTGAAGAAAGTAAGCGATACATTTGAAGAATAATAGTTCTAAAATATGAAAAGATTTATAACTCCCCTTTTTACCCTTTGCGTGGCACTGGCTGCAATTGCACAGCCGGTGCCCGCTACCGGTTCGCCTACATTGCGCGTCGACAACATCGACGAAATCGTTACTCTTATGACCCTCGACGAAAAAGTGCATATGCTCATTGGCTGTGGAATGTCGATGGGAGGTGATACGAAGTTTCCCGGAACGGCCGGGCGTACGTATGACATTCCACGTCTGGGGATTCCTTCGGCCTATCTGGCAGATGGTCCGCATCGGTTGGCAATGGCTGCCAAACGCGAGTTCGATAGCCGTACCTATCATGCTACGGAATTCCCTTCCAGCACCACGGTGGCTGCTACTTTCAGTCCGGATGTTGCTTATCGGATAGGACGCTCCTTGGGTAGGGAGGTGAAAGATTATGGTTTGGATGTGTTGTTGGCACCGGGCGTCAACTTGATGCGGAATGTGCTTTGCGGCCGTAATCATGAATATTATTCGGAAGATCCGGTGCTGGCAGGCAAAATGGCCGCTGCTTATATCAATGGAATCCAGAGCCGGGGGACAGGGGCCTGCCTAAAACATTTTGCCGTAAACAACCAAGAGACTAACCGGAACAACAATGATTCCCGGCTATCTCAACGCCCTTTACGCGAACTGTATCTGAAATGTTTCGAGATAGCCGTCAAGGAATCGCAACCTTGGAGTATAATGACTGCTTATAACAAGGTAAATGGTAAATATACCTGCGAGGATAAGGAATTGACCGAAGATATTCTCCGGGATGAATGGGGCTTCAAAGGTCTGGTGATGTCTGATTGGAATGCCGGAAAGGATGCGGTGACCTCTATTGTGGCAGGAAACGATATGCTGCAACCGGGGCAGGAACGCCAGTATAAGGCTATCCTGAATGCTGTGAAGAACGGTACTTTGGATGAGGCGCTTGTAGACCGTAGCGTGAAGCGTGTACTCGAGTTTGTAGTAAAGAGCCATACCTTTGCCGGTTATAACTATCCCAACAAAACCGATTTGGAAGCTCATGCTCAAATAGACCGTGAGATAGGAGCTGAAGGTATTGTTTTGTTGGACAACAGACAGGCACTGCCTATGGCTGCCGGCATCAAGAAAGTAGCCCTCTACGGAACCACTTCCTATGATATGGTTCCTGCCGGTATGGGATTTGGCAGTACAGGTGTCGGTTATTACACTGTTTCTATGGTGGAAGGTCTGCGCAATGCGGGTTATGTGGTAGATAAGAATCTGATAAACCGCTATAAAAAGCATCTTGCCGACGAGCAGAAACGGCTTTATCCGCAAGGCAGACCGCCCTTCTCATTCACTCCGCCGCTTCGTGCCGAAGAGTTTCTTCCTTCTGTCGAAGAGATGGTCGCACAGGTAAATGAGAATGACATCGCCATTCTTACGCTGGGACGTACCAGTGGTGAAGGTTGTGACCGTCGCATGGAAGAGTTCTATCTGAAGAAGAATGAACTTGCCTTGATTAAGCGAGTATCTGAAGCCTACCATGCCGCCGGTAAAAAGTTGGTGGTGATTCTTAATATCTGTAGTCCGGTAGAGACTGCTTCCTGGAAGGATATGGCAGACGCTGTGGTTTGCGCCTTTCAGCCGGGGCAAGAAGTAGGAAACTGCATTACGGATGTTCTGACCGGTGAGGTGAATCCTTCGGGCAAGCTACCCATGACGTTTGCCGTAAAGTATGGTGATGCTCCCTCGGATGCCAACTTTCCCTTTGACTATGAATTCAAGATGCCGTCGTTTGCTATGGGTACCGGTATGAACTTTAAGTCGGGTAAGAAAGAAGAGAAGCCGAGAGAACCGGAAAAGAATGTGGACTTCACCAATTATGAAGAGGGAATCTATGTGGGTTATCGCTATTTCGACACTTTCGGGAAAGAGGTATCCTATCCCTTTGGGCATGGGTTGAGCTATACCACCTTTGATTATGCGATAGAAAGCGCAAAGATGGATGCAGGCCGCTGCGAACTGAAAGTGAATGTGAAGAATTCCGGCAAGGTGGCAGGACGCGAAGCCGTACAAATCTACGTAAAGGCACCGAAAGGAGGACTGGACAAGCCTGCTAAAGAGCTGAAGGCTTTCGGTAAGACCCGTCTGCTTCAACCCGGTGAAAGCGAAACGCTGATATTGGAGTGGAATGCTATGGATATGGCTTCCTATAATGAAAAGACAAGTTCATGGGAACTTGCCAAGGGCGAGTATCAATGGATGGTTGCTGCTTCTTCCGCCGATGTCCGTTGCACAGTTGCGCAAAAAGTGGGGATGGCTTGTAAGTGGAAAACCCATGATGCCATGAAAGAACAATCGCTCATTGCACTGCATCCGATGGTCAAAAGGTGATGAGATACATATAAAAAGTGAGATAAATCAGCCAGTTTTATCCTGAAATTCATTTATTTTGTACAGATATATAAAGCTATTACCATGAAAAGATTATTGATTATGGCAGCTATGCTGCTGGCCTGTTGCACCACCATCTTTGCACAGCAGGCACTTTGGGGAGGCGCTCCGGTTGTTTCTCCTGACATTCACGACGACAACACGGTTACTTTCCGCCTTAAAGCGCCCAAAGCGGTGAGAGTGCAGATTACCGGTGATTTTTTGCCTACGCAAACCATCAAGACTCCCCGTGGCGATTATGACGCACCGGGCATTGCCGACCTGAAGGAAGGAAAAGACGGTGTGTGGGAATTTACGACTCCCGAACCCTTGAAGTCGGAACTCTACGGCTACTCCTTCATTGTGGACGGACTGAGGATGATGGACCCGAGTAATGTATATATGATTCGCGACGTAGCCACCGTGACAAATGTATTCCTCATCGGTGGCGACCGTGCCGATTTGTATAAGGTGAACAAAGTGCCTCACGGAACGGTAAGGCGCATGTGGTACAACAGTCCTTCGTTGGGTATGGACCGTCGTTTGACGGTTTACACTCCGGCAGGTTACGAGACAAGCGGCAAGCGTTACCCCGTGTTCTATCTGCTTCATGGCGCAGGGGGTGATGAGGAAGCCTGGATTGCGCTGGGGCGTACCTCGCAGATATTGGATAACCTGATTGCACAGGGCAAGGCCAAACCGATGATTGTAGTGATGACCAACGGGAATGCCTGGCAAGACGCCGCGGCAGGTGAATCTCCCAAAGGTTTTGTTGCCCCGTCCATGCGTCCGGCCGAAATGGGGAAGGTGGCGGAAGGTGCTTTTGAATTGTCGTTCCCCGAAATCGTGAAATTCGTGGAGAAGAACTTCCGCACCGTTGCCAACAAGAAGAACCGTTCCATTGCCGGACTTTCCATGGGCAGTTTCCATTCTTGCAACATCTCCAAATACTATCCGGATATGTTCGACTATGTAGGTCTTTTCTCCGGCGCAAGTAGCGGGAATGACAAATCCACTTGTCCGGTCTATACAGACTTCGAGGGCAAGCTGAAGACCCAGTTCAGCAAGAATCCCGCGCTCTATTTCATCGCTTGCGGTGACAGGGACTTTGTCTATAAGGGTGTGGCTGATTTTCGTAAACTACTCGACAAGAATGGCTTCAAGTACGAGTACCTTGAAACGGGCGAAGGACATATCTGGAGGAATTGGCGTATCTATCTGACGGAGTTTGCACCTAAGTTATTTAAATAAAGTATCATTTTAATAGTAGAAAGACAGTATGAAAAGAATTTCTCTTTTGTCAGCCTTGTTGCTGATGTGTGCAATGACTTTTGCACAGCAAGCCCTTTGGGGCGGTGCTCCGGTAGTTTCACCGGAAATACACGACAACAATACGGTCACTTTCCGTCTGAAAGCGCCGAAAGCCGTGAAAGTACAGATTACCGGTGATTTTCTGCCTACGCAGAAAGTAAAGACTCCTTTCGGGGAGTTTGACGCTCCGGGTACGGCAGATTTAAAGGAAAACAAGGAGGGCGTATGGGAGTATACCACACCCGAGCCTCTGAAACCGGAACTTTATGGTTACTCCTTCCTTGTGGACGGGTTGAGGATGATGGATCCGGCCAATGTCTATATGATTCGCGACGTGGCAACCGTGACCAACGTATTCATTATCGGCGGTGACCGTGCCGATTTGTATAAAGTAAATAAAGTGCCTCATGGCACCGTGAGCCGCATGTGGTATAACAGTCCGACCTTAGGCATGGAACGTCGGCTCACAGTCTATACGCCTGCCGGTTACGAAACCAGCGGCAAACGCTATCCCGTATTCTATCTTCTCCACGGCATGGGTGGCGACGAAGAAGCTTGGATTGCTTTAGGACGTACCTCACAGATTCTTGATAACCTGATTGCACAAGGCAAGGCCAAACCGATGATTGTAGTGATGACCAACGGCAATGCCGCACAAGAGGCCGCTCCGGGAGAATCTTCTCTGGGCTTCGCTGCTCCTTCCATGAACCTGCCCAAGACGATGGAAGGTTCGTTCGAGATGGCTTTCCCTGATGTCGTTAAGTTCATTGACAAGAATTTCCGTACCGTTGCCAATAAGAAGAATCGTGCCATTGCTGGCTTGTCTATGGGAGGTTTCCATTCTTTGCACATTTCCAAGCAGTATCCCGATATGTTCGATTATGTGGGCTTGTTCTCTGCTGCTATTATGCCTAACAAAGATGTGAAGTCTCCGGTATACGACAATTTCGATGCTAAGCTGAAAACGCAGTTCGCCAAGAAGCCGGCACTTTATTATATCGCCATCGGCAACAAGGATTTCCTTTATCAGGCCAACAGTGACTATCGCAAGATGCTGGACGAAAAAGGTTATAAGTATGAATATTATGAAACCGGTGAAGGCCACATCTGGAAGAACTGGCGTATTTATCTGACGGAGTTTGCACCGAAATTATTCAAATAAGATTATGAAGAAACAAGTTATATCGATGGCTATTGCCATGACTGTTTTGTCTGCTTGCGGACCGAGGGTGCCACAGCTTGGCAAATCATCTTTGGATGACGTGATTGGTGCCATGACGCTGGAAGAAAAGGCACATCTGATTGTGGGAACAGGTATGGCCGGTTTCTCCGGCGACAGCGCCGTGATTGGTGAGACACGAAAACTGGTTCCCGGTGCCGCCGGCACTACTTATCCTATCGAGCGTCTGGGCATCCCCGCCGTGGTATTGGCGGACGGCCCGGCTGGATTGCGTATCAGTCCTACGCGTGAAGGAGACTCTGCCACTTATTATTGCACCCATTTTCCGATAGGAACACTGCTTGCTTCCACCTGGAACCAGGAATTGGTGGAAAATGTGGGAAAAGCAATCGGCAATGAGGTGTTGGAATATGGTGCGGACGTCTTGCTTGCTCCTGCCCTGAATATTCACCGGAATCCTCTTTGCGGCCGTAATTTTGAGTATTACTCGGAAGATCCCGTCGTAGCCGGAAAGATTGCCGCCGCCTATGTACGTGGCGTGCAGAGCAATGGGGTGGGGACTTCCATCAAGCATTTTGCAGTGAATAACCAGGAAACCAACCGTACGGCGACGGATGCACACGTATCTCCGCGTGCCTTGCGTGAAATATATCTGAAAGGTTTTGAAATCACTGTAAAGGAGTCCGAACCCTGGACAGTGATGTCTTCTTATAACTATCTGAACGGCACTTATACTTCGGAAAGTAAAGAGTTGCTCACCACTGCCTTGCGCGATGAATGGGGCTTTAAAGGTATGGTCATGACCGACTGGTTTGGCGGCAAGGATGCTGTGGCCCAGATGATAGCCGGTAATGATATGCTTCAACCGGGAACGGACAAGCAGTACGAAGCTCTTGTAAAAGGAGTGCAGGAAGGCAAACTGGATGAGGCTGTCCTCGACAGGAACGTAAAGCGCATCCTCGAAATGATTTTGCAAACTCCTCACTTCAAAGGTTATAAGTTCTCCAATAAACCCGACCTCAAGGCTCATGCTGCCGTTACCCGCCAGTCTGCCACAGAAGGCATGGTATTGCTGAAGAATGATAAAGAGGCACTGCCGTTGGCTTCCGATATCAGGAAGGTGGCACTTTACGGCTGCACTTCCTACGATTTTATTGCGGGTGGAACAGGTTCGGGCAATGTGAATCGTGCTTATACCGTATCTTTGCCTGAGGGATTAGAGAATGCCGGCTATGTCGTAGATAATGACCTGAAAGCCTCTTATGAACAGTATTTGGCTACCGAAAAAGAACGTCTTGCAAAGAAGAAAAAAGACTGGTTCATGCCGGATGCCCGTCCCGTAGAAATGACTCTTGTGCCGCAGACTGTCCAGGAACAGGCTGCTAAGGTCGATGTTGCCTTGATTACTTTAGGCCGTACCTCCGGTGAGTTCCTTGACCGGAAACTCTCTGATTTCCATCTTGGAAAAGAAGAACGGCAGATGTTGCAAACCGTTTGTAAGGCATTCCATGCTGCCGGAAAGAAAGTAGTGGTGGTATTGAACATCGGCGGTGTGATTGAAACCGCTTCCTGGAAAGAACAGCCCGACGCCATCCTTTGTGCCTGGCAAGCCGGACAAGAAGGTGGCAACAGTGTGGCCGATGTGCTGAGCGGCAAATCGTCGCCTTCGGGTAAGCTGCCGATGACTTTCCCCGTGAAGTTTGACGATGCCGCATCGTCCGATAACTTCCCAATCGACGTAATGGCAAATATCGATATTGTCAATAAGGAAGAGAAGAAAGGGGAGGTGAAAAACGTGGACTATACGAATTATGAGGAAGATATTTATGTAGGCTACCGTTATTTCGATAGCTTTGGCAAGCAAGTTTCTTATCCTTTCGGCTACGGACTGTCTTATACCACCTTCGAATATGCCAATCCGTCCATCAAGGGTGGCAACGGTGTCTATACCGTTACCGTCGACGTGAAGAATGCCGGCAAGGTGGCAGGCAAGGAAGTTGTCCAGCTCTATGTGTCGGCTCCGGACGGAGTAAAGAGGAACAAACCCGAGAAGGAACTGAAAGCCTTTGCCAAAACCCGGGAACTGAAGCCGGGCGAAACGGTGACCGTCACCTTGGAAGTGGACGCTGCCGACCTCGCCTCTTATGACGAAACGTCCTCCTCCTGGGTGGTGGATGCCGGAAGTTATAAATTCCTGATAGGCGCCTCTTCACGTGACATCAAGGCTACTCTGGACGCTGATGTCTCGGCTGCAACAAGGAAGACAAATGATATCCTGAAGCTGCAAGAACCCGTCAATCTCCTGAAAAGATAACAAAATACACCCTAAAATACATCCTGCTATACCCCTTAGTATAGCAGGATGTTGTTATCTTTGCAACCATAAACCAAAATTAAAACCATGAACAGAAAGTTAATCTTATCTTTAGCCCTATCCGGGTTAGTACTATCGGCCACGGCGCAAACCACTGTCGCACCGGCCATCCCCAGAGACGAGAAGATAGAACAGCAGATTGAAGCGCTGCTGAAGAAAATGACGCTTGACGAGAAGGTCGGCCAGATGTGCGAACTCACCATCGACCTTCTGCAAGAACGCGCAAACCCTTTTATGGGCATCGACCCCAAGAACTTCACGGCAGATGACTTGAAGAAAATCCTGAAGAAGTATAAGCTGGAAAAAGAATTTAAAGTGGGCAAGGAGTTGCCTTCGCAAGATGTGCTTATGGTGATTTATAAGCGCATCCACGACATCGAGAGCGCGAAAGGTTTCCAACTCAGCGAAGCGATGCTGGACACCGTAATCGGTAAATATAAAGTAGGCTCTATACTGAATGTACCCAACGGAGTGGCACAGACGCCACAGAAATGGCAGGAAATCATCCGCCGCATCCAGGAGAAGTCGATGAAGGAAATCGGCATCCCCTGCGTGTATGGAGTGGACCAGATTCACGGCACGACCTATACCCTGGGCGGCACGTTCTTTCCGCAAGGGGTGAACATGGGCGCTACGTTCAATCGGGCGCTGATGCGTGAAGGTTCCCGCATCTCGGCTTACGAGACGAAGGCGGGCAGCATCCCCTGGACGTATGCGCCGGTGACCGACCTGGGGCGCGATCCCCGCTGGCCCCGTATGTGGGAAAACTACGGTGAAGACTGCTATCTGAATGCCGAGATGGGGCGCGAATCTGTCCTGGGCTTTCAGGGCAACGACCCCAATCGCATCGGAACCGAGAATGTGGCAGCCTGCATGAAGCACTATATGGGCTACGGCGTACCGGTTTCCGGCAAAGACCGCACCCCGTCTTCCATCACCGAACAGGATATGCGCGAAAAGCATTTTGCTCCCTATCTGGAAATGGTGCGCAACGGTGCACTCTCCGTGATGGTGAATTCTGCCATGAACAACGGCCTGCCCTTCCATGCCAACTACGAACTCCTGACCAAGTGGCTGAAAGAAGACCTCAACTGGGACGGTATGATTGTGACCGACTGGGCGGACATCAACAACCTGTATAGCCGCGACCACATTGCCAAAGATAAGAAAGAAGCCATCAAACTTGCCATCAACGCCGGTATCGACATGTCTATGGATCCCTATGACTGGAAGTTCTGTACGCTCCTGAAAGAGTTGGTGCAGGAGGGTGAAGTTCCCATGAGCCGCATCGACGACGCCGTTCGCCGTGTGCTGCGCCTGAAGTACCGTCTGAATCTGTTCGAGAAGCCTTATTACGACCTGAAGGACTTCCCCCTGTTCGGCAGCGCTGAACATGCCGCCGCCGCACTGAAGGCTGCCGAAGAATCCCTGGTGCTGCTGAAGAACGCCGACGGCATCCTGCCGCTGGCAAAAGGCAAGAAACTGTTGATTACCGGTCCCAATGCCAACTCCATGCGCTGCCTCAACGGCGGTTGGTCTTATTCCTGGCAGGGCGACAAGGCCGATGAACATGCAGGCCAGTATAATACGATACTCGAATCCTTTACCCAAAAGTTCGGTGCGGAGAACATCATCTACGAAGCCGGCGTCACCTACAAACAAGGCGGCAACTGGTGGGAAGAAAACGCTCCCGAGATAGAGAAGGCTGTGGCTGCCGCCGCCGGCGCCGACTACATCGTTGCCTGTATCGGCGAGAACTCTTATTGCGAAACTCCGGGCAACCTGACGAACCTTTTCCTCTCCGAAAACCAGTCGAACCTGGTGAAAGCCCTTGCCAAGACCGGCAAGCCCGTCATCTTGATTCTGAACGAAGGGCGTCCCCGTCTGATTGCCGACATCGAACCGCTGGCAAAAGCGGTGGTCAACATCATGCTTCCCGGCAATTACGGTGGCGACGCGTTGGCAAATTTGGTAGCCGGTGACGCCAACTTCAGTGGCAAGATGCCTTATACTTATCCGAAGGAAATCAACTCGCTGATTACCTATGACTACAAGCCTTGCGAACACATCGGCAAGCAGATGGAAGGCGCTTACAACTACGACGCCCAAGTCTCCGTTCAGTGGGCTTTCGGCTATGGATTGAGTTATACCACGTTCGCATACAGCAACCTGCGGGTGGATAAACCCCGCTTCACGGCGGACGATGTGCTGACTTTCACTGTCGATGTGAAGAATACCGGTAGCCGCGCGGGCAAAGAGAGCGTCTTGCTGTTCAGCAGTGACCTTGTAGCTTCCCTTACTCCCGACACCCGTCGTCTGCGCGCCTTCGAGAAGGTGGAACTGAAATCGGGCGAAACCAAGACGGTCACCTTGAAGGTGAAAGGTTCCGACCTCGCTTTCGTGGGTTACGACGGCAAGTGGATACTGGAGAAAGGCGATTTCCGCATACAGACAGGCGACCGCACGCTGAACATCGTTTGTACGGACACTAAGAAATGGGAAACACCGAATAAATAAAGATGCGATGAAGTCCTTTAAGCTATTATTAATCTCCGCCGCATCGGCTGTTCTCGCGTCTTGTTCCTCACCGGAGGTCAAGGCGCCGGAAGCAGTCTTGCCCATCCCCGAACCGGAACAAGTGGAATGGCAAAAGATGGAAACGTATGCATTCATCCATTTCGGATTGAATACGTTCAATGACCGGGAGTGGGGGTATGGCGATTCTGCTCCCGCCACCTTCAATCCCGTCCGGCTGGACTGTGAGCAATGGGCGCAGACCTTGCTGAAGTCCGGTATGAAAGGCGTCATTCTTACCGCAAAGCATCATGACGGCTTTTGCCTGTGGCCTTTCGAGGGCACGGATTACAACATAGCCCATTCTCCTTATAAAGAGGGGAAAGGGGACATCGTGCGCGAATTGGCTGATGCCTGCAAAAAGTACGGGCTGAAGTTTGCCGTTTACCTTTCCCCCTGGGACAGGCATCAGGCTAACTACGGTACGCCGGAATACCTGGATTATTATTATGCACAGCTTCGCGACCTGCTGACCAACTATGGCAAAATGTTTGAAGTCTGGTTCGACGGCGCCAACGGAGGCGACGGCTGGTATGGGGGTGCCCGTGAGACGCGCACCATCGACCGCCGCAACTATTACAACTATCCGCGTATCTATGAGATGCTGGACAGCATTCAGCCTCAGGCGGTGATTTTCTCCGACGGAGGCCCCGGTTGCCGCTGGGTGGGCAATGAGAAGGGATATGCCGGCACTACCAACTGGTCATTCCTCCGCAAGGGCGAAGTCTATGCCGGCTATCCCAAACACGAGGAACTGCAATCCGGCCATGCGGACGGCAACCAATGGACTGCGGCAGAGTGTGATGTCTCTATCCGTCCGGGCTGGTTCTATCATCCCGAAGAAGACGGACGGGTGAAGACTCCCGAGCAGTTGGTCGACCTGTATTACCGCAGCGTAGGACGCAATGCCACGCTTTTGCTTAATTTCCCGGTAGACCGCAACGGGTTGATTCATCCCATCGATTCCGCCAATGCCGTCCGGTTCCATCAGATGATTCAACAGGAGTTGAAGACAAACCTGGTGGCAGGCATCGTCCCGAAAGTTTCCAATGAGCGAGGCGGCAAGTATGTGGCGTCTGCCCTGACCGATGGAGATTACGATACCTATTGGGCAACTGAAGACGGGGTCGATACGGCGGAGGTGGAGTTTTCATTCGAGACGCCCCGGCGCATCAACCGTGTGCTTCTGCAAGAGTATATTCCCCTGGGGCAGCGCGTGAAGTCTTTTGTTATGGAGTATAAGGGAAAGGACGGTGCATGGCTTCCGGTACCTTTGAACGAAGAAACCACTACCATCGGTTACAAACGCCTGCTGCGCTTCGAAACGATTGTCTCGAATGGTATCCGCATTCGCTTTACGGATTCACGCGGTCCTTTGTGCATCAATGCCATACGGGTGTATGATGCAGGAAATGAAACGGTTTGATAATGACAAATACAACCCTTTTGTCTATAATAACGCAGCAAAAACTAAAAGTCAAATCCCGCTTTCACCCATTTCACCGACCTCTCTCCCTTGCTTATACACAGAGTGTTACGGGTGAAGGCTGAAAAATGAACCCCGTCAGGAAGACCTCCTGGACGGGGTTCTGCTTTCACCGGTCTTCACCTCAGTTGCAAACTTTCATCGTGACAGACACAAGCCTCCATCACGACAAACACAAGCCTCTGTCAGCACAGATGCAAGTGTCTGTCAGACTGAACACATGTCCCTGTCAACCGGGTACTATTTCTATCAGGTGAAACCGGTGAAACTTGGGCCCCCCTCCTGTTTCGATGGGTCTTCACCCGCTAATGCCCATCTGCAGGGCGATGCAGGAAGCGGGTGAATGGGGTGAATGCCGGAATTGACTCTTTTCTTCTTTACCTTTCGCAACAAATCTCCGATGAAATGTGTTGGGTTACGGCAGGAAACGTTATCTTTGCATTCATACATTCCAGTTTTTAAAGGCAAGCGATTATGGGCAACAATAGAATTTATCCTATCGGTATACAGAATTTCGAGAAAATACGCAAGGACGGCTATATCTATGTGGACAAGACCGCATTGATTTATCGGTTGGTAACTACTGGCAGCTATTATTTCCTGAGCCGTCCCCGCCGTTTCGGAAAGAGTCTGTTGCTCTCCACCTTTGAAGCCTATTTCCAAGGTAAGCGTGAACTCTTCCGGGGTCTTGCTATGGAAGAACTCGAAAAGAACTGGACAGTGCGTCCCGTCCTGCACCTGGACCTCAACCTCGGCAAATACGACACGCCCGAAAGTCTGGACGCCATGCTGGATAATGCCCTCACCGGATGGGAGGAGCTTTATGGAACGGGGCCCGCGGAAACTACTCCTGCCCTTCGCTTCAAAGGCGTCATACAGCGCGCCGTAGAGAAGACGGGACACCGCGTAGCCATCCTTGTGGACGAGTACGACAAGCCCATGCTGCAAGCCATCGGCGACGAGCATTTGCAGGAAGCCTTCCGGAACACCTTGA